>WLWD01005988.1_pt1 | contig 332878 bp, 218 predicted proteins | sample 6712731 | NCBI WGS metagenome assembly WLWD01 (sample SAMN12718690, study PRJNA576275) | sponge metagenome | isolation source: marine sponge | host: Mycale hentscheli | place: New Zealand: South Island, Marlborough, Capsize Point | collected 2014-11-01 | reverse complement strand
TTCCCTCTGCTGCACTCCTTCCCTCTGCTGCACTCCTTCTCTCTGCTGCCCTTCTTCCCTCTGCTGCCCTTCTTCCCTCTGCTGCACTCCTTCCCTCTGATGCACTCCTTCCCTCTGCTGCACTCCTTCCCTCTGATGCACTTCTTCCCTCTGCTGCACTCCTTCCCTCTGCTGCACTCCTTCCCTCTGCTGCACTCCTTCCCTCTGCTGCACTTCTTCCCTCTGCTGCACTTCTTCCCTCTGCTGCACTTCTTTCCTCATCTGCACTTCTTCCCTCTGCTGCCCTTCTTCCCTCTGCTGTACTTCTTTCCTCTGCTACACTTCTTCCCTCTGCTGCCCTTCTTCCCTCTGCGGCCTTCTTCCCTCTGCTGCATTCTTCCTCTGCTACACGTCTTGCCTCTGCTGCACTGCTTCCTCATGTACACTTCTTCCCTCTGCTGCCCTTCTTCCCTCTGCTGCACTTCTTCCCTCTGCTGCACTTCTTCCCTCTGCTACACTTCTTCCCTCTGCTACACTTCTTCCCTCTGCTACACTTCTTCCCTCTGCTGCCCTTCTTCCCTCTGCGGCCCTTCTTCCCTCTGCTGCACTTCTTCCCTCTGCTGCACTTCTTCCCTCTGCTACACTTCTTCCCTCTGCTACACTTCTTCCCTCTGCTACACTTCTTCCCTCTGCTGCCCTTCTTCCCTCTGCGGCCCTTCTTCCCTCTGCTGCACTTCTTTCCTCACCTCTTCTCTCTTCCTCACTTCCTCCCTCACCTCCTCACTCTCTCTCTGCTGCACTGCTCGAATCTGTTCCTTGTGTTCCACCGATTCATAGCTATCACATTTACTTTTTTTGGTTCGGATTCACTTCCTTTGGAGCCACAAGGTCTCTTTTTCCTAAAATACTTTCTGATATCTATTAGCTACTACTCAGCAACTTCTACAGTCTGCCAAAGCAACAAATATACCCTTACCAACCAGGCAGCTGCTTCACAATGACCAGTGCTAAAAGCAACTTTCAAACTGGAACTGGTGATCCATGAAATGATACACCTACTCCATTCAAACTAGAAGGATAACCTATTAGGAGTCTGGCTTAATTAATGTCAGAGCTATTCAGCTTTCAAAATGAACAAAGCTGTTTATTAGAGGTAATCAATTGATCAATACATAAATATAATAAAATAAGTTTACTTTCCTTACCTTACTAGTATGCAAGGACAAAAAAAAATACAACTATAAGGTCGCTATTTGACTTCCCCCCCCCCCCTAGCAAAAAATCCTGTATCAAACCCTGGTTGCAAAACCAATAATGATTGTGTTTAAGCTAGCCGTCTTTCCAAAGTATGTATGCTCTGTTTACGATGCTCTATGGTACCAGAGCTCTAGTACATAGATAAAGCATTACATTATATTCTCTAGTGACTTGACTAGAACAATGGATTTTCAAGTAATAACAATTCAATTACATACGGTATAAAGCTATGACAAACAGCGTACTAACCATGACACTTACCACCACCACTAATAAAATAGAAAGTGAACTCCAATAATTTTGTAAAACCTAGCTTTGAACATCTCTCTTCTCCGTTATTCTTTGCCGTTTCATTTTCTTTTTTCCTGGCATTATTTCAACGTCTTTTCTCCTAAACTTCTAGTGCCCACACTAATCTTTACATTTTGAAGTAGCCTCTGGGGGTGAACATGCATTGACCTCCTTGAACTTTGCCATATATATATATATTCCTAAATCTCAATTGAGACTCGTTAGTGATGGTTTTGCTTCACTCGCCCAATTACTGTACTTAAACCTCCAGTAAAGCAGACTCGTAGTCTGACTTATTATGAATAAAAATATAGTCCAGATGTATGTATGTGTGTTGTTGTTTCTGTTGGGTGTGATCTATTATAGCACAATGAGTATTCTCAAGATGCAACTCCGTTTGTCCAACTAGTTCAGCATTATGAGAACCAAGGTCAGTGTTGTGCAGCTGCAGGTGTAGGAATGATATATGTATGATGTTCAGTATTTGAAAAATTAATGGGTCTATAATTTTAGGCTTTATCAAGGAAGCATATCAGCTCTGCAAAGCAGTCAGTGAAAAGGACATTCTGGTCAAAAACTATGAATGGTTGGCATGCTTCATTGCTAATTGTGAGGTATGTTTATGGTATTAATATTAAACAGTAAAAAAAATTACTCAAGCCTTTTAGGTGACAAGTTGCTGATGTAGAAAGACATTAACAAAACAAAATAGAAATAAGGCAAATTTAGACTGTACCTACTATGGTGAATGTGTGGTATTTGGCATGTGGTATGATCTTGTTATATCTTTTGCTTCCAGAAATTTTTGCAGCACTCTTCTGTAGCAGGTTTGTTCAGTAAATCCTGTGTCTTACGAGTATGTATGTTTGCATGTATGTAGAATATGTATGCATTTATATGTGCATATAAATATACACATGTATATGTATGTGTGTATATATATTATATATAGGAATGGACTCTCCCTCCGTTACATTGGATTGTTTAGTGTCTCTTTTGTGGCACTCCATTCTGATGTTCAGGCTGGAGTATAATGATCTTATTAAAGGCTCAGTTATTTCTGCCACTAGTAAAGAAAGACTTTTAGGATTAATACTCAAGTATGTTGTTCTGATACTTACTCATTTGGCACTCTCACAACTTCTCTTTTTAGTTTCCAATAGCTTACTTTCTCTGCTCTTTCCCAAACTATTGTACATTTCTAATTGTATATGTATGTGATTCTTATTTGCGTAATTATTGTCTTTTAGAGTTGATCTGAAGCTCCATGAATCTCAGGTTTTATTAAAGTCCTTGGACATAGTTACTGAGAGGTCCTTCTACCAGATGGTAATGCATGAACTGAGTGGGCAGCTATATCTAATGGCTGCTCAGTACCTTTATCTTACTGGGAAAAGTAAAGAAAGCAGGGAAATTCTTAGCCAAGAGGTAATGTTATTAAAATATATTGTGTTTGTTATCACAATGGATCAACCCAATAAATGTAGCCTTTTGTTTGTTTGTTTGTTTGTTTTTTGTTATTTTTTATTTTTGCGAAGATCTTGAAATGGCAAAAATCAACTTTTATCAGATTTAAGGTTTAAAATTATCGTCTTAATTACTTATGCACAATGGCTTGCTTGCCATTTATGCAGAAGCGCATCATTAGTTTATTTACATGGGGGATTAGGAGATATAATAGCACAGAAAACTGTGGTATTCGGGATTAATAGCACAAGTGGAGTGAGAATTTTTTCACAGAGGCGAAGCTAAGTGAAATTTGCTATTTATCCGAATGCCACAGTTTTCCATGCTATCATATGTTAATACTATAGCCAAAAATAACAGTTCATTTCTGCAACTAAGAAAACCATAATCTTGTATTATATTTCTGTCAAAGAAAATTTTTCATCCCAGTTCTGCTATTATTTGTACTTTTATTACTGTTGCTAAATAGCATTTCCCTGGAATTTCACTGTGACATTGCCTAGCGGGTAAAAGAGCAGCAAGGTCACAAAGAGATCGCCGCGACCAATCAGATCATTATTTCAGTTTTCCACTGCTGTGGTATTTCAAAATAATACCACACTTTTTTGTATTGAAAATTGACTCGGATGTGTGAAAAATATGCCTTTTTTAATGTTGCTATCATGATACTGTTGCCTTTGACATACTTTGTTCTGAATTACTTGACAATTAATTGTTATACTTTATGCAAATATGTTTGTCTTCATTAGATCCAGCTTGGTGATTGGTGTCTGATGTGTTCTTTGAGGTCTATTCCTTATAGAGTAGATGGTGTGCCCAATGTCAACTCTGAGATGTGGTACAGTGTGGCATGCACCAGGCAGAGTTTAGTGGGTAAGAGTAAACTTGATTGTAGAAGATATGCATACAATAATAGATAACTATACAAGCAGACTAATCAATACAAACAAACAACTAAAATTAACCAATTAAAGTAACAATAAATTTATTTTACTGTTTGATATACCGAAGATTGTTTGAAGTGGCGAGCTGAAAGTACGAAACATTTAGCAGATTCTCAATAAGTAATTGTTCGCCCGAAGCACCTTGTGATTAATTTTATTTAAATGGTGGTCACGTTAAAGTTATTAAATTATCATTATTTAAACAACCTCTAATCCCATACAGTTTGGATTCTAAATATTCTTTCATTGTATTTGTCTTTGTTATTTATGTATTTATTATTTCATATTAGGGTGGCAGGTTTTATTGGTTGATTCTTATAGAACAAAAGGTTATTTTGATAATATTCAACAAATTCTCAAAATACAGGTATGTGTATTATTTGTCTGGTATTCTTACTTTAATTGTCGCCGTTATATTTTTTAGGGAGACCCTTTCTTTCTCATGAGTATTTTACGACAAGAGGTTTCTGTAAGTTACATCGTTTTATTTATTTATCTTATGTCATATTTAAGACTGAATTTTTGTTAGAATATGAAGTCTATTAAAAGTGATGCATTCAACTTGGAGAAAGTAAGTATTGCACATATATTACATGATCAGTTTGTGTGAGTTACTGTTTTGCTATGACCATCTTTTGAAATACTTCCAAATAGTTCACTTGCATGAATTTAGTGTCATCTGATAGTGACCATTATATTTACTAGTGATGTGCTTGAGCACAAATGGCGAGCGAGCCTAAAGACTATACTATTTTTATATGAATGATTTTGACTTCTAACACTGAAGCTACTGAAAATAAGGTCCAGTTTTTAAATTTAGCGTACAGGGTAAAGGGATTTCAGTGCCATAGTAACAACTCTCTGCAACTGCTTGGAAGGGGAAAAACAACAACAAAACAATACACGTTATTTAAAAGTTTTCTTTGTAATATTCTAAGTAGTGGTTGTAACACACAATGCTTTGACACAACTGGACATGCACCTACACAGACTTACCTTCGCAGTAGTCTAGTGGACAATGTATTTTCAAGTAAATACTGTTGCGCACGGCTTATAACCATGACAAAGAGCGCATTGACTTACCACCGCCACTAACTCGAATAGAAATGGAAGTCCCTTAAGTTTTCAAGTTTTAACTGCACCCGCAAAAGAATTCAAAACGGTAAACAATTCAATTTCTAGGGTGATACAGGTACTGATCGCTAAACCAGAGGATTCTGTTTAGTGCAATTTGGGACGGGGTCGACCACATAACTAACACAAAAACGCGAGGGTCAAAGTGCAAAATGACATACGTACGTCCAAACATATATACAAATAAATAAATTAACATCCCCGATTTTTTCATTTTTACCCCTGTAAGTGTCTCGCTCGCTCGCCAATAAATTAGTATAATATTTTAGCAAGTATTAATGTGGGCATGAAAATGCATGAATTTATAGCTTCTTTAGTTACTGATCAATGATGCAACTTTTTACTATTAGTTGCAATTCAAATGATTAAACTTTGATCTTTAGACACGTTTACTGGCAGCATGTACATATGTGTAATAATTTACTGACCAGATAACCCATCCCTCCATCTTTTTTATTTCATTTTAAGACCGATTCTTGCATGCTTATACTTACTGTTGTCATGACCAATATATGTACTCATGATTTCATGCAACCAGATCAACCAGATACCTAGTAACTATACTGGACATATTAAGTATTAAATTTATGGACTACTCGCGTCATGTTTTATTTAATTCCCAACATTTCTATCAAAGTTGTTCGATCTTGTTCAGGTGGAAATACAACTAGGTAAGTATTTCAACCTGAAGATAATCGTGTAACCTCACATTGTGAACTAAACTAAACCAGATGTGAGTAGGCCGTACATTTTATTTATCCTACGTCAAGAGTGACTCTTTAAAATCATTATACTTGACATCTAACACACACTCAACCAATACTCGACCTATGCACTCAACCTATGCACTCGACCTATGCACTCAACCTATGCACTCAACCTATGCACTCAACCTATGCACTCAACCTATGCACTCGACCTATGCACTCGACCTATGCACTCGACTTATGCACTCGACCAATACTCGACCTATGCACTCGACCTATGCACTCGACCTATGCACTCGACCTATGCACTCAACCTCTATGCACTCGACCCTAGGCCACTCAACTATGCACTCAAACCATGCACTCGAACATATGCACTCGACCTATGCACTCGACTTATGCACTCGACCAATAATCGACTATGGCACTCGACCTATGCACGCGACCTATGGCATCGCCCTATGCACTTCAACATATGCACTCGAACCAGCCACTCAACACTATGCACTCAACCTAGCATCGGACCTATGCACTCAAATATGCACTAACGTATGCACTCGGACTTAGCACCTCGAACCTATGCACTCGACCTATGCACTCGACCTATGCACTCGACCTATGCACTCAACCTATGCACTCGACCTATGCACTCAACCTATGCACTCAACCTATGCACTCGACCTATGCACTCAACCTATGCACTCAACGTATGCACTCGACTTATGCACTCGACCTATGCACTCGACCTATGCACTCGACCTATGCACTCCACCTATGCACTCCACCTATGCACTCGACCTATGCACTCGACCTATGCACTCGACCTATGCTAGGTGCTAGAAACTAGAGAGGGCCCTTGCTTTGATTATTTTTCGCTTTCACCTCAATCTCTTTTTTTTTTGTAGAGTTGTTGGCCCAGTCCAATCACAAGCTAACAAACATATTAATAAACTTTTTTTTTATCCCAGACTCCACTGTGTTGTTTTATAAATAGAAAAATGTATAGAAATTTCATAGAATGGTATTATGCAAAATATTTTGTACGTTTTGGCTCCAGTTCAGTAAATGAAACTGATAACTTTGGATGATGGTAACAGTGCCATTATTAGTTAATACCATTCTCTTCTCTAATTAACTGAAGAATGTCTTCTGGAGACTAACATAGTTTTTTATAATTAGTTTTCTAAAGTTCTGCACTGTGTGGAGTTAAAAGTGAGTTTATGAGGATATTTCTATTCCACGATAATGAATTGTTCTAGTGCATGTATTGGGGTGAATTATGTGTAATTTGGTTTGTCCAGGTACTCGAATGTGCTTTCTATTAGATTAGTAAAGTATGCAATGGTGAATATATCTTCATAACTGTCTTACAAGTGCTATTGACCCTCCCCCTCCCCAGGATTTTAAAATTCATGTGTGCTCCCACCCACCCACCCTTCAAGTTTGTTTGCTCTTTATCAGCTATTGGTAGACTTGAAGTCACCCTCACCAACCATTATTTCTATACCACTTCTTCATCAACTCTAATTATGTGTACTATAATCTACATGTGTATTGATGTGCTCTGATAGCTGGATGCTAATTCTTAATTAAAGATTATTCCAATTTTTACGTTCCTCATTCATTCATGTGACTCCACCTGGTGTGTATTTCATGAGAGGGTTTTCTAAATTCTTACCTCTATCCACTCTTTTCAATGTCACTAGTTTGTCTTAGTTCCTTTGCTCTGGCTATGCCACCTCTCCGGTACAGGATTGAACAATAGAACACAGAGTTATAGTCACTAAAATAATTTTATCATTTAGTAATATTGTTGAATTCACTTAAAAATATATAGTATTTTGCTTGCCAAGAACGTTTATATCATAGTTAAGACTTTAAAAGGTAAAAGGTTACGTTGTGAGATGGTGCTTGCATTAGGGTAGTTGAAAGAGTAAACAAGAGGTCACCAGGAATAAGACTTAGTATTTACCCTCCAGAGTCAATACACTCTCAACTCTTTCCATGTTGTCATCATTTCATTACGTGTGCTACCCATATGCCTCATGTTTTTATCACATTTGTACTTACATACACATTAGCTTGAATTTGAACCATGGTGGTCTCTCTCACTAGCAAATAACAAAAAAAAATTTTCCTCTTTTTGTATTGCTGGTAATTTAATGTACATGTACTATTAGATAAATACATGATATGGATGTCATTATCTGCATCTCAATTTTTTTAGATGTCATTATCTACATCTTAATTTTTTTAGATGGCATTATCTACATCTCAATTTTTTTAGATGGCATTATCTACATCTCAATTTTTTTAGATGGCATTATCTACATCTCAATTTTTTTTTGTTCTTCCAGTCATTTTTAGCTTCAGATGCAAGTTTTCTTGAGGATGTTCCACTTCCTGCTATTGATGATCTCATTATTTGTGATCAAGGCAAGTGTTACCGTTCATATGTTTTAGCAGTTACTTTAAATGTTTTGGTGTATTGAGTTTATACAATTTGTTTTTTATGGATGTATAATATTGGGTAACGTTGACGATGACCGACGTTGTGTATTCATGAATAATTCATGAGCTTTGTAAGGTTTGGTAAAGCAGTGTCACTTTATCGTAGATAAAGTGTCGTCACATTCAGTACAACGTGCTGGTTATTTCTAAAAAGTAGGTGCAATAGACGGTGGAAAGCAGTAGGTTTAAAATGGAAGGGAAGAGAAGGCAAAAAGGCGACCGATTAATTGTAACTAAAAACCGGGTGGAATCGACAAGTAGAGGTGGGGGTTAGTTTTCAAAAGAAAGGCTAAAGTAGAAATAGGAGATAAAAGTTTCTCAAAGTAGAACAGAAATGCAGGAGAGATAGACAAAGGAAAAGGGGGCCCCATGACTCTAGAGTAAGAGCTGAAGATAGGAGAGGTGGGGTAGCTAGAAGAAAAGCTCAGATAGTTCAGAAAAAAGAGTAGGAGAGGGAACCTTATGTACAACCTTAACCAATGGTAGAGAATGATAACTGAGCAAGATAACTTGTGCTACTGCATTCTTACTGTGCAATTATGTCAAGCGCCACTATGTGGCAGGGTACTTGCTAGTATTATCTAATGATATAGAGCGTACTCAATGATCCTCACTGTCGAATTATTTGTGTACTGGTGAAGTGTTTGTTTCTCTATGTGGTAAGCTTTTGCTCACTAGCTGCATTTGATTGAACCTTTTGTCTTCTAACAGCTCATTGTGATAGGTAGGTTGCTTCTTTTCTTTCAAGGTTTTTTTTTTTTTTGAGTTTTTTTTCTTAGCTGTCACGCACGAGATGCTACGCCACCCAAAGGACTACATTTTGTACCATAGTAAAAACAGCTTTGTCTCCAGCATCTCATAAATATCTTGCTATTTGATCAATTTTGGTTCCTATTACTAACTAGAGCACTGAAGTGCAAACCCTCAGCGCTAGTTAGCTAGTATGATAAAGAAAATAATAACAAAGGAAAAGTGTAGAAACAAAAAAAAAAGAGAGAAGTGGCATGAAAAGAGGCAGGAAAGAGAAAAAGACAATGAAGAGGGACAAAAAAAAGAGGAATGAATGAAAAAAGGTAGGAAGAAAAGAAAAAGGAAGAAGAAAGAAAGAAAAACAGTACACGAAAGAAAGAGGAAAAGAAAGGAAAAGGTAGGAAAGAAATAAAAACAGTAGGAAGAAAGAGGAAAATAAAGAAAAATAAGGCAAGAAGACAAAAAGGATAAAAAGAAAAAGGATGAAAAAAAAAGATGGAAAAAAAAAAGGCGTCGACAAGGGTTTGAACCAGAGACTTTCAGGGTAGGTATTTGTTCACTCGACTAAGCAACGCAACACCTCACGCTGAATGCATGTAATTGTTAGCTATTTAAAAGTGATTTGCAACCTGCAAGCTGGCTCGCGTGACAAGCAAGTTTTTTAAGGGGCGGTTCCCGCTGTAAGCCTACGATCGCACGGCTCTGGAAAGACTCGCTTTTTTCTGGAAAATGAAGTCCAAAATCAAAATTCTGGCATATTAAAATAACTTACTTCGTGAAATACTGCTGTTTGATGCCGCGTTCAGAGCCTGGCTGGTTCTTACCTTCCAGAAGTGACTGTTGACAGACAGAGTGACAGAATGAAGGAATGACACTAGGACTACTGTAACCCTCTTGCGCATGCGTGCTGAGGGTTAATCATGCACAGTGACTTTGTGTACATAAAACACTCATATCCCCAGAATGGCAGAATTTAAACATGTGTGACTGCTATAACTCTATCTAATATTGGTTGATGAAGACACTGACAAACATGGAGAGCTATTTATTGTGAATACAAGCTACACTATGTATGTGATTGGTTTCTTTTCTTTTGTATTTAGAGTTTCTTAGCAGTGGTACGTGTGAGATCAGCACACTCGTGTGGCTTTATTTGGCACAGAAAGCTGCAGGACAAATACCACCAGGTGATGTGTTTTGTATTATTCTTATTCTGCATTTTTACTAGATGTCTGTTTGTTTTTATTGCAGTTTCTGAATGGCTGCTACTTTTGTTTCCTGATTTGTCATTTTCCACTAAAAACTTATCACAATGTGATTCACATTCTCTCTCCAGATGTGACCTTGAGGTTTGTGCACAATTTACTTTATTTATTTATTTTTTTATTTATTATTATTATTATTATTATTATTTTTTTTTTTTTTTGCCGGTCTCTTACTTACTTATTAAATTATATATATTTTCCTATATATTTTTTTAATTCCTAGGCATTTATCGTTCTTCAATGTTACGAGTGTGAAAAGAGTCTGTTATCATCATCATTATCTCAGACTTTATGCGAGTCCTTGGTTACAGTTGCGCCATGTTGTCTTCATGTTGAGATGCCTGGTTCCAACACTTGGAATGATTTGGTTAACTTTGCTTCTGAAGGAGCTATGTAAGTATGGAGTTTCAAGTTTTAGTTGTGAGTACTTTATATGTAGTGTTGCAAGATATGAAAAACTCGATTATCCGATATTTGTTCACCAATACAGTATTCATGCCATGCTGATAACCATCCAATATTTTTTATAAATGCTATACATAACTTATTCTTAATTAGCTATACCTATTCATTTATTACAAGTTATCTAGGATACCATTTCAGCAAAACTTGATCTAATGACCAACTACAAGCATAATTTTCAGTAGCTAGTTATTAATTATTTATTAATTTATTATTGTTATTATTATTATTATTATATTTCTTTTTGGTATGTTTGTGTGTGTGGTGTGTGAGTGGAGTAGTCCTAACACAATTCAAAGTCAAAAGCTGATAACACAACTGACTACGGTGATATATTATTCCTCACTCCTTGTGATGACCAACTGGGTTGTTATTGGCGAGCGAGCGTAGCGAGCGAGACACGTACAGGGTAACACAATTGAAAAAATCGGGGATGTTTGTAATATTATGGACGTATGTATGTCATTGTGGTACTTGACCCTAGCGTTTTGTGTTAGTTATGTGGGCGACCCCGCCCAAATTGCACTAACGAAATTCCTCTGCGTTTATTCGATCAGTACCCGTATCACCCTAGGAATTGAATTGTTTACCGTTTTTGACTTCTTTTGCGGGTGAAGTTTAAACCTGAAAAACTTAAGGGACTTCCATTTCTATTCGAGTATGGCGGTGGCTGGGTGGGTAAGTCAAGGCTCTTTGTCAGGGTATAAGCCGTGCGCACAGTATTTACCTGAAAATACATTGTCCACTAGACTACTGCGAAGGTAAGTCTGTGTAGGTGCATGTCCAGCTGTGTCAAAGCCTTGTGTGTTACAACCACTACTTAGCTAAAGAATATCACAAAGAAAACTTTTAAATAACGTGTATTGTTTTGTTGTTGTTGTTTTCCTTCCAAGCAGTTGCAGAGAGTTGTTACTATGGCACTGAAATCCCTTTACCATGTATGCTAAATTAAAAAAATGGACCTTATTTTCAGTAGCTCAGTGTTAGAAGTCAAAATCATTCATATAAAAATAGTATAGTCTTTAGGCTCGCTCGCCATTTGTGCTCAAGCACATCACTAGTTTTTACCTAATATCGGCCATACACACCACTTCATGTTGTACATAAGTAAAAAAGAAAACTAGTGGTGTGGTACAGCACAAATGGTGAGCGAGCTAGTCTGACTGAAATTGAAATAGTTATAATATTTCTTTGTTAGTTGAATGATTTTGTTTAATTTATTGTGCTATTCTTTAGCAACACACAACACTTGTACACACACACATATATACACTTGATCACAGAATATACCAGCACAAGACTTACATAGTATTCTTTTCACAACGGCAATCGATTTTCTAGGGGTAAGCAATCAAAATTCTGAGATGGGTAAGGATCGCTAAATCGAAGGATTCTGCTTATCAAGCCACCTTCCAAAGTACGCTCTGTTAAGAATGCTCTGTTGTACCAGAGTTTTCATAGATAAAACATCGTATTGTATTCTCTTAGTGACTTGACTATTGGAAATTGGATTTTCAAGTAAAAAAAAATCTGTTATGCAAGGCGTATAGCTACGACAAACAGCGCATTAACCAAGGTAACTTACCACCGCTATAATAGAATAGAAAATTAACTCCGCTAAGTTTATAAGACCTAACTGTAAATATCAGTCTTCTTCTGTCTCCATAGCTTTTTGTCTTTATTTTTTCCTGGCATTATTTCGAAGTCATTTCTCCTAAATTTCTTGCACCCGCGCTAATGTTTATGATTTTTAAGTAGCCTCTGGGAGTGGACACACATTGACCTCTTTGAACTTTGCCATATATAATGTGTATACTAGTACTTATTACATGAGTCAGAGTGTGATATAGTGAAATATTTCATGAGCAGGCTAATTTATTTTCACGAGCGAAAATAAAGCCTGAGAGTGAAATATCTTGCCATATCACTCTGACAAGTGTAATAAGTGGTTTATTCCACATTAGATATCTTTACTACTGTAGTTAGTACTAGGAGAAGGGTAACTCACAGCTAAAGTTGGTTGTAGGGGCTATCCACACCCCCAGCCAGACATTTTAGCAGCTGCTCTAACCCTGTAGAGCAAGGTACATCAGAGGAAGGTAGCTGTAGTGTTGGAATACAGAAGCACCTGCATATACAAAAAGAATAAGAAAGTTGGTAAAAGCTGATTGCATGCACAAAAAGTTATATAGCAGTAGTCGCCCTATCTGTCACACTCTTTTTTTTTTTCCTTTTTTTTTTTTGAGATTACTCACAATTAACTGTTGAATTAGATACATGTATGAACTTACTCAAAAAGACGATTTAAGGTTATTGTGCTATGTTTGATTTTCAGGCCAATTTTTGAGAAAACATGAAGCAGTCAGCGGTGTGTAGGTTCTTGTGTTTGTGAGTAACGCCCCAAACTGTCACAGTGTGTATGTGAGCAAATGTTTTCTCGCTGCCCGTAGTAATGTTTATTGCTAAGTAGTTTACATGGTGCTGGAGTTAGAGTTTCACGTTGAAACTACTGGTGTGTGTCCCTTTTATATTCAACTCCTCTTATGAAGACAGTGTTTGTGTGTACTGTATTCACACGAGCTACCTTATTAGGTATACGCCAATTTTAAAAAATCCCCCCCCCCTTTTTTTTTGTTCTACTTGTCCTATACTGGGTTCTATTGAAGTATATAATATAGGAAATTTCAACACCTCCTAATTAATACCTCGAAAAGGCAAGTCAACCACAAGTTTAAAAACCAGATCTCAAATTCAGTAATTTTTTAAGTGGAAAAAAAAAGAATAAAAATACTTGACTTATCAATGACTGAAGCTGTAAATAAGCTTTTGGTTTCTATGCATAGAGTATACAATTGGCTACATTTGAACCCTGAACCAAAGAATATAGTATGGTACGCCATTTTAAACATTTTGTTGCCTTCCAGATATACATTGAATATTACCCGACTGCTACAAAATTAAAAAAAAATTGTGTGCCTTACCATGTCTTTTAGCTCAGGGTTCAAAATGTAGCTAATTTAGACCCCGTTTATTGACACCAGAAGATTATTTATACAAGCTTCAATAAAGTTATGACCTGATAAGTGGAGCGACCCATTCTGAGTTGCAGATCTGTATACCAGTGGTTAGTAAGGTTTATTTTAGAGTAGAAAGAGTAAAGTTTTTTGTTAGTCTAAGTTGTTGTTGTTGTTTTTTGTTGTTGTTTTTGTTTGTTTGTTTGTTTGGTTTTGTTTTCCAATTGAACGAAAAATCGCTGAATTTAAGATCTGGTTGTACTAAACTTGTGGTTGAACCTAATGAAGGAAATCTTCTTGAAGGTCTTGAAATTTCCTATGTATAGCAACAAGTAGAATGAGAAGGAAAAAGAAGAAGAAACGTTAAAAAATTCTTGTGGTTAGATTGAAAGTTGGTCCAGCCACCTCTTTAAATATACAGAATTTAAAAATATTCAACTGTCACCAGGGATTGATACCAGGACCACTTGCTTAGTGCACCAGTTCTCTTACCACCATAACAACCATAGGGTAGCCAAACATTTCATTATTTCTATACAACATTTCATTTCTATACTGCTATGCTACAATCTCACTTTAGCAGACCAACGAAAGAAATAAAAATATTTTTTAAATGTCTGAAAATGATTAGTATTAGCTTAATAGCTACCTGGTGTACCATAGCACTATTATTATTAGTGTTGTTATTACTCGCTAGCACCCTTCCTTCCACACCGTGGCACTTGATATACTAACTTTTGCAAATTAGGAGTGCAATAGAGTAAGGTGTCTGTGTTCATGGTTTCCCTCTCCTGCTCTCTTTCTTCCTGAGCTATCCCAGTTTTACTTATTTCTCTTTTCAACTCATGGATTCCCTTCTACACTTTGTCTACCACTCCTGCTCCTCAGTATCTCCGTCATTACTGTGTACATATTTTCTTTCACTTCTTCATTGAAGAAGTTACACCAGTCAGCTTTTTCTCACCTGCTTCTATTGTTCTTGACCCTTATGTTCTGCTTCTTTGTCTTTCTTCTACCCATGATATGTGGTGGATTATGGTTAGCTACTGTAAATGAATACTTCCTTCCCGACTTAGTTCAGCAAATAAATTATTCATGAAAAACAGATACCTGGTGATGGCGGGCATGACCTAGGGAAAAAAGAAAGAAGAGGATAAGGCACTCTAAGATTTTTTTTTACCTTAACACGCTTTTCCCATTCAGGTAATGATAACACTTTATCAACAATACTTAGCTCATGAATTATCCATGACTACACACACACACACACACACACACACACCATCGGTCATCGTCAATGCTGACACACAAGTGTATTGTTTTATAGATTACTTGTTATTATTATTGTATTGTTAGACTAAAGAGCCCAAAAAATGACATTCAAGATCATCTCCATGTAGTTCGAGGTTGTATACCTGTCCAGCTAATGGAAGATCAGTTGCTAGTGCTGGTACATCACTTCAAGAGTATGGTTAGTATAAAGATATATATATATATATAATGTATATTTATATATCAGAGATTGCGCTAGCACTCTCTATTTAGGGTTGACTAACTTTTAAAGTGAAAGACCTTTAGTTTAACTATTTGCTATACAATACTAAGGTTATGTAAAAGAAGTAGTTACTTTGGGATATTCCTTAAATGGGGCAAACAAGCTTTCTTATTTCCATATTTTCTGGAGCATTGAACAATTATGACTTTCTGAGCTTTCTTGTTTTCATATTTTCTGGAAAATTGAACATTTATGACTTTCTTAGTTTCCATACATTTGGGGCAATCCTGGATCCTCTAATTTTTTTCATTTTTAGTTTTTTAACCCTCAGCATGCATGCACGAGCATGGTGTAATTGTCCTTTAGTTCGTTTGTCTGTCAGTTTGCCGCTCTCTGATTTTAGAGATTCCTGACAGTTAACCATTGAATCAAGTATGAACTTGCTCAGAAGGATGACTTAAGACCTTCGTGATTTTTTTTTTTTTTAATATAAAGCAATGAGCTTTGGTACACTTTAGTGGGAAATACCCTGTCACCACATTGTAATTATGTGAGCAAATAATTTCTTGCTGTCCACAGTAGTTTTGCTTTTGCTGAAAAATTTAAAGCGTGCTCAAATTAGAGTTTTTCATCAACATTAAAACTGCATTACATCTACCGTTTTCATTGCACACACCTGATTAGTCTGAGAAATGATTTTTAATAACATAGTGGTGCTGAGGGTTCACACCTTTGATGCTTCATTTTCTTTTTAAGATTTCATTAAGTTTAATTTAATGCATACCATAGAAGAATAAATCCTATTAAGCAAAACCTATGTGCATTTTATGGTAAAAGAATAAAACTTTGTACATAAATTGTATGTAATAAGTACTTTGATATTAGATGTGGAGCCACCGCAGATTTGAACTTTGGTGACCTTTATTTATTAATGTACACGCCTAAATTTGAAAAAATTAAAAAATTATTTCGCTTATTTTTAAAACCATTCATGTGGGATATCAAATTAAAGCTCTAAGCATTAAAAGTATTTTGATGCTTGAATAATGGCATTATCTACTTTCTTTATAAAGTTACAGTTAATTTCGTGAATACTATTTTAACAGATTGACAAATGGCCATGATAAAATTTAGTGAATAGTTTTGTGTCTATTGTGATCATGATTCATTCACTATTTGATGAACATGCACCAAACCAAAACACTGACAGAGAGGAGTACAGTTCAGTGCTGCTTTGACACACTTGCAGCGATTATTGCATCCTTTCTTGCATCCGCAATAAATTAGTTCATGACAAGATTCTGATGCTTCTGGAAGAGTTGTCCAAAGGGGGTACCATCCAGCAGTATTCATATACCAACCCCATTCTCCGGGACTTGGAAGTTCAGGATCCCGAATTAGAGCCTTGTTCCAGCAGTTGGCTTGGTAACTAGCTCGCTTCACGTTGTTTAAGCGCAGCTTGTGTTGGCGGTAAATTCTCAAGGGTCCTTGATTTTTTTCATGAATAACCACTTTCTGGCATCATTTACTTTCTCTAAGTCACTAGTTCGGTCATACAGCAAGACAACATATCGCTGATAAGGTTGATTCACCTATGTCATCTTCCATTAAGAGAAGGTCCTCAAAGACCTCTGTGACATCAGGAAATACTAGCCATACCTTCCAAGCTGTCTTCTTACCTCGACCTCCAAATGCTGACACTGTGTCGCATCCAGTAAAAGCATGAAAGACTGGTAGAGTTTTACAGATTTTAGGATCCATGCCACTGATGACCTCATGAATAGGAAGGTAACAAAAGTTAGCCTTTGTACCAAATGTCATCCATAGTTCATCTGGATTAATTTCATGAAACTTAGATATCGCTAGTACCACCACATCAGTGTCTACTGTACGTACAAGTAGCTTTCTGCTACCTTTCTGGACAGCATTATATGCATGGAGCAAAAGGCGGGTGTCAGCTTCTTCCTGAGAACATGGACTGAGGTTTGAAAGGTCAAAAACCAGCTTGCCATTTTGGACAGGATATTTTTTAATTGCTCGGACAAAAATTTGAATAATTCAGTTTTATTTTCTGCTACACGAAGAAAATCATCCCACTTCTTGGGAAGAAGAGTGGTTGCAGATACACGTCTTCGAATTCCCTTGTCCATTCTTTCCCGTGTAGAAGCTTTTAAGTTGTTTCGAATGTAAGTATCCCAAACAACATCCACTCTCTTAGCTGTTTCCAGGTGCTTCGATATATAAGGCAAAAACACGTGATCAGCATAATCTTGGAATGTTTTTGCTGTTCCTGGATGCATCATTTGTACTGCAGCAGCTCCATCAATAAATGTTGCATTAACCCCTGGCATGTTAACTGACTTCTTGTCATCTAGGGCAAGACAGTCAAGTAGGTCAGCTTTAGTTCCATGCCAAAGTTTTCCTCCAAGTGACAAAGATGGGGGAGCAGCTTGGTTCTCATGTGAAAAAAACATATTTAAAGCTTGGTTCTCATGTGAAAAAAACATATTTAAGTTGCCCGACTGTGTTTGACAAGACATATACAATATCCAGAAAAGATTGCAGTTACTTTTTAAAGCATCAATTTGCATCTTTGGTTTGAAAGAGCTATGATTTAATGTATGTTTTAACAGTGGCAATTTGTTCTTTGAAATGACATCAGTGACTGGATTCTCACATTTGACTAGCCTTTCTTCCACAAATTTCTGATACTGCTCTACACACCTATAGCATTTCAACTTATCGAACTGCTTCTGCCACAGATGGATCCGAAATATCTTTGGTGTCCTCCAAAACCAATAGATCTTCACTCTGTTCCAAAAATGGATTGCCCATATCTTCAAAGACCACAACTAAATACTTCACCTCCTTCAAAAAAGTAACTTGTACTGCTGGAGTTTGTTCATGATATCTGTGATTATTGCCTTTGGTACCCGCTAATGACGATTCAAACTCCTTTACCATTCTTGCTACTTCTAGACCAGTCACCATCCAGCGCTCTAATGCTACAGGATTAGTCATCAAACCAATGGCTCCTCCAGTGGACCCCTTTACATCAGCATTATTTTGCTCATGGCACTGGTCAAGCGCACTAGACCAGACCCATTGAATTTGCTTGGCCAAAGCAAATAAAGGTTGATCAACTGTAAGAATGGGAACTTGGCCAGGATTTAGATGTGCAACAGCTGCTTGAACTAGTCATACTGTGCTTTATCATGGCAATTGAATGAGCATTCTCCACAAAGAGTGGCAAGAGTGCAATGATGGCTGGAGGTGGTACTATACCATTTTGGATGCTAGCATGATATCCAACCAAGATATCCATTGTGTTTTATCCAACCGCTCCATGGTAAAAGATTTCAAAACTTCATTAAGCCATGCAAGCTCTTCTAACTTTGCCTCTGCAAACTTTTGTACATTTGTAGGCAGCACAAGGGAATCAATATGTGGTACAATAAAACTTTTGCTTTTAATGAATGCTGGTGCTACATTTGTGTATTCTAATGGTAAATGAGCAACTGAATGAGAGGATGAGGCAGACTGACAAGTAATTACTGACTTATGTCAGTCTGTTCCCTCTGACATGCGGGATGGATGCTGAATAAGAGATGATGCCTGTGCCATGAAATGACTCTTTTGCCGTAGCTGATGTGGGGTTGTAGTCTATGTTGTCTACAGCTGCTGTTGTGAACAAGCCAGAATTCAATTTCAGGGGGCATACAACACCATCAGCAGAATATTGCTGACAAACGTTCACACTGATTTTTGAAGTTAGCTTCAAAAGTTGATCGTAGGAACAACACATACCTAGATCAAAGAGAGTATCAATAAGGTTGCGACTGCATGTAACCGCATGGATTTTCATTGATATATAAAGGGGAAGTGGCATGTCACGATCTTGGTTATGGCGAACCGTTGAAGAGGAATCAGTTGCTCGTTTATGTTTGACACTGTTAAACATCAAAAGCTGAGATATTGAAAGTGATGCTTTTTTGTTTGCAAGCTGGGTTTGACGTTCAATGTTGGGACCCTCAAGAATCATGCTAACCAGAGCTAGTAAAGATTGTGGCAAGACATTACGCTGAGATTCTTCTGTAAGAGATCCATCAAAGGAATAGACATTTCTTTCCTTGCAATTTTGGCTGCATTCACATTGCGTTGCGATCCCCATCATGGTCACATGCTTTTCTTAGAGCACCTCCAATATCATTATCAAAGGAAAGAATCACACTTCTACCTTCTAAATGTGCTATCATGTCTGGAAAAACTGAATTTAATCGTATTTTCAACCGTGATGTGTGTATGCGACTTTCAGTCGCAACTCCTAGTTGTTCTAGACATGCTTTGTAAAGTTGTGCTAGATCAGCTAGTTTGAAAACTGGAGCAATTTTCTCATCAGAGCGAAACTCATCTATATATGCTACCAGCTCTGCAGAAGCAATCCCATGAAGATCAGCTTCCTCGTTGCTATCCGCACAATTGCTTCTGGCAGGTCGATTATACAGTGCAACTAAATATTTGCGGTGATACTTAGCCTCTATAGCGATCGTGTCTCCAGCGGAAAGCTTAGCCAAAAGAGCAGTGTCATTAAGTTCAAGTGCACATTTACAAACTTTCATGTCGATGTCATAGGTGCAGGCATTGTGGAGCCCTGCATATCCAGCTGGTTCATCACAAAAGATGCATATAGCCTGACAATCAATAGAGTCATGTTGAGAACGTGTTTGCACACCCTCATTAGACGGACTAGCACTGGCTTCATGTGTGACCTTTCTTTTAAGCCGATCAAATTTGGTTTGACTAAACTTAAGGCGACAAGATTTAGCAAGCTTGATGTTTTATCATTGTGGCTTCAATCCCATTCCCATCATCAAAACTTTTGATATCTATACCCATGGGAACATGCCCAAGCTTCTCGAATTGAAATAGCTGTTCCTCTAATGTTTTGTATCCAACAACAGAGGAATTAGTTGTTCTAGCTGGACACTGTAAATCACTTTTAGTATGCTTTTGGCAGAATATACACAACTTCCAGTTTATAGTACATGATTTCTTTGGTGCTGGCTCAAAAGCATCCACCAGTGTATAACACTTAGCCATAAAGCATGAATGTCACAGATAGAGCTGACCTTATTCTACTTCAGCAAACACAGAAAACTCCCATAAAATCTAAGGACACATAGCATACTGGTAATAGAGACATCATTGAGAGGATATCTTCAGTGAACTTACCATGAGGCTCAGTAGATTCTATAAAAAGCCCATACTAGTACCAACTACATGATGTAGCAGTCTTGTTGTCAGGTAAAAATACATGTCATTTACACCTTCTTGTACAATGTGGTCACAATTACATCCACTAAAATGACCATAACTTTGAAATGAAAATAGATATAAACTTCATTCTAATCTTAAAATACTCTTTATGCTAAGAGCTTTAATTTGATATCTTACATTATGGTGTTTGAACATAAACACATGAAATAGTTCATAAAATTCCTTATTTGACACCTAAATTAATGAATAAAAGTCAACTAAGGTCAAATCTGAGATGGCTCCACATCTAATAATGAAGTCTATAATATGTAGAAGTTGTGTGCAAAGTTTCATGCTTTTACCATAAAGTGCACATAACTCCTCATTTTTGGACCTTAGCAGCCCTACTATTTCTAGGTTTTTTGTTTTGTTTTGTTGTTATTTTTTCCCTACAAGAAGACCTAAAACATGGCGGCGATGAAAACATTTAGAAGAATAGCTTTGGCTATACAGTTTGCTTGTGTTCAAATGTAGTTAAAAAAACAAAAAACAAACAAAAAAACAGAAAGATCTTCCATATAGCATGTGAAATGATCACCAAATTTTGCTCTAGCCTAGCTAATGGACTTTTTTTTCGTTGTTTTTTGTTTGTTTGTTTGTACCGCAGGCCCAATAGAAGTAGTCAAACATAAATAGAAGTCCTACTACACTCTTTGATGTATATTATGCAGCCACATTTTATTAAGATGGATTTTTAAGCTCTAGATTGATCTAGCTAATTTAATTGAGTTTTAACTGTGATTAGTCAGCATTTTTATAGCTCCATACATTAATTTTTTTTGTAATCAATTTTGAATGTCAAACATTTTAGAATGTGCCAATCGGCATATCATACTATATGTAGCTCACTATTAATTGTTGTTTTTTTGTTGTTGTTGTTTTCCTTGTTTGTTGTTATTAAGGGCTGTGTTCAATGGACCAGACATTATTTTTATATAATATCAGCAGCTGGTAGTCATGGTTGCCTGGATAAAAATTGGGAGGAGGATGTACCAAAGAATACGAACTCCAGTGGCAAGAAAAACAATTCTGAATATAGTAATATTTCTGGCAATATCATTTATAATACTACCAATACCACATCCAGTGAAATATCTTATTCTTCTGCATCAGATGTTGAAGTAGAAGATCACATTAACTTGAATCAGCAGGTATCAACAGAATTGCTCAGTTTTGAAGACATGGAAAAAGGTGAAGCTGTTAGATTTGGCAAAGAAACTAGCTCCAAGTTTCATGACTTGGAGGATAGTACTTTAGAAGATAGCAATTCCAGTAGCAGTGTGTTGGTGTCCAGACACAGTGAGCATTTAGCTACTTGCACTTCTATTGATGGTAGTGGTACCTCAAAAGACACAATCACTACTGAAGCCTCAAACTTTGTCCTTAAATCATCTTTACCTACAGGAATGCTCAGTTTTACAGACATAGCAGAAGGTGAAGCTGTAGGATTCAGGAAAGACACTGGCTTCCAGTTTCATGACAGGGAGGATGGTACTTTGAAAGATAGTACCTCTAGTAGCAGTGTGTTGGTGTCCAGACACAAGGAACATTTAGCTACTGGCAATTCTAGTGAAAGTAGCACTACATCAAAAGAGATGTCAAGCACTACTGAAGCCTCACACTTTGTCCTTAAATCATCTTTACCTACAGGAATGCTCAGTTTTACAGACATAGCAAAAGGTGAAGCTGTAGAATACAGGAAAGAAACTGGCTTCCAGTTTCATGACAAGGGGGATAGTACTTTGAAAGATAGTACCTCTAGTAGCAGTATGTTGGTGTCCAGACACAAAGAGCATTTAGCTACTTGCACTTCTAGTGATGATAGTGCTACATCAAAAGATATATCAAGCACTACTGAAGTCTCGAACTTAGACCTTAAATCATTTCTACCCACTGGAATGCTCAGTTTTACAGACATAGCAAAAGGTGAAGCTGTAGGGTTTAAGAAAGAAACTGGCTTCCAGTTTCAAGGCACTGGTTTACAATTATTTGGATCCCAACACACTGACGTCAATAAAAGTGAAGAGTACGAACCTGACATAGAATTCAAGCCACTGGTATCACTTCCTGACGACTATGAGTACAAATCTGCCGATGATGGTGGCAGCGTGCTATTTGAGCATCGCTGCAAGTTGTACCGCCATGACGAGAAATTAAAAGAATGGAAGGAAAGAGGATTAGGTAACATTCGCATAATTTTGCACTCATCCACTCAGAGGCCAAGAATAATTATGAGGAGAGACCAAATACTGAAAGTATGTTGTAATCATTACATAACCAAAGACATGAAACTTCTCACTAAGGATAATGACAGATGTTGGGTGTGGCAAACTCACTCAGATTATTCAGATGAAGCACCACGTAAAGAACAGTTTGCAGTAAAGTTTAAATCTGCCAGTGTAGCAGAAGAGTTTAGAAAAGTCTTCCAAGATTGTGCAAAAGATATCTCCAAGTCTGACTCCAAAGGTAGAAGTGTAGAAGAACATTCTTGTGTTATCAAGAAAGATAGCCAACAATGGGAATGCAGCGAATGTTATGGCTTTAATGATGATGGTGCAGACATGTGTTTAGCTTGTTTGGCACCCAATCCAAACCTAGATAACAAGGCTTCACTTAAACCACCAACTGATTCTGAAGAAGGTGATACCAATTCTTCATTTAAAGCACCAACTAACCCTAAAGAAGATGATACCTGTTCTTCATTTAAAGCACCAACTGATCCTGAAGAAGATACCGATTCTTCACTTACACCACAAATTGATCCTGAAGAAGACAGTGATGTGTGTTTCTTGTTTGAAGAACTTCCAGATCCTGAATTAATTTCAATGGCAAAGGAATTGATGCTGCCTCCAAGTTTTTATTTGTTTCAGAATAAATCATCTTGTGCTGGTTGTCGAGGTTGCTCAGATAATGATGACTTGGAGGATGGTACTTTGAAAGATAGCAATTTCAGCAACAGAGTGTTGGTCTCTGAACACAGTGGGCAGTTAGATACTTTCGCTTCCAATGATGGAAGTGTCATGCCTAAGGAGACATCAAGCACAACTGAAGTTTCGAACTTTGACCTTAAATCATTTCTACCTACTGGAATGCTGAGTTTTACAGACATAGCAAAAGGTGAAGCTGTAGGATTTAGGAAAGAAACTGGCTTCCAGTTTCGAGGCACTGGTTTACAACTATTTGGATCCCAACACACTGACATCAATGAAAGTGAAGAGTACGAACCGGACATAGAATTCAAGCCACTGGTATCACTTCCTGACGACTATGAGTACAAATCTGCTGATGACGGTGGCAGCGTGCTATTTGAGCATCGCTGCAAGTTGTACCGCCATGACGAGAAATTAAAAGAATGGAAGGAAAGAGGATTAGGTAACATTCGCATAATTTTGCACTCATCCACGCAGAGGCCAAGAATAATTATGAGGAGAGACCAAATACTGAAAGTATGTTGTAATCATTACATAACCAAAGACATGAAACTTCTCACTAAGGATAATGACAGATGTTGGGTGTGGCAAACTCACTCAGATTATTCAGATGAAGCACCACGTAAAGAACAGTTTGCAGTAAAGTTTAAATCTGCCAGTGTAGCAGAAGAGTTTAGAAAAGTCTTCCAAGATTGTGCAAAAGATATCTCCAAGTCTGACTCCAAAGGTAGAAGTGTAGAAGAACATTCTTGTGTTATCAAGAAAGAAAGCCAACAATGGGAATGCAGCGAATGTTATGGCTTTAATGATGATGGTGCAGACAAGTGTGCAGCTTGTTTGGCACCCAATCCAAACCTATATAGCAAGGCTTCACTTAAACCAACTGATTCTGAAGAAGACGATACCAATTCTTCATTTAAACTACCAACTAACCCTAAAAAAGATGATACCAATTCTTCATTTACACCACCAATTGATTCTGAAGAAGACAGTGATGTGTGTTTCTTGTTTGAAGAACTTCCAGATCCTGAATTAATTTCAAAGGCAAAGGCATTGATGCTGCCTCCAAGTTTTTATTTGTTTCAGAATAAATCACCTTGTGCTGGTTGTCGAGGTTGCTCAGATAATGACTTGGAGGATGGTACTTTGAAAGATAGCAATTCCAGCAACAGAGTGTTGGTCTCTGAACACAGTACTTTCTCTTCCAATGATGGAAGTGTCATGCCTAAGGAGACACCAAGCACAACTGAAGTTTCGAACTTTGACCTTAAATCATTTCAACCTACTGGAATGCTGAGTTTTACAGACATAGCAAAAGGTGAAGCTGTAGGATTTAAGAAAGAAACTGGCTTCCAGTTTCGAGGCACTGGTTTACAATTGTTTGGATCCGAACACACTGACGTCAATGAAAGTGAAGAGTACGAACCGGACATAGAATTCAAGCCACTGGTATCACTTCCTGACGACTATGAGTACAAATCTGCCGATGACAGTAGCAGCGTTCTATTTGAGCATCGCTGCAAGTTGTACCGCCATGACGAGAAATTAAAAGAATGGAAGGAAAGAGGATTAGGTAACATTCGCATAATTTTGCACTCATCCACGCAGAGGCCAAGAATAATTATGAGGAGAGACCAAATACTGAAAGTATGTTGTAATCATTACATAACCAAAGACATGAAACTTCTCACTAAGGATAATGACAGATGTTGGGTGTGGCAAACTCACTCAGATTATTCAGATGAGGCACCACGTAAAGAACAGTTTGCAGTAAAGTTTAAATCTGCTAGTGTAGCAGAAGAGTTTAGAAAAGTCTTTCAAGATTGTTCAAGAGTTATTTCCAAGTCTGACTCCAAAAGTAGATGTGCAGAAGAACATTCTTGTGTTATCAAGAAAGATAGCCAACAATGGGAATGCAGTGAATGTTATTGCTTTAATGATGATGGTACAGATAAGTGTTTAGCTTGTTTGGCACCCAACCCAAACCTAGATAACAAGGCTTCACTTAAACCACCAACTGATCCTGCAAAACACAATACCGGTTCTTCACTTACACCACAACTTGATTCTGAAGAAGACAGTGATGTGTGTTTCTTGTTTGAAGAACTTCCAGATCCTGAATTAATTTCAAAGGCAAAGGCATTGATGCTGCCTCCAAGTTTTTATTTGTTTCAGAATAAATCACCTTGTGCTGGTTGTCGAGGTTGCTCAGATTATGATGACTTGGAGGATGGTACTTTAAAAGATAGCAATTTCAGCAACAGAGTGTTGGTCTCTGAACACAGTGGGCAATTAGATACTTTCTCTTCCAATGATGGAAGTGTCACGCCTAAGGAGACACCAAGCACATCTGAAGTCTCGAACTTAGACCTTAAATCATTTCTACCCACTGGAATGCTCAGTTTTACAGACATAGCAAAAGGTGAAGCTGTAGGATTTAAGAAAGAAACTGGTTTCCAGTTTCGAGGCACTGGTTTACAACTATTTGGATCCCAACACGCTGACGTCAATGAAAGTGAAGAGTACGAACCTGACATAGAATTCAAGCCACTGGTATCACTTCCTGACGACTATGAGTACAAATCTGCCGATGATGGTGGCAGCGTGCTATTTGAGCATCGCTGCAAGTTGTACCGCCATGACGAGAAATTAAAAGAATGGAAGGAAAGAGGATTAGGTAACATTCGCATAATTTTGCACTCATCCACTCAGAGGCCAAGAATAATTATGAGGAGAGACCAAATACTGAAAGTATGTTGTAATCATTACATAACCAAAGACATGAAACTTCTCACTAAGGATAATGACAGATGTTGGGTGTGGCAAACTCACTCAGATTATTCAGATGAGGCACCACGTAAAGAACAGTTTGCAGTAAAGTTTAAATCTGCTAGTGTAGCAGAAGAGTTTAGAAAAGTCTTCCAAGATTGTGCAAGAGATATTTCCAAGTCTGATATCTTTTGCAAAATTTTGGAAGATTCCAAGACTGACTCTAAAAAACCCAATCTGAAAGAATATTCTTGTGTTGTTGGCCAAAATAGTCATCAGTGGGAGTGCAGTAAATGTTATTGTTTTAATGACGATAGCACAGATAAATGCAAGGCTTGTTTGGCACCAAGTCCCAACTCCCTACTTTAATACCTAATTTTTTTATTTTTTTATTATTTTTTTTGCAATAGCAACAATGTGTTTATTTGTACTAATCTGGTCATGTTATTATGTTTAGTTAGCAATTCTTGGGAATATAGCACTAAGTAGAGCATATATGTATACGTTAAAATATAGTATCATTGCTAAAAAGGTGCATTTGTGTGTTACAAGTGTCTGTTTGCTGGTTTCTGTATTGTACTCATAATGTTGAAATCAAATTGAATTACCTAATTTATCCTACTTGTACAATCATGGGTGTAAAGTACTTGTCAGTTATATTAGGCCAGAAAAATGAATCGTATGGTTATTTTTTTTATTTTTTCCATCTGATAAAAAGGTTAGCTAGTGTCCTATGACATAGTTGGATCTCCTTTTGTAAGACTGTAATATTTAACTGTATCAACTTGGTGAGCTTAGAATGGCTAATAAAGCTTCTCACTCTTGTGTAGTTAAATTTCTTAAGTTTATTCCAACCTCCTAAAAAACTTAGTTACAAGTTTTATCAATCATCAAGTTCAGTGTATTTTCCTGTTAAATATTTATCAATTTCCTATTAAGAAGAAGTCTATTGAGTTTGGACTGATGTCTGACCTTCATCAAAGTACTTCTCTGCTGATGTAATATATAGGTAAATTATGCTTACATGTGTATTATTATGCTTGAATATGTTGTAGACTTGCACTGTTTTCAGAAAACCTACACATGGAGATAGATACATTCACTTTAATTCTCAATATCCAATTTCATTTTAAGAGAGGGATTATAAGGTACATTTAGAAGGGGATTAGGAAGGTAACTAACATGGGTGAAAACTTCAAAGAGACTAAAAAACACCATAAAGTACTTCTGCCGAGCAGTTACAACAATGGAGCCATTAGGGCAGGTTCTAAAGTCATCTTCTGTAGTTTAAGACAGTTATGTAACCCATACCATTTTCTGCCAAGAGGCAGCGGGACATGAAGGGGGAGGAACAGAGTGGGCATAAGCGTAGGCTGAAGGCTACAGGGAGCAGGCACACCGCATTAGGGTGCACGTTTGGATTGAGATCGCCCCCCAAAATATTAATGCAGTGGCAGACGCACTCAACTGGTGCATCCGCTTTGTCTCCCACTATTTGGATGATATTTTCTTAGGCATCCATGCTGACACTGTAGCAAGGAAAAACTACTACGGTTGAAGACTCTTCTCCAGGAATGGGAATCAAAGAAAGTTTGCCGGCGCAAGCAGCTGGAGTATCTATTCGGACTACTTATCCACACCTGCAAAATAGTAGGGTGTTCCTTCCTCCGCAGGCTACTTGATCTTCTCCACGCCACCAACACAAGGTTGGACGGGGAGAGCATTATTAGGCTGAATAGAACATGCCGAGCAGATGTCGCAAGATGGAAGGAATTCTTAGAGCAGTGGAATGGCAAGGCATTCCTGTGCCCGCCCGCCTGCCAGCTTCCCTATAGTACCTTAGACAGAAAAGATAGCATACAGTTACGGGACACATCATCGGCTAAATGGTTGGCATCGGTGTTACCGCCCTTGAAAGAAACACCCCAACTGGGCCTCTGCAAAAACCAGGCATCTGAGCAGGTGCATGACTCCCGGATCCCTGCTCGATTTGAACCGGAGGGCTGCCACTACCACTTGGTTGTCACACAGGCATCTTACCTGGCGGTGCCAAATGTGGCTTCATGTCGCACAAGCAAGAACTATGGGGTGCAGTTCCTTTGCTGCAGTGGAGATCTTGTCTGCTCTCCTGTCCCACTGAACTTAAAACCAGCCGTTCCCGTGCCACGTCCCACAGCCCCAGGATCCAGACACGTCTGAAACTAGCTCTACTGTCAGCAGAGCAGCATCCCTCACCAGTATCACAACAGATGCTACAGCTCCTCGTCAATCCTCAAGCAGACTGGGTCTCACCAAGCTGGCGCCAGCAGTTCAGCACTATTTTCAGAAAGGACTAGCATCCTCAACTCGCAAATAATACAAGGCAGCAATGAAAATTCAACACATTCTGCACACAGTATACAATCACCACCCTATTTTCGGTAACAGAAATACTACTCTGCTCCTTTGCAGTCTCCTGGCTGAGTTGGGCCTTGCTCCACAGACAATCAAAGTATATCTGTCGGCAATGCACAACACACAGCTCTCCCTGGGGCTTCCCAATCCAAGAGAACAATCGCCCCTGCCAGTGCTGAAGCGAGTCCAGGCAGTAATCCAAAGTGTAAGAGCTGCTAAAGGTCCACCATCCCACCTCTGCCTACCCATTACAGCAGCAGTCATGGAGCAGATATAGACACAACTGCACCAGTCCAACCAACCTCAAAAAAGACCTTCTGTGGGCAATCTGCTGTACAGCATTCTTAAGCTTTTTCAGGCTAGGGGAGCTGCTGCCTGAAATGCAGGCCTCGGTCTCTCCGGCGAGATCACTCATGTGGGGGGACTTAGCTGTGGACAACAAGGACAAACCAACAATGGTAAGGATCCACCTCAAAAGGTTGAAGTGTTACTTCCTCAATGCCCCATGACAGCTATCCTCAAGTATACTGGAGTGAGAGGCTCGTCCTCAGGCCCATTATTTTGTGGTTCAGATTTGCAGTCAGTCACGAAGGCATGGTTTGTGGAACAGGTTCGGGAAATGATAGCGGGAATTGGTCTCCCATTGGAGCAGTATGCAGGGCACAGCTTTAGGATCGGGGCTGTAACAACAGCTGCGATGGCCGGGGGAGGATTCTACTACCAGACTTTGGGCAGGTGGCACAGCATGGCATACCTGCAGTACATATGGATGCCTAGCGAGAGACTGGCTGGTTTGTCAAAGGTGCTAGCAGGAAGGACAGGCGCAACAACTGTCATAACCCTTACCCACCATGCATTAATGTTATTCTTGTATACTTTATTATAATAGCAGACCCTACTACAAGAAATTAAATTCCTTGGGGGTGGGACACACCCTGCAGCCCTCTGGGGGACTCTGGCGATGCAGAGCAATTGGGGGACCAATTGCCACTGACCTGCCAAGTCTCTCATCCCCAAGGGGTAGAAGCCTGCGGTCATACGGCTTCTGGATGAACGCATGTGCGTATGGCATGGCTTAACTACGATTCATGTAGTGGTTAGGCAGCTTTACCTATAGTCTACCCATTGGCAGTCTGAGCTGGTAGTGTGGCCTGTGGTTGTGCACATGCGTCCATCCAGAAGCCACATGACCACAGGCTCCACCCCTTGGGGGTGAGAGACTTGCGGGTCAGTGTCAATTGGTCCTCCAATTGCTCTGCATCGCCCAAGCTTAGGTTCACATCCAGATGGATGGAGATCCACAAATTTTTTTTTTTTTGGTTGGTGCTTGGTGGGTGGTGATGGGTGCTAAAACTCTCGTTCACTGTTGTTCCTCTGTGTGTAATCACGCAGACTGTCTCAATGCCACATGTCTTACCCAAATGACACCCCCTAATGTGGTGCACCTACTCCCTGTAGCCACAGCCAGCCCACTCTGCTCCTCTCCTTCCTAGTTAATACCTTCATGTCCCGCTGCTGCTCAGCGGCAAATGGTATGGGCTACATTTCCGTTAACTACATTTCCGTTAACTACGTTTAACTACCTTAAACTACGATTCATCTAGTGGTTAGGCAGCTATACATGTAGTCCTTCTACTTACCCATTGTCAGTTTGAGCTGGTATTGTGGCCTGCAGCTGTCAGAGCAGATCGAATGAGAGTGTGCAGAGATTTTGACGTAAAGGCGCATATAAGTTAGGAGATCACACCTTACTACATCTATACCCTACTAGCATTTAGTCATCCATATTGTATAACATACCATGTAGCTATGGAAAGATATATAGATGAAACAACTGAAGTCTTGAGCAAAGAGTAAAAGATCGTCAAGAGACTTGTGCAGGATAAGTGACAAGAAAGTTTCAGCCATTGTTGAATGCTCTTGCCTCATTAAATGGGAAGATGTAGACTGAGCCAGAAAGCTCTATGCATACAGAATATGTTCAATCAAAACATAGATTTAGATCTTTATAGATGCTCATTATCTATATTGCATGGTAGTCATATTGAACAGTAAGCATAATCATCACTATTCCTACCCCAAACTACTAGATGTTGGTGTGTGCATGAGAAGATAATCATGGTTAATAATAAACAGTGGATGTAGCAAGAAACTGGATGTTGATGGACACAGATGTGTCATCACTCATTGAATCCATTAGTTCAGTAATTTAGTCTGGTACTTGTGGCAGAGAAGCATCATCAATGGGTGGCTTTCTTTCAAGGCCAAGTTGTGTGTGTGTGTGTGTGTGTGTGTGCATTCCAATGTTTACATCATATTAATCCACTTAACTTTTACCCCTTGTCATTTACATAAGCTTAATTATCATCTATTCTCACCCTAACAATCACCTTCATGCATAGTTGCCTTAACTTTTTTTTGTAGGTATATTAGACATTGGCTACTTTCAAATGTATTGTACTTTTCACTAGTCATAAAACATTTCAATACAAACGTTTCAACTATTTTGCAATGGCCATCATCAGTGTATGGATGATGTTTTCGTGAAGTAAAACAATGTCCACAAGACATGTTAGCAAACATGTTTCTATGACCAAGCTATAACTAACATACATATCTCTATCACACAGACTACTGCGCGATTATGCGTCTTAATACAAATTGTTAATGATGCATATTGTTCGTGCTAAAATGATAAATATAAATTGTGTATAGTTCATGATGAAATGATAAAGTTTAAGTTCATCTTGTTAGTTTTTATGCTCATAAATTTTTAAGATTGGAAGTTGCTACACCTGGCTAGCTATCAGGGTAGCTAGTTCTATTAAATAGTCTAGCTGCCTGCTATCAGGCAAAACTCAATTTAAGGACAGTTCTAAAGCAGTAAAGTCGGAGCCCACTGTTTCAAAGGCTGCTAAGTTGGAAACTGCTGTTCTGAAAGATTCTAGATCAGAACCTTTGGTCGCATATCAAGACAGTGATGATGACTCGGTCATATTTGTGTCTGCCTCCGCCACCAGCTCCAGGGTTACCAGCCCCCCCAGCACACTATTCAGGCCCATTCCTGTCAGAATCCTTCCACCTCCTTTAGTGTTCTCTTGGTCCAGACCAGACATCTCCTCTCCACCTCCATTGGTGACCAGTTTGCCTCGTGTCTGCACTAACGAGGAAAGGCTGGTTGCGGTGAACAGGTGTGATCACATACCTTCAGGGACTAGTCAGCAGCATCAGAGGCAGCAACATGCAGATCAGGTTGTGGGGGGAGGAGCTGGGAATGCAAAGCAAAGCTGTCATATCATTATAACTGAAGGAGATATTGACGTCGGCGAGCAAGTCACAGTGGAAACGGACGAGCTGAAAACTTCTTGCAACACCAGTGGGCAAACTGAAGGAGTACAAGGACTTTGTGACTTCTTTCCACTCTTTTAGATTGAGTCACAACTATACCTTATTGGACGTAATTCAGAACGTTCATTCCAGGTTCCGGAAAAAGCTCACACTCCGCTCTATGATAGAGTTTGAGGATATGGTAATCGAAGAAAGGAAATGTTTTTCCATTATTGCCGTTCTCAAAACTTGGATGAAGGATGTTGCTTAAGAAAAAGCTGCATCAAGTGTCGTAGGGGTCAAGCTCAGTTCCACAGTATTGTTCCTCTGCATTACAAGAGACGCAAAGCTCCAAGGTCATTTGGGGGCTGGAAGCATTTTTTGCCAGAAAGTGAACCCCCAAACCTGCGGAATACAGAAAGATGGCTAAAGAATGGGAAGTGGAAGAATCTTTTATTTGATTTTGGTTCAGTGATCGGCGCAAGAAGGAAAATAATGAACCAGACAGTTCCAATGACATGTTGGAAAAAACTGGAACATCCATGCTCCAGAAGGGAGTCGAGATACCGTCAGAGTCCCACAATATTTCTGTGGAGGTTCCAGGCTGGGTATCTGGAGGGACCTGTTTCCACAGTGCTAGCCCTCATAATGTTTTTGTATGAAGCTTTGTTTGGTCATCAAAGTCAATTTATTTTTTTATTTTTTGTGATGCAACTTGTCAACAATTATTTAAAAACTCATCTAAACTTTACTTAAGAACTTTTTGTGATGCAATGTTGAAAAACAAAAACAAAAAAAACGTAGTGATTATTGGATTGTATTTGTCATCAAAATTTTTTTTTCATTTTCATTGAATGTATGCTGCATATCTGTGATTAGCATATTGCTCATTTCATTGGCCTCACTATGCTACATTCTACGACCTACAGAAAACAAATAGCTACTAGACTATAACTAAACAACTGAGAGAACCACTCAGAGTACATACACACAAAACTTGCTTTAATCATTATCCTCTCAGTAGCTATTTGCAATAATGAAGAGCACTGCCAAAATAAAATATTGTAATACTCATAAATATTAGTAATAATTACATTCTAAATCAGCTATTTTTTTGTTATTGCCAACCTAGAGGTGTACATTGGTCCAATATTCAGAGAGCAAGTGGGGAGGATGAGAACACCATGGGTGAGACGGTGGAGATTGCCAGACAACAAGGCAGTGAAGTCTCCATTGATGGAGGAGGAAGGAGAAGACGTGTCTACCCCTACTCCAACTTCTCCAGCAGACCTGCATACTGCCTCCACCACCTCATCATTCTCCTGTGTGGCCTCAGTGCAAGTGGAATACACCACAACACCGCCATCTTTCACGGCATGGATAGCAGCCAGGAGAAGATTGCACTGAAGTTTTTTTAATTCTTCCGACTGCGGATGGAAAACACCTTTGGTCATCCAAGACTCGGCATGATGCCGGTCTGAAGAACAAGGAGCATCTACTAATACTTTATCGTACTCATTGGGCTCTATTTTGGCCCATTCTTCTCCAAACCTTTGAGTAACTCTTATAGACCGCTTTGAGCCTGAGAACCTGCTTCCTTTTCCCATGCAATGGTTGAGCACTCCCTGCAGTCTCTTAACTCTGTTATAGCTGACGTCATTCAACGCTAGAGCACCTGCACCTTTCTTGACGTCCAACATCTGCATCAAAGCAAATGCTTTGCCCCCGGGTGCAGCGCACATGTCTAGCACCGTATCTGTACGGGACACACCGAGTGCCAGCGTAGGATACAGAGACGCCACGTCCATGGCGTAGTAAAGCAGGCGCTTCCCCGTCGTTTGAGGAGAAGGAGGTAGAGCCCGATCACCCGCTTCATCACTACTGTCAACCAGTCCGCGATAATAACATGGAAACGGGACACCTGGTAATCTGGTTAGCCCCGGCAATTGTTCCAGGTAGTTGACAGAATCTGGTTCAGCGTACTTGTTTGATACTCCACAGTAAACTGGAGCCTCAACTAGAAGCTGCAGAGGAGCCTTCAAATGTCTACTAACTGCGCTTGCCATTCGATGTGCGCCGCCGCCGATACAAAATATTACGGTACGGTATCGTCAGGAAATTATTAATATTAAGAAGCTTGTTGCTCCAGTTCATTGGCAGGGGTGTCTGGATCCTCATCGTTGTAAATATTCTCTGCCATCTGCCACACCTGGAGGATGTTGTCTTCAGAAACACTACACAAAATCCAGGGGTCATTGGGGTTCCAAGTGAAGTCAGAGATTTTAGCAGTGTGCCCACCGTGTAGGAACTGCACAACAATAACAAAGACAACAAATCGAAATGACATCGCTATCATTCTACACCACACTTCAGTGCCACACCCACCACTAATTCAGGAGGCCCGTCTTCCGCATCTTCCAGACTCTGCTCCTCGCCAATTTTGCTGAGGTCCCAGACATGGAGTCTACGACCAGTGCCACTGGATGCCAGGATAGTCTCATTGTGAGGAGACCACTGAACCTGATGCAACCAATAAAGTTTGGACACAATTCACTGGCTCTCCAAGCCACACCTTACCTGGAAAATTTCATCCTTGTGAGACTCGAAAGAGTGGAGTTTCATGGAGAGGTTCCTCAAGTCCCACATGGCCACAGTCTTGTCAGCAGAGCCAGTGGCCAGAATGTACTCACTGAATGGGTTGAAGGTGAGGCAGTTGACTTCAGCCGTATGAGCATCGATCACATGCTGAGCCTTGGAGCAATTGTTGCCTTGCGTGTCCCAACTGTGTGCACCAACACACAGGGGAAGAACAAAATAGAAAAGGGGGGATGTATAAATGGTATTACTAAAACATAGTTATTAGTGTAATCTGATGGGCCAAGAGAAAAACTACAATGTATATGCCATAGTGACTGATTTATATAAACCCTTTTGCCCTGAAGACTTCAATCGATTCTAAATTCACTTGAGAAATGGTGAGGTTATTATGGCAATGTTAAACTACATAGGTATGTAGATGAGTAGAAGTCCTAGAAAGCACTTAGTCTCTTTGTCCATTGATATAAATAAAATGTTCACACCCAACTACTCCCCTTTCATGATAATGCCACCACTAATAGACTCCTATAAATCAAGCAATGCTTCAAACCAAACTCATTGTGCTTTGGTGTTGATGTAAAGTTCGAAATACACCCCATTCACAAAACTGGTAAATTAGATACAATCTATGCCTACGTGTACATTAATTTAAATTTTAATAAGAAAAAAATAGACTACTAGTTAAAAGTGCACTATAAGACTATCAACCGTTCAATTGCTACACTCGTAATATGGACATATATTAGAGCTATAAGTACACAGAGAACGAAGGGTGAGGTCGGGGGTTCTTAAATCATCAGTTTTTTATCATCACTGACTGAACCAAAGATACTGTCATGAAGCACGTGCCACGCCACATCCTTCACAACCGCAGTGTGGCCAGTAAATATAGACTTGGCATCTAAAGATCGCTGCTCCTTCACTGGTGCAATATCCCACAAACAGATGGTCTGCAAAACAAATTCATAACATGATGAGCACAACTACATGAGAGGGGACAAATCAACATTTAAAGAAAATTTAGGGGGTTCCCATTTTTATGAAACTCAGTGTTTCTCCCAGAAGCAAGTAGAGCAGTATTTTGACCACACCCATTTAAGCAATAGAATAACACATCACATGTTCATAGTTATGTGCTTCAGATGTGTATTAGGTCACGCTTTGGGGGAACCACTGAAATTGTAAGTTTCAGCCATTGTTGAATGCTCTTGCCTCATTAAATGGGAAGATGTAGACTGAGCCAGAAAGCTCTATGCATACAGAATATGTTCAATCAAGACATAGATTTAGATCTTTATAGATGCTCATTATCTATATTGCATGGTAGTCATATTGAACAGTAAGCATAATCATCACTATTCCTACCCCAAACTACTAGATGTTGGTGTGTGCATGAGAAGATAATCATGGTTAATAATAAACAGTGGATGTAGCAAGAAACTGGATGTTGATGGACACAGATGTGTCATCACTCATTGAATCCATTAGTTCAGTAATTTAGTCTGGTACTTGTGGCAGAGAAGCATCATCAATGGGTGGCTTTCTTTCAAGGCCAAGTTGTGTGTGTGTGTGTGTGCATTCCAATGTTTACATCATATTAATCCACTTAACTTTTACCCCTTGTCATTTACATAAGATCTATTCTCACCCTAACAATCACCTTCATGCATAGTTGCCTTAACTTTTTTTTGTAGGTATATTAGACATTGGCTACTTTCAAATGTATTGTACTTTTCACTAGTCATAAAACATTTTAATACAAACGTTTCAACTATTTTGCAATGGCCATCATCAGTGTATGGATGATGTTTTCGTGAAGTAAAACAATGTCCACAAGACATGTTAGCAAACATGTTTCTATGACCAAGCTATAACTAACATACATGTCTCTATCGCACAGACTACTGCACGATTATGCATCTTAATGTTCCCTCTATGTCTGTGTATGTGCCCCAGTGGTTGGATCCACAAAGTTGAGAGCAATTTACTGTCGGATGACAAATTTCCACGTAGGAATTGATGAGTGTGGTATCAGGCGAGGAAGGCAGGAATAGCAAGAAGAGTAGGCCAGAAGGTCGCTGCTACCAGAGTTGCATGCCAGAAGCTTGCTCTCCCACCCAAATGACTAAGTTTAACGTTTATCATAGAGCTTGGGAAAAGGCAAGATGTACAACTAAATGGGGCCTGCTCAGGATGGCCAATATATAGGAAATCATCCCGGGCATGCCCAGTGAGTGGATGATGCATGGAGGCAATACATAAGACTGGAATGCAGGGTGTGTGTAAGGGATGAATGGGATGAGTCAATTCGGCTGAAGGGTGATTGCACAAACCACAAACAACACATGCCAACAAAGAGGATGATGATACACCATGCGGGGGAGTGGATGAAGGCCGCTCCACCACAATGAGCATGACCTTCACTTGTCTGATATAACTGTGATGCCAGGAAAAAGGTACTGCTGAATAATAGTGTAGTTGCTGATCTATTGGGTACTTCTATCTATCGTAAAAGGGATGTTGGTTCCTCCTTCTATACCTACAACAATCCAATGGACTTGTCTGTATCTACTTCAGTTATATACTTCCTATCCACTTTCCAGCTCCTCCAAACTGAATAGGAAGGTCTAAAAACCATTGGGCCTATATGTTTGTGAAGGTTGCACTAACCTACTATAATCTTTGAGGAAGATCCTGTCTGCTGGAGCGGTAGAAACTGAAGCTTCACATGCCCACCAGTAGGATATTTCCAGTATCTCATTGATCTTTAGGTGGCTTCCACTGAAAAAACTTGTACTCTCATAGAAACTGCTGATTTACATCCATATTTTAGGCGGTCACGTTTACTTTAGGTCCTATATGTCGTGCCGCATGTGTCTTAGTACAAATTGTTAATGATGAAGTTAAATGCATAATTGTTCATAATACACTGATAACTTTAAAGTGCATATTTTTTCATGTTATAAAGTTAGTTAAAGTTCATATTTATATTTTTTATGCTCCTAATTTTTTAAGATTAAACCATCATTAAAATTCTTTTTCTACAAGTACACGTAAGTATGTATCACATAAGTAATGGTAACTAAGGTGAGCCCGGTGCATACTGGCCATCTTCACATTCACCTAGCTTGTTTGCATCACGTAACGTGACATGCGTAGTGTGCGCAGTGCAGCATATAGGACCTAACATACATGTTTATATGACAAAAGCTATAAACTATAGCTGAAGGCTACATTTTGGTTCAACAAATGTAGACTGAAAGCAATAAACCAGAATCTCTATTCATCATTGGCCAATTTGCTATGATCCTGAATAACACCTTATTTAGGTCTTTCTGGTTGTCTACTACTTTTGCATTTTCCCAATTAATTTCATGATCCTTATCAATTGCATGCTGAGCAACTGCAGATAGATTTGTGTTCATTAATTTTAATGCACTTTGGTGTTGTTTTTTTTTTTTTACACGATATTGTAGGTTTGGTCCAGTTTGTCCTATGTACTCCATTTCGCAGGTTTACATTGTATTTGATACACCAATTTAGATCGACCAGCATACCAGTATGTATTTCAAAATGTAACCTTCAGCTATAGTTGTATGTTGTAGCTTTTGTCACAGAAACATATACGTTAGTTATAGTCATAGAAACATAATATGTTAGTTACAGCTCGATCATAGAAACATAAATGTTAGCTATAGCTATCACAGAAACATTTCTTGTGGACATTGTTTTACCCACTGAAATATCATCCATCCACTGATGATGACCACTGCATAATAGTTGAAACGTTTGTATTAAAACGTTTTATGACTACCGAAAAGTACAATATATTTAAAAGTGATGTATATAGCTAACTTTAAATCTCTTACCCTTATTCTCAGTCTTTTCAGTATATTCAAATCTGTAAAGTCTCATGAAACAATTGAGATATTAACTTGATTGTGAGATTCAGGGGACCCAATCCTGCCTCATAGTAACGGAGCACTGTAGGGATTTTGTGGTTTGACACTTAACTTTTAGCCATCTTGCCCTGTGTTTAGCTTGTAGCTGAAAATTTTGACCACAATATTAAATATACAACTATATAAGCAAAGAATCTGATTAGATATTACTATAATATTAATATATGAATCATCTATAAAAAGTATTATGATACATATTGTTCATCTGCTGAGCCTATGCCACTAACATGAAATGAGTGCGTTCTTTGAGTTAATTCCTCAACGAGAATCAAGTGACAATAAAATTCATTTTCAGATCTACATATACCACCATGAACAACAATGATTAATGATGATCAGATATATCAAGTGCAAATATATAAATATATAATAATAATTGTTACATGAGCCAGAGTGTGATATTATGGTGAAATATTTCAAGAGTAGGCGAACTTATTTTCAAGAGCCATAGGGGAGTAAAAATAAAGCCTGAGAGTGAATATCTTGCCATATCACTTTGACAGTGTGATAAGAGGTTTATTCTATGCTAAATATCTTCACTGCAGTAGTTTGTACAAGGGTTGGTAACTCATCTATAAAGTTGGCAGTAAAACTCTAGAGTTTTAGTTCATAAGGCTCCCATACCCGCAGCTGCTCCACCCCCCCCCCCCCAGGTTTTCTTAGAATAGTACAGTAGCTGTAAAATACAAACCAGGAAAACTGATAAGCTAGTAGCTAAGGGGGTAATGAGCTTAGCTATAGTTATACAGCATTTATGAAAATATCTAGCATTGGGTAAATAAATTAAAATATATATTGAAACTCATTGCTCATGCAATAAATTAATTTCTTTTTAGCTTTCAAACTATTTTCTAAGAATGATGGCAATTGGCAATTAACATAAAAATGTCATAAAGAGCAGCACCTTGGAGTGAACATAACTTGAACATTTTGGAAATTTTGTTTTTCTGGGTTCTTGAAAGCCATCAATCTTCCAGACTGAGGAAAAATTTTGACTCCTTTTTCTACAATAAATATTAGTAATATGTATGTTAGAATCACAAAATATATTTATCATGCAAGAGACAAAGACAGGTGAAAATACATCAGAATACATATCTTTAGGCTTACTAATTCTTCAAAAAAAAATGGTGTCATCCTTGATATAGTAACTACTATCAGCCTTGCTAAGAAAGTTCAAATATATCAGCTAAAATTATTTTATATTTAACTTAAGTGATTAACATACATACTAAAATTTGTGCTTCCCGAACAAGTCTGTTACTAGCCTGTATCTACATATTGAAGGTGCCCAATGGATTACATATCATATATATAATAAAGTGAGATACTGTAATGGGGAAAAACTCTCTCTATAACAGTGTAATGGTTTGGGGAGCTAGTTGAATTACTTCTTAAAGCATTAAAGTATTGTTATGGCTTAATAATAATTGTAAAGGTTGCATGGCTTCAAGTGTTTTTACAAAATACTGGACCCTATCTATTTTTACTTTTTAAAAAATTCATTTCTTACATGTATTTCTAAATCATCTTTCTCATTCATTTTCTCTCATTTCATACATTTCCCTTATCCTCTGTTATACTACTGATATGATGTATATGAATGGAAAATATAATAATTAAAACTAGCAAGTTCCCCGCCACATAGTGGCGCTTGACGTACTGCAAAGTAAGAATGCAGTACCATAAGTTATTTTTATTTATTCTTATCATTCTCTACCATTGGTTAAGGTTACATCAGTTTCCCTCTCCTGCTCTCTTTTTTCCTGAACTATAGCATTCTTATCCCCCACTTTTCCTTCCTTTTTTTTCCAGCTCTTTCTCCTTGAGGTATGTAGTCCTTTCTCCTCCTGTCTATCTCTCCTGCTTCTGAATCTCTCTGACCTTCTATCATGATTGTGGACTTAGGCTTTGCGAAACATTGCCTTCTTTTTTGTAGCTATTTTCGCCTTCCTTTTTTAAACATACACCACCTTCCCTTGTCTATTCCACCCGCTTTTTGGTTGCAATTAATCACTTTCAACTGAAATGGATGACACTTTACTCATTCTAGGTATGCCGATTCTTTACCAAACTGTTTAAAGTCATGAATCATTCATAAATACACACCATTGGTCGTCGTTACTGACACACATGCATATTATTATATAGATGATTCTCCCCATTACCACTCTTAATAAATAAAACTCACCATTTTCAGCATAAATTTTCCACAAAGCAGATGACAAAGAAGAATTCAAAATAACAAATGATGTAGCATTGCTGGAATCCAGCATACAAATCCCTAGACTATCTTCATCTCTGGAGAGGGATAATACTGGAAGATGGACAGTAGCAGACAGTGGAACAGTCTGTAAGATTTTGATTTAGGTTTATATTAGCTACATGAATCTAGTTGCAATTTTTACCTGTGTATGTCCTGTGCTATATTCCACTAGTAGCTCATCATCATAAGTTATAATTGATGATGCTTTATCACCTCGTATATCCAAAAGTGTAAAAGAAAATGTCATAATAAACTAAAAAAGACAAATCAAAAGGATTATAATATTTTTACTCATAAAATGTAAATAGAAAGCACCACCTTTAAAGTTACATATTGTACTTCTTTCGATTAATGCATTTAGTGAATTGAAATTTAATACAATTTTTTTAACAACAGTAATTCTATTATACAACTTATAGTCAATTCATAATACATGCATTAATTTGATGATACCTGAATTGTCTCTTGTGGTACTATTGTGATGAAGGGTTGACTCAAACTATTTCCAGCTTGGCTTCCTTTCAATTTTGCAAGAGAAACATGAAAATGGGAGGAACCGGTAGACACCCGATAACTCATGATAGAAGTACTCGTATTAGTCATTGAAAAGTAATGAACTTTGGAAGCTGCTTCTTCCAGCTGTATATGATGGGGGAAAAATGAGTGTAACTTATCAGTGTATCACTCTCTAATAGGATTTAGTCGACCCGTATCATAGGCACTAACAAAAGACACCTTTTCCTTGCTGTTCAATTTCAATAACAACAACAACAAAAAAACATGATAGACTCTCTTGTTGAAGGAATCTTTATGTCAACTATAAAAATAAAAAAAATGTTCTCTTCAAATTTTTCACTCTCACTTCTCGCTTGAGGTAAAATTTTTAGGACTAAAAACACTGATCCTGCCACTAGCATTTAAAGTAGATCACGACCCGTTGGTATTCTTACTGCACCATTTCACAGATTATCTTTCAAAAAGTAACATACTAATTTTCTATACTTTATGCCTTGTTTACATTTCTCACAAGCCATGGAAGTGTGCCACACCTCTTTACTTTCAATTGACGAATGTGTTTGTAGGCAGCACACTAAGTGTCAATTTGTTGCAGGCTAATAAAGTCCACTTGGTTTTTGTAAACAAAGGCACATAGGTGGTGATTATGCAAAGCTGCCTAGACTTATGCTATGATGTAGCTAGCTTTGCTAACCGAACAGCTGTTATTACTTCTGTCAATGTGATATTATTAATGTGCCACATGTACATCCATATATATTCATGCTGGTATTTTCACTCATCTTTAGCTTGTGAAAATACTTACACATGCTCTTGAAATGTCATCCCCATATTGTACGACAAGTATAATAAATTGTTTACCGTGGCTATATCCACCCTTACTCCCAAACATTTATATGCCTCGTTTTTGAAACTCGAATGAAGCTATGCACACATACGTCAGCCTTTTTATCATCATGTTCTTGTGTTTTTTTATCAGGGAAACCATGTATGAAGTAATAAGTGAAAAAAACTGATTGATGTATAAAATCAGTCCCTGAGATTTGGTTGCATTATTTACATTCTTATAGTTTGTTACAATGTGTTGCATTTGAAGGTAAAAAGTAAACAAAAGTTCGAGCATTTACATCTTCTGCAAGGCTGGCCAGCTTTGCAAGGCCTGGAACATTTCCAAATTTATTACTCTATCAATTGTGCTACTATAATAGAACAGACATGAATATATCTGTATATCATACACAATAGCTTAAATTATATTTGGTGGCCAAATTACATTATTCACTATACCTGGCTGTTCTTCCAAATACATGTATGGTATACACAACTGATCATCAAAATAACTTACTTTATAAGTTTCACTTAATAAAAGTGATGCTGGAACTGTGAAACTTAACCCACTGTCCTCTTGACAGTTTATAAGCAACCTGATATGAAACAGATTCTTTAATATTTTATTTACTTATTTATTTAGTGGCTTACTCAGATAGATCTATTCCTGCCATCATGTCAATTCTTAATGGCTCTACTGCATATCCCTGCAATCTTTCTGTATAGTTGTCATCATTCTAATTTATATGAATAGGACCAGTTGCACACTTTTATGGGCAGGTTTATAATATGTTTATTCAAGGTTATTTTAAACAAACAAAAAACAACAGAATTATAGAGCTGAATACATGTTGAATCTATTAACTAATAGCAGAATTTTATATAAAGATAAGAATTTGAAGACATTAAACTAGACAACAGTGTCATACGTAAATTTAACTAGATGTTATATACGTAGAAACATAATATGTAATTACTTACTTTATCAATGATGCTCATGTAACCCAGTGCATATCCACATGGAGTAGAGCCAAGTGTATCTGAAACATCATCAGCTGGAGTGAAAGTGCAAACTACAGTAGTTTGTCCCTTACTAGGAATCACCTAAAGTATATATGATATGAATTTAAGCCAAGATATTCCATTCAAATTTCAAAATTAACATTCAACTGTGACTTGATAGCTTAATCAGAAACAGTAACAACGCCCTTTAATTCAGAACTGAAACAAAGCAATGAGAATGAGAAAAGCTATAAAAAACTTGTGGTAAAAAACAAACAAAAAAACAATTATGGGGTGTTTTAATGGGTATTATGGACAAAAGACAAGAGATTCCTTGTCTACACACTCTCTACTCACAAATTATTCAAGTAGCTAAAAGTCTAATCAAACAGTTTGCATTTAATTAGCACATCATGAAAATATTACAGTAACATTTCATGGAGCAGTTACTTACCACTTGCTTTGGAGAAATGGTAAATGGTGATTTAGATAGTGTACCTTCGTGAATTTTTAGCAAAACATGACACGTCTCCTGATCTGAAAGTTCTTTTGATGATTTTTTTTCTTGTGTTTGCTCTTGATTAGATAACTTTCTTGAAAATGAATATTCTCCATTCTTTCTTAATAGTCGCTCTCCTGGTTCAGATTCATTCTTGTGTTCTTGCAGAAAATGTCTAATATTTTTATCTACATCCTCTTCGTTCCCTTTTCCCGTAATTCTGTCACATTCCTTAGGTTTATCTTCATAACTACATGATTTAAAATCAGAATGAGCAATTTTTTTAGTCAGTCCTGGTGAACTCTGAGAATAAATATCCCTTATCTGGTCTTTTGTTGATTCAGACTTAATTTCTTCATTTGATTTTTCCTCCTCTATAGTGTTTTCAGATAGCATTGATTTGTCTAAATCGTGAATTAGTACATTCTCATCCTTATTGTTATCACTTGATTTAGATACTAATGTGTTGTTTGTATCACTTTTCCGATCTGTATTACTTGCAGATGAATTATATTTAGGCTGGAAGGAATTTCCAAAATATGTAATTAGATCTAATATTTGAGTGTCTCCTAAGGTCACATTGAAGATTGACCAGTCGATTAGCAAATCTGATAAAAAATATGTAATTACTAATATAGAAAAAAATAATATAAAATACTTGCCAACTGAAGCATCATTTTTTATCTTGATTGTTCGCTTTACTGTTTCTGATCTTGCCAGGTGAGATCCAAATCTAAGTCACAAATAATGCACATACAATTTCATGTTTTGACATGCTTAGAAGTGTCAACAAGTTTTAAGGATTAATTACCCACCCAACTAGAATTAGAGGCAGTACTCCTGATTCAGCAGACAATAAACCACTGTGAACAACAGTGTAAATATTAATTTTTATTATTATTTTAAATTTAACGAACACAGTTATCCAGTCAGATTAAAGATCTTTCTGAGCTGACAGATTCATTGAAACTGGAGGATAAGAAAAATATGCTTCAGTTACCTGAATAATTTTATGTGGATAAGTGTCAATCACATTTTAGTGTTAAAAAGATATCAAGACATATGCAGTAGGATGATGTCTCAGATCAGACATCAAATATGATCTGAGTTGTTAGAAAAGTAGATAAATTTCACTACATACGTTGAAAATTCAACAACAGCAAGCAAGTGGAGCAAGGCGCCCTGAACTTCGCTATTTATTGCAATTAGTTTGTTTTGAGTCGTTTATGTCATACATCATCATTTTGGGCAATTAATTTTGTTGATAATATTGTCAGAGCAAAGAGTTGTGACAGTCATGTCTGATTCACACAAACTATATTGTCATAGTCTACTGCATAACTAAGTGCGCATGTAGCTAGTCTGACTGTCTTGCGGCCAGTTCTTGTTAGCACTATTCCTGTGACTACAACATTGATAAAGATAATATTGGCTTGAATTAACTACTGAGAATTTCTGTATTGTTAAAAAAAAAAAGCCAGTGAAAGAGAGAGAATAAATCTAATAAGTAAAAAAAAAAAAGGCTGGGGAAGAAATTTTGGGAAAAAATGTTGTTAACATCAAGGGTCATCACAAAAGCCATTGTTGTCAGGGACCTCATGGTAAAGCTGTTAGATTCTGCATAATTCTGCTTAGCAATGACATGATGAAGAATCTAAAAGTAACATCTCAGTGGCTTAGGGAGCTGCATTGGAACATTTGCTGGAGGGATACATTAGCTGTAGTTGTAGGTGGAAATAGAAGTTGAGGAATTACATAATCTTTGACTCTTGGAAATACTTTTTATTGTTGATAACTGTTTGAGTTTTGAGTGAAAATGAAATTCTGAAATCTATTCACATAAATATGATGATAGAGCTGTCGGCATTAATAGTGTCTACGTGAGAATTAGTAAACCTGGTTATTAGACACTACATCCAGGGTATCTCTCATTCATCTATGTCTGGTAGTGCCAAGTGAGCTATCAAACCCAGATGCCAACAATTTAATAAGTGAATCTAATTTGAGGTTGATGGACTTTCATACTTACTCAATAGCTAGATGTCATGAATGTGTGTCTAGTGAGAAACAGTAATTGCTGGCTGGTAGTCATACAGTGGCAGAGCACTTGTGTGCAAGCGGGTCCTGGGTTCGATTCCCAGTGACATCCAAACATTTTTAATTCTGTATTGTTAAAACAACAACAACAAAAGCCTGTGAAAGATAGAGAATACATCTAGCATTATTTTTCTCTGTGATTGAACTTTTGGTTTCTATCCTTTCTGTTAGCTTTACCAGCAGAGTAGCCAGAGTCTTACTTTTTTAAAAAATATCAACACGCAAATTGTTAGTGCTAGGATTGCCAGACTACTCCAGAGGTGAATCTAGAGACTTCAAAAGTGGGGTATTTTTTTAAGCAATACCCATGTCCACCTAATCATTTCAGAAATTTAAAGTAAAGATGAGGTATTTAGGTGAGCATGGCTATTGGTTAAAAAATAACCCCACTTTTGAAGTCTCTAGATCTGCCACTTGTATGGTCTGGCAATCCTAGCACTAACAACTTGTTTTGCGACCAAACAAAGGCGTTTCATCATATTTGAGTATTACGGTTGAATAACCTGGAAAGTCTTTATGCACATAAATTGTGCATAATCTGAGCTGTGATCTTGCAGTGTTTCAAGAGCTGCTGCCATCTGTCAAATCTGAGCAGGATGAAGTTATAAAAGGGATGATTCGTCCTCTTCCAGACTGAATTGGCAGCAAATTGGCAGCAAATCCACCACAAGCCCACTAAGCATCAGATTCAGAAGAAGCAAGTGCAAGTGGAAGATGATAATCAAAGTGCTGACATTCTTTAACGCATACAAAATTTAGTGCTAGAGTTTAAGTTACACTATTATATTCCTTGCATATATACCAGGCAGTCATAAAGGACAAGTTGTTAGTGCAAGGATTGCCAGTCCCTTCCTTTCACTCCCTCCCACTAATACATGGGAAGGTAAGGATTGATGACGCCGAACTATAGCTGCTTACATACAACAGGTTTATTTGGAAGACTATAATATTCATTCTAATATCAAGGTAGTGAGTGGCATAGCTGAAAAAGCTTTTATGTTGATATTATTTTAAATTTGTTTTATGAAAGCATAACGCTTTAAAATGGAGATTGTAGTATTATGATAATTACTTACCTGAGTGTTGTATGTCCATAATGTCCTGTAGCTTGAAAATAGATTGGGCAGCCAACCATATTTGCCATCACATCTATTACATGGTCTTCTAAACCCTTTACCTACATTTATGTAAAATAATTAAACACTAGACCGTCCATATTAAAACAAAGTGTTAACATGAGCATACACTCTTTACCATTGTTCATTTTTTTCTTTCTTTCTTTTTTTTTTTCAAATTTCTTATCATTCATATAGACTAACCTTACAGATAAGCTGGTCAGCATATAGTCCCCACATATCAGCATAAGCAGTCACTGTTATGTATACAGTTTGAAATGCTGGTAACTCTACACTTGAAGGTTCCACTACAAAACATGCTCCACAGCCGTCAACTGGGTAGTCCAATCCTAAAATAAAGAACCCAACAATACTTACATATGTGAATTACAATCAACCTTATATTGGAGTATCAGTTAACAATTAAAATTTTTATAGGTATGCTGATTATCTATTGTAATAAAGTGTACTTCTAGTGCCTAGCTTCCTCTCCAACAATATGATGACCAAAATTTACCTTTATCTGTAAGGGAAGTATTTGGTGATATACTATTGCTTGTTTTCTGTAACAAGAGCATATTCCTTTTTGAAGCTATATGTCCACCCAAAACAATAAAAAATTGTAAAATGTTTAAATTGTGAAAATTTTAATAGGAGAGTGGGAGATGATATATCACTAATTTAACTTACATTGGCTGGATGAATGCATTTCTTTTTTACATGTAAAATTAGCAATATTGACTTCCAATGTTGTTGAGATAGCACTCTGGTTGGTGATGCTGAAGTTCATTTTGTTAGGAGTTCTAAGTTTCGCATTATTACCATAGTCTAGTATGGGCCGCCCAGTTCCTGAGCTTAAAGGAAATGGTTTGGGCACAAGTGGTCTCCTTACAGAAGAATGCATGTCCTCATGAGCTGACTTTCTGTCAAATATAACATACAGGATGATTTTTAAGCATTTTAGTATTGCAATCAATTGCTTATTTATGTAAGATTCCATTTCTCTTCAATAGATTATTTTATTTCAAAATACACTATCTCTCAAAATAAGTAGTAGAATCATGCAAATTATTGCTGAGGGCGAAGTCGAAGTAAGAAGGAGGTAATCTAGCCATAATTCCGAGAGTTAGCAACCATAGTTTAACTATTTTATACCGTAGTTACAATTGCCATATTTCTGAAATATCACTGATAACCATCCTAGCTAGTGTGTGCAACAGGGGAACTATACAACGTCAGTAGGAATCTACAGGGGAATAACATGTTCAATCCGTGGCTGTTATCACAGCAACTATGGCTATTTATATAACAATAATCTTGTCTTGTGTGTCAGTAGCGACAATGGTTTGTGCCGGGATTCGTGCAGGGATTCATACAGGATTTTTTGCTGGTGGGGGAGTGTTTTTTTTGTAGAGTTACAAAAAATGTTTAGCCACATGAAAAAGGTAAAGTCCTGACTATGAAACAGATTGTGAGTTAGACAAGCTTAATAGTACTCATTACATGAGTCAGAGTATGATATGGAGAAATACTTCACCAAGAAAGCCAACTTATTTTCATGAGCCAGAGGGAGTGAAAACCTGAGAGTGAAATATTTTGCCATAACTAGGGTTGGTAACTCATGGTGTAAAGTAGGCCGTAAAATTATCCCAGCTGATATTTTAGCTAGGCTGTTGCTATAACTACCTATAACTACTAGTCTGTTGGGGGAGGGGGAGGGGGTCATGAATAATTCATTAGCTTCATTAGCTGAACTGGATTGGTCAAGCATCATTATAAACTGAATGGGTGAAGTATCATCACATTCAGTAGATAGCAATTTGGGAAATGAGATGAAAATTTTTCAAAGCAAAAGACAATAACTTCATGGATAGAAGAAGACTGAGAAGCAGGAGAGACAGACAACAACTAAGAAGAAGGGAATCTGAATCTATCACTCAAGAAGAGAGAGCTGAAGAGAAGAAAGGAGAAGAAAAGCTGAGATGGCTCAGGAAAAGAGAGAGCAGGAGTGGGGAAACTTGTGTAACTAAACTAAGTGGTTGAAGATAATAAGAATGGATAAAAATACCTTATGCTACTGCATTCCTAATTTACTAAAAGTTAGTACAGTATTAAAATTCATGTATAATCACAAACTTCAAAGTTGTAGCTCTCATTGTAGAGTAAATCAGTGTCAGATAATTATTATTTTTTATTTTATTTATTTTTTATTTGCTAAGCAGCTCATTACCACTGCCTGACCAAGGCTTTTATCTTGGTAACAATATAATAATATTGAATTAATCTGAATTGAAGGACACCATATTTATATTAATCATTTTATGATGTATTACTCTTCTTCTTGTAGAAGCATATATTTCAATGTCAAGCCTTTGACATTGGCTGATAGAGTCAGAACAACTGGTACATTTGACCCTACTACCTCACACATCAACAGTGCATCTTCAAAATATCCCTGTCAACAAAAGAAAGATAAACCACATACAATAAAAGTCAAATAAAATTATACCTCAGCTGTCCATGTGATTTCCAATGAAATACTAGCATTTTCTCGTGGTCCAAGTTTACCTGTCATAACCTTCACATCTACTCTGCAATACTTTGCATCTTTTCCAAATACCTGAAAGAAAAAAATATATATATATATATATATATATATTATTATAGAACTTGGTAATTGTAATAATTATATTATATATATATTACATTAGCTACAATTGATTAAAGTAAATGCTTCTTTGTATAGCTTAAAACAAATGAACTTTCAGAGTTGGTAAAGCATCGTCATTACCTGAATGGGGAGAAAATATTGACAAGGGAAAAAAATGGGAGAAAAAAAAGGCATCCCCAGATTTGAACTTGCAACCACTATTGCAGAGTGGGAAAACTAACATTTAATAACTAACAGCTTGGAGCACATATTGTGTCCTATGAAAACTGAACACTGGATTGCTGAATCAAGTTGGAAAGAGTGTACACCTACAGTAGCTAATCACAAAGGGTATAAGAGAGGCAGAGAAGCAGGAGATGCAAGGGTCAATAAAAAATAGAATCAGGTGAGAAAAAGCTGACTGATCTAACTACTTCAGAAGTAAAAATACACAGAAAGGATAGAGATACTGGGGAGCAGGAGAGGTAAACAGGAGGAGAAGGGAATCACTGAGTTGAAAAAGAGGAATAAGAAAAACAGGGCTGGGATGATGAGGAAAGAAAGAGAGCAGGAGAGGGAAACCATGGATAAAACTATCTTATGCTTATCTCCTAATTTTCACAAGTTAGTACATCAACCACTCTGTGTGGTGGGGGTACTTGCTAGTCTATTATAATATGCTTGTCTGTTAGTAACAACAATGACGACAGTCTGTGCATTCATGAATAATTCATGAGCTGAGCAGGAGTGGTAAAGCGTTATCACAATGGGTCGGTTAAGCATTGTCAAAAGATGCAGCTGTGCGTGTATTCATGATAAAGCTTGGAGATGATTCGGGTTGGTACAAGGTCATCAGTACCGATGACTAGTGGTGAGAAAAGTTAGTAAGAAAAAAAAAGCGGACTGATGTAACTAAACCAAGTGCTAGAGGGGTTAGAAATATTTTGTTCTAACTCCATTCCTAATTAGCAAAAGTTAGTACATCAAGCACCACTTTGTGACACTTTGTAATAACAATATCAACATACTTGAGCCTTCCAAATGTATTGTGTTGGTATGATGGTATTGTTACACAGGATGATTTGATACTGAGCTGGAATACCAACATAAGAATCTTTCATTCGAAGCTTGGAGTCCTTAAGAGATAAGCTAGGCATCTGTATATCAGCCTTCACATGCATAAATCTATGACAAGAGAAATAGTAGGTAGAATTAATATTACATCTCATAGATTACTCACTATTACTTACTTATGTGGAGAGTTATTTATAAGCAACTGGAGAGTGGTCCACAATTTTCCGGCAAATAATCCCTGGCATTCAACTATAACTGACACACTTTTTCTTGGAAGTATTTTTCCTTCAGTGGGTGTAAACGATAAACACTTGTAATCCTGCAGAAAATACATAATAGATAAAGTTTTGTGTGAACATAAATAGGATAGATGTAAAAGTAACTCTGCCTGTGTCTTCTCTTTCTTTTTTTAACTTGTCTGTGTCTGTCTTTTATTTTGTCTGCTTGTCTATCTGTCTGCCCATCTGTCTGTAGTCATAGCTTTTGTTTGTGATCATGAAAAACACACTAAACTACATGCAGTAAGTATTAGCAGACTAATTGAGAATTTTTGTTTGTAAAGGGTATCATCAATTTCACATCAGCTTCAAATATCTATCTCAAATGTTGTAATAACTATCCATGATTATGCTAATAGTCACCTGTTATTCATTTGAATTAAAATAACAAACAAGCTGAGTACATAAGTCATTTAGTTGTAGAATAAATATCATCCAGATGACATGTAGCCTAAATTTAAATGAACATTTACTACTATGGGTAAGCTGTTTGCAATAGTTCAGACTGAAATAAAATTTAAAAAGTTTTAGCTTGATGTAACTTAACATACCACAAAGTTATCATCTTCAACCTGGACCAATTGCAAAAGTGAGAAGTCCACCTTTTGTTTAGAAACATTAGTTAGTGATATGGTCCTGGAAACAGAGTGGCCCACTGGGATCAGATCAAAAAGTAGTTGACCAGGTGTAACTTCAACTATAGGTCCCTGAAATTAGAGCATGTTATTTAGAATTTATCAATCAGGTATTTGGAAAGGCTGTAGGAAAAAAAAGAATGAGTGAAGAAGAAAGTAGAGAGTGGAGAGGGTGAAAGAGGAGGGTGAAGAATAGAGTGGGAGGAAGTGGAGACTGGAGAGTAGAGTGAGCACTCATTGAAGATCTTTGTTTTGACTCTTATTTATTCATAAGTGTAAGCTTAAACCAGACAGGATTGGGAAAAGTAAATAATCCATACTCTGCTATTACATTGCAACTTTGTAATGTGCCTACTCTCTGCATTTTGTGTATCTTTTTGTTGTAGTGGCAAATGTTTTTGTACAGGTCATTTGGCTAAATTACCACACCACATACTAATCTCTAGAGTAGTTTCAATAAAATACAGTGCATTTACAATCATTGCTAATTGTATATTACTGTGAATAAAACTTTCAAACTGTTTGATTTAACAAACCTACCTCAATCCTTCCAACAACCTGAAAATGTATGTCTGTTGGTGACCCTTTAATCGAGCACAAAACTTTGACATGAAATGCTCCTTTGGTATTGGCTAGTACTGAAACTTCATAGTTGCCACTCTCTCCTATTCCTATGCACATATATAAAATTATAATTGAGTTAGTCCAATTGGACAGTGTCCTAAAAGGCATAAATAGTAACATATATAATATACTGTATATATAATAATATAATTATATGCAAAATTGATACATACTAATGACACTACTTAAAAACTAACCTAATAGTCCAGACTTTGGTACAACATTGACAGACACTGTCTCATTTGATTGGTCCATCCACTGTAGTTGAACTTCAGAGAAGCTATGATTTATTACCTGGCAAATAAGCAATATTAGGTTATGTTGAATTAATAAGAATGTAATAGATCAACATTACTTTCAGATTTCTCTTGATAACAGTAGCAAATGGAATCTTTCCTGGAATTATCCACATTGGGGGAACCATTTCCAATTTGAATGGCTATAAATCAGACAACCTAATAGTATTAGTTGTGTCAAATTCACTACATAATTACCTGAGCTATTCCATGAAGCTGAACACAAACTACTGCAACACAGGTTTCTGAGAGTTTCAGCCAGCGAATATTTTCCAGAGATTGTTCTAAAGCATCAATCTTGAACCCACCAGTCAATGTAAGATATCCCATATCCACATGATCTCCAAGCTATAAAATAATATTGATCAACTTGAAATTATGTTAATATTTCTATAAGTATCCAGAATTGATTAGCATGATGCTTATATTGTACATCCAAAACAAATCACTTAATGACAAAAAACCTATATAATATTGATAATAAACCTATGAGACATTCAATTTTACACAATAATTAAAATAGGCAGAAGATTGACAAATATTGTACTGCAGTAGATGGAGTGAGTACAAAACTTTAAAACTAAAAGCATATCGAAGCTATTAACTGAAAGAATAAATTACCATGAACAATTAAACACTATTTAGCTAATTACAATATAATCTTCTTCCAAAAGAACAAGCAATCGTTAGCTATTTTTAATGAGTTATCACAATAGCTCGACCATGAAAATGGTACATGGTTACGTTGTCTTCATAAGAGAAGAAGCTAAACTAGTCAGAAACACCACCTGTATACATTTTCAACACGAAGCTTCACTTCTTTCAACTCAGTTAACTTCCTCGAGCATAAAGCGAACTACACCGCTGGCTGCAGAAATTATTTGCTCACATGATTATGACATGGCACTAGGGGGCGTTGCCCATAAAAGCTGGTATCTATGCGGAGTTGAAAGCTTCGCGTTTTCTCAACTATTAGCCCAAAATTAAAAAAAGTAGCACAATAAAAGGTCTTAAATCTTCGTCCTAAGTAAGTTCATACCTACATCAACTGTTAATTGTCAGTAATCTCCAAAATCAGAGCGTGACAGACAAACAGACAGGACGACTACTAAACCCTCTCGCGCATGCGCGCTGAGGGTTAATTACAGTCTGACATCCCTCCTCCACATTTTCATTTTCTCAACAATTGCACTGTCACATGCACATTTACTTACATGTTCTGGATTGAAATGGGCCACAAAAGTTGTGGATTTAGAAGGAGGTAATATTCCACTTGATGGTAAAATTTGAAATTTGCACATTTCTGAAGTCTCAATAGTATTCGGGAAAGGAAGCCTATCATTGACTTCCTTCATGATAGTTACCTGACCAGTTATAGGGCGGTAATACTTCCATGAAAAAGGAAGACTTACATTGCTAAAAATAAAAAAAATACACAAACAAAATCAGCATTCATCTGGCATCACTATTTTAATTAGTGTATAATGGTATCTTGATGATGAAATTTACATACCTAAAATTGTGAACGATTATGGTTTGAAAACTTGAATCAAGTGGACACACTGGTGGAAAATTCACCACTGGTACAGATATAACACCAGTTATATCAGAGTCTGATTGAGTAGGAAACATTGTAGCATGTATCATTGCAGCTTCTCCAGGGGCTGGAGTAGAATTGAATGACAATTTCTCTGAAGGTGTACTTGGACGAATTAGAGTGCAACCAATGTTTATCATTTCACACAGAGCTATAAAAAGACTACATTATATGAGGAAGAAAAAAGGAGTAACATACCTTTAATAGAATATGTGACTGTACTGCCATTATCACATGCCAGCACTATTTCTTCTACATATTGACCAGTCTCTTGGGGACTAAACAAAATTTTTAAATCTACACTGTGTCCAGAAGAAATAGAAAACCTTCGTGGAAACACTTTAAAAGCACCAACAATGAGAAATTCTGATTCCTACAATATAAAAATTTCAGTGCCATCCATAACAATGTGTAGGTGGTGATTACACTATTGAGGTTTACTCACATCTTGATCATGTTCTTTTACATGAAAATTTCTATTTAAAGGGAGAAGAAACTGGAAATTTCCGTCACCCCCAGAGTTGATACATTCAAAAATGCTGGTTTTTTCATTTTTTAGTAAACAGCCACCACAGTCCAGTTCATCAAGTACTGGTAAAAATAAAACAAAAATACTTATAAATATAATATATATATAATACTTATAGCACGAGTCAGAGTACAATATGGGAAAATATTTTACGAGCACGCAAAATATTTTCACGAGCCAAAGGCGAGTGAAAATGTGGCGTGAGAGTAAAATATCATTCCCATATTGTACGACGAGTGTGATAAGTGATTTATTGCTTCTTTGAAATTTTTCTCAACCGGTTACAATACAATTTTCATTGATTTTACTCGCTACGTGCGCGCTACAAGTAGCGTACAATATAAACCGTACAATATGGGAGAATACAGAACGCTCGCGTGATGCGGAAATATTCAAGTAAAAATATCAAAGCTGCAATAAAATAATATATATCATTTATTACATGAGTCAGAATATGCTATAGTGAGATAATTCTAGAGTAGGCTAATTTATTTTCATGAGCCGTAAGCAAGTGAAAAATAAAGCTGCAAGTGAAATATCTTGTCACATCCTGCTCTGATGAGTGCAATAAAGCAATACTACTTAAACGATATATCTTTACTGTAGTAGTTTGAGTCATAAAGGTCTACTAAATCTAGTGCTCCACTATCTGGACGGTTGTGTATCCAAGGTTAGCAAACTTGCGCAATATAGCATGAGATAACTGTGAAATATAGTGAGTCATTTCTGGTTGGAAAGGCTTCAATAGAGGAAGGTACAGCTGTAAGATATCCAGAAAACTGGTAAACTTGGCAGTTGCTATAACTACTAGGTATCAGAGGGTAATGAGCTTGCACATTACAGCTTGGCTAAGCAATGGTGCGGTGAATTTCCTGGGAAACTTTATCTTAGCAATGAAGAAAAGAATGAATAATAGCAGAACAGAGTGAAATGATTTCTTATGATTCTACAGAAATAAATTATGTAATATATTTATTTATTTATTTATTGAGAGAGAGCAGAACAGAATGTTACAGCTGAGCATTAAAAAAAAGGTCTTACTGCTAAGTACTGGATTTGGGCGAAATCCTCTGAGAGTCACCTGTAAGTACTGACCATTGCTTCCTACAAACTAACATACACATAATACATGCAGGTATTACATAGTTAGCACACACTTATTGAGAATATATGTGCCAAGGCAGTTACAATTTACTCTATCAGTCTAAGATTATAATATATAAAATAAAAAGTTTTACAACATCAAAGCAATAATTTATTTTGGTTCCTTTGGCTATTGTGTCATTCCTCTTTCTCTCTTTTTTTTTCTGTTTTTTTTTTTTTTTTGGCTGATTGGTTGGTTTATGCTTGATTGTTTTCTTGAATGGCCAGTGACAAGATTAGGTCTTAGCAATGAGTTTAAGTATAAAGCCAAAGAATAGAATTATTAAAATATACAGCTCTTTCTCACTTAGTTTCATTAGCCAAATAAAAGTGACATACCAAATAAAAAATAAAATGACAGGTGTGATGAGAACAATAACTAGGTTATTGTACTTGTGATACTTTTACTTATTTCTGCCATAATCTGACTGACATCCACGGTATGTTTAGACAGATTAATCAATTGACATCTTTATATTATTCATTGTGTGATTACTTAAAATAAAGCTAGAATGAAAAACACTGGTCAAAGAGGAAAAAAGTCAATCTATTACTATGTGAATGCTTGTAAAATAAATTAAAAAAATTAAGTCTGAAGTTGACAGATTACACTTAAATCTTTTGTAACCATGATTGTTTTCTCCTTTTGACTGATAAACTTCAGCTAAAAGGATATTCAAAGCTCTAATAATCCATTCCCTATGTGTGTTGCACATTTGTATGTGAGCATGTGTGTTGCACATACGTGTATGTAAGTTTATATACATGTTATCTGTTATTCTTACTTGCACAAAATCAGAAAAATCAGCCAGGGAGTCCGGTTTGAATGTGATGGTAAAAGTACAATACATGCCAGGAGCAATCAAACTATCCTCACCTGGAAAGTCACCTACACAGACAATAAATTACATACAGCACAAATTGCAAGTGAGTTGCTTAGATAGCAGTAAGTATGAAACAAAGCAATAAATAATATCACTACACTAGTGGTGTGCTTGAGCACAAATGGCGAGCGAGCCTTAAACTACACTATTGTTAAATTTGATTTTAACAACTAACACTCAAGCTATTAAAATAAAGTCGAGTTTTTAAATTACGTATGAGGTAAAGGGGTTTCAATGTCATAGTAACCGCTCCCGCAACAGTTTGAATTGAAAAAGAAGCAACAAAATCAAATCACGTTATTTAAAATTTTCTTTGTGATATTCTTAATAGTAGTTGTAATGCACAATACTTTCATACAACTGAACATACCTACGCAAGACTTACCTTCGTGGTTCGTCTAGTGGACAATGCATTTTTAAGTAAATACTGTTGAGTAGGGCTTATAACTGTGACAAATAGTGCATTAACTTACCACCGCCACTAACTCGAATAGAAATGGAGCTCACATAAGATTTTGAGTTTTAACTGCACCCGCAAAACAATTCAAAGCCGTAAACAATTCAATTTCTAAGGTGATACGGGTAATGGTCGCTAAACCGGAGGATTCTGTTTAGTGAAGTTTGGGACGGGGTCGAACGTGGAGCGAACACAAAAATACGGAGGGTCAAAGTACAAAATGACATACGTACGTCCATATATATAAATAAACAAACATCCCCAATTTTTTCATTTTTACCCCTGTAAGTGTCTCGCTCGCTACGCTCGCTCGCCAATTAGTCATATGAGAATACATAGCGTCACCCTACAAAACACAGAATAATTTTTGTGTCTCTGAACAGCAAAATACTCTTACTGATTGGCAGAACTTATGGCACATCAAGTTGTGTGTGTGTCATTTCAAGTGATAATTCAGCTTCACTGCAGTCATAATACTATTGCGAAAGGTTCACTCTTTTTGCATAATTATTACATTGTCTGAACTAGCTACTTTCAGACAGCATTCTAGACTGATGGTATGGAAGAGGGCAGGGGGCCAGGGGTGAATACTCATATTAAAGGGAAACTGTGGCAAGACCTCTGGAGAAAAATTCAAAAGAAAGAATTGTATATCCCAGAGGAGGTCACCACAAGCTATTACTCCAGTTAAACACAGTGAAAAAACAACAACATAATAGTGCCTCAGATTATGCTCATTTGCTAATAAGGAGCTCAGATTTTGATAAAAAGTAACAACAACAACAACATAAAAAGCAAATACTTACCTGATGATACTGAAAAATATGGAGAATCAAAACTTGTGAGTCTAATTAGCCTGCTTACAGTACCCACATTGGTAATAGTAACAGTTTTCTGTGATAATCAAGATCATAATTAGTAATAATCATACTTGCCCACTACTAACCTCATACAGCTGCCCAGGTATGTATTTGGTAAAAACTATTTCTGTAGGATTTACAGTTAAAGAGTTCAATTCTCTGAAACACAAAAACAAAACAAAACAAAGGCATATTCAATAGCTAAAAGCACTTTTCAAAGGAGTTTTAACAAAAACTTACATCAAGTCTTTTGGCTTCGTGTTTATTTTCAAAGTGTTTTTACTAGCTGTATTGTTGACATTTGTTTCCAGGTATCTACAATTATAAAGCAAGAATTGGAGACAGATTTTGAATAATGACAACAAGATAGATAAAGAGGTATGGTATTCCAAATCAATTTTCCCATCAAAATCACCTTAACTGGTTGTTTGATCAACAAACATTTTTTTGTCCAAAAACAATGCATTCTTTGCTATTTACAAGATACTCATTAAACAGATGTTTACTGAGCCCACCAGTAATTTGACATACTCACTTGGGATTTCTTGAGAATGTTATCTTTTGAGTCATGTCAACCAATGCAGCTTTTTCCGCCATTCGATCAGGAACAGTCAAATAACTTTTCCATTGATCGTTTTCATTCTATAACAAATATGATACACTACAATGTAGCTATCTTAAAATTTATCACACAATAATTATATTTGAAGGAAGATCAAAGAATATTTTGATATTTTTGAGACCTACATCAATTCATTCTGAATCTAAAGACAACTATGAAACAGGGGTGTCAATGGGTGCAGTCAGAGCGGCCATGGATTCACCAATATTTTAACAAAACGAAGGCATATCTATTAATTTTTCTACTTCTTACGGAATCTCGTGGTTGTTGTCACAATTGAGCTGTTGAAATTGAACTGTCAAAATTGAGCTGTCGAAATGACATCTGTAAGACGTTAAATAGCTAACCAGCATTTTGGAACATAAATGGGAAAAACTCCACACCAACCTGGTCCTTCCTTTACAATTCCAAAGCAATATTTTGGGAAAAAACAACAACATAGTTCAAAAGTCTTTCCAGCATTCTTGGTTTGCAAAATGGCCATTTTTGCACCACTAGCAGTCTACCTGTCGAAGAGACTGCCACAAAAGGCAAGCATTTGCAAGTTCTAATTATGGTGGATTAGGTTATTTTTAAACTTTTGTTTTTGTCATTGTGTTGTCTGCATTATATATCAAAGATTATTAGCTATACAATATATATATATATATAATATATTATTAGATGTATTCTCTTTCTTTCAAGCTTTTTAAATAATACAGAATTAAAAATATTTGGTCTCCACTGGGAATCGAACCCAGGACCACTTGCTCGCTCTGCCACTGAGCTACGACTAACCCCCCACCCCCCCATTGAAATTGAGGGTCAGTACCTAAAAATATCATTGTGAAGATATCTAGGGTGGAATAAATATATATATATATCACTTCACAATTTCTTTCTCAGCCTTCTTTAATTCATTAGATATATTCTCCCTCTTTCACAGGCTTTTTAAACAATACAGAATAAAATATTTGGTCACCACCAGGGGGCTGGTACAGCTACCTCTTCCTCCAGTGTAACCTGCTCAACAGGGTTAGAGCAGCTGCTAAAATATCAGCTGGGGGTGTAGGTAGCCCCTACAACCAACTTTACCCCTATCTCTAGTACTAACTACAGTAGTGAAGATATCTAGTGTGGAATAAACCACTTATCTTGTCAGAGTGTTATGGCAAGATATTTCACTCTCAGGCTTTATTTTCACTCCCTGTTCTTGAAATATTTCACCATAGCTATCACACTCTGATTCTACTATTTGTTGGCGAGCTAGCGAAGCGAGCGAGACAGTATTAGGGGTGGATAATGCAAAATCGGGTATATGTTATATATGTATGTATGTATGGATGGTACGTATGCCCTTTAAACGCGCGCGGGCAACTTTTTCCTCCAAAAAACACGGCTTTTTAGGCTTGACCCCAGTTTATTCTGAAACTACAGCATTAAGCAAGCCTTACTTTATGCTTAAGTGCAGAAGTGTGAGAAAATTCCTGCGAAAACGCTTGCTTTTCAAGAAACAAAAAGTTGATTCGACCAGTTACTATGGCATTGAAGACCCTTTTCCAGACTTAATTTCAAAACTTCGCCGTTTTGTGGGGGGATACGGAGTGCCGATTGTTGGTTGTCAAGAGCCATTGATAGTAAGAATGCCGTAGTATTATTAATCCTAAGGAAGCCACTACTTCTCGAGGGAAGCTGAGGTAAGTACGTAATTCCATATTTGTTAGCTAAATATGCAAACTCTGGCCTTTCTTTTTTGTAGCTAAGAGCTTGTCAACAGTGAATGGTAAATTCAAATAGTCGGCTCAAATTTGGTACTACAAAAATACTGCTCAAGAAAATGAGGTAAGAAAGTAATTTTGTATTTGTGTGCTAAAAATGATTGTCTTTTGTATTTGTTTGCTGAAATAAAAGGTCATAACGGCTATTATAGTTTTTGCATGAACTAAGCTAAAACATAGTAACAATACTGTCATTACATGTTACCTAACTATCAGGCTCGCTCGCCATTTGTGCTCAAGCACACCACTAGTTGGCGAGCGAGCGAAGCGAGCAAGACAGTATTAGGGGGTGGATAATGCAAAATCGGGTATATGTTATATGTATATATGTATGTATGTATGTATGGATTGTACGTATGCCCTTTAAACGCGCGCGCGGAGAACGTTTTTTCTTCAAAAAACACGGCTTTTTAGGCTTGACCCCAGTTTATTCTGAAACTACAGCATTAAGCAAGCCTTACTTTATACTTAAGCTCCAAAGTGTGAGAAAATTCCTGCGAAAACGCTTGCTTTTCAAGAAACAAAAAGTTGATTCGACCGGTTACTATGACATTGAAGACCCTTTACCAGATTTAAATCCAAAACTTCGCCTTTTTCAGGCTAAGTGCGGCTTGTTACTAGTTGTCAAGAGCCACCTGTAGTCAGTACTAAGAGAGCTATCACTACTTCTGAAAAGCGTATGTAAGCACATAAAGTATTAATGCTAAGGAAGCTACTACTACTCGAGGGATGCTGAGGTAAGTACGCAATTCCATATTTGTTAGCCAAATATGCAAAATAACTCTGGCCTTTCTTTTTTATAGCTAAGAGCTTGTTGTCAACAGTGACTGGTAAATTCAAATAGTCAGAAGGACTCAAATTTGGTATTACAAAAGTTACCACTGCTCAAGAAAATGAGGTGTAAGAAAGTAATTTGTATTTGTGTGCTAAAATTGATTGTCTTTTGTTTTTGTAGGTGAGAGCTTGTTGTCAAGAATTCAAGGTAATTCAGATGGTCAAAGTAACTTCAATTTGATACTACAGAAGTTATCAATACTCAAGAATGAGGTAAGTAGTAATTCCATATTTGTTGGCTAAAATTACAAATAATAACACTGGTTTATTTTTTATCGTAGCTGAGAGCTTGTTCAAGAGTTACTGGTGATTGAGATTATCAGAATGGCAGATGTTTGATACTACAAAAGTTACCATTAATCAGGTAAGAGAGTGATTTTGTATTTGTTTGCTGAAATCAAATGTCATAACTGCTATTATAGTGTTTGCATGAACTAAGCTAAAACATAGTAACAATACTTAATTTTATGTTACCTAACTATCAGGCTCGCTCGCCATTTGTGCTCAAGCACACCACTAGTTTATATATATGTGTGCACGTACGTATGTCATTTTGTACTTTGACCCTCGTGTATTTTTGTGTTCGCTCTGTGTTCGACCCCGTCCCAAACTTCACTAAACAGAATCCCCCGGTTTAGCGACCATTACCCTTATCACCTTAGAAATTGAATTGTTTACCGCTTTGAATTGTTTTAATTAAAACTCAAAAACTTATGGGAGCTCCATTTCTATCCGAGTTAGTGGTGGTGGTAAGTTAATACGCAGTTATAAGCCCTATGCAGCAGTATTTACTTGAAAATTCATTGTCCACTAGACGAACCACGAAGGTAAGTCTTGCGTAGGTATGTTCAGTTGTGTGAAAGTATTGTGCGTTACTACTATTAAGAATATCACAAAGAAAATTATAAATAACGTGACTTGATTTTGTTGCTTCTTTTCAATTCAAACAGTTGCAGGGAGCGGTTACTATGGCATTGAATCCCCTTTACCGCATATACGTAATTTAAAAACTCGACTTTATTTTAGTAGCTTGAGTGCTAGTTGTTAAAATCAATCATTTAACAATAGTATAGCTTAAGGCTCGCTCGCCATTTGTGCTCAAGTATACCACTAGTTTGTTGGCGAGCGAGCGGAGCGAGCGAGACAGTATTAGGGGTGGATAATGCAAAATCGGGTATATGTTATTGGCGAGCGAGCGAGACAGTATTAGGGGTGGATAATGCAAAATCGGGTATATGTTATATGTATATATGTATGTGGGATGGTACGTATGCCCTTTAAACGCGCGCGCGGGGAACTCTTTTCTCCAAAAAACACGGCTTTTTAGGCTTGACCTCAGTTTATTCTGAAACTACAGGATTAAGCAAGCCTTACTTTATACTTAAGCTCCAAATTGTGAGAAAATTCCTTCGAAAATGCTTGCTTTTCAAGAAACAAAAAGTTGATTCGACCGGTTACTATGGCATTGAAGACCCTTTTCCAGACTTAATTTCAAAACTTCGCCGTTTTATGGGGGGGATACGGAGTGCCGGTTGTTGGTTGTCAAGAGCTGTTGTTGGTAGTCAGAATGCCGTAGTATTAATGCTAAGGAAGCTACTACTTCTGAGGTAAGTACGTAATTCCATATTTGTTAGCTAAATATGCAAAATTAACTCTGGCCTTTCTTTTTTGTAGCTAAGAGCTTGTCAACAGTGACTGGTAAATTCAAATAGTCAGATTGGCTCAAATTTGGTACTACAAAAGTTACCACTGCTCAAGAAAATGAGGTAAGAAAATAATTTTGTATTTGTGTGCTAAAATTGATTGTTTTTGTTTTTGTAGGTGAGAGCTTGTTGTCAAGAATTCAAGGTAATTCAGATGGTCAAAGTAACTTCAATCAGGAGTTATCAATACTCAAGAATGATGTAAGTAGTAATTCCATATTTGTTGGCTAAAATTACAAATAATAACACCGGTTTATTTTTTTATTGTAGCTGAGAGCTTGTTCAAGAGTTACTGGTGATTGAGATTATCAGAATGGTTGATGTTTGATACTACAAAAGTTATCATTAATCAGGTAAGAGAGTGATTTTGTATTTGTTTGCTGAAATAAAAGTGCTATTATAGTGTTTGTATGAACTAAGCTAAAACATAGTAACAATACTTAGTTTTATGTTACCTAACATCAGGCTCGCTCGCCATTTGTGCTCGAGCACACCACTAGTATATATATGTATGTATGGATGGTACGTATGCCTCTCAAACGCGCGCGAGGTTGTCTTTTTTTTTCCTTCTAAAAACACGGCTTTTCAGGCTGGGATACTACGACATTAACCAAGTCTTACTTTAAACTTGGGCTCAAAATTGTGAGAGAATTCCTGTGGAAACGCTTGTTTTTCAAGTCACAAACAGTTGCTGCGACCGGTTACTAAGGCATTGAAGACCCTTTACCAGACTTAGTTTTCACAAAAAAAAAAAAAAAAAAAAAAAAAAAAAAACTTCGCCGTTTTGGGAGGCTACGAAGTGCCAATTGTTGGTTGTCAAGACCCACCAGTAGTCAGAATGCCTTAATATTAATGCTAAGGAAGCTACCACTGCTCGGGAGAAGCTGAGGTAAATACGTAATTCCATACTGTTAGCTAAAATTACAAAAATAACTGAGGCCATTCTTTTTTGTATCTGAGAACTTGTTGTCAGAGTGACTGGTAAATTCAGCAGAATGGCTTCAATTTGATACTACTGAAGTTACCACTACTCAAGGTAAGAAGGTAATTTTGTATTTGATTGCTAAAATTAAGGTCTTTTGTTTTTGTAGCTTTGAGCTTGTTGTCAAGAATTACTAGTAATTCAGACAGTCAGAATGACTTCAATTTGATACTACAGAAGTTACCAACAGGAAATTTAGGTAAGTAGTAGTAACCTCCATATTTGTTGTCTGAATTACAAAAATAACACTGGCTTATTTTTTTTTTTTGTAGCTGAGTGCTTGTTCAAGAGTTACCAGTAATTGAGGTAGTCAGAATGGCTTATTAAGTTTGATAATACACCATTACTCATGTAAGAGAGTAAATTTTGTATTTTGAGGTAGTCAGAATGGCTTATTAAGTTTGATACTACAGAGGTTACCATTACTCATGTAAGAGAGTAATTTTGTATTTCTGTGCTAAAATTAATGGTCAACTGCTATTATACTACTGTTTTTAATTGAATTAAGCTTAATATAAATTATGTAGCAACAAGAACCGAAAAAAAAAAACAAGAACAAATGAACAAAAAAAAACAACTAAGCTAATGAATGGACTTTTTCACACACACACACAACACACACACACAACACACACACACACACACACACACACACAATAGTTCTCTCCAAGCAGTTGCTATGTGAACTATACAAGCACCTTCAATACCTCGCTCGCCATTTGTGCTCAAGCACATCACTAGTTTATATATATGTATGGACGTACATATGTCATTTTGTACTTTGACCCTCACGTATTTTTGCATTAGCTCTTGTGTTCGACTCCGTCCCAAATTGCACTGAACAGAATTCTCCGGTTTATCGATCATTACCCATATCATCCTAGAAAATGAATTGTTGACCACTTTGAATTCTTTTGCGGGTCTTTTGCGGGTGCAGTTACAACTCAAAAACTTACCGGAGTGTTCCATCTCTATTAGAGTTAGTGGCGATGGTATGTTAATACGCTATTTGTCATAGTTATAAGCCCTACGTAACACTATTTTAACCTGAATATTTATTGTCCACTAGACTAACTACGAAGGTAAGTCTTGTATAGGTATGTTCTTGTGCATTTGCGTTACAACTACTACTTAGCTAAAGCATATCACAAAGAAAATAACGTGATTTTGAAAATAAAGTGATTTTTTTTCTTGTTAGTTTTTTTTTTCAATTCAAACGGTTGCGGGGAGTGGTTACTATGGCATTGAATACTTTTACCGTACATATGTAATTAAACAAATTCGACTTTTTTTAGTAGCTTGAGTGTTAGAAGTTAAAATCAAACGATTAACAATAGTGTAGCTTTATGTTAGGCTTGCTCGCCATTTGTGCTCAAGCACATCACTATATTAATAGTACGGCATGTAAGTTGCCCATTCAAAAATGTATGAGAAAAATCGGTTCAATTGAAATTGCACGGGGAAAATGAAATAGAGCGTAACTAATTGAAATACCTCGGTAACTAAGTGGAAACTAAGTGAAATACCTCGGCAGCAAGTGAAATAGTACGGGTAAGTGCGCACGCGTGCAGTGTTAACCTTGGAAACGTACAGTTCGAGTAGTTTTTAGTTGGAGACAGACTTCTTTACCACAGAACCTCTACCCGTATTAGACGGAATGTTTTACAACAGATTAGGAGGAGCCGCACGTTGAGAAGAAAGTTCCAGCGGAAGCTAATCCTGAAATAAGGAGATAGTGAGCGAACGATATAATGTAGGTACAATTGCAAACGACTTTTTAAAAGCTGGCCTACTATTAGCGAGTGATAGCAGCACGGGTAACCTGTGCTGTTAGGGATCAATAGCACTTGTAAAGCAATTGAAATAGCACTCGGCTTCGCCTCATACTATTTCAATCACGTTACTCGTGCTATTAATTCCGAATAGCATGGTTACCCGTGCTATTACTCATACAAATACCATAGCGGAGTCATTTTTCAATACAAAAAAGTGTGGTATTATTTTGAAATACCACAGCAGTGGAAAACTGAAATAATGATCTGATTGGTCACGGCAATCACCTTGCCGCACTTTACCTGCTAGGCGATGTCGCGGCGAAATTCCAGGGAAACACTATTTAGTAATGGTAAGAAAAGTATGAATAATAGCAGAACCAGGATGAAAAAATTCTTTGACGGAAATATAATACAAGATTATGGTTTTCTTAGCTGCAGAAACGAACTGTTATCTTTGGCTATAGTATTAACATATGATAGCATGGAAAACTGTGTAGCACTCGTGCGGCGAGAAATTTCACTCGGCTTCGCCTCATGAAAATTTTCTCACTCCACTCATGCTATTAATCTCAAATACCACAGTTTTCAATGCTATTATATCTCCATATAATTATACTCTACACAACATAACTTTAACTTAACAAATTGTTTTTTTGACATGTACCTATTGGTTGTTATAAAAATCACTTGCTTTGTAATAAAATGGCTTGTGCTGAATTGTTTGGAGTGATTACATTTGAATTTATTAGAAACTTGGAGTATAGACAAAAATATTTGGTTCATTTGATAAAAAACAACAACCCCTTCTATACTGTCTTTCTATTAATCAAATTCATTAATTTTATGAATGAATAGGTGTGGCTAAGTGGGTGTAGCTATAATGCTGCACCAATTTGATTTGGCTTTCTACTCCTCTGTGAAACTTAAGCTGGAAGTACTGGAATTAGTGAGCGAGAGGCAGCAAAGCATACAATTTCAGCCAATTGTTTGTCTATATATATATATATACTTATGTGTGTGTGGCATACCATGCGCACTGAATTTGATAGCTCCATTAATACATAAGTACATTCTGACTTGAGTGTGACATTAGAAGAGGGGACCTCATTGCATACTTACATATTTGTATTCACACTGAGAGACATTCTGACTCATAGAATATCAGACAGGAACATAATATAGACAAGACTGATCAAGGAGTATAGGAAGTACGACAGTATCAGGGAAGGAAGGTATAAATTAGAGTTGGTATTTTAATCATACCTGTGAAAGACTTATGTATCTAGCTTTCGGCAGACTAAAAATGCCTAAACTTTGTATACCTTCAACAGCCAAATGCAACACATTATGTGGAGTATCTTAGAAAGTTTCTAACAATGGCACAATTCTCTTTAGTAAACCAATATAAATATGGATACACTTAAATGCTATCATCAATTTGTTAAATTGTTTAAAGGCAAATAGACTTTGACATCATAAGCATGTTGGTTAAAAGGCATGCATGCACAAGAAAATTAGAGGTGAGAAACTTTAAAATTCTTGCTAGAATACAACTTTATCTTCGTTCATTAGTAGTTAACAATATGCTTCCTCTTCTAAGCTCTTTTCTTAAGTTTATCAGGAATGACCAATTTACTAAAAATGTTGACAAAAATAAATTAGTAAATCCTTCCCATTGTTGATCACGTGAAATATCTAGGCTAGCTAGCTCGCCATTTGTGCCATTGCATATAATTATGTTGAACTGTTTTAGTGACAGTTAAGGGTGATTTCTGGAAATCTTCTTATATATCCTAGAATGTTGTTTCTTCTAATTCAGTCATTTACAAATAATTTTGCTATCTCTTCTTTTTTACACACAAAAGCAATTGGAACCAACTGCAGTTGACATAATTACATACCACTGGCTTATATAAATGTAAAAACAAAAAACAAAAACAAACTATTTTAATGAATGACAGATATTACCTTTACCTAACTGTATTGGTGTACATGCATGTATGTTGGCTTACCTACGGTAGATAGCAGTACTACTTGATTCATACCTTGTGTAAGTGATGTTTTTTATGACTATCAATTGGTGGCAAATGCAGCACTTTCTCTGATTTGTCTTGAGCATGGTGCCGAGATGCTTCAGTACTTTTGAGATAATGGAAGTTGCTTGCACCTGAATCACAAAGTATTTAATGTAAAAAAGTTAATTTAATATCCTTACATTTTTTGTACACCCTATTTATTAAATAGTGTTAAATTAAAACCATTGAAATGTCCTGAAGTGTCACTTTTTTAATCTACAAATTCAAAATTGGTGTGGTGGACTAAATCACACTTTTATTTTTAGTAGAATACAATGTAAATGGATGAAAATAGGTTCAAAAGTAATATGTGCATGGATAAACCACTTGCTTATGACACACTGTTGCACTTAAACATTGTTTGCAGAAACATAGTAGTAAATTGAACATACTTCTATAATGTCCAAAGGCAATGATGCTGAGCTTACCATTTGGAAGTGGATGAGATAATACTGCCGTATCTTCAAAGAAACTGCTTGTCATCAGCAAATTATGCTTTTTAAGCATTTGTTCATCCAAAAAATGAGCAACATGAGATCTCTCGTGTGGAAATTGGCTATCATTGTGGGTAGGATACTTTATAGACATTCGTTCTATATGTCTGTCATCTTCATTCGCAGCTTTTGCCTTGGCCTCTAAAAGATGATGTTCAAGTGTAGACAAATCCTCTAGCTGTTCATTGTATTTATCAGATATCTATACAAGGAAAAAAGAAAAAGAAAAAAACTAGGGCTAGGGCTAGGGCTAGGGCGAATCAGAACTCCTACTGTAGTTAATTAAACATACTTTTTTCAGCTTGTCAACATAATATTTCCGGAATCCTGCAGATGATCCCTCTTTAGAAATGGCTAAATTGGATTCTGTAGTCTTTTCTGTTAGTATATCATTAAAACATGACAAGATAACATGAACGGTGGATTGAGAGCTTCCAGTACTGGGCCTTTCAGGGTATAGAAGCGGCTCATTTAATTTGTCTACACCGCGCCAAGCCATACTTCTTCGACTGTTAGCTGTACGTTGCCATAGTAACCAAATATAAGGTAAAGTGTCGCCCACGTAAAATACACCACCAAGCTAGGATGCGCTTGCGCAGCTCTGTACAAAAGTTGGACCTTTTACCTAATAATAATGACTCTTATACATTATTGATATGACAAGTATAAAGAGAAAGTTCATAGTTCATTAACTCCTGCTAGTGATTTCATTTCTTGCTCGATATATTCTTGCAGTAAAAGGTTGCTCAAAAAGCAGTGCAATAGCGTAACTCATCCCAATACAACCAGTAAGAATCAGTCCAATGACACTGGCGTGTAGAAAAGAAAATCCTAAATACACCATGCCAGAACCTACATACATAGGATCTTCCAGCACATTGAAAGGAAAACCAGTCACTCGCTCGTCTAATAAGATACCGAAATAATCTCCCATAAAGCTACAAAAAAAACCAAGTTTCCAAGAACTTGATATTACAAAGAGAGAGCCAAGTGCTATTAGGAGATACCCCACCGCTTCAAAGATAGGATGATCCATTGGAGCGCAAATGGAATGGTTTTCCACTACTTTATGGAAAAGTCCAGTTCGAATATAATTAAATGTCAGAATCCCCAACGCCAGCAGAGTGACTCCCCTTTTAGGGCCTCCAGCAGTTTTTGAGACAAGACGAGTATGATATTCGACTCGACTAATTATATTCCAAAAAAGTGGATTAAGCATCACCATTATGCAGGCGAATAAAGTCTTCCATTCCAAGAGCGCTGGCAAAATCTCTGCTAAACATTCCATAGCCATATCCTATTTACCAGATTAAGACCGAAGAACAGGGAATCGTAGAACAAATTATGTATCTCAAGTACGCAGCTATTATTTACTTCTTACTAGCGAATGGCTAGGGCTATCCTCCTCTAGGTAGGTGTCGTGGATTTATTAACTCCCTACCCGGCCGGCCAGCCAATCAAATTCGCACACAGCAGCAGCAAAAGCAGCGGAAGAAAATGAAGACCAAAAAAAAAAAATAATAATTAAAAAAAACAACAACCCAACTTGCATTCGCGCGCGCATTACCAGCGTTGTTCCTCTGTATGTTACTTTTTGCTAGCTCTTTTTTTTATGAAGATGAATTGTCTGCGGTAAAGTTGCCAAGCAAACGCAAGGAAAAAGGTACGGCCGGGAAGACTAAAGAGCCTTAAAGTCAACCTTCTTAGTGGTACACACCAAATCAGCCGCGATGCTAGAAGCAAAGCAATTTTTACCAAACGGTCGTCAATTTCATTACTCCACCAGTTTTCAAATGTACTAATATTTTTCATATACATGTCTCACATAAATTGCACCTCTTAAGCACTAATTTCAAACACAAAAATATAAATAATGTGGTATTAAAATGACTTTAAAAACACAATAGTTGGTCACTTCTTTTTCTTTTGCAAGTCCTCGATTTCATCTATAAGAGCATTCCCAGACAGAGCAGTAGGGAAATGAAAAGACCCTCCTATCCTATCCCACAAGGTAAAAAATTGTCCATAGTTGTATTTATAAAGAAGATGATGATCAGTGTGATGAGCTGAACCATTAACAATAGGTTCGAAGATAAAAGGTACCCTATAGTCGCCATCATGAATAGAAACAGTCCACATATTAACAACGACGAATAGGATAAGGTAAACTATCTTATGGAGCGGAAATAGAAATGGATAAAGATGATATGGAAGACTTTGCAAAAATGCATCCAATGGATGAAATGCATGACTTGCATATGGTGTAGGTACTTTCCATTTATGATGGACCTTATGGAAAGTCTTGTATAGCAATCTGTGATGAAGCCCACGATGGATCCAATATATTAAACAATCTGTAAACATTAGAAACGTAAAAACACTCCAACCAATGTAAGCCCATTCATGAAGACCACTGCAGGTGGAAGCAGTTTCAGAACTATTAACACATTCTCTCTGTGTACCCATGTACAACTTGCTGTACCCTCTAACTTCCAATAGAAACATGGGTGCTGTGAACAGGGCAAGTAAGGGCACTCCCTTGGTAGCACAGCTAATCTCTAGCCACTCTTGGTTAGGAATAAAATTCGGATGAAGTTTGTACCTCTTATCAAAAAGAAAGAAATAAGCAAATGTTGCTGTCCCCATGTACAGCAACCATCCCCCAACGGCAGTAATCACATAGAGAGTTAAAAATTGTCGAAGTACGTCATCTTCTGACCATGACGAAGGATAAACGTAAGGAGTCAAGACAGATCTGTCAAGAATTTCTAGCACTAAATCCATATTTTATTGCTGAGACTTATGTACTTCTGGTGCGTATTTACACGCCAACCGACTGAATACACACCATCACCTCCGGGCCGGAGTTAACTTTCATGCAGTTGCGCCCCATCGAATCGCGCGAGTGTCGCCTGATGACGCGTTAAACAACACGTGATAATTAACCGCGGACAAAAAAAATCAGGCGACACTGTTTAGTGCGCGTGCTACACACACGTGTGCTCCTAATCGCATGGCGCGCGCGAATCAAATAAAATTATTGAAAATTGCAATTGGTTCAGTAAAAAGCTGACACTGCTTTTATTGGCCAAAATAAATAAATAATCTCTGGTCACTCATACTTAATATATTTGGGAGTAGGTGAGTGACGCAGGCTGCCCTTGCAAAGGGAGGAGCTTGGATAGCAAAGCTCCTCCCTCATGGCAACGCCTACTAATGGGCGTTGCTTGCTGAGGTATATTCCCTTGCAATGGTATGTCTCCTGTTGTATTTCTCCAGGTGACACTGTCTTTGACTCCATCTGGGAAGATGCTGTCTGCCCCAAGTGGTGATGCTGTCACCTGCTAACCAGGCTGACGCTGTCTGCCCTCTATTTGGTGACGCTGTCACTCTTTCTTGGCTGGGCTGACGCTGTCTGCACTATCTTTGGTGACGCAGCCACCATACCATCACTTGTCTGGCCCTTATTAGTATGTGCTTTATTTTCTTTTGATTTTGGGGTAGTCCCCCCTTTCCCTCACCTGTCCTCGTAATCCTGGTTACGAGAAATTCTGAATAATAACTAACACTGTCTAATTGGCTATGGCCCTCATCACTATAAGCGTAATGTGTGTCTAAATTATTTAATATTGTTCTTATTATATAGATTGTTTTGCTTCCTTGTGATGGGTTGGGGTTGAGGTGGGTTGGTGCTTGATTCTCTTTGTTATCACTTAATGCCTGCCACGCTGGCCTGCTAACTGCACTGATAATGAAGTTGGTGTTAGCATGCCTGCGACCCTCCCATCGCTCCCGCCTATAATATTATTTACCTTCGTTAAATATTCACGAACAACAATAATATACACAAAAAGGTGAAATTTAACTATGCTTCAAAGAGTCAATTAGTTGGTTGGTTGCAAGGGTGGCATTGTGAATGCACAAGTTAATGGTAGCACCTTTGAAAGAAGAGCCAGTGACAGTAAATGGTAGGTTGTTTTGATCCAGGTAATTATACAGCAACTCTACAAACATAAAAATAAAAGTATCAGTTAGTGAGCAATCTTCAAATTGAATATGAAAATGAACACCTATACTCATATTGGCGGGGAAGAAGGAGTCACTTTAGTTTTAAAGTAATTTAACCTACATGAAGTGCTTGTGCTGAATCTGGCTGGCAGTTCTGTTGCAAATGTTTATCAAACTAATGTGGTTGATTGCACAGATATTACTTTGACCACTTTAGGCACTGTTCATTGCTAATATTTTAAACACTGCAGTGACCACACTTGGAATTATTCACCATACCATTTCAGTAGTTCATCACATACTTTATTTTAAACGAAATTCACAACATGAGGACCTTAGGAACCCTCAGTACTGATATTTACTAACTAGCTATTAAAAAGCACTGTCTCATGTGCTGGACGATTGGGGAGGGGAGGTGTTATTTACAGTGCTAAGCTTATGGTCACAAGACTAGTTTCTCTATTTTAAATAAGTTGAAACAAAAAAGTCCGGCACATTCAGTACTGAAAATTTGATGCTTGGGAGACCATTATCATTGAGACCTGTTGTTGACAACAGACTGACAAAACAGACAAAGTTAGTACTGCTAGTAATGTGCTCCCACATAAAAGGTGAGCGAGTTGGCCTAACATTAAACATTTATCACACACACACACACACACACACACACACACACACACACACACACACACACACACACACACACACACACACACACACAGTGTTGTTTACAGGATGTAACAACCCAAAACTGTATTCTCTTTGTGATTCGACTATCGGACAAAGGATTTTCAAGTAAGAACAATACTGTTGTGCAGGGCGTATAACTACAAAGAGCTCACAAATTAAGAAAACTTAAAACAAGCCACTAATTCAAACAGAAAATGAACTGTGTCCTGCAACATTCAGATTATGTCACAGTCAACTTAAAACAAGTAAATTTCCTAAAAAATTCTGTTTAATGGAGAATGGGATGGGTTAGACCACTAAGCTAACACAAAATGCGCGGGGTCAAAGTAGTACAAAATGATATATGTATATTATATATAATATTATATATTGAGTTAACTCTGATAGTGTCTCACTTGCTTACTCAATTGCCAACAATCCTTTTGTGCATGTGGGATATGGTCAATCAATGTAATGCAATCAATAGTTACATTAGCATTGTTAGCACAGGCTACCACCAAGCAACATACACACACTGTCATGCATAACAATATCAAGTGACTGTCAATGATCGAAAGTAATTTTAGCCAATACTTAAAAACAACAACAACAGGTTGATACCAATGGCTGAATCAGTCCAGATATAAAACTCTGAAAATTAAAATATACGTATGTAATCTTTAAGCGCTAACTCACCCAGTTTTTCAGAATGTCCCACTTCATACTTGGGAATGCAATTCTAGTACAAAATATAAATTAATAAATTAAATACCGCTAGCCATCACATGTTATTTGTACAGTTCAAAATTTCAGTCAATATTGTGCTTAGGTTTGACGTGGTTATAACTAATATAAATGTTTCTTCGTATTCCTTGACACCGCATCATATAGTGTGTGTATATAATAGATACAACACACACAGACATATGGGAAATGCAGCAAGAAATTTCAATATCTCAGAGGGCTGTAGTGTAGAAGATAATTAGTTACAATATCTTGTAGTTCCACAATTACTACTCCCTTATGATAAATTTAAAACTTTAACATTTTGACTCCACCAAGCCTTCTTCAGTGATGCTTTTAAGGACTTTTGAAAACAACAACAACAACAACAACAACAAACCGCTACCTGAAGAAGACTTGACAGAGTCAAAACGTGTGATATATAATACAAAAGTTTTGGTTGTACTACTTACTCATGTTATAAACAGTGCAAGTTTAGTAGTTTGAATGTGATTTAAGTAATAGTGCTAACAATACAGTGTATATGAAGAATATCACAAGCTACACACTACTCAATAGGTTCAGTACTTCTGACGACTACCAGTACAAGAATCACACATGAACATACACACACACACACACACACCCACTATGCCCTGCCGCAAGAACAAACCTTTTGTATTCTAGTTGTGAAATGTGTGGGCTGCTTCTTTATTCCCAAATGAGACTGCAATTCTTCCATTGCTACTTCAGTAACAGCTTCTACTGATACCTCACTAGTTTTCCCAAATATTTTCTCGAACCACTCTCCTCCAATCATTACCTATGTGTATTTGTTAACACATTATTAATGATAAAAATGCTTAATATTTTAACTCCATGGGATACAGTAAGTAATGTTCTTTACAGTTAAGCGTGTTGAAGGGCTATCCCGTCGGTCTTGTTCTGGGAAGGTGGAAGAGTCGAACACGACACCTAGTATTCTAGAAGATTGTGAAGAGGGGACTAAATATCCAAATGCCTACAAATAAGGAAAAAAATAAAAGACTGAAATATGGAGCACAGCTGTGGAATTGGACAGTCACCACAAAATTAGCAACACTGAGGGGTAAAAGTAGGAGGACTTTTATATTTTAATATACAATACATTAAGTAACTACTGGAAATAATCCAATCCAAACATTCTCAAAAGAAATTACAGTTTTTTTCAAGTAAATATTATCTACAAAATTCAAGCTTGATTTTAAATATCATAAGGTGCACACAGTTCTGTTGCCATGGAATTATTATGCAATAATTCAAAATTAGAGCGTCTGCACATAATGAAAATTGACCTCTTTGAACTGTGCTGGAAGTACTTCTCCTTCATACTCCAAGCACACCACTCCAACTGTGACTGAAGGAATTGAGTCCAAGATGTCAGCAAGTTCAACATGATTACTTCCAGATAACACAGAAGAAAGAGCTGCACAACACACGAATAAAGTGAAATGTGAAAAATCTACTGTCAGGGTGTACCATGGGCTGGAAGAGTAGACACTACATGGTTGTACTCGGTGACTCCATCAGCAGTCTTAACCTGCAAAATTTGAGCAAATAGGAGAACCAAAATAAAATAATGTCCTGCCTATGAAACAAATAAACTGTGTTGTAGTATTATACTAGAAGGTTATGATGTGGACTTCACAGTTCTATCAAAGTATCCAAATGCTACCAAGGTAGAGCTTCAGGTACACTATCAAAGCTATGTGGTGGGAAGTGACCTTTTAAGGTTAGAAGGGAAAAGGTGACATTTAGAAAGGTCACTTTCAAATGGAGCTGGTTTACGTTATCTCACCAGTGCGAGTCCATTCTTAAATGAAAGGTTGCGGCACGGTTGATTCAGGTTCACTCTGACTCCACGTGAAAGAATATATTCCAAAGATTTTTCAGCAAAACTTCCCAAACCGTCTTTAAAGGAGTACATAGACCACTTATCTGAAACAGCTTTCTCAGCCAGACTGTTTAACTTCTTTACATCAGCACCACCTACATTAACAAGGTCAATGTTCACTAGTACAGACTCTAGATGGCACTGGAAAATTAGACAGAGTATAAGTGTGAGGTGCTGTGTGTGTAGTAGCACCATTATTACAATTATTATCAGTACAAGTTGAGAAATGTGCCACACAAAAGGTCACCTTTCATACACCACCACAAGATAACACTGCAAAGCCAGGCCTAGAGTGGCTATCAAATAACAACAGCAAAAAAAAAAAACACCACCTCCCCTTTCCGTCTACAGTCCCCCTACTAAACTACTGGGTTACAGTACTCCTTCTCTCTCCTGACTCCAGCTGTAATGCACCATTCCTATGTACACATTGATCTACAGTCCAAAATACAAGCACTGCTCAGCAGAAAAATACAAAACAAAAAAAAACTTGCCAATCAGGGTTTGTTTGTATGTATGTATGATGGTACATCCAATCAGATTGCTCAATTCGTGGTGAGTTTGTGTGCGTTTCGTACAGCCTAGAGCCATGGTACAAGTTGGTTGCACCCCTCCGTTTGGTCAGTACAGGATTTACACAGGCCTTTGGCCCTCGGTTATGTAAATCCCGTACCAACCTCCATATCGTGTGTAACCTATATATATATATATGTATGTATGTATGTATGTATGTACGTAAGTATGTATCCAATACCCTATTAGCGATAAGTTAGTATGTACTACCTATAGTAGGGTAGCTTAGGAATTTTATAGTTACAAAATTGACAAAAGCACCAGTAGATAGGAGACTATAAGGACTATCAGAAATGGTATGGCTGCAATCACAAATAACAACTGGAGTAGACTTATGGACATTAACAATAAAAAAAAAAACGCGAAAATTTGCGCGAAAATAGGAAGATGCTTTTTAAGTTGTGTAAAGCTGGACTGTATGTGTTAATAAGTCTAGTTATAGCTGCTACATGAATGCTGATTAGGCTACATGACAGGGCATCATCTGGAGTACAGTTCAGCTAGACAGCATGGCCCACAAGATTGACTGGAAACTGTGCATAGTCTGTCAGGCTAAGTCAGAAGAAGATTTGCGTTGTTCTTCTAGAAATGCTTTGGATGTGTACAAGAACTTCTTTAAGAATGTTGAAGAACTCCAGAAAATCAATTCTTTGCCAGTCAGAATAGACTTTGGAGATGAAGGAACAGCTTGGTTTTTGTGTTGATTGCGTTGATACCCAAACTTGCCTTACTATATCTCAGTTGATTTTGTTTAACTACAAGAAAAAACAACAAATGGAAGAATCTGTGACTAGTACCCATCGTCACACACTTGATCGAGAGACCATCCTTCCTATATATATAGGCCTGAACATTCATTCTCGTTTGCGCAGCAAAAAACTTATTAAACAGTTTAGTAGTCTGGGTATCAGTATCACTTATGACCGGGTTCTCCAACTAGAAGAGAGCATGGCTCTTTCAATGTGCAGGCAATACTGCTTAAATGATGTTGTTTGTCCATCGCATTTGCAAAAGGGGCATTTTATAGCTGGTGCAATGGATAACATAGACCACAACTACTGCTGACTCTTCATTTCATGGCACAGGTATTAGTATCGTTGAGTACCACTCTGAAGATACTGATACTATTGTTGAAGATGGTATCATACGTGCTGCAGACGCTTACTGGTGAGCTTTCTCTTCCAGCTTCCTATGCCATAGTTCCAGCTGTAGCTTTGAATGAAAGTAAGACATCTGTGCCAGCTAGGCTCTGTTTTGAATTTCATGGTAACCTAGAGAGTGCAAGGTTACAGGAGCAGGAGTGGCTCAAACATGCTATGATGGCATTAGAGTCAACCATGGAAGAGTGGCAATTTCGTTATGTCTTGGGCAAGTTTTCATGCTTCTTGTCAACCTGATGTACTTAACCAATCTGCAACCACTGCTCTTTTGCCACTCTTCTATGAGAAGGCAGATAGTCTGCTCACTTTCAAAGTTATGATGTCAAATATAAATTTTGGTAGGATCAATATAGACCACTCAAATTCAAATATTGGACACAAATATATATATTTATTAAATAAAACTTTGGCTTATTTCAAAATTGAGCTTGCAGCCTTAGATTTGGGTAGTCTATGGATATACAAAATACTAAGAATTGTATTTAGACTTTCATTCCAAGTTTATCTTACATAAACAAATTTTGATCATTGAACGTCACTAAATTGGTTAAATTGGCTAATTTCCGTGGCTCCTTTCAAATTTGTGCTTGCAGCCATGGATTTTTCTAGTTAGTATGATCATATAGATCACCAAAAAAAATTTGGGACTTTTGTCAAAGATGTAACTAAGTCCCCACTTTTTTCCTCTAAGCCACCCTACTACTACACAAACATTTGAATACAGTATAGCCACTTTGAGCACAATGTCTTCTGGTAAAACAAGAACAAGAAAGGATTATAGTACTGGTCAAGCTCCCAACAAAGTAGGCCATTCTGAATGTTTCTGCTGATGTAAATCTCTAATTTGGCAATCAAGCAGACTAAGTTAACATTTGAAATTGTTCTCAGTCAAGAGGCCATAGAAAAGGGGAATAATCCACCATACAAAAGATATAGTGTATGTAATACCACTATTCTCTGTAACTACATGAGTACATGTGCTTTACAAAAGACTGTGGGTTATGTCCAAGTGTTCTATTGAAAAAATACAAGTAAAATAAGGTTTAAAGGAGCAGCCTTTAGACCTAGTTAATAAGGGAGGAACCATGGGGCGGAGTGGGGGAGGGGCCAGAACTAGCTAGGTAGGCAAGGTTGACGCATGCGTGCAGAACAGAGTGATCCAGGTGGAGTGAGTCACAACGAAGTGCTTAGCCGGGCAAAGAACGGACAAAGCAAGCAGCGGAGGATTCTTTATATGAAGTCGGGAGTGAGATGGCGCCCTGGGGGCAAGGGAGGGTAAATAAATCAATAAAGGATAATATGAAGAATAGTAACATTGATAATAAGAACAATAATTAGCAAGGAATCGGTAAGTTATCCCTAGTGAAGGGAAGGAGAGAAATGACCCACAGAAGAGGGCGGTGAGATGCCCAGTGGAAAACGGTGGCCCGGTAGAGAGTGAGGGGTGTGGGACCTCCCCCCTTATAGGATGTGGGGGTGAGAGACACCCCAGAGAGAATGAGGGAGAGTACAGCGCCCTGCAGAGAAGGAATGGAACGATGATCTGGAGAGAGCGAGGGGACTTGAGACGCCTGTAGAGGAGGTGGGGATGAGAGACACCCCAGAGAGAATAAGAGGGCGTCCAGGAGAGAAGGAGAGGGCGTGAGATACCGATTAGAGAATGGAGGGGTCCCAATAGAGAAAGAAGGGGAGTGAGACACCCAATAGAGAATGGAGGGGGAGGGTGCGAGACACCCAATAGAGAAAGAAGGGGAGTGAGACACCCAATAGAGAATGGAGGGGGAGGGTGCGAGACACCCAATAGAGAATGGAGGGTGTGTGAGACACCCAATAGAGAACGGAGGGGGGTAGGGAACATGGAGGTGGCTAACGCCCACGGAGAGGATGAAGGGAGGAGAGGCATTTCGTAGAGAATGAGAAACCGGGGGAAGGACCGAGGAGACCAGAATGGTCTCGGTATCTAGCGGAGAAGGGTAGAGGAGAATGGTAGAAATAGTAGAGAAAGGGAGGATATAGTGTTAGTAAGAATAGCAGTGTATGCTGGTTGGTCATGGTATGAGGTGGGTGTGAGACACCCCAGAGTAGGAGGTGGATGGAGTGATTGGTAATTTATCACCTTTGCAGTCTCACCACTAGATGATGAGCCGGAGTCAGGCAGAGTCAGAGCATTGTGCCTGCCAACCTTTGGAAGGCGAGTGGGGAGGAGAGAGTTCAACGACATCAGTTATACAGCTGAAGAAAAAAAAAGGAGACTCGGTGCTGGAGATGCCATTTGTGCTGAGCGAAGCGCTGCCAGTTATCCCGGCCAAGCTGGTAAAGAAGGTGGAAAAGGGGGAGTTCGTCGACATGGAAGACTTCCTCAAGGTGAGGTGGAAAGGCGGAGGCTGGCTAGGGGAGACGAGTGTCGCAATAACTGGGCAAATCAACAGGAGAGAAGTGCCGGACATATTGAGCTGGCTGCACAGTTTCTGTTCTTATGCAGCGATCTTGTCGGAGAAATTCCCCAGTAAGACAAAGGAGCTTTGGACCTATCAAGCGCTGATGATCAGTGAGGCGAGAAGGTGTGGCAGCAGAGGCTGGCTCCTCTATGATGCCTCCGCCTCCTTCAGGCAGCAGATTAGTGCCTACAACAAGGTGGATTTCTCAAAGATAAACCAGTCCCTCTACTCAACGACCTTTCTGGCATACGGGAGTCGTGGCCAGTGCTGTCAGTCGTGTATGGCATCAGACCATGTTCAGGAGGAATGTGCGTTGTACCAGAGAAAGAGTACTCCGGGTAAGCAGAGTATGTCGGAGGCAGGACGTGAGGCCAGGCTGAGGAAATGGGACAACAGGAGGGACAGAGGCAGCAGGGTCAAGCTGCCCTGCTACGTGTGGAACAATGGCAGATGTATGCATCCCCAGTGCCCCACCCCCCCCCCCCCCCCCGCAGTCCTGAGTTCAAGCCCAACTCAGGCAATTTTTCCATCTGATTTTCCATCTGCCTCCCACCAGCCCCACCAGTCCACCCAGCTGTGATTGGGTACCTGGCATTTGCTGGGGTGCAAATTCAAGGCCTTTTCTCATGAAACAGCAATGGTCCAGGTGGGACTTTGGGTGCCCACACCACTTGCTGTGAGGAAAGGCCTGTTCTCCTGCGAGTTCCTAGCCAGGCTCCAGGAGCTTTGCTTGCACGGCTCACAGTGCCTGCTTAGTGCACAGGCATCCTGGCTCTGCCAGGTGCGCGTGACCGCCTAGCGGCAGCAAGAAAATTTGCATTTTTTGCATTTTGCATTTGCATCAGGCACATCATGATAATTAGTACGGTACTACAGACAATAAGACAGTTGACAGAAGAAAACATGTAAAGGCTGTAAGTAGGTACAGGCTCTGTGCAAACAAATAAGGCGAAGGTACAATGACAAGGTGATACTTTACCTAGTCTGGGGCGGGTTAGGTAAGGGACAATCAGGGGCAGACAGTGACATGACCACGGATAATTGTGTTGTTGTCAGACGAAGTCTATCCTTACCGAACTGACCTGGAAGAACTGGATAGCAGGAGGCCAAGAGAGGGCGGGTCCCCGATCGCGAGCTGGGGCAGAGAGATCCGCACGCCAGTTCGTGTGGAGAAGTGGAAAGAGGGGCTGGCCACCCACCCGGACAGGGTATTCGCCAGTTATATCACGAGTGGATTGGAGCAAGGATTTAGGATCAGGTTTGACTATAATAATAGACAGTGCAGGTCGGCCAAGAGAAATATAAAGTCGGCACTGGAGAACCCTGGAGTAGCGGATCGCTATATAAAAAAGGAGGTAGAGCTGGGGCGAGTGATGGGGCCTTTCATCCCAGACCCTGAGCTGAAGCTGCAGGTCAACAGGTTTGGAGTCATCCCTAAGCCCCACCAGCCTGGGAAATGGAGGCTGATAGTAGATTTGTCGCATCCAGAAGGCAGCAGCATTAACAATGGCATAGACAAAGAGTTATGCTCTTTGCACTACGCCAGGGTAGAAGAGGCATGTAGGTAAGTGGACTCACTAGGTGTTGGGGCAGAGATGGCTAAGTTTGACTTAGAGAGTGCATACTGCATAGTGCCTGTGCATCCAGACGACTGGGGGTTGCTAGGCATGGAGTGGAAAGGGAAGTGGTACGTGGATAAAACACTACCATTTTATTTGGGCTACATTCAGCCCCAAAGATTTTCAGCACAGTGGCTGATGGTCTGCAATACATGCTTAAGAAAGAGGGGGTAACATGTTTTCACTACCTGGATGATTTCTTCTTAGCTGGCCAAGGTGGGACTGATGAGTGCAGCACGGTACTCACGACAGCACTGGAATGCTGCAATGAGTTGGGAGTGCCGGTGGCCCCACAAAAAACTCAGGGGCCTACAACAAAGCTTGTTTTCTTGGGGATTGAAATAAGCACAGTTACCAAGACGCTCCGGCTACCTGAGGAGAAGCGGGCGAGATTGCAGGCAACAATAGGGGAGTGGCAGAACAAGTGGTCATGCACCAAAAGAGATCTCCTTTCACTCATTGGCCAGCTTCATGTCTGTTGTGTGGTGCGGCCTGGACGAACATTTCTGAGACGGATGATTAATCTCGTGGCAGTGGCCAGGAAGTTGCACTACAAGATCAGCCTGAATGCTGTTTTCAGAGCCGACCTACGGTGGTGGGCAACATTCTTGAGTAGGTGGAATGGAGTAGGTATGATTCCGGAGTCCACCCAGATGGAAGAGGAGGTTGTAGTTACGTCAGACGCATCTGGCTCGTGGAATTGTGGAGCGTTCGTGTCAACGGGGGAGTGGTTTCAACTGCAGTGGCTAAAAGCATGGGACAACATCCACATCACAACAAAAGAGCTCCTACCAGATAGTGATGGAAGTAGTAGTTTGGGGCCGGCAGTGGCGAGATAGGTCAGTGAGATTTCGCTGTGATAATGTGGATAGGTCAGTGAGATTTTGCTGTGATAATGTGGCAGTGGTCTCAATTATTTAATCGGGCACCAGCCGGGAGGAACAGGCAGCACAGCTGATGAGATGTTTATATCTCTTTGTTGCGGAATATAATGTAACAATACGGGCAGAGCACTTGCCAGGGAGGTGTAACACAGCAGCTGATGCACTGTCACATAATGACCGTGCTTCTTTTCTCTCCCAGGTACCAGGGGCGCACCAGTCACCAACAAGAATCCCCAACGAGTTCATCAGGGCGCTGATTCTGGAACAGCCAGATTGGGCATCCAAGAGCTGGACAAGGCTACTCAGCAATATTTCAATGAGGGTCTTGCCCAGTCCACGCAGAAAGCTTACAGAAGTGATGCTTAAGAGTTCTGCGAACCTCAGGGAAAGTGTTATGTCACTACATGGCCTACCTTGCAGAGGCAGGTCTGAAGCATCGGACAATTAAACATATTTGTCGGGAATTCGCTTTCTTCACATACAGGAAGGTCAGGATGACCCCTTCCAACCCACACTATCACGGTTACACTATGTGCTACTGGGAACCAAGAGGTGTGAGGCCCAGAAGGGCATAGATAAAAGGCTGAGGCTGCCAGGAACTCCAGGAATTTTGAGGAAGCTAAAGCGAGTGTGGGAGGCGGATGCCACCAGCCGAATAGGACTGTACTCTGGGCGGCATGCTGCTTAGGGTTCTTTGGGTTTTTGAGAATGGGAGAAATGACAGTGCCAAGCCAGGACGGCTACGAAGCAGATGTACACCTGAAAGTGGAGGATGTGGCAGTTTACGATTCCGAGTCGCCAAATGTGATGAGAGCCCCTTCAGGAAAGGTATTGACATATTTATAGGAAGAATGTCCTCGGATCTATGTCAGGTGAGGGCTATGCCTAACTATTTGTTGAGGTGGGGGGCGTCCAAAGGCCCCCTATTCATATTGGAGGATGGGAAGTTCCTTACCAGACAACGAATGGTGAGCGAACTCAGGAATGCACTGGTCAGGGCAGGCATCAATGCAGACGAATACTGCGGACACAGTTTGAGGATTGGCACAGCGACTACGGCAGCATCTAATGAGATGGAAGATGCCCTCATCAAAACGTTGGGATGATGGAGAAGCTTGGCCTACCTCGACTACGCTCGCATTCCAAGAGACCAACTAGCGCAGTACTCACAGGTTCTATGTAAATGAATATGAATATTGCTGTGGCCATTGTGTGTAGGGTGATTGGGGATGCAACTGTTATTCAATGTTATTGAAATGGTGAAACTGAGGGAGGGAGGAAAATAGAGTAAAGGGGGATATGGTGCAGGCTTGGGGGGGGAGGCAGAGCATCCAGCCTGACATCCTCCACCACAAAGTACACAGTAAAGACTGTGGCCCCTCCCACACAAAGACCAGGACAGAAGGCAGACTTAAGGTAAGAGGTCAAAGGTGATGATCCGAGGATTATTAAGTCCAAGATAATTGCCATCACACACTCAATATCAGGAAGACAATCCAAGGTCTCCCCCCTTTTTGTGCATGTGGTCACACACAAACACACAGAAAAGGGAAGACTTCTAACTGCTAAGTCATAAGACCATGTGAAAAGAACACGATGGGCAAGCTGTAACATACACACTGAGAACTGCTAATGCTACATTGCGTAATGACCCCAAACATTCTGGTACTGCTTAGGCTTGTGTACCTAATGTGTGTGTGCATGCATACATCACAGACAGCAATGAAAACATGATTAGAGAACAGAAGGTTCTAGTAGAAAGGTCAAGAGTTTCCCCCTTATTGCTGGGTGGGGGCACTAACTAAATAAGTTCCATGAAAAAACCCCGCAAAACCCTAATGAATGCTACCAGATAACAATTCTGAACTAAGGTGACCAATAAAGAATGAATGGTAAAGGGATATAAAGAATGAATGATAAAGAATGAATGGTAAAGGGTTATAAAGAATGAATGGTAAAGGGTTATAAAGAATGAATGGTAAATAATGAATGGTAAAGGGTTATAAAAATGAAAACTCAATACTGCAAGTAGGTAAGGTATCTTACCTTTACGTGACCTGGCTGACTTTATAGTTCCCCGAATTATGGAGCGATGGTTCTTTTCCATTTCATAGAGATTACTAAAGCAAGATTTGAGGCTCATAGACTTGCAGTCTGCGGCATATACACCACGACACAGAGGATCCACTATGTAGTCGGCTACCTATTAGACACAATAAGATAATAACTACCATGCTCACAAGTGTCACGTCACATGTATCAGGAACATATAGTATATGGAAGTTACTTCCCACCATTATCAAAATAGCCATTACATGAGTCTTCTAATGCTAGTAGACCATGAAGAGTCTGCAAGGGAGAGACATTACTTAGGAAAACTGGACAAACAAGAGACAGGCAACATCCTAAAGGCTTTACTCTGTTAATCTATTAAACTGACAGTCATCAGGAGTCAATGTAAAGCTTCTTATTCTGTCACCTCACTACTTTCTGGATGGGGACTCTCACAGTAGCCATCACTTCTTCCCACTCAATTGGCTGCCAAACATTTTTAGATTTTACTTGCTCTTTCTTATAGAAAGGGGGGAGGGGGCGGTTATAATAATAAATAAAATTGGTAAACTTGCAAGGTGAGGAATGAAATTGATGCAACTAACAACTGATTGTCTCTGGCGATGACATGATATTTCCTGCAAGTGTCAAATGAACAAACTTGAATTACAAATACTTTAGCTATACTCCCTATTTTCTCACTGAATAGACGAACCAACTACCAATTGTATTAACTGCTCTATGCTGCATATCAAGTAAGGTGTTTTGTGCAGCTGGCATTATTAATCAATGATTTTTGTTATAGGTAAACTTAGTTCCTAGCTGCTGGTATATCCAACCGAACTATAGCCAGATATACTCTACTTTCAAAACTGTCATAACTACCCTGACATGACCATAAGAAATCAGCTCCTGGTGAAATACTATGGACAAGATATGCTGCTTGTATTTTATAGACAAGACAGGTGACTGTTTCTTATAGCTGGAAAACTAAAGTAAAAAAATAAAACTATTTACTGCACCCTATCTCAAGCACTGTATGCTGGCCTTACCAAGCAGACGTATAAAATAACAATAGTGAACATGCGTACCTCTTCTCCACCTCTTCTCTCAACAAAACTATAAACAGATTCATCTCCTGTACCTCTTGCAGCAAACAAATCCTTTAATGCTGACCCTAAAAAATATTATAAATAAACAGTAATTAAAAAGTGACCAACTCTGAAAAAAACAACAACAAAAAACAAAAAACAAACTGATACGTGGATGTTTTAGTCCTTTTTAAAGGGGAGTTTGCACCTCCCCCACCTTGAAAATTTGACCTTCATGGTGATACTTGCCGCACATTTTTCATCAAATTCATGGAAATGGGAAACCCCTGAAATCTCAAAAACGTTTATTACCAGGTTCTAATAATACTTAGCTGATAGGTCAAGCTTCTAGATTTTTCAAATGACCGACTGCCCTAAAGAAAGCTCACTTTTCATTTGAACTTTTTTTGTTTCTTTATTTCTCCAGTTGTTTATATAGACGACACTCTTATAATTTGACTCTTATAATTTGACACATCAATTTGTAATTATATAATACTTGAAACTTCTACCCAATATTATTTTACTCATATACTATACCAGGGATTTTAGGAGTAACACCAGTAAACTTACAAATTAGCGGTTTGGTAAAGGGTGGCTTTGCATTAAAAAGCCAAGACGCATCAGAAGGCAGTTCCACTAAGCCATGTTTATCTGTGTGTATCAATCTCCTCATAGCAGCCTTGTTGGTTTTCAATACAGGGATAATGCTGTCTTGAAATCCAATATCCATTACCTACATCATTGATACTCTTAAAATTTACAATCGGATTGCTAAAGAAGTACCATATCAAGTGTTGTTAAGGATGCCTGCTCAGATTGGGATACTCTGATGCTCCTGGGACCATATTCTTGAAGCCCTCCTCCAGGACATTTTTTACTTTCCAGCCATCCACCAGTTCTAGAGCTCGCCTCATAGAGTACCACGTTCGCTGGCACTCGATTTCTGGCTAAATTCCAAGCCGCTGCAAGTCCCGAGATGCCTCCTCCTAAAACTGCTATCTTTTTGCTCATTGTTCCTTGGCGACCATTTCCAGATGAATTAATTGTATCTTTATATTGACACCTTACCAAGTTTGAAGCTCTATTTCCCGCGTAATTCGGTATAGAGTAGGCAAATCAGATGAGCCAATGTGAAGTCAATAAAGCATAGGTATAGACACTGAAAATTTCCAATTATGTGGAGAGCTTCTGAGAAGGTCAAAAAAGTGGTTTATCTGATAACTATGTTGATCTACTCCACTATTATTATTATTATTATTATTATTATTATTATTATTATTATTATTATTATTATTATTATTATTATTATTATTATTATTATTATTATTATTATTATTATTATTATTATTATTATTATTATTATTATTATTATTATTATCTACGTCATCATCATCATCATCACGTGGCAAAATCCCTAACTCTTCTCTACTTTTGCTGCACTGGCGGAACAATATAATACGCGAGAAGATGAATTTTATGAAGTCCCCTTACCTATTCACTAAGAGTGCGATGCGCTTCAATTCGAACGTGATCGAAGATGGACAGCGATTTTTTGGTTAAAAGGATGATTTTAGAGCAAGCCTGTTACTTTTGTCAACATAAAATAATACAGCGTTAGTAATTTAACAGGGGTGTAGTGTAACTAATTTATAAGATTGTTTGCAAAGCAGAGAGTGCAGTTTGGTGGAGAGTGATTTTATTTGTAATTTATTTACTATTTGTCGATTGTATATATTAGATAAACTTACACTGATTATATTTTTGCAGTCTATATTATTTAAGGACTTTCAGCTTTGGTATTTTTCCCTTAGGTTTTATGCCTGAAGACATAACAACATACAATATCCACCCACTACTACCAGCCATGGCTGCCCTTCATCAGTTAGTTTGCAGCTACTACAGTGATCATGATACTGGTAAAGCAGTAACTTTGTTGCAGTATGTACATTCCCTCATCCCTCAACCTAGCTCTGAACTTCAGCGTGAATATGTGGACCTTCTCATCAGCCTCAAAACTAAGGTAATGTTTTAGATAAATGATCATAACAAACAACAGCTCTGGAACTAAAAGTTGCTATTAAACTGTATTCTATAACTTGAGAAACTTTTGTGAGAATGTCTTGCTATGAAGATCCTTTGCTTAACCTTGTAATGAAATGATAGTAATTTCAGGGTCCTGACTTCGTTTAGTTTTCAGATAGTCCAAGCATTTGGCTGTTTGTAAATGTTATTCTTATTTTCTAGTGTGAGGAATTCTGTTTTGTTTTATAGGCCTCTTTTTATGAAATTTTCACTCGTGACCACTCCTCCAGTGATAACCAGTACCATATGAGCATCCTGGACAAGTATTTTGGTCACAATAGTGAACCACAGGTAATAGTTTGTTTAAAACAACTACTACTATTACTACTACTACTACTAATAATAATAATACTAATAACAATAATAATGACTATGCTAGGGTGTATAGCAGAGCTACTATTGCTGCTGCTGCTGCTGTTAACTAGCACTGTTTATATATGCTATAACAGTTCTAGACTGCAAACTGTATAGCCAATCAATCAACTGCCTATTATTATTATTGCAATTATTATTATTGCTATTATTATTATTGCTATTATTATTTTTTTTATTATTATTACTATTGATATTGTTGTTGTTGTTATTGTTTCTCTTTACTGTTATTCTTCTTCTTGTTGTTTTGTTTTTCACAGTGTATAGGGGGTGAGGAAGAGTACAGTGCTGAGGCTCACTCCACCATGAGGCAGACTATTATGAGGCTGCTGGACAGTGAGAGCGAACGGAAGGTCTTTCAGCTCAATGTCCTGCTCAGGAACACTAAGAGTAAAGGAATGCATGAAGGACTAGCAGAGAACTTAGAGATTTATTTGAACAAGGTCAGAAACGCTCTGCCCACTCCTCAGCTGGTTATGGTGAGTGAAGTTTAGTGGCCATTTAGTGACCAACTAAACAATGAACAATAGTAACATTGACAGTGCATTGAACAATATTTACTTTCACTCTGAATACAAATCTTTCTCTTTATGCAAAACCTAGTTTTTAGCAATTTTTGTTTATTGACTATATATTTGTTTAATTAATTATTATCCAGTACCAAACATCTAGTTGGGGGAATCCCCACTTCACTTACTATTATATCCAATTGTTACCAATTTCTTTCCATTCTGTGTCGTTCATGAATTACACCAACTATGGCAGGTGGAAATTATGCTGCAGCTGTAAATAATCTAGCTTGTGTATGTGTGTGTGTGTGTAGGGCTACTTTGGTTTACAAAGTGAATTACATGGTGACAGTGAATTGGAGAGTGACTGTTCTGCTGACTCAGCGTCCCAGGGTCAACCCAACCAATTGCCTCCCTGTGGTACGTACATGTGTTCATAGAGATTAGTGATATATCTCTCCTTACTTAGTAACTAAGATGTAATTTTTATGAATGGTGGTTTAGCATGATCAGAATTATAAAAAGACTAAGGGAGCTTTAGAATTGTAAGTCCTGGATTTGATTCAGGTAACAACTTTAACCTTAGTGATAATAACTGAAATAACCTCTTTACCACAGTCCTCTAATCTCATCTGTCACAAGTATGCTCTGACAGATGAGGCAAAGATACCCTGAGAGATAGATATTAAAATGATTTCCGAGGAATAGGGTATGTAAATGATTCCTTAGAGAGGGTATTTACATGATTCCTAAGAGATAGGAAATTTAATTGTTGAGTTCTTGTATTAAAGGCATAGCCAGGAATATATTTCGTGACAAGTGGAAAATGACTGCTGCCAGTTTTGTCATGGAGTTCTACCAGAGACCTTTTTAGAATGCATTATAGTGACTTAGTGCACAAAAAAAACAACTGGGAAACAATGTCACAAAAGAAATCAGTCATGAGCACCTCAACAGAAGGGAAAAAAACGTAAGGAAAATGGCAGGCTATAAAGAGGAGCACTGTTTGCCATTGATGCAGCTAGATTCAACTGCACAGGGTGTACAGTGTACTGTCAGAATACTGCTAGATCTACTCTGAGGGGTCATAAACACACACACACACACACACACACGTGACAGTGATAGAAACTAGATTTGATTATTGTACTAGCTATATCACTTGTAAAAATAGCTGTTTGTGGGTTGGGGCTAAAGTTGATGTGGATTGAATTGAAAGAATAGTGAGCTATTTTGGGCTAATTTTTTAAAATTTGAATAGAAGGAGCTGGATGTCAAAGGACATGCCAGGATTTTTCTTTTTATACCTGGACCTCCAGAAGGAGTTCAGAATGCGGTATGATTTCGTGTATGGAGAATAGCAATGAGTTATAATCAAATCGCATTATTCCTGGGAGATAAGTCATTTAATGATTCTGGAGAGATAGGGTAAAATTCTGCAAATTGCTTCGTAGTAATATTGGAGCCGCTAATGGATTTTATTTTCTTGTAATAACAGAAACATTAAAACATTGCTTCATGTGATTAACAGCAATTCTCATGCTCATACCATGGATTAAATCTTGAACAATATTGTGCCTGGGTAGTTTTTCATGATGTTTACATTTTTTCCATATTGTAAATAGCACACTAATTGTAGTTAAATCGCTGCTAAGAGTATAATCTTTCTTCTGCCAGTATTTCATGCTTGCAAATTTGAGTGACTCATGAACTCTACATTACAAAAAGTCAGTAAACATGCTTAAGACTGGTGAAGTATTGTTTTGCCGACTCATTCCAATTAAATTTCTTTGAATTTCAGTCTAAACATCCTGTATATTTTTATAGAGTTTGATCGTAATCCCACAACTAATTGAAGATTGTATATAGCATCACTTCTTTAAAGCAAGTCTTGGATATCTACATATATTCCTAACTGTTATCAGTAGTCATAAGAAGATGCTCTGGTACAGTGTAGCATACTTTAAGGGGTGATTATTTTAACTCCTGCATGTATACACAAGATGAGTAAATTGGAATGTCACATACAGTTGGTGTTGTCATATAGATTTGCTACAGGAACTGTGTTAGTGTCCTGGACTGATATATGGTTATGTGATTTATTACTTTCTACTCACTTATTTACTTTATTTACTTGCTTTTTTTAATCATTAGGAAAGCAACAGAGAGTCAGTGTAGTTCTGAAGAATCCTCAAATTATTCTAACACGTCTGGTTAGACCATCAACATCAGGTCTCTTGGACTCTCCTCCAACTTCACTCCTTGACAGGAATGTTACGGACAGCCAGGAAGAGGGAAACTCACTAGACGAGTGGGATAAAGGTTCCAAAGAGGAATTACAAGCTTCTCCACGGGTGTGTAAAACACCTGCTGTTGCTGCTGGGCAAGAAGTGGGAATAACGAAGCTTGATCCCAAAGGACATCGGGTTATGGGTTCCATTGCTAGGAAGAGGAAGTTTCTAGCAGGATCTCCTACAACCAGCAGTGATGATTCTTCCTGTAGCTTCTTGTCATTGAAGAAGATGCGCAGGGACAGGTCTTCATTTATGTCTCCAGAAATATCTCTAGCATCTTCCACAGGATTGGGGCAAAAACTGAGTGAAAATAATAAAGACTCTGATCGTATGGCGTCTCCACGATCTAGCGCTGTAAAAAAAAGAGAAAGAAAAAAGAAAAGCAATTTACTCGTTCATAAGAAAAGGAAAGCTAACCCTCTAGAGGTCCAAGACTTTAATTTGGCACAATCTTCGCCTCATACATCTGGTAGTGGTGATATTGTGAGGCGTGTCTATCGTAATAATTCAGAGAGGCAAACAATGGTGCACTTTGCTGACGAGAGTGATTATGTGTCAGAATCGGATTGTGAATCTCCTCTGCAAAAGAACACTCCACTTTATGATTTGGTTGAAACTTCTCGAAGAATATGTTAGTGAATTACTTTTTTCTCAAATTTAGTCAAACTGTATAGATTTTACCTCACTTATATATACAATATGGTTTGTGGAATCAATATTTATCATTTTATTGGGTTGTGTCAGTCAACTTTCTTCAGTGTGCATTTCCACACAGAGGTCATTTTATGCTATCTGTTTAGTGGTTCAATAGAATTTATGTAGTAAAAGTTCCATAGTATTATAGTAGTATTATGAACTTGATTCATTGGATGTATGGATGCCATAATTGCCACATGTACTAGATTGTAGGCTAACTCGGCCGTATTCTACTAAACACATACAGCGTACACGCCCACTACTTATGTGCGCGCGAAAGGAAAAGGGTGCGCAAAAGGTACTCCTCCCCCACTGGATTGATTTACCGCTCTAGCAGTTAGCAGTGCTGTGACAACTGCAGTGAATATTAACACTTCTAAAACACCTGAATATGGTTATTGAGACAGGTACTACTTCTGGAGCGCAAAGGCCCCCAGGAGTCAGTCCGAGTTCTCAGCCTGGAAATATTGGCTCGTCCGAGCCAAGTCCAGAAATGCGCAAGGTGCAGTACAGCAAGCTGCCTTGGGGCATATGGATACTAGAAAAGCTTAACTTGTGCTGTTTCCATCCCTCCAGTTGGTAAGTGCTGCTAATTTTTTGGTTATGTTATTGAGTATATGGCTGGGAGTGATTATGGCTGTCTTCTCAGCGCCATAGTGAAAACCTATTGCCTTTCTTGCTAGCTATTATGTATTTGTGTCTTGACATGATTCTTTTGAGTCCTGAATAGGAGCATATCAGTCTCCACTATGTTCCAGCATTGTAGGGAAGTGTGAAATCTGTTGCTATTTGAGGCTGGTGCATGATCCTACTTGCAGTTTATTGTAGCCCCATTTGGAGTGCAAAAATGACTGCAAGATTATGTGTGCACTTGCATTGAGTAGATTCTGCCCAACAGAATATTTTTTTCTTGCTATAATGTGATTATTACAGTGATAATGAAGCGTGATGAACATTAGTTATGTTGTATATTGGCTTCTGCATGGAGTCATCTATTGCATTACTCAACCAGCCATTACAGGTGTATTTAATCTTACAATGTCAAAGAGTTCTTCATGAAGCTAAATTTGCTATATAGATTATTGCCCTAATACAATAATACTGCACATGTTTGGAGAGTATACCTTATTTAGCATTGCCTTTGACATTTAATACCTAATTGTCAATAACATTAGTAATTAAATATCTACAGAAATACAAACAATAGAAATCCATATGTAATTGGAGATACTTCCAACATTTTCTGGGTAGCTTAATGCTCTGTATTAATATTTTTTATGCTCATTTTCTTTGTAGCCACAAATTTTTGGTGCTCTTCCTTACTTTCTGTTGCTACACCAGCTACCACTTGTCAAGAAAACCAACCAGTGTTGTCAAGGTGAGGAAGAGAAACTAGGGGATATATATAAAAGTTGTAAAGGGAGATACTCTTTCCTGCAGCTCACGTAACTGTTCTAATATGCAAACTTTTAGCATAGTTCTAAATTCTAGGGTTCTTTCTGCTTGCTTGTAGGTGGCTCTCTGTCCTAAATGTGGTCACTGCAATTTGAGTGCTTACTCACCAGCTGACTTCATGACAGCAGTGTCAAGTGGCTCAGGCCAATACCACCATCCCAACAGCACCATAGAGCCAGGATGGGCTCCCTTTAGTGAGTGAAGCACGATCTTAATGGTCAATTTCAACCACAAAAAGAAATCCTCATTATCAGAACATTCATCATTCAGAAGATTATTAATTTACAGAGATATACAAGGGTATACTGATGTAGGGAACCATGAGTGATACTTTAGTGGGCATTTCATAATGGTATTAATACAGCTTTGTTAATACAGATGGGGACAATGGTAGCACATTCCTAGGAATATTGGACTATTCTTGGCTGTTTGCATACGCCATTACCATGTATTTTAGGTAAGTAACAGATTATTATACAGCTTTCTAAGACCATTTCACTTCATTTGATTTTTGATTATAGTTGTGGGTCAAGTTGTATAGTTTAGTGGTGACTCAATACTAATTGAAAGTATGCCAGTCGTGTGTGGTTATAATTAGAACTCCATGAATATATACCAAATATTTTTTTGACTGTGAATATGCTATCTGGAATATATGCCCACTATGTGGTGACCACCTACTTATCCATAGCAACTTCATTCACATGACTGGTATTCTTTCCTTTGGGGGTAAAGTGATACAAAACAGATTGATTGAACATGGTTCTTGATGTTTCTGTTGCAGTGGCTTTCTTTCTGACAGACTGAATCTACGCTACTTCCTAACCTTTGGAATGATAGGTAAGAAATATGTAGTCATCTGTACAATGGTGGTCATTATCTAGTATGGATGTGCCTGAAGAGGCGTAGGCTTATACTTTTCAAAGTGAATATTTCATTTCATTAAATTTATTTGTTTGGTGAGCGAGTTTGGTATGATCAATTATTATTGTAAATTGTGTGTAGCTATTGTGCAGCCCATTGATTTTTAATAACTGTTTGTTTCGTTCATCAGATCGAATAAGGATTCATGGACTCATATTATTGTTCTCACTCGTCATTTTATGTCTCCGATAATTTTTATACCACTACACGTATGCTTACAATTTTTTATCTCTGGAACCAGAATTCCATTGGGTAATTAAATGGACTCTTGAACTTATTAATTTTCTGTTTGTTTAGCTTATCTTGACATGACTACACAGACTTTCCAACTTTTATACATGAGGGTGATCATGGTTCAGTTGTGGCAATAGCTAGCTGCAGGTCCATTTGCTAATGTGTGACATATGACCTTATGGTACACAAAACTTGGGACTGTGCTAGCTAAGGATTTCAAGTTAAGGGTGGGAATTAATTGTAGGTAAATGGTAAGAATGATTGTTGCCAATCCTTTCGCATGTGATTGTTTGGCTATGTGATTGTATTCGGCACTAGTGTGTGTATACCTTTTATTGCTCTTGACCCAGTTTACGTATGGCCACTGAAGGTAGGTCCTGTTTATTCCACAAGGTAAATAGGCTCAGTGGTGGGAAAATGCGGGCGCTTGATTCCCGGGACAGTGCTGTGAAGTTAGAAAGCTTGTAAGCGTTCCACTTATTTGTTTGTTTGTTTGTTTGTTTTGCAGGCAGTGGCTTATTTACATGTTTGATGGGCGTTGCCTATTATGCTAACATTCACAAACTTTACTATTTCATCATTATCCAGATTTTGGGAGGAGCTTTACAGGTTAGAGTTATAATTCTACCTAAATGATAAAATGATGATGATTCATTGTCGCTGTTTTGATGGTGTGTGTAGTCTTCAGGTTGGCCCAGTGTGGTAGCTGTAATGAGCCATTGGTTTGGCAAGCACAAGTAAGTTAGTATGATACATCAGTGGATGATGTATGGGAACATCCTCCATGTTGGGCTATGCATTTGTCATGTGATGAACATGAGTTTCATCTGCTATACTTCTGAATAGCTCATGAATATATTAAGTGCATTATGAATAGCCTTGGTTTTACTATCAGTTAGGTTCTGGGAAGCCATCATGAACAACTGAGTCTAGGGTCCCTCAGGCCCTCAGTAAGTGTCTAGGGTTTAACAATTATGCATAGTCCACTTGAATATAGGAACAAAACAAAAAAGCCATCGACGAATTCTACATCCCTAAATTGCAGCTTCACTATATATACAAGCAGTGTGTGATTATAGGTCTTCACTATGCATTGTTCACCTGATTAGAACATAGCAGCTGCCTAGCAATGCTATAGAGGGATGAGGACACTTGTCTCCTTGAAGAATCCTGAAGGAGTTCCTCTGTCACAATAAACTACACCAGCTACTGTATGTACATACTAACATTGTTCTGCTAGTATGACTATGTTATCTCCTTACATGTTTTTTTGTGCTGGTCTCAATTCTTTTTATACACATGCAAGAAATTCCTACGATTGAGGGGGTGGTTAAAAAGATCATATGTTCAATTGTGTCATTCATTACATAACTTTAGTGATTCTTGTATATTTTGGTACGGTCATAAAGAAAGTAAATTTTATTCAAGATTGTGTCTATTATTTAAGGTGACACAGAGCTTGCATTTTTATGGAAGTAGAAGAGAATAGCTGGAGAGTTCCAGGTGCCATGCAGCCTAATATTTTTCCTTGCATCTAGTCACCCAATTGCGTATATGACAATGATTTGTTCTGACTCTCACTAATAGAAGTTTCCATGTGGACTACCAAATAAGCAGGGCGTCAATCTTCAGACAACCAGTAGTTTTTAAAACTGCCAGTTACACAAAACATTGAAACCACTCGATATGCACTAATAGAGTGACTACAAGCACTATTTACTGTGTGATAAGTGAAGATTAGTAATTTTATATTGAATCTGTTAGCTAGTCCAAAGAAACCCCCCAGCAAAAAAATCCTGTAAGAACTTAAATAAGATCTTGTAAGTTCCTATGTAAGATAAGAACTTATAAGATTATTGGACATAAATGTTTCAAAAGCTTATAAGATCTTATATAAGATCCTTTAAGATCTTTTAAGATCTTATAATATCTTGTAGGCTCTTATCAGATCCTATAGAACACATCAATTATACTTTAGAATCCTATAAGATCTCATGAAGATCTTATAAGATCTCATGAAGATCTTATAAGAACTTGCAAATATCTTATAAGAACATCTGTAGATCTTATAAGAACATCTGAAGATCTTATAAGAACATCTGAAGATCTTATAAGAACTTCTGAAGATCTTATAAGAACATCTGAAGATCTTATAAGAACTTGCAAAGATCTTATAAGAACATCTGAATATCTTATAAGAACATCTGAAGATCTTATAAGAACATCTGAAGATCTTATAAGAACATCTGAAGATCTTATAAGAACTTGCAAAGATCTTATAAGAACATCTGAAGATCTTATAAGAACATCTGAAGATCTTATAAGAACTTGCAAAGATCTTATAAGAACTTCTGAAGATCTTATAAGAACTTCTGAAGATCTTATAAGAACATCTTAAGATCGTATAAGAACTCGCAAATGAAGATCTTATAAACATAAAATTTATAGAAATCTTGTAAGGATAAAGATCCATCAAGATCACATAAGGTCATATAATATCAAACAGATAAGCATAGAATGTTATGTTTGCGGAAATAATGTTAAGATAAATTTTCTTTGATGGCTGATGGCTGCATGCGTTTTAATCTCTTCCCAGTATCCAAACATTTCTGATTGCATTTCTTTTGAAGAGCAGGGAAGTTTCTCTTGTAAGTCCCATCCCCAAATCTCTCATCAACACATTCTGTAAATAGTTATAAAGCAGTCATTATGATACTTTAACATCATTATTACTTTATACCTTCAATCAGTTGCATTTTTTCTGCTGCAAGTGGTGGCTTGCATGATTTCACTGTTCCAAAGCAGCTGCTTGCTAGTTCCTGATCTTCAAATAGGGCATCCATTAGCGACAAGCAATACTTGTCGGGAGTGCTACCTCTTAGGATTAACAAATGGACACCCTTACTCTGAAATAGTAAATAAAATATTGTGTGGAACAACTATATAGGTAAAATAACATTTTTACAATATTTTAGCAATACATTTAATTCATTCAATATGGATGATTTTTTAGGTAGGCATGACTGAATATATATAAGTCTAACATAACCAAGGCATTTTATAATACAAAAAAAGTGTGGTGATATTTGGAAAACTGAAATAATGATCTTATTGGTCACAGTGATCTCTTCGTGACCTTGCTGCAATATCCCAGCAAATTTCCTGGGGAACGCTATTCAGCAATAGTAAGAAAAGTATGAGTAATAGCAGAACCAAGATTACGGTTTTTCTTAACTGCAGAAATGAACTGTTATCTTTGGCTATAGTATTAACTTATGATAGCATGGAAAACTGTGGTGGTATTAATAGCACTTAGTGGCAAGAAATTTCACTTGGCTTACCTTGTAAAAATTCTCTCTCAACTCTTGTTATTAATCCCCAATACCACAGCTTTCCATGCTATTATACTCTAATACCTTTGCTACTATTCAAAGAATTGTAACAGCTATGGAAATTGTATTGAGTCTATCCATAGAGTTTAAAAAATCAAAGTGGCTTATTTATTTAAGAATTCAGCATATATATGCCTAATAAATTTACTTAATTTGACTTGTGTGTATGTGTGTGTGCATGTGTGTGCAAAAATTTTGTTACATCCCTATGCAATTTGTCAGTACATATATCTAAGTCAAAAATCTACTAACTGTTCGTTATACAAAAGTTCATTAAGAAACTTAGAGGACCACTGAATTTAAAACATACAATGAAATGCTAAATATAATAAAAATAATAATTGGGCGAGCAAAGCAAGACTCTCACTAACGAGTCTCAATTGTGATTTATATATATATATATATATGTATATGGCAAAGTTCAAAGAAGTCAATGCGAGTCAACCCCGGAGGTAAGTTTAAAATGTAAACATTAGCGCGGGTGCAAGAAATTTAGGAGAAAATACTTTGATATAATACCAGCCTTACAAATACAAACTTAGCGGAGTTCGTTTTTTTTAATGCACTGAAAATGTACTGTTCAATAGTCAAAGCAATAAGAAAATGCAATACATGTACAATGCTTTATTTACTAGAGCTCTTGTACAATAGAGCATTTCAAAGGAGCATACTTTAGAAAGGCAGCTAGTTTAAGCAGAATCCTTTAATTTAGCAATCCTTACCCATACCATCGTCTTGATTGCTTACCTCTTGAAAAATCAATTGTCCGATAGTCAAGTTGTGAAGAGAATACAATTTAAGTCTGGTGCTGCTATATCAATGAACATGTGTGTGTAAATTTAACTAAGAAGAATACTATTTTAAAAGGCTTGCATTTTCAGTTCTCGCTTGCCATTTGTGCTAAAACACATCACTAGTAATATTGATAATAAAATAATAAGAAAATAAAACTGAATAAAACATATTTTTGTAATGAAATAAAAGAAACATTATACTTCTAGTAAATTAACTTACTGAAATGAACTTCTGCTTTACTTCTTTCTTTTCTTTCACACATGTACTATCATCAGTGCAACTATTAGCCTGTAATGATATAATAATAATAGAAAAAATGAAGTGTGCTTTATATAGAGTATTTATAAATGTGGTTCTGCATGTCTCAGTATAACATTTTGAGTCCTTACATTAGAATTACTTATCTCGCAGTGTTACTTGAGACTATCGTGCAAAGATTTAATAATTTACCATCATATCTCCGTAAACCCCATGCTGCCAAAATAAATTAAATCTCCTATCCTAGAATGCTTAATACTTAATTATACAAAAATCAGTTTAAAAGAAGCCTTTGTAATTCATACAGTGCAATAATTTCAATCCAATTGTAATCACCATAGTCACCATCATAATCAAATTATTATTAATAATTGTAATGGTGTTTCGAACACTTCATTTGTCCAAATACCTTCATTAATTGACTTAACTTATTACCTGTTGATATATAATATATATATAATTATACTTCTTACTTCTGTAATACTTCTGTTCGACTGTTCCTTCAGCAGCAAGTTGCATTTTTTGTCTAATTCCTTGACCAATGTCGTCAGTTCTTCTAATCTTTTTATGACTTTTTCAAACCATGGTGTCTACAAGAAACACTACATAAAACAAACAGCTAAAGACCAGAAGGAAAAAAATCTTACATCTTTCTTCGTAAGTAGTTTTTCTGCTGCACTTCCCATTGAGAACTGTTACCAGTAGAAATATAAGATTATAACTGGCAGCAATGAAGGGCATAAATTGAATTCTACTGACCTCTTGAAGGAGCTTGTATTGGCATCTACTTCCTCTTCCATTTCATCCTCAATGTATGTTTTAAGCTACGTAATCACAACTATAAAATTGTAGCCATACTGTACAACATATTACGTACCATTTTGGAGGGTGGAGGTGACCCATCTTCTTCACTTTCACTGTCTTCAATATAGCACTGTCTTGGCTTCTCCTTCCGTTCAGCCTCATCTTTAGTATCGTAAAAGAAATTTAATTTTAGTAAATGCAACACATTATACATATAGTTACATACCAAATATATTTTGTATTTGTACAGTGTACGGCCGTCCTTTGCACCTCCAGATTACCTCACCGCCAACCTTCAAGTCATCCGTGCTGACGTAATCATACACTTCTGTTTCCAATTGTTTGGAATGACACACGTGTGTCCTATTGTCTTGGCTGGACAAAACCCTACACCACTCTAGAAATATTCGATACCTTTAATAGCTGTTCAAAAAGGTGTTCAGTAACTTAGAAATTGATGGCATTTACGTTAAACATTTATATAATAAAAGGGCATGTAGAGTGCAAAAAGGGTACAATCATTTCTTTTGTAGCAAAAATGTAGCTTTTCAGCAACTTGGCCTTAAAAACTACCATGTAATTATAACTACCAAGTGTAAGCTTCAGAGAATGACCATCAGTCCAAGCTAGCTGCAGCTAGTGGTTGTGGTAAACCACATATCCTACCTTGGTTAGCTACTCTAAGTGGCAACCCCACAATGACCACTAGGTACTTCATGCACTTTAATCTAAATTATCTATCTTTATTCATTAACTTACTGTTGCATTCTTTTGCTGGCTTTACCAGAGCATTGGTCATCACTTTCTTGGTAGGTTTCCTAGCTCTCTTTGTTTCAGCCATTTTTTCCCTAAAGTATCAGCTGTATTTGCAGCTGTAAAATTGTTGTAGTTGGATCATGTGATTGGAATAATTAAGAGCACTACACTTATTACACAACAATGGAAGGTCGAAAGAGGTATAGGGAGTATTGTAGAAGTGAAAATGCAAGAATCCCAAGAACAACTGCTTGGAGACTTAAAAAATTGCAAAGGCTACCATCGGAAGATGCAAAAAAATGTAAAAAAGTGGAAAAATGTCCAAGTAAGTAAAAAAAAATCATTGATAGAATAGAAGCATATTAAAAAAGAATTAAGTAGCTGTTTTTGGATAAGATTATTATTGAAGGTGACTCTTCCATAGCATCCAAGCATAGAAAACAATACTGTCGAGATCCTTCAGTCACAGTACCTCGTCAAACCATCTGGTGGGATGCAGGTAACTGCAGTGATTTGGGACCACAATACTTACAAATATTACCTGTTGTAGAAAAATTAGATGCAGAATGTGAAGGATATATCAAAAGGAGAAAACTTATGAGGAAAACAGACAGTAGTGGTGATAAACATGATGATGAGAATGACAGTGATAGTTGCACTGATAGTGCTAGGAATATTAATGTTGATGGTGGTGGTGGTGATGATGGTGGTGATGATGATGATGGTGGTGGTGATGATGATGATGGTGATGATGATAGTGATGATGATGATGATGATAATGGTGGTGATGAAGATGGTGGTGATGATTATGGTGATTATGATGATGATGATGATGGTGGTGATGATGATGGTGGTGATGATTATGGTGATGGTGGTGATGATGATGGTGATGGTGGTGCTGATGGTGATGGTGCTGATGGTAGTGGTGGTGATGGTGGTGTAAATGGTAGTGATGGTGATGGTGGTGATGACAGTTGTGATGGTGATGATGGTGATGGTGGTGTTGGTAGCAATGATGGTAATGGTTGTAATACTAGAGAACAATGTTCATCAAAAACAGGTATGAACACTGAATCTTTGCTTTTAACATAACCGTAATGATTCACTTTTAACTTTTAGGAACTGAAACAAATCCTCTCTTTCTTGGAGCACCACTAAGCACAGAAGCCAGTTGGCTTAGTATATACCAGTATGCTATTTTTAATCACTTAACCGATGCAGCAATCAGCCAACTCATTGACCTTATCAAAATCCACTGCCCTTCCTCAGAATCATGCCCGACATCCCTCTATAAGCTAAAACAGAAGTTTGGTACCTCAAATGATGTCAAAACTTTACACTTTTGTTCTCATTGCAAACAAGAGATTCAGAAAAAATGTTCTAATAATAAGTGTAAGAAACTGAAGGCAAGTATCAGTTATTTTAGTATATTACCTTTTGAAAATCAGCTACTCAACATTTTTTTCAGGTAAATGTTACAATATTTGGTTATTATATACATATTATCATAGTAAAATGTGTATATATCTCAGAAAACTGGGAAATGGTTCAATATCCATTCACTAGACTACATCATTCTAATTACATCAAAGATATTCAAGATGGGGAAGAGTATAAAAAGTTAATGGAGCCTGGCAATTTTCTGTCTGTGCCAGAGCATACTGGTCTCATTCTCTGTTCAGATGGAGTGCCACTTTTTAAATCATCAGGTACACTAACTCTGAAGTTCATTTGTACACGTACACATTAAAAAAAAAATTCTATAAATTTTTTAGCAGACTCAGTCAATTAGAGTTAATCACAACAATATTCAATGTCATTTAGTTAATTAAAAAAATATAATATAGATCTTTTTTTACAGGTCTTTCATTGTGGCCAGTTGAACTGTGCATTTCAAGTTTACCTCCACATCTTCGCATGGATGCAGATTACCTTCTTTTAGGTGGAATTTGGTTAGGACCAGTTAAGCCTGATATGAAAACTATTTTACAACCGGTGATAAGTAAAATAGAGTCACTGAAAGTGTCATTAAAGACTTGTCAAGGGGAAAAGCAACTTCGAGCTAAGCTTCTTCTCAGTGTGTTTGATCTTCCTGCAAGAGCAGCAGCTGTCAATATGATGCAGTACAATGGAAGGTATGGCTGTCTATACTGTCTGGATGAAGGCAAACATATAAATCATCGCAGAATTTATTTGCCTTCAGAACGTCATAAACCAAGGAATGACACACAAATGAATAGATACGCTAGGCAAGCCATTGCAAGGAAAACACCAATTTGTGGTGTCAAAGGTCCCTCAGTGTTGTCCTCCAGTATTTCCCTTACCAAGGCTGTTCCTATAGACTACATGCATGCTGTTTAGGAAGGAGTTACTAAATCTCTTTTTAATTCTTGGTTTGACACAAAGTATCACCAGTCCAGATTTTACCTTGGTAGGAAAAAGAAAGAAATTGATAAAGCTTTGTTGCGCATTAAACCCTCTTATGAATTCCGGCGAACTCCTAGGTCTATACATACTTCAAAGTATTGGAAAGCATCTGAATATCGGGCCTGGCTTTTGATTTATTCTATTCCTGTACTATTGCAAGTGGATTTTCCAGCAGACTACCTATATCACTTCTCATTGCTAGTTAGTTCCATTCATATTTTACTTGGCTGCAATATATCTCAACAGCACCTACAAATAGCTCATTGCATGCTTGCCAGATTTTATGAATTAATGCCAATTTTGTACCCTCAAACCATGTGTTCATTGAACTTTCATAGTTTGATACACATGTGTGAGTTTGTCCGGCGATGGGGACCCTTGTGGTGCTATTCCACATTCGGATTTGAAAACTTCAATGGATTTCTGAAGCGGCATTGTCATGGAACAAGGAATGTCCTCCCTCAACTCATTCAGTCTGTTAGAATGAGACAAGCTCTGCCTCCTCTCAAGGATAGACTGGACAAGAACGAGAATTCTCAAACAGTGGACTTTCTCAACAGAGTCACTGGAAAGGTAGATAGGAGATCTGATGTTTTGGGGAAAGTAACAAACAAAAATCTCTGTGTAGATGAAATAAAGGCTGTGCAGGAAGCAGGGTTTTCCATTGAAAACCACATAGTTCCAGTTTTCCCTAGGTACAGGCAAGATGATGTAACTTATTCAGTAGCAAGCAAGCACAACTCTAGAAATAACTCCATTTGTAAATTTTATAGACCAGTATGTGGTAAAGAAGAATGGTTTGGGTCTATTCAGAAGTTTTGCTTAGTCAATGGTAATCCAATTGTCCTTGTGTCTATTTTTGACAATACTGATGAAGAGGTACTGGCAATGCCACAGTCACAACATCGACATTCACTAAGTGAAGATGATTACAAGGCAGCTAAATTGTTCAATTTGTTTGGCTTTAAGGTGAAAAAGCTATCTTTATCTAATAAATTAATAGCAATTTCACCAACAGACTTGGTTGAGAAGTGTGTCCACATTCCAGTTAAATATTCACCTCATGACATTATAGTAACTTTGCCAAACAAAGTTGAACACCACTAATTCAGTATTTTTTGTCTCTCCATTTTTGCCACATTTTGGACTTTTTCAACCTCACATTTTTTTTCTAATTTACATAGTAATCATCTTGACTCCTATAATCGTTTAAGTCAAACAATGATGATTTATAGCAGTTCTTCATACATGATGCTTTTTCGTAAATGGGGGAAGGAATCTGAATCACACAAACCAAAATTATGTACTTGAAAATTTACCTATTACAATATTAATATAGGCAGAGGAACGGTCTAAATGATTGAATTCTAAAAGTATACACAATAGACCACTACAGGCCATAAAAGCAAAGAATTAAACTTACAAACATGTCATGTGGACTGTTAATAAGTCGATATACTTTCTAGGTGACTCCAGTGGATATGTATATGTCTTTCTTTAGTCTTACAGGAATTTGTAAGATTTTACACATAACAAAACTTATATAATCTCAACCAGTGATTTATAAGGTATATTACATGATGTATTTCTTAACAAAACTTTCAGAATCTTAATCAGTTCTTGTAAGAACTTGCAGGAATTTATAAGGTATATTACATGATTTATTTCTTAACAAAACTTACAGAATCTTAATCAGTTCTTGTAAGAACTTGCAGGAATTTATAAGGTATATTACATGATTTATTTCTTAACAAAACTTACAGAATCTTAATCAGTTCTTGTAAGAACTTGCAGGAACGTATAAGATATCTTACATGATTTATTTCTTAACAAAACTTATAGGATCTTAATCAGTTCTTGCAAGATCTTGTTAGTACAAATAGGATCTTGTCTATTCTTATAGGATCCTACTGATCCTGTAAGATCTGACAAGATCTTACAGGATTTTTTTGCTGGGCCATCAATTTGGGTTAAGTTAGCAATGGAATTAAAGGTAGTTTATTATCATATTGGCTCATCAGATAGTAATTCTAGACATCATACAGCTGCTATTTATGACTAGAACTGTTGTCATTGTTGAAATATAGAGTCATAGCCCTAGCCATTGAGCCTGATCATGTTTAGCAACTATCATATGTAAGGTAGCTGTTCATTATGAAGAAGAATGGTAACAAATGCAGAGTTCTTCAGAGTCCAAACAAAATGTCTGCAAGTTGGTTAGAGCATGATTTTAAAAGTAGTCACTAGAAGCTCAATACACAATCAATCACGCTCTCATCCGTTTCTTCTAATAATTTTGTTTGTTTGTTTTATACATCTCTTTCCAGCCGTGGACTAATCATGGGTATCTGGAACTCCCACACATCAGTGGGTAACATCCTGGGCACCATCATCCCTTCCTTCTGGGCTGAATGTGGGGACCAAAGTGCTTGGGGTTTATCTTTCCTAATCCCTGGAGCTATCATCATCTTCTTTGGTATTGCCACTTACTTCCTCCTGGTAGCTAAGCCAGAGTATGCTGGAGTGCAACCTCCAATTCATCACGTGGTAAGTGAGGAGGAATACATAAAACACTGTAGTAAGTGATATTACATGCACATAGGTAGCACCTGTGACGTGTTACAACATGAGTAGCACATGTGATGTGTTAGCACGTGTGATGTTGAGATGTGATATTGTGTTGCATGAGTATCACATGGGCTATTAATTTATTAAGCATGGAAAAATCTGTTGAGGGAAAACAGGAATAGTACATTTTATAATTATTTGGTGTAATTCAATTACTGTTTTCTTTCAGCAAGAAGATGTGCAGAAGTCACCACAACAAAGTATGATTGTGTCCATCTCCAATGGCAAGAAAGTTGCTAAGAATGGTTTTGCCAACTCTGATAAAGATCCTCTAGTAGTCTCTCATGTTGCACATCCAGGGCATGCTCCAGAGGTGAGTGCTGTTATAACTCTGTTGGTGGCGTGCTATAACTCTATTGGTGCAGTGTTATAACTCTATTGGTGCAGTGTTATAACTCTGTTGGTGCAGTGTTATAACTCTATTAGTGCAATGTTATAACTCTATTAGTGCAGTGTTATAACTCTATTGGTGTAGTGTTATAACTCTATTGGTGTAGTGTTATAACTCTGTTGGTGCAGTGTTATAACTCTATTAGTGCAGTGTTATAACTCTATTGGTGCAGTGTTATAACTCTATTGGTGCAGTGTTATAACTCTGTTGGTGCAGTGTTATAACTCTATTGGTGCAGTGTTATAACTCTATTGGTGCAGTGTTATAACTCTGTTGGTGTCGTGCTATAGCTGTGTTGGTGTCGTGCTATAGCTGTGTTGGTGTCGTGCTATAGCTGTGTTGGTGTCGTGCTATAGCTGTGTTGGTGTCGTGCTATAGCTGTGTTGGTGTCGTGCTATAGTTGTGTTGGTGTCGTGCTATAGCTGTGTTGGTGTCATGCTATAACTGTGTTGGTGTCATGCTATATAGCTGTGTTGGTGTCGTGCTATAGCTGTGTTGGTGTCGTGCTATAGCTGTGTTGGTGTCGTGCTATAGCTGTGTTGATGGTGTCGTGCTATAGCTGTGTTGGTGTCGTGCTATAGCTGTGTTGGTGTCGTGCTATAGCTGTGTTGGTGTCGTGCTATAGCTGTGTTGGTGTCGTGCTATAGCTGTGTTGGTGTCGTGCTATAGCTGTGTTGGTGTCGTGCTATAGCTGTGTTGGTGTCGTGCTATAGCTGTGTTGGTGTCGTGCTATAGCTGTGTTGGTGTCGTGCTATAGCTGTGTTGGTGTCGTGCTATAGCTGTGTTGGTGTCGTGCTATAGCTGTGTTGGTGTCGTGCTATAACTGGTAGTGCCGCATGTGAGAGAAGTTTAGCATAGTCACATTTTGTTGGCGAGTGAACAAGATTGTACACCACGTCAAGTAGAATTTATGTAATCTTTACACACTTTTAAATTATGGTTTCGTGGCTTAGCAAAGTGTTTAATTCACACTGATAAGACTTGATACTTAGCTATTTTTATTTTTCAGCACCACTTTATTCTTGACCCAATTGTGAGCATACTTAAAATGTATCAGTGTCTAGACTAGGCTAGCTTGCTTGCCATATTGGAGTATCTCTATCCATTCAATGAGTCAAATAAGGTGCATTACTTATTTACTAAAATGCTACCATAAAATTAAATCATGAGAAGGATACTACTACCAGCTGACAAGCCTATTATCTCTGATGGTAGTCTAGTGTACTACTCACATGTTCCCACTGCTGATAATTATCTAGTATTAGATTGCTATGCTCTAGCTGATTTTGTTTGAATTTTGCAATGTCCAGCTGGCTTTATGTTTCTGAAGTTTTAATTTAAAGACAAGTACATGTATGTAATTTTTTTTGCCATTTGTACATATTTACAGAAGGACACCAAAGCTGTCAATTTCATGCGTGCTCTTCTGATTCCAGTAAGGTTGTTATGTGTGGGGTGGGCAGGAGATGTGACTATTGAATGTTGTGAATATGTTGCATTTGACATTGAAATTATAGCATCATAGGCATGCAGTGTATTATGTCAGTAATAGTGTGTAAGACACTAATTTTAATGTCAATTTGGGGCAAGCATACAGTTTGGCAGTATAGCTCTCTACTACTACTACTACTACTACTACTATAATCTGCAGTGATTTTAGCCAATTATTGCTTTTGTTGGTTACTTAAGATGCTTAGACCATCTTTATTGCAATCCTAATCGTTTGTTGTTGACAGGGCGTTGTGGAATTCTCTTTAGCATTGTTCTTCAACAAGTTAGTCAGCTACACTTTCCTCTACTGGCTACCTCTCTATGTCAAGGCTACAAGTAAGTGAGCGCATGTTCCTGTGCACACATCAATGTTACTTGTAGAAATTAGCTTATAGGCCAAAGTGTGTAACTGGTACCACATGTATATCTTGAACAGTTGTGAATTATGTGGTTCCCAAGTATATGTCCATGTGCATTGTGTGTAGCTGTGTGTGTAGTCTGTTGTCATCACATTTAGCCAGTGTGCTGATGTTGATACCACTATTCCATTGACGAGAAAAGATTTTATAAATAACTTTTACGTGGCACCTTTGTTTAGTACTTATAGTTTGTCTAATCACTACAGACATATAGAGTCAACACACCACCTGGAAATTATTTAAAACTATGGGCAACATGAAAGAAAAAAAAAGCTAAATGCTGATTTAGGTAACTAATTGATAGTGATAGTTTTGTGCAAATGGTTCAACTCTAAAATAATGTGTAGGAGATGTTGGGGTCTCCATGTACTATCTTTCTTCACTATACTCACATATACACATACAAACAGATCCTAATCTGTCGGGACCTCAGTCTGACTGGTTGTCAACGGTCTTTGATGTGGGCGGAATATTGGGTGAGTCAGTAACTATGGAGCATTAATACTGTAATTTGTTTCAAGTATAATATGGGGAGAATCCAGGGGGTAGGGGGGCAAGGGGGCCACTTTTCCCCCTCCCAATCAAGTTTATTGATGTACCAATGTACCCATACAGACATTCAGTCTACAAGATGGATGCATACTGTACATATTCTAGCTTATGCTCTATTAATGTCCATACCATTTGTCTAGTAAATGTCATGAGTTTGACCTAAATACAATTAAGCCCCTTGTCATTAGCGCCAGATCCGCCATATATGTATGCACAATGAAGCTTTGTAGTATTCACATCTCCCATCACCAGCACTACATGTAGCATGTCATGTAACATGATATGACGTGGTGAATATGTTATCTGTCATGGTGATGTATTTTGAACATGGTATATGCATTTCTGTACAATGTTGCTGCAGGCGGCATTATAGCTGGTATCATATCGGACAGGCTGAATGCTCGTGCTGTGACTTGTGTCTCCTTCTTACTACTGGCTGTTCCTTTTGTAAGAATGAAGAATTATATAATGCCTTCCATCTTATTGCGATCTTGAAGTTGTGTTGTATTTGCAGCTGTTTGTGTTTCGTCAATATGGCGCCATCAACCTGTGGTCACAGATCTTACTGCTCATAGCTTGTGGGATATGTGTGAATGGTCCATATGGTATAATCACTACTGCCGTTTCTAGTGATCTGGTGAGTTTGGACCTTACATAGTGTAACCATTCACACAGATGCATGTACATGGTCATGTATCCAACACATGGTTTACCTCAGTCATCTATACAACACATTGCACTTGTTAACTTATCAAATTGTTTTGTACGATATCAAATAAACATCTTCCGACTTGATTTATGTTTCTGGTAAAGGGTACACACCAGTCTTTGAAGGCTAATCAGAATGCTAAAGCCACTGTGACGGCCATCATAGATGGAACCGGCTCCTTAGGAGCAGCAGTTGGACCTCTTTTAGTCGGATTCATCACTAACAGCAAGGTAAGCTGAGCTAGGTACAATGCATGCTACGCTCGATAAAGAAGTTGGACTACCTCAAGTTAAGAACCTAATTATTGAATTGTTTATTGATTTATTTGTTTTTTGTTTGTTTGTTTGTTTATTTTCTATAGAACTGGGATCCAGCATTTTATCTTCTCATGTCTTCATGTTTTGCATCTGCTTTGGTAAGTTGTCATGTCATCATATTCATGTACATGGTGACATAGTCGCTAAATACGTTAAATGTAATTGTTCAAATGTTGAACATTAAGTAATGAACAAGGTTGATTATCAAAAGTGGACTTGCAATCGAAATTCCACAAGTAAATATTTTTGAGCACAATTCTGTTAGTACACTTTGTTCTAAAACTCAAGAGAACGTAATCTTTAATCATCAAAGTAACAAAAGCTATGGCCATTGGCCACTCGCAATTCTTCTGGGAAATAATGTGAGACTTAAATACTGCTTTAGTATCCCCACTGTTGTAAGCCTAAAAAGCAGTTGTTGTTTTTTTGTTTTGGTTTTGTTTTTGTTTTTTGGAAAAAGTGCACCATTTTTATGCTTCTAAAAAGAACCAGGTACTACTCATATAAACAAATAACATTTACCCAATTTTCAATTGAACATCCCTAATAATGTCTCACTTGCCAATTATAACCTAGGTGCATTTATGTATATTCAAACTGCTTGTTAATCCTCTGCATGCACATGTGTGAGGCTACGTCATGTGAGTGTTGAACACTTCCACTTCAGTTGTTATTCATTTATGAAATGGATCCATTCAGGCTATGCAAGGTTGCATGCTTTGCACTATGAATAATTTCCCTTCAATTTATGTGCTGTCACAACTAATGTTGTTGTTGTTGTTGTGTTTTTTTTTCTGAGGGTGAAAATATGACATCAAGACAAGTGAACTATCTGCACCTCGTGTGTGTATGAATTGATGTATATGTATAGGTAAAACTGTGGTTAAAGGACTAGACATACTAATACATGGTTTGCATGACAGATAGTGACAGACTATATAACAATTATACGCAGTGGTTACAAAGAGATAATTGAACGTTATTCACACTCCAGATATAGCCTGCATGTGGCAGACCAGATACTATCAATTGGGAAACTGTCCATAGCAGCATACTCAAATTGTGCTTTAGTTTGGTTTTTCAAAATGTACTTCATTGGTTGAAGACTCCTGAGAAGTCACGTGGAATGTTTATAAGCAGCATTATAAGACATTTCTTCATGTGGTGCTCTCCGGCTATTTTGCTTGAATATTGTGAAAGTTTTATCATTTTACTTTTTATATGGAGCTCACAATCATGTTGCAGAATTCTTTACACATGTCATTTTTATAAGCTATAGCTACAACTTGCTCTCCTGTTTGTGCAATTGAATTTCAATATTAGTGGTGTATTTTGTAGTTGCTGAGTCGATTAGTGATCAACGAAATAAGGAAATTTGGAGGGAAAATCAGCACTTACTTTAATAAGAAAGATGCGTAAGTGAACCTTCATAAAATACTGAGTAAGTTTGTGATGGTCTCTATTTTTCTCTCTTGCAGTGTATATGCAGAACTGTGAAGATTTATTTTTTGTTTTTTGTTCATAATATATTCAGTTTAGCACAATCTGTTACTTTACACTGCTTAGTGTTTTTTATGAATGGGCAATATTTTGTGCAAATTATTTATTTATTGTTTGTTTGTATAATTTTGACATGCTCTTAAACAGGAAGCATTATAAGGCACAGTTGCAGTAAATACATATTTATCATTCTTGTACCTTTTTAGCACGGTGCTAAAATGTATTTTTAAAAAGTGAAGATAACATTTTTCATTGAGTACATAACGCAGAACTGAAATAAAAGAATGAAAGAATATTATAAAATTAAAAAATTCAAAGCGTCAGTCTGATGGTATAAAAATGACTTGAGCAAAAAGTAATAAAATAAAGCATACTAAGTTAATAAAAAAAATGAAGGAAAAGTGCAAACCATGAAACAGTTTGATTGAATCACAGTGAAATATGGAGGAGAGCCTACCAGAAGCAGAGAGGACCAGCAGCATAGCTACTTGGTTTGCTGTGAGCGTCTACTACAACACCCCTCACTGGCAAAGCACTGTTGCTCAATTCACCATCTTCACTGGACACTTCAAGAATGACAGGACACTCACCAGGCTGGAGAAAACAAGAGGAAAGGAAGGATATCAAATGGTTGCCCTGCTTGACTCAGAAAGCCAAATATTTGTGTCTTTTCCCCTCCTTATTTCATTATACACATTTATCATCAATTAGTAAAATATTATGAAGTATTATTTAAAAGTGAAATAATTCACTTTTTAACTTCTATAATCCTTATATCTTAGAGACATTCCACACGTATGTACCTGAGACACCATTCTGACAGTCTTATCATCAAAGGAGACAGTGGCTCCATTGGCTGCTTGTAGTTTCACCAACATGAAGTTGTCCACTCCACTCTTGCAGTCATATGTGATGTTTTGGCGGACATGTGCGTGCTTCAGACTCAGGAAGCGCAGTGGAACCACACCTTCCTCATACTCAAACTAAACATAAGTACAGCAGGGGAGGGTAAATCATGTTATCTTCAACATAACACCACCATACTCTTCCATCTAGACACTAACTGCCAGTAGCACTTACCTCTCTGACTGGAGTGAGACAAGTCTCTGGGCCTTTGCAGAAAACTGAGATGGCATCCTTGGAGGATCCCTCATTGGGATCAATCCAATACTTGCCTAGTAAAGACAGTAAGTAACATTTATGAAAAACTGCAGCAACATGATTAATTCTAGACTATCCACTGACCTGGCTTGAATGAGTCTCTGTTGCAAGAATAGACATCAGAGCAGGACATGGCAGGGTTTTCTTTGGAGCCTACTGGGTAGAGAAGACCGCCCAGCTTGTCAGAGAGCTGCACTTGAATACTGTCAGAGTTAAAGTTTTCGGGAACCTGTACACATGAAATCAGTAATACTTAGGACAGTTCCTGAGATTTCCCGTATGTAATCCATCCACAAGTCTACTGGTGGTCAGCCCCTTATTAAGTATTCTAACTCTCTTCTCTGTCTACAAGCCTTCATTATGTTATATCCTCACTTCAATCTTGTGAAGGTCATCTTTCTGGCTGGAGTAGAATGATTTATGGGAGTCATCAGTTCCTGGTGGTCCAGGAGGTCCATCTGGGCCAGCATCACCCTTAATAACGGCAATAATAACAATAAAATGATGATAATAAAAATAACAGCAACACATGAAACCAGCATTTTAATAGAGAATCCAGTTGACTTACAGGTGCTCCATCTGATCCCTTGTTGCCTTGTGGTCCCTACAAATAATATAATACATTAAAGTTGTGTACTATCCCTCCAGGTATTGAGGTACTTCCAGAATGTTCTACATTAGTGAAATCAGTGAGTGTATATTGAATTGATAGTGTGAATAAAAATCATAAAATAACTCCTTCACTTTACTGTGGCACTCTCAAAAAAAAAAAAAAGCAAAAAATAAGAAGCAAAAAAATCAAAACCTAGTGTTTTAAATTATTTATTATTTTTTAATCATTGAGAATCTATCGGATGTCTACACATATCTCTTCATGGCTAACTAGCACAGGACAGGAATTACAAACAGTAAGAAATTAGTGAGCATATAAACAAGTGCATACATACTTTGTCTCCATCTGGTCCAAGTGGTCCAGGTGATCCATCACTTCCAGCATCACCATCTTTACCTTTGTTACCCTAGAAACACAGGTAAGGTAAAAAAAAAAGATTATTTATTTACTTCCATATACTGCAAAAATAACTTACATCAGGTCCTTGCAAGCCAACAGGTCCAGGCATACCTACGGGTCCCTTTACACCTTGGGGTCCTGCAGGTCCTTGAAATCCACGCTGTCCCTTCTCACCATCATTACCAGTGACACCATCAGCTCCAACCATTCCTGGTGGACCAACTTCTCCAGTAGGTCCCTACAGTCAAATAATCACAACTAAATGAAATGGTCCATAGTAGGAGATAATAAGTGTAGCAGTAGTGGTATTTTTCTTCTTTCCCAACTAACTTGTTTGCCTTCAGCTCCAGGTGGTCCATCAGGTCCCTGAGTTCCATTCAGGCCACGATTTCCTGGATCTCCTTGAAGTCCTCTTGCTCCAGGGAAACCAGTTTTCCCCTGGCCACCTTGATTTCCTTGGCCACCAACATCACCAGGAGCACCAACCTCACCCTAAGTAACAGTACCATAATTTTGATATGCCTCTTGAGTGAGTATCATAACATACAACTTCTCCTTGAGGTCCTGGAGGTCCTTTAGGTCCATCAGGTCCATTTGCTCCCTGAAGAATAACAAAGGGATTGGAAAAAAAATAAATCAGTTTATCCCCTATGTGTGTGTGTGTGTGTGTGTGTGTGTGTGTGTGTGTGTGTGTGTGTGTGCGCGTGCGTGTGTGTGTGTGTGTGTGTGTGTGTGTATAGCAAAATAGCACTTACATCAGCTCCATTTTCTCCAGGAGGTCCTGGTAAGCCAGGATCTCCAACTGGGCCTGGATGGCCTACCTCACCTCGTTCACCTGGAGCTCCTGGGTTACCTTTGTCACCCTACATACATAATACACAACATTCAACATTATATTGGGACTACAATTGAATGATTAGGTGATATTAGGAAAGGGAGAAGGTTCAGTACAACTTTTAGCGCACTGCAGTCAGTTCATGGTCATACTAACCTGTGGGCCAAGTCCACCAGCCGTTCCATCAGCTCCTTTAGGTCCAGGGAGACCTTCATCACCACGACTGCCAGTTGGTCCAGGTGGTCCAGGAGGTCCAACATCACCCTGTAAAAGTAAGTTATGATATAACCCTATTGGTACTAGTAATCATGGGCACTTACAGGATTTCCATCTTGTCCAACATCTCCAGGATTACCATCAGCACCATCAGGACCATTGGGACCAGTGGGACCCTTAGGCCCGACAAATCCTCTGGGACCTTGAGGACCCTTTGGACCCTTGGACCCTTGTGGGCCAAAGGGACCATCATCACCTTTTTCACCCTAAGAGATAAGTGCAATACAAAAACGTCAGAGCACAAACATGACAGATTTGGCATGTAATTACAATACAGATTTGATGTGACCCATCCTATTCCCTACCATGTATCCTTAACCTTACTGCAAACCTCTGCCCCAAAAGTCTTTAGTTAGTGAGACCCAATATTTACCGGAGCTCCAACTTTGCCTTTGTCTCCACGCATGCCTTGAGGACCTGCATCACCCTAAGAAACAAACTCATTTAATTTCATTCATAGCCATGAGCTAGGATGATGTGCATCTTTACCGCTTCTCCAGGCAGACCATGAGCACCGTCGTCTCCCTTCATACCCTTCAAACCCTTGGGCCCCATAGTACCTGGGACGCCATCAGGTCCACGTTTGCCTGGTTCTCCCTGGATAAAAGCAACAAAAAAAGCAAGATAAAAAGTTAGTATTACAATTATACCTACAAATAGTAGTACTAACCCGTGGTCCAGATGGTCCAACTTTTCCTCTCTGTCCTGGTGCTCCATTGTCACCTTCATGGCCGGGAGCTCCTGGTGGTCCAGCTGGGCCAGTATCACCAATCACACCCTAGTAGAAGAATAGATTTTGCATACACCACATTAGCCTTATTCCCAATTAAAATACAAACTTTAAAAAAAAAAAAATATCGTTGGCAGTCCTTTTGAGGATATATAGAGCACTTTTTCACTTACCCTGTGTCCTTGATCACCGTAAGGTCCAGCAGGCCCAGCTGGACCTGTTTCTCCATCGGGTCCCTCTTTACCATCTGGCCCAGGAGGTCCAGGAGGTCCAGTATTACCATTCTTTCCAGGAGGACCATCATTTCCTCTTGGTCCATCTGGACCCGGCTCTCCCTGAAGTCCTACAGGTCCGAGATCTCCACCCATACCTTTAGGTCCAGGATGTCCAGCAGCGCCAATAGGACCAGTGGGACCAATTAAACCTTGAGATCCAGCAGGACCCTAACAGAACATATTTTAGGTAAATGTAACTTGCACTACAAACAATGAAATAGCAAGTTGATATTCTTACTTGTGCTCCTCGTTGTCCCTTAGGTCCTTCAGGCCCTGGTCCACCTGCACCTCCAGGAGGGCCTGCGCCTCCCCTGGCTCCTTGTTTGCCAGGGTTTCCACGGGTTCCTTTCTCTCCAGCATTGCCATGCTTGCCAGGAGGACCCTGTAATTACATGATTAAATATCACATTTATGCCTCGCATCGTGGCACACAGAAATTTACCTGTGGACCAATATCTCCCTTTGCTCCTCTGTTTCCCTCACGTCCATGGGCTCCTGCAGGACCCTTGCCGCCAGGTGGTCCTGGGGGTCCTGAGGGGCCCTTCTCTCCTGGCTCACCTTGGGCGCCATGTTGACCGAGACGACCTTTTTGTCCTTTGTGTCCCTGAACACACATACACACAGATACCATAAATCCTTATTACTTATGATAGTACCAAACCAAATCTAAGGTGCTGTTACTACGAAATATGTCACATACTGGTGGTCCATGAGGGCCTGGCTGTCCATCCTCTCCAGGATGACCTGGCTCTCCATTTGCTCCATTTTCTCCAGCAGGTCCAATGGGCCCAGGAGGTCCAGGGGGGCCTTTGAGGCCTGGCACACCTACTGGTCCCTGGTTACCTGGGTTACCCTATAATATATTCAATAATAATAATAATAACAACCATAGTAATAGTTATGCGTCCTCTTAATAAACACATACACTTACAAATAGAACTACTATAGTGAAAATAAAATAAACTAGTGGAAGGAAGCTGACTCACAGGGAGACCATTCTTTCCAGGATCTCCAGGCTCTCCAGGAAAGCCAGGGGGTCCACGTCTTCCAGGCAATCCACTAGGCCCTTCCTTGCCATCTTCTCCACGCTTACCAGGAGGACCTTGGTCACCACGATTACCGTTGTGTCCTGGATCACCCTAACAACAAGCAACCGCACAGGTAGCTAGACTGACGGATGAACTATATTGTGCTAGTCAGACTTACAGTTTTTCCAGGCTTTCCAGGAAGACCGTTTTGGCCATCATCACCTGAGTCACCCTGCAACCAAATGATAAAATATAATCTCTATCAATACAGTTAACAAAGATATTGTACAGAACTTTATTACAACTGCCAACAATAAAATTATTTCACATCCATACCGGATGTCCAGATGGTCCAGATGGCCCATTTGGTCCAGGCAGTCCTCTTACTCCCTTGGGTCCCTGTACTCCAGGGTGACCAGTATCTCCTTTTTGTCCTCTCTCCCCTTTGTGGCCCAGCTGTCCCTTGGATCCTGGAGGACCTTGAACTCCTGGATGACCAGCGTCACCAGTAAAGCCTGGGGCTCCAGCATCTCCCGTACGACCCTAATTATCAGGGAATATAATTCAATTAATGTTAACCTTTAACTAACAGACTTACATTGTCTCCAGGGCGTCCTGGACCACCCCTAGGGCCTGGTTTGCCTGCATCACCTTTCACACCCTGGCTACCAGCTTCACCAGGTGCTCCATCACTTCCCTAAAAAAGGTAGCATTAGCAGCATGAAAGTGTTAAGTTCTTTTGACAAATCTGGCGTTAACGTACTGGATTTCCATCAGTTCCTCTGTTTCCTGGAACACCATTTTTCCCAGGAAGACCAGTAGCACCTGGGGAACCATCTGGACCTTTGGGACCATATGGGCCCTAATGATGAGTATAAAAGTGTAAAAATGATTATATACCAACTACATTTATCAAATAGTGACTTACTGCAGGTCCATCCTCTCCTTTCATTCCCTGATCACCAATAGGACCAGTACTGCCTGGGGGTCCTTGTGGACCTGCTGGACCTGTTGGACCTGGTAAGCCCTACACAAGAACCACCACAAATTATTAAAAAAGGAAACAAATAAACTAAACAAACCAAAACACTTACAGTAGATCCTTTACTGCCTGGTCCACCTCGGCGCCCTCGGCTACCTTTAAATCCCTGCAGAAATGAACAGAGGAGAAGAAAGGTAGATAAGTAGATAGTTATTTTTTTATTCCTTAATTTTTTTACTTACCAAAGGTCCTTCAGGTCCTGGGTTGCCAATTGCACCATCCATTCCATCGTAACCAGGGGGACCTTGAGGTCCAGGGCCTCCTTGGGGTCCAGCGGGGCCAGTAACTCCTTTTTTACCTTCAGGACCAGGTTCACCAGGGAGACCTGATTCACCCTAGAAGTCACATATCAATGTTTTATTGAACTAAGCCTTCTTGTTTTATAGACAAACCACTACATAAAAATAGGCTTGTACCAGCAGATTCACGGTCATTTACAGTACAGAAAAATGCACAAACCAAGTCATTTATAAACATACTGTAGTCTCAAGCAACAGCAAACTCAACTGAAAGGAACTCAGCAGAATTTATGCATAAATTTAAACTAATTTGTACTACTTCATTGAGAAACTGAAATATTTGTTACTTAGGCGAGAAAATATGCTACCAAAGTCAATTAAAATCATTCTGTTGTGTAGTACATTCTCTTTTCTTGGTATTCACACAGGATCTATTGACTCAATTTGTCAACATTACGGAAGTTTTATACACTTACTTTCTTTCCTTGATGTCCTACTGGACCAACAAAGCCGTATGGACCAACTGGGCCCTGTAGAATAGAGCGAAATAAAAACACACACAATATTGTTAAAATTTATCTTACTCTGTCTCCACGAGGACCTTTCTTGCCTTGTGGCCCTTTCAGACCAGTGTAACCTTGTGGCCCATCAGCACCATTTTTTCCCTTGGCACCTTGTGGACCCTTGTAGCCTTTAGGTCCTGGCACACCAGGGTAACCTGGGTAACCAACAGCACCCTAGAATGTGGTGGTAGTAAGTGCAAGGGAAGGAGATTTTATTATATAGTCATAACGAGTTAGAACTACTTAATATTATTATTACTACTATTACTATTACACTTGTACATGTGTGTATTAATGAATAATTCATCAGCTGAGTTGGGTTGGTAAAGCAGCGCTATGGCCTGAATGGGTAAAGCATTGTCACATTCAGTAGAATGGTGACTAAGGAAATGTATGCATTAAGGACATGACAACAAAAGCAAGTCATCAGCGAGGACAAGGACAATCCAAGTTTAAGGGATCCATAATCACGGATAGACAAAAGAGGAGAAGAGAACCATGAATAAAGAAGAAAGGGCTGAAGAGAGGGATAAGAAGAGCTGAGATGAATGAGAAAGAAAGACAGCAGGAAAGAGAAACTGATGTAACTAAACCAATTGGTAGAGGATATAAACACCTTGTGCTACTATTCCTAATTTGCAAATCAAGTGCCACTGTGTGGCGAGGACTTTGCTAGTTATTATTATTTATTATTAATCATGCCTTCTGCAGACAATTCTGTCATTACTATACTTGCTACTGTCCCTATCATTCCCTCCCTACCTTAGGTCCTTTGGGATAACTTGCACTACCTGGAGGTCCGTCAGCTCCCGGGCTTCCAGGTTGTCCAACTGGTCCAGGTGGTCCCTGCACCAATGAAATATCAACACTAAATACTTAAGATTCCAAAAGTCCAGGAAGTATCAGAAGTTCAAGTGTTATCACACTTACTGGATTTCCTGGTTCGCCATCAGTACCATCTGCACCTGGTGGTCCCTTAAAATACATATCACACACATAGCACATGCACACACAATAATATTGTCACCAAAGCAACTAATCAGACGTGGAAACTCACTTGCTCACCAGGAGGACCCGGATCTCCTTTTACTCCTTTAATCTATGTAGGGAGGAAAGAGAAATGGAAGAAGAAGAAAAAAAAAGGGGGGGGGGGGGGAAAAAGAAGAAATAAATAACGCAAAGATAGAATTAAAAAAACACGAAAAAACAAACAAGAACAACTAAAAGAACCTAAAATTTCACAAGTAGTGTATCAACAGCAACCAAACCAATATGATATACTTAATAATAGACAAATTATAATCTTACAGGAGGTGGTGAAGTAGGAGTACCACTGTCAGTTGCTACAATTAAAACAACACACACGTCAAATAGGAAAAACTTAAAAACATTTAAAGTGCATAGATCTAGTAACCCCAATACAAAAATAACTATTGTAACCATGTGGATGAACTATCAATGGTGATCACCAACATGGTATTGAACAAGTAAGAGTTTGTGTAATATAAATAATGCATATTTATGAGCTGTTTATTTGTTAAGATGATACAAGTGTAAGTATCACATGCATCTTATTTTACTAAACAAAATCATATCTTACTGGGACAAGGAGTGCACCCGCCGCTGAGTGTCGAGTATGCCCGTGCTCCTTTACCGCAGCAGTCCTGAACAGAATTCTCGACCAACACCCCACCACCACAATCCACGTCTGATTGAAAGCAAAACACTGTTTGGGCCACTACAATTGATTATGACCATCATAATTGAAGTAATAAGGTAAGGGACCTCTAACTTACTTGTCCCTGTGCTGAGACTGGCCACAACCAACAAGCCCACCAGCACAACGTACCCCATAGCAGTATATCTACAAAATACCAATAAATATTTAAGCCTTTGTGCAAACTCAACACATGCAACCTTTCTTATGCAAATTTTGAAACAACTATGCCTCAATCAGACAATCTCTGCACCAAACTTTGGAGAATCATGCAAAAAAATATGAACTTACCTCTCTATATGATCTCCTTCTCAGGCTATAGGTAGTCCACCTGAAGAGCTGAAGGAAGCCTTCACTACGCTCTCACTACCTTCACTTGGAACAGTGGGGCAAAGAGAAGCGTAAGTCAGCAGCTAAAACTCCAGCTAACTCTAGGCTCCTTGCTGTGATAAGCTAGAGCATAAAGTTACACTGCACTGGCCCTTAAACACCGCTTCTGATGGTCTATATTGCAATTGTGAATGATCCCAGCATTCATCCACACACTTATTTTGACTGAGCAGCATTGCTACCCAAGAATAAAGAGTCACCATGTGGGGACAATGGAACCTGGTAATAGACGACACATTTTTTTAACAATACCGATTGGGACCAGTAAAGAAGAAAAAAGAAGCATTGATCACGATCCGTTGATGTGTTTACTGTTATGACTATCGCAGAATTCTCAGACAACAAAAGGGTATACACCTCTTCTTTGTCAACTTGCTGACGGATCGGCACGAGATAGTTTTGGCGATACATGCTTCATCAAATCACTGTTTTGCCAATGGAGACACTATACTTTGCGCGAAATATAGCTTATACAACAGAGTATGGACCACTGAATATAGCCATGTATATAACTTGTTTGCAACAGAGTAAAGAGTAGAAGTAACCAAGCTTATGCCCAAGTTCGTTTTGGTGTTCCTCTAATTGATTAATCAGCAGTTAGAGCAGAGTGGAGCTCGAAGTTGCTACATTTAGCTAATTTTGGGTCAGGTTCTTGTAATATTGTGCATCTCACAAACTTTAGAAGTAATGTGACACCTCCATCTTCATGCATGCATATGGAGCAGTGATTTATTATTTGGCAATTGAAAAGCTATAAAACAGTGGAAGTTAGTAAATTTACCTTTAGCAGTTAAATATTTAACACTTAATGTAGATATAATTGGTAAAACTATGCCCCGCCATCATGTTATTTTAATAGAAATACATGTAGTTGATAGGAATGAAGTGTACAGTCACTGATAGATATGCTTCATAATAAATGATATTAAAAAAAAATACAGTTAAGATTTCTTTGGACTTCTTTTGCCTATTCAATACAAACACCATAAAACAAAAATAACAAAATACTCATTTTCTTCAAATAGTATTATTTTTTAAAGCATCACTAATGGAAATGTATATGCCATTACCTATTATCACTGTTTTTCCTCAGAATTCTCTAGTGGATCTCTGAAAAGACACATTAATACATTTACAACAATAATAATTATTTTAGAGTAACATAAACAAATGTACCATCATTGTAACATCATACATGAATTTAATAGTCTTTGTATGTGACATTTCAGGAGAGATAAGGCTGTCTTAGTTTGTGATGAATAGTCTGTGTTTAGTCTTCCTTAGTATTATTATATTTCACTGTAGTAATTCACATAACTTATTAGGTTTATGAATTAACATTATCAATTTACATTGACTTGTGCTCAGTTTCCCCTGCATCTTCATCATTCTCTTCAGCTTTAAGAGAATTGCTAAGATCTGGATCAGAATCTGCTGGTGGGACTGATTCTTGATCATTTGGTTGAGGTACTACTTCTTCAACAGGATCAGAGACTGGAATTTGAGGACTTATTTCATCAATATTATCTGATGATGTTTTAGTTTCATCAGGAACTATTTGCACCTCACTTTCAGATGCTATAGGATCAGATTCAAGGGGTGGGGATTTTGTATTAAGATCAATTGCTTCAGTATAATTTTCAGCTTCAGTTCCATCCAGATTAGTCTCACTGTTCTTTTCAATGACTGAATGCGCACTGCCTAATTTTTCACTCTCAAGTAGTTTAGGTGCATCTATTTCAGAGTTGGGATCATCATCTTCAGAACATGGAGAGGGAGGACCACTTGCTTGTACTGGCTCTACAGTTACTTCTTGCTGAATTGACTGTATAGGATCAGGAAAATCTGAAACAAATCACAATTCAATAGAGCAAAAATAACATTACAACACACAATGTGCTAACATTCACAAGAACATGAGTCAATACTACAATACACAATGTGGTTTCTAAATATGCTCTAACCATATCAGTTTTAAGGTGTAGGGATTAAAGTATATGCTGTTAATTTAGCTATATTCTAATCTTGCTGGCTAGACTATCGTTGGGCCAGGTTTGGGGACATTCACTATACTTTCTAGTTCTGGCATGATGAGTGGGAATTTAAATGACCTATCAACATGTGTCTGTCTCACACAAAGCATCCTCAGCTGCACACACAAATATGTACCCTGGATTTTTCATTACATTTTGTAATGTTACTTCCATATTTCAACGATGGTATTTGTCTTAAATGAGGCTAGAAATGTTACTGTTGCAATCTACTTACTAGCATAGAACCTGAAAATGTTGCATTAATTTTATTCCCAGACCATTCCCCCCATGTAGTGGTATGGTAAAGGGTTTGGAGCAGGCAGAATAGATTGTTTTAGCTATTTACATTGACATACTATCATGAACTGATGTGCTGTTTATGGGGTCTTTGGAAGATAATACTTCTGAATTATTTGACAGATCATTCTCATTGAATCGATTGCTTCTTTCTGCAGTAATAGAATATTATAACCCAACACTATGTGTATAATTAACACCCAATTATACCTTCTCGTTGGGCCAATTTTAGTCTAAAATAATCTGCTGCAAAGCTGGTAATGTCTGTAGGTTGAACACGAAGAATCTCCTTTGCCAGCGACTCCAAAAGCTGCTCAAAGCCGGAAGGAACGCGAAGACCAACAGGTGCAAATTGAGACATTACACAGCATAGATTCGTTTAGTTTCTTATCCTAGTTGCCATAGCTACTTGCCCCACCTACGGAAAAAATTGCATACGCGCATTAATTGTAGCCTTGGGTGCTGGGAGAGAAGGTCCATTGTTGCATTTATTATGACTGCTGATGCTAAAATGTTTTTACTGAGAAACCGACACTGTTACGACTATGGGTGAGCGCAGGAATCCAATTCTTCTCTTACAATAGTCCCTTGTCCTTCTTAGTGTGTTACGTCTCTGAAAAACCTTTTGTCTCGTGTTTTGTAATGCATGGATTTTGAGACAATTGATCAACAGATTGTGGAGGGTTATAGTAAAGAGCTATCGTACCAGCAGCAGTTTTTAGTGCAGCCTGTACTCTGAGAAACTATAGCTGCTGGCTAAGACTGAGCTCTCTTAGATCCTTAGATATCTGCATCCTCTCTCTCGTCCAGCAATTTGAGGGGTTGCAAGTAGCTGAGGATTTTAGATTCAGAGCGCTGAAGAAAGTTTGGCTGCTTTAGATTGTTACTTCATTCAGGCTCGTCCTTGGACACCAAATACGAGTGTGTAAGTTTAATGGCTGGTATATCATTCGAATTATTTTCAGTCATTTAAAATAATATTTAAAGCTGCGTTTCTCTTGGTATCTAATATTAAGTGATTATAAATTGGGGTTAAGTAGTATGTATGACTTTAAAATACTGAAACATATGCAGTAGATTTTTGAGATATATATTATTTTTCTTGTCCTTGTGTGACCATAGCAAGGTGTTGCCATGACTGCTAGATCACTTTTGGTGATGGCCCTGATTGGGGTCTTGGCTATCAACTACATGGCAGGTAAATTTTAGTAGAATGAATTGAGCTCATAGGAAAAAATAGATAGAGTTGTTTGCAATTGATTTTTGCAGTATTTTTGTGTGTTACTATCATTGAGTGTCATGTTGATACGTTTTCTTCAGATGCTGCCAGTGTTCGCAATAAGAGGCAAACTGCTCCCTCTGTGGTGAGTTGGAGCTGTTAATCACTGAGTAGTTTTCTGATTATTACAACACTTTTTTTTAATTTGTAGCTAATATCAGTAAATGCCTTACTTTAAAATATGTATGGCACACAGTAACATTTTTGATTTTGCATTCAGCTCTTATTGGACTGCATTGGACAGTGTTTTACATATACATATATTTGTGTGTATTCAGGGTCCACAAGGTCCAGATGGACCTCCAGGTGAACCGGTGAGTATGGGAGCTAATGTGGAATTGTGGGAATATATAGGATTTATTACCTTCCAATATTTATATTTGCTGTAGGGACCACCTGGAAGTGATGGTAATCCAGGTAGTGATGGTGGAGATGGAACAATTGGAGACCAAGGAGATCCAGGCCAGCAAGGTCCTCAAGGCGAACCCGGGCCACCTGCTTATATGCCTCCTGTGAGTAAAGAAACACGATGGCTAACTGCAGTATTATTGTTGCTATTAACCCTCAGCGTGCATGCACAAGAGGGTTATGGAAATTCTTCTCTTTGTTTGCCTGTTTGTCCTGCTCTGATTTTGGAGATTACTGTTTTTTATTGTGCTACTTTTTTAATTTGGGCGAATTTTTGAGAAAACAAAGCTGTCAGGTCCTTGTAGGTACTAGCTTCTATTGTCATGTTGTGATTAAATAACAAGCTGCTCACAGTAATTTTGCTTTGTGCTGTGCTAAAATTGTAGCTTCGCGTTGGGAGAAAAAAAAATTATACATATATATATATATATATATATATATACCGGTGAGTGTTGCTTACATGATTAGTTTCTTCTCTTATGAGAACGTCTCCCATTTTCATTGTTTGAGATATATTCCTGATTAGGAATAGCCAAATACAGTATTTTTCTGGTCTGAGAAATGATTTTATTATCTAGCTAATGTATAGTAGCGCTGAGGGTTTGCACATTTGGTACTTAATTTTTTATAGAGATAAAAGTGTTTCTTCCATTGTGGTAGTGGTAGAAATATACTATATAGAAACAGTCATGGGACTGTTATAATTCTTAGAAGATGTTCATACCTATGAATGAACGATATTCAAAATAACATGGAAACAACATATCTGTAAGGCATTTAGTGCCTCTTTGTTACAGCTAGTTGATTCTTTCATTGTTAATTGTTGTTCTTTTAGTTTGTTTGTTTTGGTAATGTTTTGAGCTATTTTTAATATATTGTTGTGAAATCTATTTTTAGGGTGGCAAGCACCCTGTTAATATTCCCATAGTAGGAGATAGAGGTCCAAGAGGCTCACCTGGTGCGCCTGGCAAGAGAGTAAGTTTTTTTCCCCATTTGAATTATTAAGATATTGATTTTGAACTGATCATGTCTTCAGGGTGCTACTGGGTATCATGGACACCCTGGACCAAAGGGTGCCCGTGGACACAGGGTAAGTATGAATTGTAGTTTCTTATGTGAAATGTGTTTGTTACTTTTTTTTCATAATTTTACAAGTCGTGTTGGACACAACTGTGAGTTATTTGTTGTTGTTTTTGTTTAATAGGGCAAGGAAGGCATGGTTGGTAACCCTGGTAATGACGGTGGTCCAGGGAAACCTGTGAGTTGATTTTTGTGAGAGTTTTTATATATATGAACATGACAACACACATGTATATGTACATGTAGGGTACCCAAGGTCCACAGGGAGCCCCAGGTCCTCATGGTAAAGCTGGAGAACCTGGTGAACCTGGCTATCAAGGCATTCCTGGAGCACTAGGAGAAAAAGGAGAAACTGTAAGATGTTTTTTAAAGTGTAGGGTGTAATTGTGGTGAAAATTATTAGAAGTAAGTTTAGAACAGAATAATCACAAATTGCATTTTCACACTTTGCTGCGTAGGGAGATCCAGGTCCAGCCGGACCTCATGGTCCAGTAGGCCCTAAAGGGAACACAGGAAAGAAAGGAAACCAGGGTAGAGACGGACCACCAGGAAAGAGAGTGAGTCATAAAGAAGTATTAATTTTCTTATTTTCATTAATTATTTGATTATTTTCATAGGGACATCCAGGTCCTGATGGAATGATGGGGGACAATGGACCAGATGGACGCAAGGTATGTATAATTATTGTAGAAGTTTAGTCTTTTGTGGGTATAGGTAGTGAGGGAAGAATGACTATCAGGAAAAAGTCCAACAATAACACACTTGAAGTGGGTGGGGTCTTGAATACTAGCTATTTCATGGAAGAGTGTCTGATACATATCCTACCACCACTTTGTATAAAACTTGCAAGGAAAAAGCTTATAAGTCCAAATAGTCAAGATTGCCAGAGACAATGCAAAGTGTGGCCCTTCAACAGAGTGGTTTAGTAAGGGATGTGGCTATGCGAGACTATTTGGCGTGTTCCTTTGATGAGTAACCCTGAATGAATGGAAGAAGGCGCAAGTGGTGGTGGTGATTTATTTTGTTACTATATTTTATTTTATCTTGTGTTTCTATGCAGGGCCCACCTGGCCCTCCTGGCAAAGCAGGCCCACCTGGCGGTCCAGGAGATGATGGTGATAAAGGTGCAACTGGTCCCAAAGGTCCTCAAGGACCTGCTGTAAGTGCCCTCTATCTGACAGTAGAGTCTAGCGTTGAGTATTGTAACACAGCCACTGTGTCCTATGTGCTTACTGTGTTGTAAATTTGATTGGTGTAGGGTGCCCCAGGAGGTCCAGGAAAGCGTGGTGAACCAGGTTCAGCTGGTGAGAAAGGTTACAATGGTGCTGATGGTAAAGACGGTGCCGCTGGAGCTGATGGTGCAGATGGAGCTCAGGGACCTTCTGGTTCTGATGGAGAAAAGGTAGTGTGTTAAGCAGAGAAGTCTAATTGTCCTTGGAATGTTTAGGATAGTCTCCTCTTAGTTTTATCATTGAAAGTTTTTTTTATAGAGCTTCATTCTTTCATATGTCTGAAGTTAAAACTGGTCATACTTACATTACTAGCTGTGGAGAGTAAATACATGCATGTAAATTATTTTGAGTAAACTGGTTCATTGGCCAGTAAACAGTAAATTTCTGGAACACTTCTACTTAAATTCCAAATTAGCCCCAACTGTGCTTAACCTTCATCTTTATATAATTTAGGGTCCCACTGGTCCAGATGGGCCTTCTGGACCACCAGGGATCCAAGGACAGACTGGAGCCCCAGGTGTCAGTGGACCTCAAGGAACTTCCGGTCCCAAAGGATCTACTGGAACGCCTGGAGACAAGGGACCAGCTGGAAAGAAAGGCAAACCAGTAAGTAGGATCATATTTAGTCTTTGGATGATTGTTGAAATAAGCGGTATGGTTCATAGGGACCACAAGGAGATAAAGGACACAAAGGAGCATTTGGACCACCAGGAGATCAGGGAGATGCTGGTAACCGAGGCTTTGCTGGACCCCATGGACCTAAGGGAGCTAAAGTGAGCTTTATGACACTTTAATGCAATGAATAGGGAGTGTAAGAACACTCATCAAATAGAATTGACAGATTGTAGTTTGATTCAAGTATGCTATTGTTATAGGGACCTACTGGACACGATGGATTGGATGGGCAACCAGGTCTGGATGGTGCTAAAGGTCAGAAAGGTCAGACTGGAGCTAAAGGAGAACATGGTGATCCAGGGCCAAATGTGAGTTTAATAAATTAGCGATTAGGTATGAAAGTTAACTCTTGTCTTTTTTGTCTTCAGGGTACTCCAGGCTTTCCTGGTGGTCCTGGTCGTCCTGGCAGACCTGGAGTTCGTGGTGCTCGTGGGGACAAAGGGCTCAATGGACGAGATGGAAACCCAGGAATCCCTGGTGTTGATGGACCCCAGGGTCCACCAGGACCTGCTGTAAGGACCTATGTGTGCGCATGCACGCACGTGTGTGGTGTGTATGTGTGTGTATACACATGTGGTGTGTGTGTGTGTGTGTGTATTAATGGTGATTATTATACGTACATCTTTTATTAGGGAGCTGCTGGCCCAGCTGGAGTTCGTGGACCTCATGGAGCACCTGGTGTCCCAGTAAGTATAAGCAAACTGTATTTTACGGCAGATATCTAATAATTCTTCTCTCATAGGGGGCTAAAGGGTCTGATGGTAGAGATGGTAATGATGGTCAACGTGGAGGATTTGGTCCCCCTGGTCCAGATGGAGCTCCTGGTACTCCTGGAAATTCTGGTAGCCAAGGACCTCCGGGAGAGTTTGGCAAGCCAGGTCACCCCGGACCTGATGGCCCTGCTGTAAGTCAGTCAGTTATTGAGAAGTATATGTATATACAGTGTATATATATATATTTGGTAATGTGTTTTTAAGTTTAAATATGAGACCTACTTGTACTTGTTTAGGGACCAGCTGGTCCTGCTGGAGATACTGGTCCACGTGGTTCTGTGGGGCCCCAAGGACCTGAAGGACAAAAGGGACAGCGAGGAACCAGAGGAGGCTCTGGAGAAACTGGAGATATTGGACCAAATGGACTCCCCGGACCTCAGGTATGCAATCAAGCGTCCAGCTGTTTCTGAATGATTGTCATGGTAGCGTCCTTCTAATAAATACTTATAGGGACAAACAGGCAGTTCTGGTGTGGTGGGTGATCCTGGAGTAGAAGGTGCTACTGGACTTCCTGGGGAACAGGGACCACCTGGAGCGGCTGGATCTGCTGGATCTCAGGTACTTGATCCAGCCATTAATCTCTACAGTCTTCATACTATTTTTTGTTGTTATTGTTGTAATATTAGGGTTCAACAGGTCCTCCTGGTGCTAAAGGACCACGTGGGCCAGCTGGACCTCAAGGACCACCTGGAAATGCTGGGAACAGTGGACCAGATGGACCTCCTGGACGACCTGTAAGTACAGTGGCGTAGCAAGGGAGCGGGAGCTGGGGGGTTTCGGGGGACTGGAACCCCCCATAAGTTAGGGGCACAATCTAACGAGGTGATTAAACATGCCCTTGGAGCCCCCCTTTTACTAAAACATCTTCCTACACCACTGAAGTCTGGTGTTGTAAAATGTATAATTTATCTCTGTGTGCTAAATAAATAGGGTTTGGATGGACCTCCAGGACCTCCAGGACCTCGTGGACAGAGAGGAAGACAAGTAAGGATATATTTCTATCTTATAAGAGCAATAGATAATCATTTGATGTATATAGGGAGCTGTTGGTGATCAAGGAGTCACTGGACCATCTGGACCAAAAGGAGAAAGGGTAGGAAGAGTTTTGGGTCTAGGTCTCAATTGAGAATGTTGAGTGAACACACTGTGTTTAGCTGTGTATATGTGGTGGTAGTTTATTTCCTTATTAGTGATCCATTGAGACATTCTCAGGTCTAATTGTTAGTGTGACTTGTTACATTTGAAAAAGCTCTGTAGCACTTTTCTAGCTGTTCCTTAGTTTTGTGGCGCTTTTTATCATGCTTGCAAAGCCCATTTTTAATTCTAACACATGGTATCACCGAATTGTCAGATAATACACAGTGCAGGTTACCGTTTATTTCAATGATGCTTTTGCCATCAGATATTTATTTTTAAGAACGAGTTCACTGGTCTACCAAGCTGTTCAACAGACCTTCCTGGCATTGGTTATTCTATTGCAATCCTTGAGGCCTAGCTTGCTTACCAGTATTATAGCACACAATTTGTGTTTTTTTAGGGCGAGAGAGGACCACGTGGCATTGCTGGATCAGCAGGACCAGTTGGTGACCAGGTCAGTGTGTGCAGCAATATTGTTGAAGACTATCCTCACAAAGGAATACATGCTTTGTTTAGGGACCACAAGGGCCCCCGGGGGATATTGGTCATCCTGGACCAGCCGGACCAGCTGGACCTCGTGGATCTCAGGGAAAACCTGGTAAAGCAGGAGTGCCAAGTCCTCAAGGAGACAAAGGCCCAACTGGAGCCACAGGAAACCCAGGACTTCCTGGTCCACCTGGACCTGATGGGTCTACTGGACCAAAGGGGCCATTTGGACCCAATGGAGCCCCTGTAAGTTTTGATTCTCAATAGATTTGATTATGTTTACTGTGATTGGCAATGATGGCTAGGGTACCAAAGGAGCTCAAGGTCCACTAGGTCAGAAGGGTCCTGCTGGGCCACCAGGCCCACCTGGCCCGCGGGGAACTCAAGGAAAGACTGGTGATGCTGGTGATATTGTAAGTTATGCATTAATATTATGCATTAGCATACCACTATAAATTATTCTTAACACCAGGGCAAGGCTGGCAACATGGGTGAGAAAGGACGTGCTGGCAACCCAGGAGAACAGGGTTTGCCTGGCCAAGCTGGACCTCAGGGAGATAAGGGAGCTACAGGAAAGACTGTGAGTAATACTATTATATAATAGAAATCTTTTTATTAGTACATGTGTGTATGTGTGCATGCTTGTGTGTGTGTGTGTGTGTGTGTAGGGTCTACCTGGGACTCCAGGGTTAGTTGGAGATACCGGTGATGATGGCCAAGCTGGACCTAGAGGAGATGATGGTACTCCTGGACTGAAGGGTGCTAAAGGAATGACGGTAGGTTAATATAATTGCTAGAGATATTTGTGTACTTTACAGGTTTTTTGAGCTATTATTTAAACTTGCACAAATATTTTTTTTTTTGGTGTTGTAGGGAGATAAAGGTGAGACTGGCTCTGATGGACCCAAAGGAGCAAGAGGTATTGATGGTGAAGCTGGACCTCCTGGACCACAAGGACCCCCAGGAGGCCCTGGACATCCAGGACGCAAAGGTGCTCAAGGTCCTCCTGGACTTCCTGGTGAAGATGGCAAGAAGGTAAGTCTCAGTGTATATTTTACTGAATAATGTGACCTGTTGAGTTAGGAGACATTTAGTTGATGTTATTGGTTTATTAATATTGTAGGGTATTCTTGGAGACCCAGGTGCACCCGGTGCAAAGGGACCACCAGGGAATGACGGCCCTAATGGAGACCCAGGTTATGCTGGTCCTCCTGGAGCTCCTGGGGATGATGTAAGTGTTAATATCCTGTTGTGTGCTAATATACTTTTTAACTGTGACAGAATGAAGCTATATTTGAAAATTATAGTTACAAAACATTATAATTTTCATTTTTCCATCTCAGGACTGGATACTTATAAACATCTGAAGAGATGTATCATCTGCATTATTATTTTTATTGTTGCTATCTTCCAGGGTGAACCAGGTCTACCTGGTCCAGTAGGTGACAAGGGTGACCAAGGAGACAAGGGAGATGATGGTCATCCAGGTGAGGATGGCCATGTTGGACCATCTGGACCACCTGGATCAGTAGGACCTAAGGGCAACCAGGGACCACAAGGAAAGCAAGGAGAACAGGTGAGAAGAGTTGGCAGTGCACATAGAAATGAACAGATGAGCTTAAATAAATGGATTATTTTATATACTTATACTAGAAAAAAAATGTTTTAAGTCAACATTATTTTGAGGAAGATGTCGACATAACATGTCTTGTCATTTATTTGTGGAAGCACATGGAACAGTACATTAATTTACTAGAGCTATCATTACATTGTCAACTTCTAAACTAGCTTCTGTAACTCTTCTTTCTTTTTCTGTATTGTTCTCAATAGGGACCTAAAGGATATGTTGGACCTATTGGTCCTAAAGGCAAGCATGGTCCAGAGGGACAGAAAGGATCTCCTGGTCCTGTTGGTGGCACCGGTATACCAGGTCCAAAGGGTCCCACAGGACCTTCAGGACCCCCTGGACCACCTGGGGACCCCCCACATACTTTCTTCTACCGCAGCAAGGATGTCACTATTGACCTGAAGAAGATTGAAAGGGTAATGAGAACTTTAAAATACAACTCATAAGCATTGTTCATGCAGTCTTATTAATTTTGCAGCAATTCCTGTACGTTGAATTGAGTGAGATGGAGAAGGACCTAGAGTCTGTAAAATCCTCCAAGCTATCTCGATCCTGCCATGACATCCAGCTTGACCATCCTGCTGCCACCAGTGGCACATACAGTATTGATCCCAACCAGGGATCACCAAAGGATGCCATCAAAACTTACTGCACATTTGGTGGACATAGCTTCTCCTCTCAGACTTGTGTCAGCAACTCTACTATCCATTCTCAACTCAGTTACCTTAACATCCTCCACACCAAGGTTTCTCAAAACATCCAGCTGCCCTGCTCTGCTCAGGGACCTTTCAGGTATGCAAATATAGTGGTATAGTTAGCTGACTGGTAGAGAGTGTCTGATTTATATAGCTGATACTAATAAAATACTTTATTTAATGTAAAAAATAAAAACACTTGCTTTTATGTTATTATTATTATTATTATTATTATTATTGCAGAATGGCTCCATTTGATGCTTCTGATGACCTGGAAGTGTCTCTGTCCAAGAGCCAGGAGGTTCATGTAGATGTGTCCAAGTGTAATGCTGTAAGTTTTGGTATTTTATATGTACTTTGAGTACCTTCTATGTAGTGAAAATAATTGAAAATGGTAATAGTGAGTGCCACCTATAAAGGTTGCATTGAAGAATTGCTGTATTCGTTTTTAGTATACATATTATGTTCACTGTATTTTTTCTGGATTGTATTTGCAGTATGATATGATGAGAGAGGTGGAATTCAAGAGTGACAACATCATGAAGAAGACTCTCCCCTTTTCCCAGCCCATTCACTACAATTCCCAGAACTATTACTTCAAGGACATCTGCTTCTACTGAAGCCTCACTTCCATCTTGTGAGGCTGAAGTGAACATGTACCTTATGTTTTTAATCATAGCTGGTGATATAACTTCATCTCATTTATAGCACTGTGATATTTTTTTAATCTCATTTTTTAACGCCTGATTTTTTTCCCTGTTTTGCGGTATTTATTTTTATACCATTTTCAAACATTTTTATTATAAAATGTGTTCTTTTGTTTCTTTAATAAATTTCATATAAGCTCAGTTTCAAAATGAAGGAACGCTTGGTTTTGCATGTCTACCTGACATACTACTCAGAACCAGCAAGCTAATGAAGGTGTACAGTAATTGCAAAAAAAAAAAAGTTCAAAATATGATTGTGATGGATTAAAACACAGTGATCAGATTAAAAAAAAAAAAAAAAAGAGGGTAGAAAGGGTGGAATTTAAAGAAAAAGTCAGGTTCAGCAGTTGTGTACCTAAACTCCTTTGATATTGGAGCCAGGCATGCCAGAATGGTCAATAGTTAACTGCTGGACAAGAGGATCTCTCCAGCGACCGAGAGCAAATTTTGCCAGCGGATACTCCAAGTTGCAGATAACTTGGAACACATTGTTCCCTTCATCCTCATCACAATCTTCTAACAGAAGCTCTACAAACTTCTTGGTTGGGGTGAAGACATCGTTCCTCATGTATTGGAGAAAGATGACTATGTCCTGAGTGATGTAGCCTAAGCTGGTGAAGAACGTGTGGAACCCCATTGGCAAGCCAATACCAAGCTGGAGATGTGTCAGATGATATGCCTCCAGCAATTCAAACAGAATTCGCTCCTTTGGAGTAGGCAAGCGGCAGAGGGTGGAGTTGATGGGGTGGTTATTGCTGTTGAAACCAAGAGATTGCCATATAACCTGGAGCAAGTTGCTAGACTGTTTCTCCAACTCTCTGCAGTAAGTGATTGTCGCATTGAGGGCTATATTTTTAGAGCGAAGCTGAAGGTCTTTCGAAATATTGTACAATATGGTTTCTCTTAGAGCTGTGGAGGTTGCTGTTAGGTTTTCTGCCATGTCGTCGTCTAGCTTCAGAAAACCTAGGGTCTGCTGCTGCTCCACTGTTGGCAGCTGAGGCAATGGCTTCCCCTGCCTGCGGCTAAAAGTAGAGATCTTGTTGAAAATCCCAGACCCACCTGCACCAGGCTGAGCAGGGACGGTACTCTTTTTAACTCGATGCTTACCAGATGCAGCAGACGGGAGGTCAGGTGGAACTGGAGGTTTCTCTTCTTCTGGAAGACTGGCAAGGTCAAGGCGCTTGTATTTAGACTGATTCAAAATCACATTGAAACACAAGTTTTCGAACTCCTGGTTTCTCTGAGGTTCATAGTTCAAGAGCTCCTCGGCGGTGGCCATCACCAAGCGTTGGTCCGATTGCACTAATAATTGCTGAACAAAGTTGGCCATAGGACGGACTTTCAACAATGCCCGGTTTCCTCCATCTGGATTTTTACTCACCTTTCCACGAAAGGTTTGTGAAGTAGACAAGGGGAATTGGCACGCAAAGTATCGCTTGCAGTCAAAGTAAAAATTGGCAAAACTAGACGCCACAATGAACTCTGCGAAGAGCTGGTTGTCAAAATAAGACAAGGGAGTCTGACAGATGTGCTCAATCATGGAAAGTGCAAGACCATGATAGCGAAATGCCATGATCATAAGGTGAAGGAGGTCCTGACGCAACTCATGATCATCAGTACTTTTGAACAGTTCAAAAAATGCATGCACTTGGAGGTTGCACTCGTACAGTGCACCAGTACTGCAGTCTAAGACAGCTGTGTTGTAGTCACCCATCAGTGATCCAGTCACTGCTGAGGCAAGGCAGAGAGGCTCGTCTTCCAAACTTACAGAGCCTCCTCCTGAAGAGCTCTGCAGTGGTTTCTCGGCTGATTCACTGCCAGCTGGAGTAGAATCGAAAACAGCAAATGTGGAATATTCCGCCCCAAAGGTGAGATGATGGCAAGGGCTGATGAGAGGACCAACATTAAGCAAGTGCAGCATCACATCAGGGATATAGGCAGCCACAAAGTTGCCCACTAACATGAAGTGGATGTACATAGGGTCACAGATAAACTGCGGGAAGGGGACCTGTCCGTACAGGAGGTGTCCATTGTGCAACATGTACACTGTGTAGTCAATTTTGGGTCCCTCCATGCTGCTCATGCCAGCTTCACTCAGTTCAGGATTTGTGCCCATGCAGTGTTGGAGACACGCACACCAAAAGCCATCTCGTCGGTACAACACTTGCAGATTCATCTCTCGGACTGGCATGTTAAATGAGAAAGGGTTGTCAAAGTAAGTACTCACCGTGGTGTAGAGCTGGTCGTCATAAGGTAAGGGAAGTGAAATAGTGAACATCAGCTGATGAACAGACTTGGAGAAATTTTCACATGATAGAAGAATCGAATGCTTGCCACTTACCGACATTCTAACAACACTGGAGTTGCTTTCAAAGCGAGCATAGTAGAGCCACTGAGTATGGGGGTCCCACTGGTACCATGAAAAGTTTTTGTTAATGATTTCTTTCTCAGGTTGTCCGACCATGACAGCTCCAAGCATGATCAGTTGCATTTTGAAATGGTAGAGGCAGATTAGAATACCTGGAATCACAACCAAGAGGTGCGCGGTCTGCGTGGCTTTGCTAGACATTCGGATCTTTGTAGAATGGGTACCTTCACTGTGCAGGAAATACAGAGCTCGAAAGTTTGGGCTGTGGAGGTTGAGGTTGAAAGTCCGTCCTTGTGGCTGAATCTCAGCAACATAGCTTTCATACATGCAGTGGTCATCGTCATAAGATGATTCCTTTATATTGAAGGCTAGAATAGTTTTCTCTGAATTCACTGAGGCATTCACTATGTTGGCTTTGACATCGTGCTGATACAAGGTTTGGTTAGACTTGGACTGGATGTTGTACAAACCTATAGTGGTTACAAACTCGTCTTCTGAAGCACACCTGTCCCAGGCGTACAAGATTTCTCCATTCCTAGTCTGCCCTACCAGGCGGGAAGACTCTCTTATTGCATCAGAAAGCTTTTTTTCCTCAGAAGGCACTAAGTACTCTTCCACAAACGCTTTAAAATTGAAAGTTTCGACGAAGCGTAAAAGTGGTTCTGGAGTTAACTCAACAGATCCCTTTCCAACTGTTTCTTGAATAGCATTAGAAGCCATTACTGCACTAGTACCACCAGCCCGCCAGTAAAGAAGTAGTAGTAGCCAGTTGGAACACCCTACCAACTCAAAAATACTAACGACCGAGCACAATCACATGACTTGTATTGATCCTTTTGTTAAAACGACCTTTACCGAATTGAATTATTGTTGCAGTGATCAAATTGTGGACCAGTAACATGTAACCATCTTTGGCATTATGTAGCTGTGAAATATTATAATAGAAATGACGAGTTCAAGTAGTATACGTAGGCTAACCACTCTTTCTGCTCATTTAAAGCCTCCAGGTAACGTGCATTTCCCTGTTTCAAAACTTTTTAGCTGTAGCACAGAGGCAAGTTTTTTTTTGTTTTTTTTTGACACATTAATTCTGTCAATTAAAAGTCCAAATACCATAATCTCCTTTTTTTATATACAGGTAGGCGTTGCTATGACTACGACTTAGTTGTTGTGGGTGGAGGCTCTGGGGGACTGGCTTGCAGCAAAGAAGGTATCATGAACCAAAGCTAATGGTGTGGTCAAATATTAAATATTTGATATATTTTGACATCCTGTCCTATATCAGAGTAGTCTCGTGTAGCCAGACCCTTTACCTACTGTTGCTGGGATAGTGGTCTGGTAGTGTTAGTACATTGTACCAGTTCAAAGGTAGTGTAATTAGTCCTTTACCCAGAAGCTCTGTGGTTAAAACCTTATGTAAATACCGCACACATAAAAACTTCCACACGTAGCTAAATGCTTGTACAAAATAACTCTGGCACTGTGAGCAAAAGTGGATATAAGCCGTACCATAACTGCCTTAACACTGTTATATGTATTACTTGTATGGCACTTATTGGTACGCTATAAGCAACATGCTAGCTTTTTTTTTTTTTTTTTTCAATATCAAAAAGCAAAGCTTTCTATCTCACTTCCAGATTCTTGTATATCTATTATTTTAAGAGCCCTGTCTTGCAGTCTTTTCATGAATCCTAGTGTTTGGCACCTTATTTGCGGTAAGTTCCACTTCCATTTCTGTACGAAGGTTTTGGAATTGCGGAAATGAGCTGATTGAATGTCTGTGGTAACCCTAAAATTACTGATAACCACGACTGCAACTGCAATTTACCTTGTAGGTCTGGAGGGTTTTGAACTGGTACACTTACTAATGCCACCAGACACTTTCCCAGCATAGTGGTAGGTAAAGGGTCTGGTTACGTGAGACAAATATCAGAGGAATTGATACACTTGATTACCTTAACAATACAGAAGTAAAAGAAACTAGCAAACCCTGCCATACAGTTGCACTTGATATACTCACTTTTGCAAATTAAGGATACAGTAGCATAAGGTAATCTTATCCATGGGTATCATCCTCTACCGATTGGTTTAGTTACATCAGTTTCCCTTTCACTGCTCTCTTTCTTCCTGAACTAGTTCAGATTTTCTTATGCCACCTCCTTTCCTTTCTTCTGCTCTTTCTTCTTGAGTGATGGAGTCCCTTTTCCACCTTTGTCTATCTCTCCTGCTTCTTAATCTCTGTCTTTCTATCATGATTGTGAACTTAGCCATGTGAAACTTTTGCCTAAACTTTTGCCTTCCCTTTTGAAACTTTCGCCTTCCCTTTTGAATTTTTTGCCATCTTTCCTCGCCGATTCCACCCATTTTTAAACTGTAATAGTCGTTGTTCCTTAATCACCTTTTTGTTTCCTTTAAAGCGAATGATGATGCTATATCGAACCAGCTCAGCTCATGAATTATTCATGAAAACACACCACCGTCATCGCTACTGACACACAAGTGTATTAATACATAGATGATGGCTATGTACTTAATATTCTTGGACTTTTGTAACCATCTGTCTACGCTCTTTCACAGATGATCTGAAATCAGCAGAAGCTGGTGGTTGTACTTGTAAAAAGTCAATGTAGTAATTTACTGAATTCTAAACTTGCATATTAAATCAGTGATTGCATTCTCTTCACTTTCCTTGCATTCACCTCACTTTTGGCAGGTTTTTCTTGTTTTTAAATTGTGTGTGTATGCATGTGGTTTAGCTGCTGATCTGGGTCAAAGAGTTGCAGTGTTGGATTATGTGAATCCTTCTCCACAAGGTATATTCTGTGATTTTGTGAAGTGAGTTCTGATACAGTTAAGTATTTCATCATAAGCTACGTTTTTAATCCCACGCTATATGCTATTTGAGCTGTGGAGTAGAGGGAAGGACATATGTAGGTTTGAAGGGTTCATACCATGGGCATGTATACAATCAGATACATAGCTATTTAGGTGGTCCTCCTATTGGTGGGTACGTGACAGGGAAAGCCTAACTGGTAGGGAGCTACTTGGTCTATTGAGAGTGCAGGATCACATATCATTGCGTGTGGTCAGGTACATGCTATGTGTGTATGTGTGTGTGTGTGTGTGGTGTAGGTAATAGCTGGGGTCTAGGTGGCACATGTGTAAATGTTGGTTGCATTCCCAAGAAACTCATGCACCATGCTTCACTTCTTGGGCAATCACTAAAGGTAAGATGTGAAACCAACCACCTACATACATACAGTACAATTAAAGTTTTCAATCCTGCACTATTTAAAAAAGATTTGCTCTAGGAAGTATTCATTCTTACAAATGCAGGATGCTCAGAGTTATGGCTGGAGTGTTCCAGAGCAGATTTCACATTCTTGGTAAAGTGTGGATAAAGATAAATCAACTGTAATTATTATCATGAATGCACACTGTTTCTCATGTAGGAGTGAACTTAGGACTGGAGTGTCTGACTACATCAAGTCTTTAAACTGGGGCCATAGAGTTCAATTAAAGGAAAAGTAAGTCATGGTATATCTTCTTCAAATAATTGCTGAGCGATCAAAGCAAGCAAGACACTATCAGGGGTAACACAATTGTTTATATGTATGTGTAGACGTACATATGTCATTTTGTACTTTGACCCTCGCATTTTTGTGTTTGCTTCGTGGTCTATCCCTTCCCATACCTCCACTAAACAGAAACTTTCGGTCATTCAAGGAAATTTAATTGTTTACCCCTTGTATTAAGTTGAAACTTCTTGTTTTATCAAGTCACAAAATGTTATGGTGAAAGGTTACTATAGTATTGAGACCCTTTACCAGACACAATTTCAAAAATTCGGCCGTTTATAGTAGCTGTGAGTTGTCAAATGCTACTGGTAACTCAGATGGTAACTCAGATAGTCAGAATGCGAAAATACCAGTACTCAGGAAATTGAGGTAAGAAAATAGTTCTGTATTTGTTAGATCAAGTATGGTACTCACAACGGCTACTACTTAGCTATGGTTTTAGAAATGGACTGATAGATTCTTCTGAAGTATTTTGTTTGTGCACAAGCTCACTCGCCATTTGTGCTCCAGCGCATTACTAGTTATAAAAAAGTTATACTGTAGTTGATGTGGTAACAACCATGGATTAATATGTTATTCCTCTGTGTTATTCCCCTCCAATCACTGGCGTAAAAAAAAATTGTTACCACAAAGAGAGTTTATATTGTACACAAAAAAATGTTTTTGCACAATAGATGCACAAATAATTATGGTATAAAGTGATTTATTCCACCCTAGATATCTTCACTATGATATCTTTAGGCAGTGTGACTGTGAGCTCGTTGTTATTTCACTCTGTATTGGGTTGTTATTTCACTCTGCCGCAAGCTCGGGGTTGTGGGCAGCCCCTACGACCAACTTTACCTGTGAGTTACCAGTCCTAGTACTAACTAGTGAAGATATCTAGTGTGGAATAAGCCGCTTATTTAGTCAGAGTGATATTGGCTAGATATTTCACTCTCAGGCTTTATTCTCACTCTCCTCTGGCTTAGCCTGCTCCTGAAATATTTCGCCATATCACACAATGACTCTCTGTGTAATAAGTACTAGTGGTGTGCTTGAGCACAAATGGCGAGAGAGCCTGACTTGTTAGGCTGCATAAAACTACAATATACTAGTGATGTGCTTGAGCACAAATGGCGAGTGAGCCTAAAGACTATACTATTTTTGTATGAATGATTTTGACTTCTATCACTGAAGCTACTGAAAATAAGGTCCAGAGTTTAAATTTCGCATACACGGTAAAGGGATTTCAGTGCCATAGTAGCAGCACTCTGCAACTGCTTGAATTGAAGGGAAAAAAACAACAACAAAACAATACACGTTATTTAAAAGTTGTCTTTGTGATATTCTTTAGCTAAGTAGTGGTTCTAACACACAATGCTTTGACACAACTGGACATGCACCTACACAGACTTACCTTAGCGGTAGTCTAGTGGACAATGTGTTTTCAAGTAAATACTGTTGCCCACGGCTTATAACCATGACAAAGAGTGCATTTACATTCTTTTCTTCACTTACTCTCCCTTCTTAGTTTCTACATGCAAGTGTTTAATTTTAAGACTATGGATTAGAATAAACAACTTAGCTTGTGAACTCTCAACCTGTTAATGTGTTAATCTACAGTTAAGACAATGGAACTCGAGTAGAGCTTACATATCGGTATAGATACAGTTTCAAAGCTATTCTTAGTATATTACAAAGATATTGGTGAGTGGAGCAGCACTGTGGCTGTACTAAAAAAAGTCTTTAAAGATAGCTTGAATACTACTAAAGAGAGTTGGGATGATTATTTTAATTGTACAAGGAAATAAATAAGTTTAAATGGATAACTTGTGTATAGATAAAGTTAAAGGAGAAAGTTATGCTTCGGGTTATATACTTTAAGTTTGCTATTTAAAACACTAGCTCAATAAGAAATATTCTCCTTTTTGTAAGTAAGCTTCAATAATTCAGTTTCATAATTGATGATAATTTATATTTTTAAAATTCAAGAAATGGTTGATGGGCTTTATTGGATTCTTATAGTATTATTTGTCATACTTTTACAATACAAATTAATGATGTATGCACCTAAAGGGAACAATAGAGACTAATACTGCCTTTCGGTGATTCTCCTGTTTTCATATTCTTAGCAAATTTCAGTGGAGCAATGTATTAGTGCCTGATCCATTATTTCTGTTAGCATGATAAGATGCAGTCATTTTATGATGTCGAATCTAATACTGGTGTGTATTACTTCACAGGCTTACTACATAGTACCTGTCTATTTTGGCACCCTGTTTATTATTTTATTTGCTTTTGTTTGTTTGGTTGGTTTTTATTTATTTATTTATTTAATTGATTAATATTGATTAATTTTTTATTTATGCATATTTGATCTTTTGATGATCTTGTACCTGGTGGAATTGATAATTTGACAACTGCTTGCTTTGAGAGTCACCTTTTTTCTTTTTTTACCAATAGCATCAATGGTACTTATGCTTTTAATGTCCTCTTACCAGTGTGCATAAAATCTTGTGTTCGAGTTGTAAACAAAATATAACTGCAATAACTTTGCTCTACAAACTTCCTGTGGATCATTAGATATCAGATGTATTGTTAGAATAGCTAGATAGACAATGAACAGTCAGACAAGACAGTGGTTTGAGTTGTGTTAATCTGTTGCAATGGAGCAATGTAGAATCAATACTTACAATCCGATGCTACCAATTATTTTATACCTGTACTCGAGTCACTTTTTTTTATACATTTTTAGAAGTGTTTGCCTAGCTTATGTACATGAATATTTTTATGTGTACTATGCGCAAGTATATTTGGAACAGCAATCATTATATGTTTGTCTTTAACTAGGAAAGTGGATTATTTCAATGCCAGAGCATCATTTATTGATGCCCACACATTGAAGGCTGAAGGTAACGATGGAAAGGTACGTTGTCTAAAACATTTCCCGATAATAAGTATGGTGTATATCATAACAATTATGTGCAGAGTTCAAGATTAACCTCTGAGTACTTCGTTATAGCTACGGGTAGCCGTCCTCATTATCCTCAAGTACGTTAATTCTCTTACTATTTCGTATTCCAGTTTTTCCAACAGAGTTTAGTTTTCCATGCTAAACGTTTTGATAATACTGCTATACTGACTGTAGTTTCACCGTTAGCACAAATCTCTTTTAGCCGGTTTAAATGCCACTTATCACCACCCCATTCCCCACTGTGTTCTTCTTATATTACTAGTGATGTGCTTGAGCACAAATAGCGAGCGAGCCTAAAGACTATACTATTTTTATATGAATGATTTTGACTTGTAACACTGAAGCTACTGAAAATAAGGTCCAGTTTTTAAATTTCGCATACACGGTAAAGGGATTTCAGTGCCATAGTAACAACTCTCTGCAACTGCTTGAATTGAAGGAAAAAAACAACAACAAAACAATACACGCTATTTAAAAGTTGTCTTTGTGATATTCTTTAGCTAAGTAGTGGTTGTAACCACAATGCTTTGACACAACTGGACATGCACCTACACAGACTTACCTTCGCGAGTCTAGTGGACAATGTATTTTCAAGTAAATACTGTTGCGCACGGCTTATAACCATGACAAAGAGCGCATTGACTTACCACCGCCACTAACTCGAATAGAAATGGAAGTCCCTTAAGTTTTCACTGCACCCGCAAAATAATTCAAAACGGTAAACAATTCAATTTCTAGGGTGATACGGGTACTGATCGATAAACCAGAGGATTCTGTTTAGTGCAATTTGGGACGGGGTCGACCACATTACTAACACAAAAACGCGAGGGTCAAAGTACAAAATTACATACGTACGTCCAAACATATATACTAATAAATAAATAAACATCCCCGATTTTCGATTGTGTTACCCCTGTAAGTGTCTCGCTCGCTCGCCAATTATAGTTTAGCTATATCTATCTTACTGTATATCTTAAATAGCTATCATTGCTGGCCAGTCTGAAAGTAAGAGTCCTACTACATATTTTTGAAATATGTAAATTGAAGTTAAAATATGTGGATTAAACAAATGTATGCATTCTATAAGAGAGTGATGTATGTAACTTTACATGGAAAAAAAATTTTTTTTTTAACAATGTAAAAAAGTTATTAAAAAAGCTGGACTGTTCCCCATAAATTATCTTATTTATACATAACAAATTTAGATTCCTGGAGCAATGGATCATGGTATTACCAGTGATGACTTGTTCTTTTTGGAACAGCCTCCGGGAAAAACGTCAGTTGTGTGTGTGTGTGTGTGTTTTACATGTTTATTGTATATTTATATACACAAATTTCACCATGTTATTTGCAATGATGAGATGATCTTATCATTTGATGGATTATGTTTCAGGTTGGTGATTGGTGCAAGTTGTATCCTATAAGGTTTTTTGTGATATTTTATGTGTCCTTTATTTCGTTTCTCTCTTACTAAACTGTCCCTTCTTCTTACCATATTATCTCCTGCTCTTCTTACTGTACAATCTGGCATTCTTTTCACTGTTTGTTGTTGTTGTCTTTGTAGTTAAATTGAATTACAACTAGCTGTAGAGGTGTTTATGCTTGACTTGTTTATGATTACACGACATGGACCAGATGTGGCTCTGGAGTGTGCTGGGTTCCTTGCTGGTCTGGGCTATGATACTTCTATTATGATACGTTCCACTCCTCTCAAAGGGTTTGATGAGGTAGATTCACTAGTATGAGTATGTAATGTCCATTGTGTACAGCTCTAATAATTGACAAACGTGTAGTAGCAGTCATACAGTAGCAACGTCAGCAAAGGTTCTAATCTAAAGGATATTAGTGGTTATTTTGTCCCTTTTTTTTCGTCCACCGAGTCAGAGTTAGCTTCATTCTCTCATTGTTCTAGTGCCTTCTTCTGCACCAGTTTCTAATGTACTCTTATTCTTTGGATCCATACTAGATGAACAATAACCTAGAAAAAAAGCAATTCTTGACAGTTTACCTCTTCTATCTCTTTGCTTTAGTTGCTGGGTCCACATAATTCCTGGATACCCTTCATTATGAAATACAATAGGGCTAGCTCGTTTACTATTTGTGTTGGAGAACATCACTTGTAATTGTGCCTGTGACATTGATGATGCTTTAACAAAGAGAGAAGCAGTTAATTTTTTTTTATAAAGTTTTTTTTTTGTATCCACAAGCATTACCCCCATTTGATAGCACTGGAATTTTTTCCCCCTATGTATGCATTTACACTGGTGATCTGTATCTCAAATAGTGGGAAATCTATATTATTAATTTTATTATTCTCTTTTTATTTTATTTCTTAATTTTTTTTAATGATTACCTTTTTCCCTCCTCTCCTTCAGTTGTTTTTATACTATGCTTACACATAATACTAATAAAAATGATGATGATGCAGATTACCAATATACATATAGCTTTTAGAGTTTGTGTTGTTGTTGATTTCTAGCAAGTAGTTGACCGTGTGATGCACCACTTAATGACTGAAGTGGGAATGGTAAAGATATTACAACACTGCTTGCCACACATAGTTGAACGAAATGTGGGAGGGGCTCTCACAGTAAAGTGGTTGGACTCAAGCAATCAGCAAATCTCTGAGGTATGTGTTATTCTTTCCTAGCAGTCTTAGCTTTCTCTCTAGCCGCCCACCATTCGAAAATGTCCTTTGCTAGCCAAAAATTGTAAAGTGAGAGTGAATATCATTCCTGTACGATACTCAAGTGATTGCTTGCATATTATATGTAATCTGTAGTTCACGACGGCTGCACAGCGCCTAACTAATTTAGAATGTAGCAATTGTTCTTTAACAACACAGTAAGAGGGACTCTAAGCGCAATCGGAGGGACACTAATTGACCCTGCCCTCAAAGTGGGGAGACTAAGTTTATAGTGTACCTCTCTAGAGGACCTAAGCAATATGAAGTCCCTCTGTCACTATACAAAAGCTATAACATCTATATTTTAATACAAATTGGTATTGAAAGACCAGAACTAGAGAAATGTTGATTTTGTAGAAGTGTAACTAATCTTAGTGTAAGACTATTTATACTAATCATTAATTTTTCTTTCTGAAGAATTTAGTTGGGGGAAAAAGTTGGGGGGGGGGGGGGGGATATCCCAGGGCTCCCATAGTCTGTATGAAACCCTGACCATGCAGAATTATACTGTAGCATATCAGGTTATAATTCTCTGTATCAGTAGGGCATATTAGTTAGGTCTTGTAATTATAGAATTTGTTAACCATATTTTCCTTTCTCACTTTATTTGGTATGAGTTAAGTTCCCCTCCAGTCCTGCTGTCTCTGATGGGAGACTGCTCTAGGGATGTGTAACTAAGGCCTCTTCTTCATATATACACACTTAGTGCGTGGCATCAAATTCCCAAGTGGTCCAACTTCCTTTTGCAAACCCTCCAACATCCCCTTATGAAGCCTGATGTTGCCGTGATTACTTGTTTTATTTCCCTGCCCACTCAACTTATACATCTCAGGTCTCTTGTATGGACTCCCACTACCCCTGTGCTGTAACTGCCTCACTTGTCAGGAGTGGGCTGGGATTCATGGTTTGACTGAAGTGTGTGAGAGGCTGGCTACTGCTGAGCTGTGCAGTATTACCATTCAATGTTTGTTGTTGTTGCAAGTGACTTAAATGGTTGTATGGAAGTAGTGGGAGTTAGGATTGTCTAATTCACTGGGTTGGACTGGCTCAGTGGGCTGGAGTCAGTTGCGTGTGCTCCTCACTTCAGTATTGACCAACAATATAGCCAATGAGTGAGAGAATAGAACCATAACTGAATTATGTGTTTGGAGTGTGGCCAGTATGCATCATGGAGCTCCCCTATCCCTGGCCCTGGAAATTGGTTTATATTAATACTGATTGATAAAATTAGGAGATGGGGATGAGGACAGCGAGGAGGGATGAGGGTGGTGAGGGGGGATGAGGACAGCGAGGGGGGATGATTTTTTTTGTGTGTGTTAATGAATTTTGTGTAGTAAATACTCCACACACCAACTAGTGTAAGTATTCTAGGGTTTGATTGCAACTATTACATATTTTAAAGCAAGAATGTGGAAATTAACACAAGATGTCGTTGTTGTTTTTTTCAGTGACAAAGGCTACTACATTGATAGCAGGCAACTCAATAAGACTAGGGTTAGCCCTTGTAATTATATTTAGTAGGAATTTTTTTATTGTCAGGTGAACCTTTTTTTTTTTAAAGAAAATAGCGGCATTTTAACTGGTAAAGGTTAGTAACAGTAACAAGTTCATGGCTTCTGACAGTCATGGGCATTTAAAGTACATACTGTAGCTTGGGCAGCATCACCTCTACTTATTATTAAATCATCAATTTTACAAGAAGTTCATGTAAAAATTCTATTTGAAATATGATGTTTATTTAAAATTTTCATGATATGTAACAGCAGATCTTACGATGGTTTGAAAGTAAAAATATTTGTGACCACATTCTAAGAAATAGTCCAACTTCCTACATGTGCAATTATTCTCTGAACTTAAAAAAAATTACCAAGTGCATTCAATAGTTTCACTGAGAATAGATCATTTTAAACTTAAGACCCAACAAAACTGTGATCTCTCCAAATGAACAAATGAAAGCACTTGTATATATTTATTTTATCAGTGTATGCATACAACAAGGGCCACTGGATTCTACATGCATGCATGCATGCATACGTACATATACATACATACATATTTATTATTTATGCTTGTACATGTATACACCTGCAAGTAGGAACTAACGATCAGTTAGCTTTTCATAGGAAGTTAGTTTTAATACCATGACATGTACTAAATATAATAATAATTTAAATTTCTATTAACCACTCCTGCATTATCTTGTTGTCTTGTAATGACCAGATTCTTCCTAGTTAATTAATTATTAATATTTTGCTATCATTTTATGTAAGTTTTATTTCTTTCCAGGATACCTTTGATACGGTGCTCTTTGCAACAGGTATGTGTGAATCATTTGTCATGCTCATACTGGTCAGTTCATGATGTTTAAATTGTAAATCAAAGTCCCTAATTTAACCTATTTTTTATTTATTGGCGAGCGTAACGAGCGAGACACTTACAGGGGTAACACAATTGAAAATCGGGGATGTTTGTTTATATTATATGTTTGGACGTACGTATGTAATTTTGTACTTTGACCCTCGCGTTTTTGTGTTAGTTATGTGGTCGACCCCGTCCCTAATTGCACTAAACAGAATCCTCGGTTTATCGATCAGTACCCGTATCACCCTAGAAATTGAATTGTTTACCGTTTTGAATTATTTTGCGGGTGCAGTGAAAACTTAATGCGAAGGTAAGTCTGTGTAGGTGCATGTCCAGTTGTGTCAAAGCATTGTGTGTTACAACCACTACTTAGCTAAAGAATATCACAAAGACAACTTTTAAATAACGTGTATTGTTTTGTTGTTGTTTTTTTCCTTCAATTCAAGCAGTTGCAGAGAGTTGTTACTATGGCACTGAAATCCCTTTACTGTGTATGCGAAATTTAAAAACTGGGCCTTATTTTCAGTAGCTCCAGTGTTAGAAGTCAAAAGCATTCATATAAAAATAGTATAGTCTTTAGGCTCGCTCGCCATTTGTGCTCAAGCACATCACTAGTATAGGTATGTATGCGTACGTCAAACTCTTTCGCCCGCGCTTCTAATTACGTAAGTTAGGTAACGCGTTCACAGTTCCAGTATTTTTCAATTAACGAGCACGCAGAATTCTGCTGAGTTAGATGTAATTTCTGTCCTATTTTTCTGTAAAAAGAGTCTGCTCGCTCGCCATGCATTTGCGCTATTCGAGCGCACCACTATTACTAGACTATTGAGTGAGATAGGCAACAATCTCTGAAACTTGGACCACATAGCAATGCTTTTCTCGTTTCAGAATTATTATATTATAGGTATGTATTCGTACGTCAAAAATATTCGCCCGCGCTTCTAATTACGTAAGTTTGGTAAAGCGTTCACAGTTCCAGTATTTTTTCAATTAACGAGCGCTGAGAATCCTGCTGCACTGCCTTACGCAACTTTGTTTCAACCAAAAAGTTTATAGCTACTCTCTTCTTGAAACAATTGTGAAGTCTTTGTCAAGCTGCGCTTCTTTGCCACTGCTTTCGAAGTTTATTTTGTTGTTGTTGTTTTTCCTTCAATTCAAACAGTTGCAGCGAGTTGTTACTATGGCACTGAAATCTCTTACCGTGTATGCTGTAATTTAAAAACTCGACCTTACTTTCAGTAGCTTCATTGTTAGAAGTAAAAATCATTCATATAAAAATAGTATAGTCTTTAGGCTCGCTCGCCATTTGTGCTCAAGCACATCACTAGTTAATGTTGTGGGAATTAATTTGTTATAGTAATAATAAGTAAAGTAGAAATACACATCATAGTGCCAAACTGTGCTTACTGTTAAATCATAGCATGTTTCAGTCAGCTTGCCATGTGAAGTGTGTTTTTACACCAGCAAGTGTGTTGCCTAAATTGCTTTGCAATGTAGCTATTTGCAGAATAAAATATAAAGAATGAAACTGGAAGAATCAGTTAACACAAGGAGAGGGGGAAAAAAGAACCCTGTAATATAGTGACACTTTTTAATGATTCTTCTCCAATATCCCATGATAGCTAAAACCACCAAGTGTAACAGATAATTACCTAAAGAGACCTGACGAGTAAATTAGAGCTAATTTTCAGGCAATGTGGTATAAGATGGAGTGTGCCAACCCTAGAGTTTTTCTTCACCAGTCTGGATGATGCCTGTCATATATAAAGTATTAGTGGTTCCTGTGTCATTCTTGGTCGTGAGAATTACCGCTTAATTTTTTAGTGGGAAAGGATGTCAAACAGTACTCACTTTAGGTTGGTTGTGCTAATCTTGTTTGTGGCTCATTGTAGTGTCTAATCCTGGTGGAGGCTATCATGCCCAGTAACTTCCTTAGTAATTTCCTTCAAATTTTCCAAATCTGGAATTTGAGTGCTTATTTGTTTCAATGTTATGTGTGGTATTATGGTCAAAATTTTGTACATGTCATAATATGCATGTGGGTGCATGATCTCGTGTGTGTACTGTGTAGTGAACTTGTTATGTATGCATGCATACATGTTGTCTTATGTACATGCGCGTACATGTCATGTATGTATGTGTGCATGTTGTCACATGTGTATGTGTTGTCAAGTACACATTTTAGGTTGTCATGTGTGCACATGTAGGCAGGAAGGCGGATGTGAGAGGTTTAAATCTGTCTGAGTTGGGAATCCAGACAAATACTCAAACAGGAAAAATTATAGTAGATGAGCAGGATGCTACTGATCAGAAACATATTTATGCCATTGGAGATGTTTCTAATGTAAGTAAAAAGATGGTACTGTAAACAAGTTTGTAATGAATTTGAAGTTCGTAGGAGGGCTAGTAACAGGTACAAGCGGAGTATTGATATCAGGAAACAAACTCCTACCAATTCAGGAAGCTCGCATATATATTATTAATAGTTGGTCAGTGAGCAAAAAAATGTGATATTGATTCTTGCATAAATATGATAATTACAAGCCTGAGGGAGGGGAAAACAACAACAACAAGGCATGAGGGTAATAGCCTAATGAGATGCAGTTGTTTATTTCCATTTTGGTGACTCTTGACCAAGTATGCAATGGGATTTTTTATTTTTTATTTTATTTATTTATTTTTTTTTACTTCTTTATTTGTGTTTTGTCGCTACTTTTGAAAGTGCAATGGTGGTAGGATAGAGCTGTATGCTGAATATGTATTGGAATGGAGTATTGTATCAGTCAATAGCCCATTCGCAACAGCCAGGTGTTGTTCTGACATTCTTTCATACATTCACAGGGCTTTTAGTGAGCGATGTCCAGTCCATTCTTTAATAGTTTTTTTCTGGCACTCCAGCTTGGAATAAGTCTGAAGTTCCAGTAGCTTGCAATGAGTGATTGGTTTTTGTGGCCTGAATGCTAGCCTCACTACACATAGTTTTTAACAGAGAAGAGAGAGAGTATTTTTCTGATGGGTATTGATGTGAACCAGGGTTTATCAGGATCAATTGGGACAGTTGGCAATAGTCTAGCATAAAAATAGTCTTTTATCCAAGCATCAGGAGGAAGCTTTCGGAAATACAAATCTAAAATATGAACGTGGCACTTGTTGCCAGCACATGATCAGAAAAAATGGGAACACTTTTGGCTTCCTTTTTAAGTAAGCTAGACCACCCAAATTATTTTTTGAACAATTTTCCAGATATAGATAGTATAAAGAAGGGAAAGTGACTTTTACTATCTGTGACAATTCAAGGTTTCCATGTTCTTGACCCCTTTGTAAGCTTAATAATTCCGTCCATTCAGATAAATATGACTTAAAGTGCTTTTGGATTTTTCACACCCATAACATTAGTCTCCCAGAGTTGGTTTTCTTCTTCTTTAGAAATAACTTCTGCTTAGTGTCTTTAGCTATAACCTTCCTTCTAAAGTTCCTTAAATAGAGTGTCGAAAACAACATGAAGAGACTTGAACTTATACTATTCTTTTCCAAAAAATTAGGAGCTTTGGGATTAATCTGTCGATTATGGCAAGGAATTCCTGACAATAACTAGTATATGGATTTACGAGGATACAATTCAATACTTTTCCTAGTTTCTAAAGTGTAGCGAATTAGCCTAAATTCCATTTCCTTCTCCGTTCCATTGATTAACAAGTTTTCAGGAACCGTTTTGTGTGGAAAAATACTATTTCTAGTCATTCTCCAAGAATCATAGTTGTGAATAGCCCATTGTGTAGAATAAGTTGTTATTTTGAAGTCTTTTTAATGGACATTAGACTAATTTCTTCCCGAGTTTTTAAAATCAAACTGTTATTTATTACTGTGTCACTATCAGTAGAATCATTAAAAATCCCTCTTTTCCAGCTCACTTCCATCATAAAGAAACAGTTACTAGCAGAAACCTGCCTCGGTGTCAATGTCCGCAGGCTATAAACCAATAAAATTGGTTTGTTGCAATTCACAAGCCCTCGCAACTTGGTCTTCACCCTAGTGTCTCAGGGTTTGTAAATCGCATGCAAACTTCAATATTGATTTACAACTATTGCATATATCCCGCTGTTAAAATATCTTGAACTAGTGATCCACTCATTTTAGCATGGTACGTGGTCGTCAACAAGGTCACTTATTTTAATGGTTTCCTTTGTCCGACCTATAAAATTAAAATAGTTGAATAGTCTATCAACTCACCATTTATTAAAACTGGAATACTTATTTAAATTGAAAGCTTTATCTGTTTAAACCTACACTTATAACTAACTGTGAAGTTACTATTTTTTTGTTGGTTTTTTTGTTTTGTTTTTCTTCCAACTAAGTTTTACCTCTTAAATGATGAGGAGTACAAATTATATTTAGTAGATAACAGCTAGATTAGGATATCATAAGTCTGCTGTGCTTAGTAATATGAGGTCTCGAGCTGTAGCATTCTCACTACGCTTGGAGGTTACTGGAAGCCCAGGAGTCCTAAACGTTGCCAATTTGGTTTTAGAACATAGCAATCTATAGTGACATTGGTCTGTTTATATAGTGCCCTCTTAATTTTTCTGCACTTGTTTATCCATCAGGAGATTGGGCATTTTAATAAGATGACCTTACAGTCAGATAGTAAAAGAGAAGTAAAAAAGCAAAAACACATGAGAATTTGGCGTGCATGTTGGGTATAAGATGGTCGTGTTTTTCACTGTTTAATCATTGCTGTAGACCATTTCAGTGCTGCAACCTTAAACTATTTAAAAAATCGTATTTATTTAAAATTTTATTGTCATTTCTAGGGTACCCTCTCCTAATTATTAATAGCATATGTAGAAAGAGTTTATGGCCTCTGCTATTCTGGTGTAGAATGTGGAGATGTCTGGTTATGTAATAAGTATGATTGTTTCTCCTCTGTTGAGTAGTGAGGTCAGTAAACTTTTTCTATTTCATCTTGTAGACCAGATGGGAGTTAACTCCTGTAGCCATTAAAGCAGGCAAGCTGTTGGCCCACCGTCTGTTCGCTGGCTCCAGTCAGCTCATGGACTATAACACAGTAAGCATTCTATGATAGAACATTGCACAGTTCTGTGTGTACTATATTTGGTATGTAAACGTTGTAATGAATGATGATACATGGAGAAAAAGGAGGAAAAGGAAGATTAATTAGCAGTCTTCCCTCCACAACAAGTAGTGCCCTCCCTGAAACCTCACGTATTGTGGTATATACTACATATAAAATAGTGTATATACATACTGGTGAAATAAAAATATAGCTGGGAACTAGTGTTTTAACTAGGTAACTTTTTTATTTTATTTACTTGACAGTTTTTCTGATTGGTTTGGACTGTATGTATTTTTTGTATTTTATTGGCAAGTATATTTACTCATAATACTAACATTCGTTGTGAGTGCATGTTTTTTTTTGTTGTTGTTGTTTGTTTGTTTTTCAGGTCCCCACCACTGTGTTTACGCCACTTGAAATGGGGGCAGTTGGCATGACAGAAGTGGAAGCCATAGCAGTACATGGCCAGCACTGCATTGAGGTTAGCCACAGACCATGCTTCAAGGATTCTTCAAGGATTCAAGGATTCTTGAGCTGCTCAGCTGGGCCTGAAATTGTTGTATTTTTTTTTTTTTTTTTTTTTTTGCTAGTCAACCTTTAGTTACTTGCATAGGAAGAAACCAGTTAGAGTAAATGTCTTGAAGTACTTAAAGCCTGGAAGGTCATCCTTTCATATATATAAACATCTCCCTGCACCACTCATAAATGGTAACCAGTATGATCATTTTTTTTTGGTGTGCAGTGTGTGTGTTGAGAGGCTATTTTTAACATGGGGTTTTACCCAAGATTTCCAATGACAATTAACTCTTAATTTGGTTGGGTTTTTTTGGTGACCATGGCCCTAGATACTCTAAGTGAAACTTAAATCAGTAAAATTATGTTTTCAGGCTGTAGTGGAGGATGGTGTTAGTATGAGGCTTTGCATAAAATGACAACTGCTATGTCTTTCAAAGTGCTAATTACTAAACATTTTTATGAGTAACCATAACCCGATCTATAGTATCCCGCTAAAATTATATGTAAGTTCCAAAAGAGTTGACAGTAATTAAAGCATTTAGGAGAACTTAAGGCTTCTTATTTTATTAATTATTTAATAAAGTGGTCACTGAGCCGCATTACCAGTAGCTTCAAGTAAATCAATAAGAGCGCATGTGTCTTGAAGAGCATAACCAAATAAAATCATTTATTTTTCCTTCTAAGTGTTTATGGGATGCATTGTTATTGTTGTTCCTATGTGTTATCTAATTATAGGTATATCATGCCTTGTACACGCCACTGGAATTCCAACTTTCCAAAAGAGCCAAAGAACACTGTTATATCAAAGTAAGAGAAGATTTTTGTTCAGATTAAAAAAATTTTACTCTTAAATTTGTTTAGATGGTGTGCCTGAAGGATCCTCCGGAGCAAGTACTGGGTCTTCACTTAACAGGGCCGAATGCAGGGGAAGTTTTGCAAGGATTTGCAGTAGCCATTAAGTAAGAATATAGGTTCTCTTGTTCTGAATTTTTTCTTTAAAACATGGAGCATTATCGAATTCAGTTTCCGTCTGGGTACTTGACAGATGGGTACTTGTGGGAGGGATGGGGGAGCTCACCAGGAAATAGCCATTGCAGATATTTAAGTACATTGAATCACCATAATAACAAACAAAGTTCCCTCATTTCAATTATTAGCCCACCTCCTTCAGAAGGAGTGGGCAGTACATGCATGGTTTTCTTCCGGCTGCTGTGATGTGGTAGAGAAGGAAACCATTGGGATTAGGCAAGCCTATGAGAGTGGAGCATACAGAAATCATTTGGAATGCTGGTTGGGTTAGAGCTAACGGAAAAGATTTTTCATGTTACTCTTCTGTTGTAGGTTATTTAGAATACCAAAATTAGAGATGTAAGGTCTCAGCTTTCCTATATATAATATGTACATAGTATGTATGTATATATATAATATATATATTATATATATTATATATAATATTAGTCTACACAAAGTAGACCAAAAGCATGAATAAGCAGCTGGATGTATTCATGTCATTATGCCAACAGTTACTTGAGGGAAAAACTATTTTAAAGGAACATTATTTAATAAATAAAAAAAAGGTTAGACCACTGTTGGATTGCGATAGTATACACGGAGTAAACCAATTAAAATACATCATTTTAATTCTGTGGACTACATAGTTACTCTAGATACGTATTGGTGATCGGCTTCAATCTCACCATTACAATTCATTATAAGACTCCTTGGGTTAGGATTTTTTTAAAATTATTGTACTTCTTGCTGATATTTCACTCATGGTTTGCTATCAATGTACATTAAATAGGTGTGGTTTATGCCGTGAAGCTCTGGAGTCTGCTATTGGTATTCACCCTACATGTGCTGAAGAAGTTACCAAGCTTCACATCACTAAGAGCTCTGGCTTAGATCCGAAGGTCACAGGATGCTGAGGGTAATGGTCCTTGGCTGGCTGCAAGACTTGCTGCTAGGTATGTAATGTATGTTTTATTGAACTAAATATCGTGAAATGGTGGAGTACCATGAAAACATGAGTGCCAAGAATACATGTTTTAGCCATGTATATTCACTTGCTCTTGAACTCTGATACTTCAGAAAGTACTTGTGAACAAGTTATAGCATTCCTGCAAATGTATGTCAGTTTCTCAGTGCTAACAATAAGCTGCTCACTAACAGTTTGAGAACTAATAGTCAATTCTTTTAGACTCAGACAGTGTTATGTCCCTTTTTTATTATGCAGCTCACTGATTTATAGTGAATATCAATCGTAAATTTTAGGTTCATAGTATATTGAGATTTCCAATGATCACAAATAGGGAGATAATGATTTTTTGTGTTTATGCTTAGCCATAAAGTTGGCTCAGTTGGAGTATTGTGGGTCTTGTTTGTTTTGTTTTCTGTTAAGTATATAGCTACACAGGTGAAGGCGGGATCATGCACCTGAAACTTTTTTGTTCACTAAAAATATAAAATAAATTGTTTCAGTATAATATTATCTTAAAATTATGCTAGGTTTAATTTAGTTTAATCTAAGATCTTTGGTCATGTTTCTAACATACAGTTACAGTGTTTGTTAATTAAGTGATCATGTTGGTCAATTTGATTATTAGTAGAGAAGAGATAGAAGAATGAAGGTGGCAGAGAGCCCAGAATAAGTGCCTCATGTACATCCAAATCTAATAACCAACATAGGAAAAAACATTTTCCAAAAATGACTTCTCTTCCACACTAGAAACCACAGTATTGATAGTTATTCAATTATGCTCTTTCGACGGCATACCGTGGAAATCTGTGAAGAGTCCTGATCTGATTGTGGCTAAGAATTGGAGGTAGAAGGGCAGAGCCCAAGAAGAGCTTCTTGGTCACTGGGTTTGCAGTGTTTATTTCAGAGAAACCCTCTGGGGTTCTGGCTAATGCATGACCCACTGTGGCAACATTTGATCTACTCATAGCATAATTGTATTTGCAAGAGGCTGCTTGAACTTTGGTTGGTTTATTGCTGTTGGTTTAATGTGTTTTCACTAATAGACTTGCAATGGTAATTGTCTTTGAGGTTGAAAACAAAGGAAAAAATCAGAAATAATTATTATATGAGATTTGGGACATGGTTGCCCAAATCATGTAGGATATAATATGTTGTGGTTTAAAAACTGACTTATGAAGAGATATCTCCTACAGTTGTTGTTTGGACAATTACAATGATGGTGAACAAGATAGAGGAGGTGAAGTATATAGTTTGTAGGGGGAAAAACATCTTGTCAATTGGGTAATGTGTGTTGTTTGTGCTTAAAAAATATTTTGGAGTCAAAGTCATGTTGTTCCCAATTAGCAGTGATTGTCCACTTTCAATCAGGTAGTGTTGTGCTAATAATAATAATGTAATGCATAGAAGAGAGATTGGAACACTTTTAAAATTGGTCTTCAGTCAGTCAAAAACAAGTGCATTGCATGTGTGTATAGCTGCCTAGAATTAGTGTTATAACATTTGTGGTATATGGTGTACCAACTGAGCCTATTGGAGTTTCATAGTGTTCAGTAAAGATGTCATGGGGTTAATTGCAATACCAGAGTATAATTTCTATTGCGAACAAAATGTAATGAATAAACGAGCCAGGCTTTACTATAGTAAGGCGCCTGTGCCACCAAAGATGTCCAATTTTTGTTATTTTGTTTTGTGTTATCCCCAAATCTACATATGCAATCATGATAGTTGGTTTCTTATTCTCTTCTGTCTCAAACTAATGACTGTGTACTTTTTAAGTTTTGACCTACTACAGGTTGTATATACCCAAGCATAGTTGATATCAGGTGGCTGGTTATATCCGTCAATTAATTGGCTATATCCAAAATCTAGACACTTGCCTTATTTTATTGGGGGTCGAGCGGCACAAGTGAGACACTGTCAGGGGCAACACAATTGAAAATTGGAGATATTTGTTTGTTTATATATAAGTTTGGACGTATGTATGTCATTTTGTACTTTGACCCTAATGTTCTGATGTTTGCTTGGAGGTCAACTTCGTCCCATACTCAATAATTAATTCAAAGTTTGAATTTTAGGGCTAGGCTAGAAAAATGTATGGCAATTCCTTTGTCCTTTGAAGTACTTTTTTTAATTTTTTTTAATTTTTTTAATTTTATTTTTTTTAAAGTCAAACATTCGTGGAGAGTGGTTACTATGGCATTAAAGCCTCGTTACCATATATATGTTATTTAAAACTTGGAGCTGGAGTGCTTTTTGTGGGGAATCACTGGTCATTTAGGTGGTCAGAATGACTTATTTATTACAGAAGCTACTGCTCAGGAAAATTGAAGTAAAAATAATAATTCTATATTTTTGTTAGCTAATGTACATGGTCAATGGCTGCGTAGCTAGTTAGTTGACTGAAGATGCCTTCTTGAACTAGGAGTTAGAACTGCTTTGAAACTAAATAAATGTAAATTCATTTAGTTTTGTTTAAATTACTCATACACAGTTGCTCGCTTGCCTTTTGTGCTGAAGCACATCACTAGTTTTAAGTCTTGAAATATGAAGAGTAATTTATCTGTTGACGGTGGCATAGATTAATATATGTGACACACCTTGAGAATAATGGATGTAATGTGGACTTCACTTTTTAAGTATAGCTGTGAAGTGAAAGGCTGGTAAAGGGTTATTTAGCCCCTTCTCCCTTTTCCCATTATGTAAAGCTAATAAAATAAGTGTATATGTTATTTAATGTAATACATACAATATCCTATGCCAGGAGTCTGTATATGTGTTGTTGTTGTTTTTTGCTTTGTTTTTTGTTTTTAATTTTTTTTGTTTTTAATATTTTTATTAATCTCCATATACATGTATATATATATATAAAGCCCATGGTGGATAAGAAAACTAAAAACTGCTATATAATTTTCTGTGTTGTTAATTAGATTATAGTATTGGATTATCAGCAACAGATAGTTCCTATTCCTGTGAGATCATTGCTTTCTAGAAAATGTACTTAATTAGTAACACTTTAATAGCCTTTGAATAATAGCAAATATATATATATATATATATATATTACTGATTGCATGAGAATGCTAACCTTCAATGCTTCATACATTGAATAATTCAGCAATCGTACTAGAAAAGAACTGTTGGTTGGTGAGTATTTAATATCCACTATCAGTGTAGAGTGTGGGAGGCTAATAAACATTTTATGTACTAAGACAATAGATTCTACCAGTGGAGGTTCTTCTCTGAAATCCACTGATAGCAGACTTACTAACTGACTGATCATTGCTGTCACTTATTGCTAGTAAAAGAGCATTTTCTTCGTATAAGGAGTAATTTGAGTTGTTGTTGTTGTTTTTTTAACTGAGAATTTTTATAGCAAGTGAGTATGAAATTCCATGTACTTAATGGGAATGATTTCACTTACTTTAGTAAATGAAGTATACGATCTATTATTATAGAGTAGCTCCCCACACATACTCTTATGTAAGTGTGTAATACAGGAGTTTAATGTCAGTCAATGAGATACTTCACAAGTAAAACTTTATGTACTTATAATAGTTTTTAGTGCACATAGTAATGTCTTTCTTGCTTTGTAGTTAGTTTTAAGTTCTGCACCAACATGGTACTCAGACTATCCACTTCTGGTGCTCAGACTATCCACTACTAGTGCTTTATGTTGCAATATGGAATTTCTAAATCCCAGCAAGATTTAGTCTAGTTGATTCACTGTCTGTGCAGTACAGTTCATACAATCAAGTTCATACAATCAAGTTGGCTCTATACACTTGTTTTCCCCGCAGAGCAAATCCCAATGTGTCTCAGTGAGGTGCAGTATCAAAGTAAATGTAAGACGTGTCTTGATGTAAATTGTGAGAAGTGTTGGGCTTGATTTAAGTGGCTTGTTGAAGTGTGTTTAATTGTTCAACCTGTTATCACTTTACAGGCCAAGCCAGAGTGGGGAAACTACAGACCTGTCTTCATATTTCTGAACATTGGACTGAATGATGATGCATTCTGAAACCTTTTCATTTTTAGGAAGAACTGCATCTGATGAATTTAATGAGTCCAGTTTTTTTATGTTGTCAAATCAAAAGCAAAATCAAGTGTTTTTTGGTAATAAAAAAGTATGAAAGTGATGACAATGGGACCAAATAGGGACACTTGGACACTTGATAAAGACTTGCTGGAAGACCTAGATTCAGTTGGCTGGGAAGCATCATTATTGTAAGACTGTAATTACTAGTGACTGGAAAATAGGCAAGAACATCACTACTACTACCAGCAATAAACATTTAGTACGTAAGTATGTATTTTGTTGGCAGTATACTTTCATTAAATTTAAATCATACTTGTAATTGCACTTATATTGGGTAGTGATAATCCCATTTTAATGTTTGTGAGATAAGCATAGTGTAGTGACTCATTTTACAATAAAAAGTTGAATCTGTGTATAATTTATAATTTGGGATATTTAGCAAAATATAAAAATTTGTAGTTTTTTTAGAAGATTAACCATTATTTTTCAATTACTATACATATTAATATTAGTATTATACTTTTAAAAGCGTATGTCGTGGGCTTTACCCCACCTCCACATCGCGCCAGCGTGGACGTGAGGTTTAATCTCACCTCACTGTGGATCCACCATTGCCCACAACCTCTTAGGGTTACAAGTCTGTCTAAACTAGTGGTCTTGGGTTCCACTTCAACATCACTTCTGGAGCTCACACAAGCGATAGGAGCTCTGACAAGTGTAGACTAGAGTCCAGATATAATCCACTACTTTCTGGGCCTTGAGGCTTCGGACTGATAGTTCAACCGTATCGAGGTTGCTCTGGTGGCCTGTCCACGAAATTTGAATTTGTAACAGTCAATAGGTTGAGGGCTTGCCGTGGTTGGCTTGTGGACAGTGAGGGCTGCTCCAGTCAAGTGGTGCGAGATAATGTTGGTTAATCTGCGTCCCCCAAGCAGCTGATGTGGCACTGACCAAGCTGCCCAGAGCGGGTTCTGGCCCAGAGATGGGTGGAGAGAGATGGTACACCTATCAAGCTTTTGGTCTGTGTAAGCCTGACCTACTCTTTGGCTTTTAAATAGTGCTCACTGTCACATACTTGGTGTCCATGGTGAATTATAAACCATACTATATTTAGATTCTTTAAATAGAACTAAGTCTGTCAAGACACATTTTGTTTTTAAAAAGTAACTTGTATTACAATATTTCACTACTCGTTAATAAGACAATTTTATAATTTTTATTCTAGTTGTTTTATGGCATATTTCAACTATATTAGGTCTAATGGTTGGGCCAAGCATATTCTCTTATAGTTGAAAATTGAAAGAAAACATTCTCATACGTCTTAAGAGATGTAGTGACATATGTATTCCTTTAGTTAAATGATGGAGTTCCCCTGACATCACAGGATGAACATGAAGCCACTTTTCACTGGAGATTTAGTTCCTCTTTTCCTTCTTACAGCAAAGAAGTGCTCCAAGACTACAGAATTAAGTCTCCAATTTATAATTGGTTTCACAAGTGAAAGGAAGACACTGGTAGGATGTAATTAGGTCTGGTGATGAGAAATCAATGAATTATCAAAGATTAGAATGAAACACTTAGACTGATTAGAGATCTTTTTATACGAATTCTACCATATTTTTAAGAACTTAATCATGTGTTTATATGTTGTCTCCTGATTCTAAATGTTTATAGCTAAGCGGCACTATTATTCATTTGATACAGGAGAAATCATGAGTCTGTTGGCATAGTATTTACATAAATGCAGTGAGTGATATTTTCTGGTATTAACCAGATAACATAATACTTTGCACGAGTCAGTGCACAATATGGGGAGATATTTCATGACCACTCTAAAGTATTTGCATGAGCTGAATGCAAGTGAAAATACAAGCATGAGAGTGAAATATTACCCCCATATTGTATCACGAGTGTAATACATTGTTTATTGTACATTAAATATTTCTAAACATTCAGAAGTAACTCTGCCATACTTAAAAAAATTCAGTTGTCCAGAACTACACACAGGCGCGTTCTAGCATTCAATATGTAGTGTTCAATATGGGAAAATATTGAAGGCTCGTATGATGCAGAAATGCTTAAAGGAAAACATCCAATGTAATAATGTATATTATATTTACTGAGGCAATATTATTAATACATGCTTGATGACAGAGGCTTATATTTCATTTGTCTGACATTTTTACAAAAATTGGTGTTATCTGGTGTCAGCTTTTTATTCATAGTTATTTCATTAGGTTGAAAAAGAGAACTGTGGACTTGTTACTGTCAGTTATAAGTTGCCCTCTTTTGCTGCTTCGTAATATGCATTAATCTACACTTACTGACTATGCCATGTAATCTCCTATAACTTCAATGCAGTTGACATTTGATTGGCAGGTGTGAATAGCCCTGCTAACTCTCATCTTGTATTTTCGTGTTGTGATAGCGCTAGTTACTGCCAACAAATAATAACTAATTTACTAATTCTTGTGACCCAATGGGGAAAATTTTTTTAAATTCAAGTTTAAAATTCGAAACTGATGATGAAGGTCTTCATTATAATGTCCTCAATGCAGCTTCCCTCTCAGTGTGAAACCCAGTTGGTGTATGTGGTATGAAAATAGGAGTCCATTAAGTATGTCTGCCATTGAGCAGACCTATGCTGGAACAATGGCTCAAAAGATTAAGTCATATGTGGCTTGAATCACAATGGAGAACAAAGCTCTAATACAAATAAACCATTTAATATTAATATGCAAGTCTGTGGTATCTCTAGGAATTTATGTTTGTTTTCCGTAGGTTGTGGTATGAAGGAATTAATTAGCTCGGCTGTTTTCGGCAGTACATCTGTATCTGTACAGTTAATAGTAACTTAACTTGACATTTTAACTTCTTGCCAAGGATGCTATAATAATTAATTACTTTTGTGCCAAAAAAAAAGTGAAATAAACAATTTATATTTAGTGACTTGCAGCCTGCTGTGTTTAAGCAACCGTTAGGACTATCTTTGATTCTATAAGCTTCAATGAAGGCATAACTCCAGTATAACTGATGACAGTTATATTTTAGAAGAGATGTCTAATTTTAAGAAGCTGTAAAAAAATATTGAGAGGATATTTATAGTTTCATATTTTTGAAGATTTGTAAGGTGTACTCTCTTAGTAGTCCAGAGCTTGGTGTTCAAGTGCGACGACCCCAGACACTCTCATGTGATAGCTTTCTTTAAACATTGATTATAGTTGAACACCAGGCCGTGCTCTCTCTCTTTGTCTATGTGAGCTCCTGATTATGTACAGGCTACAGGCTAATTTTTTTAATTTTTTTTAATTTTTATTTTTTTGCTTTTGCAAGGTTCCAGTTGTTGTGTTTTTGTGGACATTTCGTTTGCCAGCTGTGTTTGGTCTCTGTGCAAGGCAAATTGAATCCCTGTTTCTGAAACCCTTTCTATGCAGTTATGAAGTTTACTACAGGAGATAAGACCGAAAGTGCAAGTGACGGGAGGGAATCAGCTTTTATTTATCATTCTCAACAAAGTTCTTTAGCTCGTTGTTGGTACTGATTGCATTTTCTGCAATTACTGTGCTCATAATGGATGCTATAAGAATGAACACTGTAAGGATGAGTCATAGATATGATGTCCAGTCAGATATAGAAACAACTCTTGCTTTTTTAATTAGTTCTACATCGTCAAACTACACTTGTAAGCATCAAAATGTTTTCATTTAACATTTTATAAATTTTCCAAAAGAGCAGGTGCATATTCTTTGTTGAGGTCCGAGAGTGATTGATGTGAGCTAATAGAGGCCATATTGGACCAACAAGCTAAACCTCTCCCTCCTCTGTTAGCACATCTTGGTTCCCTTTTAACTTCCTCCTTCAAAAACTTTAAAGTCTGAAATCTTTACCCCGTACAACAACTCCTGGTAACAATGACTGTGTATTTGTTTAGACAAGGAAACTTTCTGTTGACTGTTGGATATTAAATTAATGGTTGAAATGTAGTAAAGTTTGGGTTGCTTCATTTACCATTAACAATTATTGATCTAGGGATTTTTTATTTAGATGTACTTTACCACCACCACCATGGGATGATGGATTTGTATGCAAATGTCTTTATGATTCAATGATTTTAGTTGAATAAAAGCTAAAATTTCTAATTCATGTTGACCATTCAAAATACTGTAGACACAGCTAAATCAGTTTGTGAGCAGTATGCACAAGTTAAACTTCCATGGCTGTAAGAAAAGGGATCAAGCTATGGTTATACTGGTATGTCATTGCCATAATCTGATGAATGTGATGGCCGGTACAAGTTTAGAGTGACAAATTGTGAGTGGAAGCTTTTCACATCTGGATTACTCCCGAATGTGGCATAAGGTTTGAATTATGGATGCTTTTGTAACTCTACTAAGAATCATCTTAATAAATAAGGAATAACTTGACAGTAGCTGTTTTCAGTTTAACCGTTTAGTAAGCTTGGTGTCATGCCATTGAGTTAGGAACCAGCAGGATTTTAAGTTGGTGCGATTATAGAGCTTCATCCAATAATTGTACATGGTCACTGTCTGTGCCATTACTCTTGATTTTTTAGTTTAAAGTGTGAGCTTCAATCCCCCCCCCCCTTTCAGGCTATTAAGTATGCTTATATATTTCACAATCTCTATTACTGAGTTTGCCAGTAGGAGGCCATATGTTGTCTAGAAAATATCCCACGATCAATGTTGCATCATTTTTTCCAGACTCTAGCTAATTATTACATTGCCAGATGCTGATGACTCCATTTCCTTCTCTGCATTACAAGTAGTGCTTTCAACACAAGCATACACATTTTAACTATAAACTGGTGCTGTGCTTGTTGTTATTATTATTGTTGTTTTGTACAAGTGCAAATTAATCCACACTTTCTCTAAGATGTCTGCATTATTGCAAAGTACTCGTACGTGTAGTATGGCGGAACAGTGTGCTGGAACAATTTCCTGACCACTCCCTTGCCCAGAAACCCTGTCAAAGCCACTTTGAGCTCTGGATGTGACCTTTCTTGGTACAGTCTTAACTAATCACATCATAAAATAAATCTCAGTAGTGTGTATCGATATGTAGAGCTGTGGTCAATTTGATGTCCATAAAGTCAGCTTGTGTTGCCGATAGTGTGTTGTGACGATGACTTGTCGGTGGTGGCTGATAGGCTCCCGCCTTCTCACAACTTTAGGATTTCAAGTTTGGCAGCTTCTTTTTTTTTTTTCCTTTTTTTTTTTCCCCTGCATGACACTTGGTAGCCCAAGTATAGGCATGATGGGTGAGATCAGAGCTGGAATGGTTCTCCTTAGTTAGCAAGCTTTCTCATGGAAAAAAAAAGTTTGATAAAAGAAGAGAGAGAGAATGAAAGAAGACAGTGTTCATTGTGAGAGATTATACATTGTTTGGGTGAGTGCAGCTATTGGTACTTTTCCAACTGATTGCATAAATTTAACAACTTGGAAGTGAAATAAAGACCAGAAATATTTCAAAGAGCAATATAGTTACAAACAGCTGCATGTCATCTTGGAGCTTGTTTTAAGTTATATCACAATCGATAACGCTCGATACTAGTGGTCTTGCATGCCCCTGCCAGTGTCCTCCACTATGATGTAGAAATATTCAATAATGGCATTACATAATAGCAATTTATTTAATTACTGTAAAATAGAATTGGTGCAGCCACAGTTTAGTCTACCTCCCATCCACACCTAGTATCTAAACCTTTCAACTGAAACCATCGGGAGTTGGATTACTACTAGGATTGTGACATTGCTGGTGAGTAGTCCTTAAATCTTCAGTTCCCTTAATTACTTTGTTCTAACTGTAGCAGAAGTTAATATGATTTGTATACTGCACTTTTGAGATGTGCCCGTAACTGTTGCATGTGAAAGCTGCATTTAATTATAAATCAATTAGTGGTATATTAATCAGGTCAGCATCTGAAGGAGAACGCAAGTAGTTCGACTAAATTTTAAGTAAGTAAACTGGCTACTATTAATACTGATGTGTAACAATTGCAGGTCAGGATAAACACGACAATAACTTAATCACACTTTCATTCATTTCTGTGCTTACCATGAACATTTGTAATAGATCACTATTAAAAAGTCAAAGCGTGTGTTCCTATGATGAACTCACTGAACCCTGTAAGTACAAAGTGCAAACAAAAAAAATTATTTTTTTCCCAAATATATCTGCCACTCCCTGCTGTCTGCATAAGTAATAACAAACGCCCTCACAATTAGGGGCTTGCAGCTCACCTGGTGAGCCTGGTTCTTTACCACACACCGAATCACCTCAACATAACTCCCACTCAACATACCTGTTCAACTCATAATTAGATCATGTAATTGACTTGATTTGATTACAACTTGTGTTGTTCTCAACCAGGAGGAGTCCTTGGACAGTGTGTGATTAGTTTTGAAGCTAAGTGTGAAGACATTGTGTACAGACGGGCTATTAGTGTTACACTTGTAGAGTGGGCGTACCTTCCGCATAGTTGAACTTTCCTTAATTATCTGTACTACGCCCCTCCTAATAATGTTGGTGGCATAATTTTGGGCGGGATCAGTACCAGAAATTCTCATGGTAACAAGACTAGGTTTCAGATCAAACACCCACCTGCTTGAAAATATGCAGTCGTTCACGAGACATTTAACAGAAGAAGTAGAGTTATATCAACTCTATTTTAAACACATTTTGAACCAGTCTTCTTTTTCTAATCCAATTACCATAGTGTGGTTTCAGTGACTCTTGAAACATCTTCATTAGCTCAAGAGGCTCCCCGTGCGTGGTCTTGAAAATTGATAATTGGCAATCAGCCATTGCTGAAGTTGTGGTTCTTCATTTTTCCTGATCAAGCTGTATCAGGCCATTGGTTGCCATAGCTAGTGAGGGCCAATAGACCCACACACGAGACCTCCACCCAGCACACACCATACAAGTCTAGTTACCAAGTCTGCCAGGAAGTATTAGAGGAATATGAGATACAACAGTGGCTGGTTGGATTGTGGCGAAATAATTCAATGAGGAGCCAGAGTGGAAACATAAGTAAATAAATAGATTTATAAAGCATTTTAAAATAAACTGAGTTAAACTAAAAGGGGAAAACATTTCTATTGCTATAAAATTAAAGGTTTGTAGTGAGATATAGGTATGAATGAAAGCAGATTGAGGTCAGGCCAGGTTAGCGTGGTCAGTTGTGAATCCTTCAATGATAACGGTTCAAGCTGTTCCATGGTTCTTCATCTGGACTGATTAATTTAAGAAGAACATGTGATTCATACTGACGGGACTGACCTCAAGGCTCACTATGGCTTACCTCAAGTGAGACCATCAGCTGACGTACTAGTAGAAGCCTCCTAATAGGCCAAGACTAATACGAGAGAATGAGGTAGCAGTTTGGCGCCCAGCTAAGTCCCTGGGGAAGCACCTCAGATAAAAGTTGTAAGCAGGAGAGTCCAGGTTGATGTGGTCCACTACGCCAGAGCCTGCACTTTCTATTAATGGCATCTGTGTCTGGTTTGCCATTGTCCCCTCATCTCTCTTCCTGGAGTCCTTTCAGGAGAACTTGGTAGTAGGTTTGTCCTAAATATGAAGGCAAGAGGGACAGATGTGTGGGACACTTTGATTCTCACTGATTTACTTTGTGGATTAGCATTCGTTCCTAGTAATACCACATTTAGTTTCAAATGACGAGCCTCACCTGGTATCCTTGTGTAAAGCCCACTTGTGAGTCATAATTTAGCTCAGCTATATAATGTTAGCATCAGACTTAATTATAGCTTTTACTCATTTTTAAACACAACTATGTTTTATATTCATTTAATATACAAATGTATAGCCTACACTTTGAATTATGCACTTAAGTGTGACTGGAGTGGTAAGACTATACTGAGTTAGTGCTACAGATTAACTTATCAATGCTAATTAGGTTAATTGGGTCAACTAGCATTATTAACGAAGTGCTGGTCAGTATCCCACTTGAGTTGCCTAGGGGTTGCCATGCCATTTAATTAGAGGTTATGTAAGAACCAATGGTCTGATAATTACAATACACTGAGCAAAATTTGTGACAAGATTCATAAGATGCCAGACACTTAGTCTCGAAGCTGTGTGCTTATTTAATAAGTACTATATATATCACCTTCCTGCTTTTTTTGGTGCATATACTTGTAGAACCAATTCAATTTTCAAAAAAATCACAATGTTTGTTTACACAGATGATCATTGGGATGGTTAAAGATGCTGGCATAAATAGCCTAGGCATGGTTTTGCTGTGTTGACTCAGCATCTGGTCAAGAAAAGCTGATTCACTAAGTGGACCTCAAAAGACCACACTTCACTCAAGCATGGCTTGGGTTTTTGCCAGCTTACTCAGGCTCTCGACTTATTGGAACACAAATCTTTGTTTACCCTCATGATTCTCTTATGATAAGCTAACCAATTCTTTACCAATAAACCATGACCAGGCAGGCAGCTTGGCAGAAGCCAAGTGGGAAAAAAAGCTAGATCTGATATGGTAACAGCGATGGTTTTAACCGTACTCTACAATGTGTGCGCATTTACCACTTCAGGTAGCAATGGTTGACTGCTGATAGAGTAGATTCTGGACTTTGAGGATGGAAAAAGCGAGCACATTTACCAGTCACAGTTTACCAAGGGAAAGTTTTGTATGGATTCCAGTTGCCTTGCATGCACCAGCTGGTAGACCATTCTGTGACTCATTTTTTGAAGTTTCTTGATAAAAACCCAGCTACTAGACCAGCTTACCAGGTGCTGAGTTTGATAACGGCCAGATAGCCATAATGAAGTGTTGCTTCTGTGGTTGTATTTATTGTTGTCTTCTATTCCATGCAAAGCCATGAATAGTAGAAAAGGGATGTCCATTTATTTTTTGGAAATAGCAAAACCTAAAAAAAAATTGATTGTGGATTAAAAAAAAAAATCATTGTAAGAAGCAATAGGAACATTTGGTGGAGCTTCCTCCTTGAAAAGGATGTAGCTACTTCAGTTCATCCTCTTTTTGACCTGGTTTTATGTGAATTCCGGGCAATCCTTTCACGTGCTTCAGAAGAAGATACCTCTCATATGCAGGATGTGCTTCAAGAGGCCTTCTGATAATTAGATCAGCTTGCACACTGTCAGGAAAATGAATTGATAGTAAAATAATAGATTTACTCTTTCGAAGCTCAGCCTGAGGGTGAATTTGATATCAATTTTAAAATGTTGACTTTCAGAATAATCATTAACTCAAGGATTTCACTTCATCACATGTATGCATTCTGGCTATACACAGTTTAATTCATATAATTGTGCGATCTATTTTATTCATGGACACAGTAAATATCATTGAAAGCAATCGATATTAACTAGGTAGAAAAACGACATCAACTGAGTGACTCATTTTTTTTTTCATATAAATATAATTGTAGAATATTTCAGTCCAATACTGTTAGCTGAAATTGATGAAATGGTTTTACCTTCAGTGCATAACTGCCTGACCTAAAATGTAGTTTTAGCTATAGATTTTATGTTCTAGCCTTGTCATGACAACATATTTTGTTATAGTTCTGTCATAACAAGTTTCCTCATGTCATTGTTGTTGTTTTTGTTTTTTTTAACTTCACAAAAATTATCATTATTCGCCCACCGATGATGACCATTGCAAAAAGATGAAATGTTTGTGTAATTTTTTAAGACTATAGCAAATCAAAATTAATGGAACACAGTTAAATTCATTGAAGCACTACCAGCAGATGTTATGATTTCTTATCTAGTTATGCTTCCCAAATTACTGCAAATTTACTTTAATTATTTTTTAATTTTTATTTCCGTGATCATAGCACTTTCTTTCCCCCAATCTGGCTTCAGCTAATGACAGCATTTAGAAGTATCCTTTTAAGGTCTTGGCTAAAAGGGGGAGCCATTTGAAAAAAGCATATATGTTGGCACTTTGTTTGAATCTAGTTTCCAAGAAACCTTGCAAGAAGAGCATTTAAAAGGTGTTGGTCAGAAACTCCTGGCTTACAAGCCCTAGTAGTTGACTGATAAACAGTAAACAAGAACAGCTGATCTTTTAAAGCCAGATGAACACCCGTACTGATGACAGTTAAATTTCAAATTCTTTTTTTTAAATTTTATATATATTATATTTTGATCTGAACTAATTTCGATTAGGTTTTACAACTATGAATTAACAATGTAGTGTTATATGGTCGTAAAACTATTTTAAACATTACATTCAATTGTTTGTGCAGGTACAGTACCAGCTTGGCTCAAGTTTGCATTCAAATATTCCCTAATTGTGTATATTGTCACACAGTGAATAAAATGCAGTTAAATATATTGGACCACATTAGTACATTGCTTGTTAGTTTCCTCATCTTAATCCCTGATCTATTGAAATCAAGTCTGCGCATTTTGTTCCTCGAGTGATTTAAGTGAAACTGACATCATGACTCCTTTGAACTAATCTCTTCACAGAGCCAAAACTAATTAGAAGCATATCACATGCAATACCGGCTGCTCTTGACCAGGTTGTAATAGCGGTACTCCACTCAGTCTAAATTAGGCTGTGGGTGAAATTCACTAAGGTATCTGGTCCACAATTCTGTGTCAAGTTATTTCAAGGAGTTCATAGGTTGCTGTGAGTACATTTACCTCACTTTACAGCAGCCCGAGTGAAAAACAATAGATTTAGTTGTCCAGTGAAGCTAGCTCTGACCCAGAAAAAATTAGCAGTATGTAAATTAAATGAGGGAGTATACAATACAACGGAAGTAATTTCAGCATGAAATTCTACGATTTTTCTAGCAATTGTGGTGACTGGGTAGACATGAAATAATGGCATTGTGGGTGGGATGATCTCCATGGAAACCAAGTGTCACCATGGAAATGAGGAATGATGTTGTTACATCCAGTCTCCAGTATCGTCCATCTGTTGCTATACTCAGCAGTTGATCATTCCAAAATTCCTCTTGTCAACATGTCTCACTGTGGAAGCCATTTTTTCCAGCTTTGATGTGTGTTGTATACTCAGCACTGGCTGGATACTGTTCTGGAATTTGCTCAAGGGTGCTTGAGAGAGAGAAAGAAAGCAAATATGACACTCCTGGTTGTGAAATATACTGTAAGAGAGAATGTGTGGTCAGATGAGTCAGCTGTAGTATGCAATGGCTCTCTAAGCCCTCTTTATTTGTTTATATGCTATGGGAGACCTCAACTTATTAGCATTTTGGTTTCCTGTTTTTGTTGCTTGCTTTTGAAAAAGAATTTCTTATTTTTGATTCCAATTATTCCACATTGAATAAATATTAGGTGAGTTGAGGAAGTGATGATATGTTATAATGATCATCCAGGTGCAGAACTTAGGATGTAAAGGTCGCAGCAACAAACATACCAGAGCTTGAGATCATTGGCAGATATAAGTGTTGGAAGTAGAATTTATTCACATAAAAATGTCTTAGTATTTTTACATTTTGTGTGCCTACAATCTTAACAAGATAGTGAATTGTGACTATTCTATAACAATACGTACTTGTATTATTCACATTATTAAAAATTACCGGTGTACCAACTTTCACTTCAATAATTACTACTATTATACAAATATACATATTCCACGGACAATTTTATTGGCACTTTGTTATACTGTATTAATTGTTCAAATGTTTTTTAACTTTTGATTTGAAGCTTAAAGAAACTAGCTGATTTCCTAGAATCATTGTGGTTTCAAAAACTGATAAGCACTGTCACCTCAGCATGGTGAAAGTTATTGGAGTATTGAAATATAGAAACTACTTTTCAAGGAAAAAGGTGATGAAACTCTCCTGGACAGGGTTATGCATAACACTCTAATCGGCATTTAGGAATGGAGGAAAATGGGAGGTTAGACTTAAAGTTTCACAACCTGTAATACATGTGTTTAGTTTTTGAGAGAGCCTCAATATACAAACAGAGCAATTTTTTTTCTTTTAAAGTTTTAATCTTACATAATATGATTTTTTTTTTTTTTTTACAGATTTAGTGTCAACTGAAATGTGACATCAAAGAATAAGATCATAGCAGGTTCTGTATTGAATGAATAGTAAACTCCCTCTCTCTCACGCACACACAGACACACACTCTCTTTAGGATGGTAGGATAAATATAATAACAAGAGCTCATAAGATTCACATCCCACATTATAGTGCTGACGAGAGAGAGCCTATGGAAACACCACCTGTCCCTTATGCAGTAGCATGAGTAAAACAACCGCAGTCCATCTGTGATCTTGGGAAATTATGTGGCGGCCGGGTTCCTCGGGGTAAATGTTGGAGTTATCGGGTCAGAGAATGTGTGCACATACATGGAGTAATGTAGTACCCAAAAAGCCAGCAGACTTTGTAAGACTTTGACCAACCCAAGAATGCCGAATATTCATGAGGCTGGTTCCAAGCGTGGGCAAGTGGTAACAATGAGATGTGTAGTGATAGCCTTATGGGAAGAGTAAGTGAGTAGTGGATATCCAGTGGAGTTTATACAAGCTTCCAACGATGACTATTTGTGAATGTCTGAGGTTGATAGTCTCCAAGTACCTCAGTCTCTCTCTCTCTCTCTCATGTCACCTGCATGACCTGTGGTTTAATATAAACTTTTCTGAGGACTTATGCTGTGCTGGTCTTGGCTTGAGGTAGCCTAAAGATTGAGTAACTTGATAGTGCTGTCACTTTTACTTTGGCAATGGTCTGTAGTTGATGGAGTAGGGATGTGATTGATAATAATAATATAATAAATACTTTCATTGTTATTTTGATAGACTTTGTGCACTTGCTGAACAACATTCCTATCAGCACCTCAATTTTTGTTTTGTATAAGTCCGTATTTGTCTGAACAATATGCCAACAACATCCTTGTAGCTGTGGTTTATCACATAAAAGTGAGTACCTCTAATTTGTAGTATTAGTTAATGTCATTAGCAAATTTAATGATGATATAAATTTATATATATATATATATATATTTGCAGACTATTATTTTTTTGTGAGGCAGGGAGAGATTGGGAGGGGTAAGTTTTAATTATTCCCCTTGCATTCTGCTAGCTCTTGATATCAATGGGTCCACCATTTTGTCTCGTTATACAAACTCTTTGATTTGTTCGTTAAAAAATGAGACAGCTGCCTCTGATCTGCTTTTGTATAATCAAGTGTTTAGACTGGACCATTTACAATCTAACAAACTAACTGGTAAATAAACAAACAAACATTGTTCCTAAGGCTGTTCTATAACATTTGCACATTCGAAATAAAGAATTCAAAACTGTGTGTTGTGTTCTATTTTTAAGGCTTTTAGTTTGCAATTGTTGTATTGTCATGAATAAGCAACTTCGAGTTGTTCGTAAGCTCATTACTTGCTGCCCTGAAGCCTCTGGCAGGGAGTTGATCAGCATTAGGTAGTGGGAAAAAGGCAGTGTGAATGAATATGCAGCCCCACCACATGAGAGAGGTTCCCTGCAAGGCTGAGAAGGAGTCTAGACTTGTTTCAACACACAGTGTTCAGCCTAATAATATCCAGAAGAGAGAGAGAGAGAGGGAGGAGCGGAAATTAATTACTAATTTGACCCTTGGCCACATGACTTTGAGTAACCCAATCTTCATAACAGAAACCCAGGTAACCCTGAGATCTTGGGCACACGTGGGAAAACATGGGTCTATATATGAGGATAAATCTGCAGTACACTTTGGCTGTCTTCCTTGTTTCAATTTATATTTTTCTTTGAACTCCTTCAAAGCAGTAAACGTTTTTTCAAAGAAACAAATTAATTATCCTGGTAACTACTTGTTGAGATAGTAAAACAGCTTTGAACGTGGTAACACATAATAGTAGATTGATTGGTTAATGCAAAGCATATATACATTAGCTTGATTGATTGGTTAATACATACCATGGTTACACACATTAGCTTATATCAAGTGTTGTGTTTAATGAATCTCTCAGTTTGGGCAGCACTGTGGTGAAGGTGTAAGTGCATGTCAAGTGTCTGGTGGCACAGAAGATAAGATTATTTAATGCTTGCCACCCAATCTGGCAACTGCAAGCAAAGAAATAGAAGTTGGTTTCATTCAAAAAAAAAAAAAAAAAGCCAGGAAGGGAAACCCTGCTGGTTGATGGCTACATGAAAGCATAAGTTAAGGTTTCCTTCACAGAGGTCATAGGCACTTTCATTGTTTTATAGAATTGTTTTTGACCGAGGTTTGAAATGTCTCTGATTATTTCTAGCTTGAAAGGCACTTGGTGCAAGTGACAGCACATATCAAACTGATCTAGGCAAACAGATTAAGGAACACTTTTTTCTAATTCAACCAGTTAGATTGTATTATCACCAGTAAGCAAACTAAACAAACAGCCACAAAATCCAATGCAACATATTCATGTGGGTACTACCTTTGAGTGTCTGAGAATGTGCTTTTCCAACAGTTTCCATAGAAACAGTAAAGGAATGAGGGAATCCAGCCAGTGCAGATATTGATGTGTGCTATGCTAACATCTTCTATCTTTCTGACCTACTGACACCTATGGGGTAGGTGGGGCTCATGCATCATGAAACAGGAAGTCCTAGTTTGATTACTAATTTAATTCTCCAGAAAAATAGACAACTTGAGAATGAGCAAGTTAGTTGTGGGTACTATTACCTGTTGAGAGTGGCTCCATGCCACCTACCCACCCACCTACCCACCCACTCAACCTTGGTGATGTCTAGATGCACTGTGAGCCACCTGGCAGCTATTGTGACAAATGTTGGTGCAATCACCCACCCAAACCACAGCTCTTCGCCAGCAAATGTGTACCGTACACTTCAAAACTCTTATTTAAAAAAGCCAACTATTTTCTGTGGCATAAATTAGTGGTTGGTATCATGTAAAGGCAACACCATAAACATAGTTAAGTTTTATTGTAACAGTTTACTCATAATTATTGCATTGATGATGTACAATAACAACGTAGCAAGTTTGTTTAATTATTTACTAGCAATTATTTATTTACTAATTGATGGAAATAGTACATCAAGGTTAAAAAATGTTAATGAGTGGCCGAATTAGGTGGATTATCTTCTCTTACTATACTGAGCACGTGCAATCTGTAGTACTCACTTAGCACATCAAATTCCTTTTACAGTTGATGGGAATAAGTCTAGCTATCATGAATATACTTGATAATTCTGTTGGATTAGAAGATGGATTGTACAGATTACCCAATGTATTTTGGCATTAATATTTCCTCGAGTTTGAACAAGTTCAATCAAAAATGGAATAGCCTTTTCTTTTTTTTTATAATTATATGTTTGCTGAGGGATAAAACAATTTACGTTATTCTGTTTGACAATTAATAAATAGATGGAAGTTTTTTCAGAGTAGACCGATAATGTGAGGAGTTCTAAGTAGCTATTACAGCAATAATATTTGACTGCACTAGCCTTATTGAATATTGACTAGATGTTCAATGTATTAACTGATGTTTGTGTTTGTGCCACATTTGCAAGCAAAATTATTTTGTTTGTTCTATGCACCAGGAATTCACATCTATCTGCTGTTCTTGTAACACTTTAAATTCCCACGGAATATTCTAGTTCCTAATTTAATTAAGTGTTTCAAACTTCCCTGCGAACTCTTGGGCACTTCTACTCTACCGAGTATAGAAGCCATTTGAAGAAAATGATGAAAGGTCAGTATTTTTCCCTTCTCCAGTTTGCACCCCCTTCAGGCCATAGACTCCATATTTATCCGGTCCCTCGAAGAGGTCATGTGCACTTCGTATGTAAAAGTGACAGACATTGCCACAGGAACTGACTAATATGGCTCGAGGCCACAAGGGGACATTTGAGGCAAGCTGCGACGGCCTCATGCATTTTGACCTATCACTCATTTTAATCAACCAATGTCTACTCAGAGATTGCCCACTTGGTTCTGCTACAGATAAGAGATGTTCTATTTTAGGACATCACCATTTTTCTCTCCCCCCTGTGTTGTTACTGTGGTAGGCTCAGCTGACTAGGTTTTTTTTTAGTGGAGGAAGATTTGGTTATTTGAACTGGGTAATGGTGGTTTAAGCCGTGGCTCTGGTGATAGTTGTCGTGCTAATTGTGTGAACAATTTCATTGGCTAGCAAGATGTTCAGAGATTGTTAGTGTGGGCTCCCCTTCAGGGGGAAAATGCTTATAAGGCTACCTCTGGTTTACAATTTTTTTGATTGGTGGAGGAAAAATTATTCGCTGGGGGTTTGAGGTATGGAGTAAATGTTCCACATAAGGACCATGGCAAAAAGTGTAGTATGATCCTGCAAGATAGCGGCTTAGTGAGTAAGATTTCCCACAAGAGAGATACGGGGAAGTAATAATGTATGGGCATCCCAAATTATAGGGGTGGGGGGGCTCTTGCTTTTACGCCACTGCGTACCACTTATTAAACATCCTGGAGAACTTTGTACTGGTGACTTTATGTTAATTGTGCCAGTACTTGCAGCGTCCTATCTGAGACCTGATCCGTCACATACTTGAGCTCACTTGGATACTATTATAATATTTGCACTAGTATCATGATGGTAAATATTGCCCAGAGCAAATTTTTTATTTGCTAACAGTGTAGTAATTCAGTCATTGGCTATTACAATAGCTTTTATCAATTTTAACAACTTAACCTGGCAAGAATAGTCAAAACGTTGGGTTAAGTTTGAATTGAACATATTGGCTGTTAGAATAGAGAATAACTGCTATTATAAAAGTATAGTATGTTACATTTTCCTGGTGTTCTTTTCTCTATCCTTGCAACAGTACTAATTATCAGTATAGTTGATTTCCAAGGTTATTGGTGACATATGACATTAGCCAGTATGAATATTTTATTTGTGAGGTGGGAATTGACTGGCCCAAGTGTGTACTATTAGTTTTGTAGTTGCAAGTTCTCGTAGTCAACTTAATACGAGTGGATATTATATTGATGTCAGTTTTGGATAGTTATACTGGTATCCATCATAGTAACGTTTATTCTGAAATAAAGCAAAGGATTCAACGGGCCAACAGTTTCTGTAACAAAAAGCAAAACTGATTCTAGTGGCAACGAGGAAACATCTGATGCTATTCTGACTTAGTTTAAATATGCTCAAATCGAATGGCTGCTAGTCTCTTGATGTTTTATTGTCACAGATAGTTTGAATATTTATCTTATAGATCAGTTCTTCATATTCTAAAACAACTACAAAAAATATAATTAGCAATGCTTTAAATAAGATAGTCTAGCACAGTTTTGCCATGACCTACTTCATAATAATGAGACAGTATTGAGTCAGAAATTTGCTTGTATCATTTGTATTCCTAGTTCACCTGTCAATGCTTATTTCTTTTTAGCTATTTCCACATGTGTAAACAAAGCAGTAGCTCAAGAAGTCGAGGGAGTGAAGTGACTACTACTAACTTTGTTTTGAATTATTGGGTTTGGAGTAAATAACTCGCATAGTATGTGCTTAAAAAGTAGCTACAGATTGAGTGTATAAACACATACTTCCAGTCCGGACTTTCCAATGTTGTACTCTCACAAAAACTATGAGCCTATGAAGACACATGCACCACTAAATTTAATATTGTACTATTGATGTTTCTTACTCACAATCTGCTGTCTGAGTACTTGTAGCACTACCAATACCATTACTCCATGCCTACAATTCTTATACAAATATCTAGTACTTTTAAATACAACTCTATTCATATGTTTGTTTTGACAATTGCTCGATTTTTATGATGCAAATTTTAATGGCTTCAATAAATTAGTCAAAGTCATCTTTATTATTATTATTATTATTATTTATTATTGTTATTATTATTATCTTCAATATTGATTACATTAAAATTTTGTTTGGTTTGAATAATTTGATAAAAGATTGCACAAACAGTTCCACGGAAGTCATTTACAAATAATTTCCACATTATTAAAATGTTTGGCAGTAACTTCATTTTGAAGGAAGTACTCGTATAGAGTAACTACTTTAGGCGGTTTTTAAGCACTATTTATTTAACCGTAATAATACAGTTTCACTTCTAAATGTCTGACTTAGTTACCAATCAGTTGGAGATTGGTCACAGAACGAAACCATTTTACCATAAGACAATCTCAAATCTTTACATTTATCCAGTAAACCACGAGAATGCTCTTAGTAAACTTTATAATCTGTTCAATTAGACAAAATCCTTCCTCCATATTTATAAGTTATAAAGCAGATTAGAAAATATCTTGCCTGCTGTAATTTGTTTTATTTGCTTGAAGTATTTATAACAGGATGTTACAAAAACAGCGGATATGGAGGAATAATAGCATGGAAAGCTATGGTATTCGGACAGGATAATAGCACGAGTGGCGCGAGAAATTTTTCACGAGGCGAAGCCATGTGAAATTTCTCGTTGCACTGGAGCTACTTTATCCAAATAGCTCAGTTTTCTGTGCTATAAGGTGTTAATACTATAGCCTAGGATAATAATTTGTATTTCTGCAGTTAAAAAATAATAGGGTTACTCAGAAATTTCGCTGCGATATTGCCTAGTGGATAATGTATGGCAAGATCACCAATGATAAATCACCGTGACCAATCAGATCATTCAGTTTTCCACTGCTGTAGTATTTCAAATAATACCACACTTTATTTGTATTGATTGGCTATGGTAGTATTACAATAACAACCTCAGGGTAAATGGGGCACTTCATGTTCTGTGTCACACCTCATAGTTCAAAGGACTGGCATGGTTTGCAAGATATTATTATTATTATTATTATTATAGGGTGCACACCCTCAGTATAGTCCATTTGCTATTACATTTACACTTCCTTTTTGTAGTAAAACATGCCATTGATACGTGCCACCTTACCCAGTGATAATCAGAGACACAGGTCTTACTTTTCATCACCACAACATCACCTTGTACCACCCAAACCCAATTAAATCACTATCTGCAAACATTATCTTAAAATGGTTCCGTTTACTTTTGGCTATCATGGTTTTTTCATAATTTATGTTCTTAACGGACCATGTGCTATGATTCTGGAACCAAGGCATGGCCATTATTCCATGTATCTTTGCAGTGGCACACGACCACTTCACAGCTGATCATCCTGGTGGCTGCTCTGTAATCCAGTTAGAGCACAAGCATTATGGTCAGCCAGCTCTGTGCTTGGGTTAGCTTAGTGTGTTTTGAATGTTGTTTTTGAGGTAAAGCCATACACTTTTGAAAGCTGCATTATTGCACTTTTAATGGACATTTAGTGGATTTCTACAATAGAGATTTCTGAGAATTAGCCTGTGAATATCCATGAATAGTTAGCAAGTTAGATGACATTAATTAAAAATGTATTTGCAATGGTTACGAAAAACAACAAGTATAAAGTTGTACTGATATTCAAAATGAGAATATAATGAATTTCAGAAAGTTACTACCACTTTAAGAAGAAATAAAGTATCTAAGGTATGTAAATTGTTGTTTTGTTGTTGTTGTTGTTGTTTTTTTGTTAAAAATGGCTCTTCATTTTCTAATTGCCAGAGTGTTTGTTATAATAGGCATTTTAGTTCTAAAAGAAGGATATAAGATGTATGTGAGAAGCAGATATATTGAAATTATCCAGTCCCTCAAATCATACCCTCACCTTAATTATTAATTATTATTACAAAGTTTTAATTTCATTATACCAAAGGTGAGGAGAAGTTATAATTTACTACCACAAGGACCCTTACTTTGGGCTTATGAGAAGGTCTTGAGGTAAGTATGTTAACACTTGATAAGAAACTCTTTCAATTAAAGCAAACGCCCCACCTTCTTTAACTCTCTCTTACACTTGACTAAGAGTACAGTGTACACTAGGGAATACTCAGAGTCGCTGGTTTTAAACACCTTAGCTACAAGGAATCTGGTCAATGGCTTCCATTCAGGGCTCATTGCAACCAGGCACCAGGTATTATGCCAAGGCAGGAAACAAGTTCACGCATGCACAAGCTGCAATTTTGAGAAGAAACAATAGTGCTGCTCCATCTTACTAAAGCTGACCTTTTAATGGAGCTCCAACACACTAGGTTATTAATCACACAATTAGTGGAGAATATAAATAAGTTGTAGAGTGTTTGATATTCCTTTGGACTACTTTATTAAAATAATAAAAGCATACTTGCATGTCACAAACCTGCGATGAAAAAATAATGCCTATGATATTACACATCATATTAGTGTATCCAGGAAAACTAGAGTTTAATCAAGAACACCTGAATTCATTTGCCAACATGCTACTCCCACAATGCAATCAATGCCGTCAGCAGGCGAGTCACTGCAGACCAGTCACTCATGTTTGACCTGCGGCTGTCACTGAGTCTGATGTCAGCTAATTCACCCACCCTGTCAGGTCACCCTTATATGGAGTTCTACTCCACCGCAGTAGTGCCAGTGGCAGGAACTTCAGAAACGTACATATGCCTGCAGGCAAGATCCAACAACAATGAAAAGTGAATTTGATCTTATGTGAAAGTTATCAAAGTTATGCTCTTTGACTTTCTTGTTTCTTTCTGTTTTGTTCATTATGCAAGTAGAGGCTAATATTCACATTGATAAAAAAATAGCAACAACAATAACAGAAAAACAAAACAAATAAACTATTGAAGCTTTTTAGGTTTGTTTTATTTGCCACTAGGGACGAAATGCTTTACAAAACACAACATCACATTTGCATAAGGTCATGTTCTATAGTCTGAATTATCAGGCTATAAAACACTATTAATGGACTAGTTGGTAGAGACTATACATGAACATGACTGAAGAAATCATGGGTTTTCCAATAAATTTGTTGATCGGGCGAGGTATTCAAGTCCGTTTCAGGGACATGACAATTCATAAAACAGTTGCTGCAACATTTCAATTTCTCAGCTGCATATTCAGCCGTCATTAACAATACAACTATATCGGTCATTAACAATACAACTATATCGGTCATTAACAATACAACTATATCCGTCATTAACTAGCACAATTCATATGGAATCTCATTTAAAATGAAACTAGAATATTTCTAGGAAGCAACACATGGGAGGATAATCCTTAATAAGACACATTGTCCAATTGAATTGCATTTGAGTTTTGGTTGGCAGAATAAACAGCACTACTGTTTTGCTGGTGTAGGGTTGAGAAAACAATTAGGAGGAAGAAACAAAACCAACAAACATATCCAATACCATGAGCTGTCCAGTCGAATTGAGGTGGGCACTGCAGCAGGGTCATCTGAACTCTGTGTACTGTAGAAGTGTATACAAGCACTCCTTTCTCAAAGGAAAATTTTTTTTAGCAGTACCCTCCTGAATTGTTTAACCTAGAGATATCTTTTGATCAACTATTATTATTATTAGAAAATTTGCTATTATATAATTATTTAAGCCGAGAATGACTGAATTATTATTGTTATTATTATTATTATTATTATTATTATTTTCAACTTAGAATTCTGATACAAAAGTCAATTTCCACACACTGCTTTTTTTTTTCTTGTTGTTGTTTTGTTTTGTTTTCAAGTATTTGCATTAAGCATAACATGACACACATACTCACCTCTTTAAAAAACACCTTTTAACTAAATTCCTTTACCCCATCAATGAAAGAGCTATGGATATTGTGAGAGTTGTACCATATCCTAGTTTACACACTTGCTGGGATTTAGGGAGAAGAGAAACAGCCATTTAATGAGATCCAGTAACTACATAAAGAGGCATAAGACAGCCCTTCCACAATGAACTCAACAGGATGGCACCGGTCAATAGGAACCACACCTACATTGTACTGAGATAACTTTTATTCAGCACCTTTTACCATTCATCACCACCTGAACCTATAGACTAGCACACACAATGTCATTGTTGATATATTAAATTGCTGCAGTAGTAAAACTTGGACAGAGATGCCTGGGGGCAGTGGTGACCAGTTCAGATTAGTAATAATTGTAGCTAACGATATGTGTATGTAAGGTGTAGGGATTCCAGTATACACATTATTTGATGCTATAGTAAATGTCATGATTTATTTAATGCAGTAGTAAATGTCACAGTGTGAGTGCAATGAAAATCTATACTCTGTCCTAGTATGCCAAGTTTTATAGTAGTTGTTATGAAGTGGGTACTTTAAACTTCATCACCGTAAAGAATGCAATGAAAGTCTTTACTTTGTGAGAATGTGTATAGTCATCAGTGTGTCAGATTGTACCAGCAATTGCTTGAAGGGGCTATTTTCATTATTCCAAGTGTGTTGCCAGACCTTTGTTGGCCACTAATATTCAAAGAAACTGCAAAACCTCTTGTGTGTTAAAGTTTCCAAACCCTACTCTGTACTGTTAAGATATTATTACTAAGACCACAGTATATTGCGCATCCTCCGGACAAGCACTGCACTTTCAAAGAGTGTCAGCATCAGCAAGCATGAGCATGCATAACCAACCACCAGATATGAACAGAAGCCATATATACTAGTTTGTTTTTTTTTAAACTTTTTTTTTTTTTTTAGTAACAACTATTTTCCTTATCAGCTAATTCTCTAAATAATTATTAATGACATTTTCACTAATATATCGACCATCTTGTTTCTTTTCTTGATAAAGATTAAAACATCAGAGGTAAAAAGTTGTTATGAGAAAACTCAAGCATTTCATTCACATATTATATATAAATTAATATATACATTTATATATATATATATATATATTATATATATATATATATTATATATATATATATATATATATATGTATATATTATATAAACCTTATGATATATACTTCCTGTTCAGTTCGTTCCTCCACAGGGAAATAGGAAGTCTTATCAGAAGCAACACAAATGTTACTGAATGCCTCCTTGTGGTAGGAAATGGTTGCTGCTCTATGAATATAATTAAAACTCTTGAGTATATTTTTAGCAGTTCATCTGAATGAAATTTAGTCCAACCTAAAGAAAGTCCTGGTACTACTATAAAACTCACTCACTGAACCATTTAGTTGTGAGTATTGTAGTATCAACAAGTTAACACAAACTTGATTTACTGGAGCAATCTCGCACAACTGTGAGTAAATCAGAGTATACAGCGGCAAGGTCACTAGGATCAGGACCAGTCACCGGCTACTATTAATCTTCACGATTGTGAGTAGCATCTTTGAGTACTACCTATCCGAACTTAACGGTTGCATCTGCAGTTCGTCTTACAGAGTCTTCAATCTTGTCCCTTCTACCACCTTTCCTCAAATCCTTCCTATATACTAAGGTAAAAGAAGAATTATATTTTTATTTCTCCTGTGGAAGCCATTACATACTCTCCTTTCTTTCTTTCTTTCTTTTTTTTTCTTCCTTTTTTTAATTAATGTGTATATAGTTTATGTATGCAAGAATGTGTTAGTGTTTATATGGTTCAATTATCTGCTGCAAGTTAAAAGTATCAAGCGATGAAAGTGCATGATCGCATTATGCTTAGTCTACAGCATGGTCAAACCACCGAAGCCTTTTCTCCAATTATGCTCCAACACCTATCTCACAGCTCATTGCACATAGACTTACTAGTTCTTTCTTGAAATTTGAGCTTGTAACATTTCGTTTCCTTAACTCTTCCTGAAGCATGCTGCTTGCACCGCTGAACAGAGGACAAAGGATCTGCGAGCACGGTGCCCTAGTTTAACCGAAGAGGCGCAGACTCTCCAGGTATTTAACTGTCTCTTAGCTGCTGCTATTGATACGCGTAAATGTTATGTTTAGTGGGGGTAAGCTGGAAATGTAACAAGAATGCATACATTCATTCCAGGGTGTTTTTTTCCCCGGCGTTCTAGTGCAGTAGCTCGCTTTATTCCCTGGGGGCGAACAGTCGGAGCAGATAGCGGCTAAATGTTTTCTTTACTGAGTACTTTGACTAGCTTGCGGACGAGAAAAAAGCGGCCATCGTCTATTGACAGCATACCAAAGGGGCTAGGCCTGGTAGGGTGCTTATCGACATGACCCGGTTTTGGTTTGCACGACTAGCGGGGATGTATGGTCTAGTGTGATAATGGGAAAGTGAAGTTGGAGAATGCACCAAGTAATTTTTTTTTTTTGTGCAGGGACTTGGCATGTATTGCAATAGTGTTAGACTTAATTATGATGGTTAAATATATTATCCTGCCCTTTTCCTGTGGTACTTGATTTTCCTGTGGTACTTGATGTAGGAAGAATGCAGTTTGTTTTTATATGCTCTCCCTCCAATAGATAGTCTTTCCCCACACCATCTGCAGCTCACTAGATCTATATCACAACCATCACACGAGTGCATGTCTCTTGTGCATCCACTGAAACAAAATGGCTAACTCAATTAGACACTAAAACATATCTGGCTGCTTGATATAGAAACTCATTCCAAGGAACCAGCCAGATATAACAATATTACCACGCTTGGATATTCCAGACCAAGCCACCTTTAACAGAGTGGTATTAATTTTGTATTATAATAATTGTGTTGCAAATTTTGGCTCCTTTAATTATGTTTCTGTTTAAAATTTTGTATCTATAGGTATTCTCTGCTATCTCTGAACTTTGGTTCATACTTGGATTTCCGTGGAATATTTTATTGAAGTTGTTGCTGTAGCCACTTCAAAGCTGCACAGACCAACTCAATTCGATAAGGGGTCTCTCGCATTTCTATAATGTTTGGCACCACCTACGTAGCTGATTCAGGAAGCTTAGCCATGCACTCACTCGACAAGACGCTCAACAGCTCGCAATCCATGGACAACACCACATCAAGTGTGTTCAACATCGAAGTTTCGCCACATCGACGTCCCAAGATGGAAGAGCCCACAAAGACATCCTCACCTGCCCCAACGTACGGTCCCACTCAGACACTTGGTGCTCTCCCATCATACATGGAAGGCAGCAATAATTCTGCCCTAAGTACATCCCCGCAATCTGTGGACGTTTTCACACCAAGTTATTACTCTGCCTCCCCTCCCACGGCCCATCCTCCCCCTCCACAACCCCAGCAACTCCCTACTTCACATGCAGCCAGCATCCCACCCCTCCCACTCCCTCCCATCCCCCACACTCCCACTGCTGCCACACAATCGGCCATCCCACAGTCTCCCCATATCGATTACTACTCTAGCATGCAGAGAGGACAGAGGATCAAGCTAAAGGACTACAAAGGGGCCAAGAAGGGGGAAATTATCGTGACACCTGAGGGAGTTAAGAAGAAGTTCAACGGAAAGCAATGGCGGCGGCTCTGCGGAATAGAAGATTGCTGGAAGGAGTCTCAAAAGTGTGGGCTGTGCTCCAAGCATTTGAACTCGCCCGTTCCTAACCTCATGCCTCACGGAATTGGCGGACCAATGAAGCGCAGCATGTCGACAGCAATGGACTCTGGTAATCGCAGGAAGAGTGATGGTTCTCTTTTCAGTGATAGCAAGCGTCGCAGAGTGCATTCGCACGGTGGAGGGTCTTCTCTCAACAACACCTCAGTAGACATGTACAGCGATGGTGACGATTCAAGGAAGAGCATCAGTGGAGACAGTTTGCCTGATGGAAGGGGTGGGGCTAGCGTGTGGGATGACTTTAGTGAATCTGAACAAATCGCAGTATACGCATTGGGGACTCTTGGTGGAACGTCCAGGAATGGCACGCCCTTCTCTCCGCTCACCTCTCCCCCGATGACCTCTCCTATGCCAAGTGGTGATGTTTTCCATTTTGGTATGAGACCCAGTCTTCCTGAGTTTCCTGGCCGTCTTCCCATGCACTCATCCAACATCTACCAGCGCCCTCAAAGCCATGGGAAATCCCCTTCCATTCCCTCCCACATTGCATCACATCATCACAACTCGCAGTCTAGCTTTTCCGGCTACAACTCGTACTCATACGCCTCGAACCCTTTCTCTTACAATCCTTCAAACTCTATCTTCCAGATGCCACCGTCCACTAGTTCGAGCATGTTGGCCACTCCCACTTCCCTGCAGTCAGCGAGCACAGGCAATGAATCCAAGGTGAGAATCTTTCACAGTTTATTGCATTGTTTCTTGTTAATACATGCATTATAGTAGCATTTACAATATTTAATATTTTTGTAAGTTATCTCAAGTGTCAGGGTGCGACATCCATCAGGGTTCACTGTATGAACTTCGTGGTCAGCATTTGATACTTCCACAAGAAAGCTTTGCATGCTACTTTATCTAGTGCCAACAGTTTGGAAATGACAGAACCTAGAACACTGAGGTTTCTTGTGGGATAGGCTGGCACCTGAGAGCAAGCCATGTACAAGCAACCACAGCAAACACTTCTGATTACAATTCTTTCCATTTTAAGTTCATTGAATCTTGTTGACTGCCTTAAGTTGATTGCTATGCTGTACCCCAGAAGGTTTTTTACTGGCTAAATTTGAGACCATGTTTTAGATCTGTGTAGCCCCAACTTGGTCGTATTTACTCTCTCTATTGCCTTTTAGATTGTGGGTTACAGACTACTTAGGGTCAGCACTATTAAGTAATGATTGAGTTTGGCTAAGTGGGAGGAAAGAGAAGAGGCACAAACACACTGAGGATGCAGTTTCCTGCTCGTGCAGTCACTTTTATTATCACTTGTTGATGGTCCGTGGTTTAGCTAGCTCACATCATTTCCTGATATTTATTCAGTGTACAAACTCAAATTTGCAGCAAAGACCTTGTTTGGGTACAGTACCGAGAAGGCTGAGCCCTCAGACTACTGTATTACAGACTCCTACACTACCATTGTATTTATTGGCTCTGAACATTGCTCTCAGCTGACCAGCCTTAACTGCAAATCTGTTCAATTGTGCATGTTCAATAGTGGTAGCTTGTGGTTCTCAACAAGTGGGAGAATAGAACTTCCTTGAATGATGGAGCTAGGTCATCTTTTGCATGACAGGGGAGACCCATGATACTCGGTAACTGTCACGCCGTTTAATGGCAGCTATTCCAAAGTGTAAATTGATACCTACTGAAAACCACTGTTCCCATAAGTATCTATATTTGTTTTAACCTGAGTCCATTTTGTGGGATTAACAGACACTTGGTGTTCCGCTCTTACGGTCTTTGTAAAGTGACTTGGATACTGATAAGTGGATTTTATTATTTTTCCTTGTAGGCGTATCCGACAGCAACCTCCATGAATCTGACCACCAGCTGTTCTAGTGATCAGCCACAGAGCGGACAGTCTCCTGATAGCGGCATTGTGATTGGCGCAGCATCATTTGCTGGTACCGACTCTTCTTTGTCTCCATGTGGGACTCTGGACTCAGCCACATCCACGTCTGGCTCTTCTTCCGCCTCCGACATGCAAATGGCACGCAAGAGGTCCAAGTCACTGCCGGAGTTGGAATCTCCTGAGGAAGCCAAAGTAGAGGGTCAAGCTCAGCAAGATCAGAGGCCAGCGTCTGTTGAAGGAGCTTCCAAGGACCTCACTTCAGATGAACCAAGCACCTCCAAGTCATACAGCACATCATCTAAACAACGTAACACATCCACCAGTCAGCAGCAACGCAACCGACTTTATTCCAGTCCTGCCCCTGCACCTCAGGGTATGCACGGAACTGTTCCATTGTCGCACACACCCACTTCCCTCTCCAAGGGTAGTCTGAATGGTCCTCAGTTCTCTGTTCCTAAAGTGAACTACAGCCCTCTCCACCATGCCGGCTCTCACAGCAGTATGTACGCCGGGTTCCCGGGGTACCAGCCTTACAACAGCACAAGCCCTGGTATGCCCACTCAAGCTGCCTATCCTCCGACATACAATCCTTACACAGGCAGCGCTGCTACGGGATCTTCCTACATGGGACCCTCCGGACACTCTGGCTCTGCCTTGTATAACACCAATAGCCTCGTGCACTCTCCGTCGTATGGCTCACAGTCGAGCATGCTCAATTACATGCCATATACAACCAACATGGCTGCTGATGGAAAGCAGCAGCAACAAGGTTCGTCCCTTTTCTCCTACAATAATTCTTATCCATACAGCTCCAATGGCAGCATGAGTAACATGCTGTCTGGTGGATGGGGAAACAGCTCTTCCCTTGGAACGTACTCGTCCCTTGCAACTACCACGGCCAGTGGCATGGAGTTGAACCATCTGTCACAGCCTACATCAAGCACCAGCTCCACGTCAGCGATTGCACAGTCTGTTCAATCTTCTTCCATGGCACTGATAGAGACAGAACATCAGCAGGAACAACTGAATACTAGCCAGGCACAAGTTACCAGTCCACAGGAAATCAGAAGTCCCCTGGAGGGTATTGTTGCTGGCTGTGACTCCACGACTACAGGTACAGAGGTCACAGGTGAAACAATGGAGGTGGATGCCAATGCTGGAACAGAAGGAGCAAAGTCTTCTGTTTCTGAAGTACAGCAGTACAGTACTAGGTGAGCAATATGCTATCTGTGATGAGTAGTGGTATACAAGGTTAACACTAGTCAGGTGGTTGTCTAGATAGTACAAACAAATGCACATACTATGAACTGGAACACTTCTTCAGTTTGTCAGACTTTCCAAATGTAGTAAGAAGCTCCAAGTCTTCAGCATTTTTTTTTGATGTGAAGCTAAATGATTGAATTAGAACAGCTGCTGGCCTCAGAAGCCCAGACATAGCAGTTTCACGCCATTTTTTGTGGCATATCTTTGTCGCTATGTAACTGCATATGTCAAATGTTGCTGACTTAGCTCTATCATGACTGCAGGCTTGGTTATTCGATCTTAAGGAAGAGCATGCAACTGAAATAGCTTAGCAAGTAAGCCAGGTGCATGCACACCTTGTGAAACTTTTTATTATAGTAGTCTTTCTACATCACCTTGTGCAAGTAAAACAAGATAGTGTGATATTGTTCCTGCATGAAGATTCCAATCTGTTGTGACAGTGTCCAGCTGAGCTCAGACTTGCATTCTAACTTTACTCTAAGATAATCTAAATAACAAGCATGATACACAGGAAGAAACTGTCAAAATAATATCACTGTGTACTTAATGATAAATCTTAGCAATGGCTTCAATTAAACATCATGTTAGCTGAAGCCTAATGGCTGACAAATTTCTTTCATCCCTTTCTGGTGAACTTTCGTCATTTCAATTAATTCACTATATTTTTATTTTTTTTAACAGCTGTCGGAAGCGCTGCCCGTCTGATAAAGAACACTGGTGCACAAACTGCCTGACAAAAAGAGGAGGCTGCAAGTTCCTGAAAAGAAAATAAAGATTCCTCCCTGCTCTGGTTTTTTTTTTTGTTGTTGTTGTTGTTTGTACTTTTTCTCACACTAACTACCACATGGAACCTGTTACACCTACAAGCCGACAAAAATAACTCTGGATTTTATAAAGGAGATAGTATTATTGCCAATGCACTGTTTTATCACAAGTACCTTTATTGTAATTGTCCTGTCATTTATTATTAATTTTTGCATCACTTTATATTTTTATATGCAGTGTCACATTTTCATTGTATTGCTACAGTGTTTGTTTTGCATTATAATGGACAGTCACTAGATACTTTCCAAGAATCAGGTCATAATCATTGAACTTGATATACGTCATTTTTTTGTTTTTAGTGTTCTTTTTTTTTTTGTGTGTGTGAATCAGTTAACCACCAAATAACATTATTAAAAATATAACAAAGAACATTGTGAAGATAACTTGCATTATTGGGTATCTCAATCATCATTACAGTAGTAGTAATAGTTACTTCAGAGCACTTGTAGAGAAATACAAAGTTGGGTATTTGTAAATCTTTTTAATCAACACAATGGCACAATGTACCTGAGAATAGAAAGTGAAAGCAACTAGAAAAACTAACCTACTGCAAATGAAGAGAGACAGAGAGAGATAGGATGCATTATTGGTGAGCATTTGCTACTGGTTCTAAATATTCTTTTGGTGGCTTATCTCTCACAAACTCAACACCCGTTCTTCTGGACAGATTCTATATTGAAAAAAAAAAAGTCGCCATAAGAAAAGTGTATATATAATTTATAATGGCATCAATCATAATAGAACCTACATTACACTCAACATTTGAGCCACAACTATCATCGTAAAGTATTGCAATTAAATTGAAGGTCTATGCCCTTGCAATGACTGACTTTGACTAAGAACATAATTGTGGAACACAAGAACTCACGTATTTACTCTTGCATGCTTTGTATGCCTCAAAATACTCCACACAAACATCTCTGCTGTAATTGTTCTTGTCCAGACATGTCATAGAAGCTTTTCTCTCCTAAAACACCAGACATCATTTATCCACTGTGAGCACGCTGTCCCTTACCATATAAAAATTTAATATAAAACTGGAAATGGCAGCAGTCTTGGGTGCTGAAATTTGAACACTTAAATTTCTTTTAGATTATGGCCTGTTGACAAAAAAAAAGTAAAAAATTCTTCTGATGTCAAACTTTGGGTTAAGAAACAAATACACTCATCAGAATATGAACCTAGTGAACTACAGTCAGAAAACATGGAATCATATCACTGAAAATTAATTTGGAATACAAAAGACTCGGACACACATCTTTGTCACTGGAGTTCAACAGAAAAGTTGAATTCCATGCTAAGAGGAATAGCTGGATCTCGTTGACAAAAGGCAGAGACTAATCTCATGTAGCCAGACCTTTTACCTACTTATACACTGTTAAGGAGTCTGGTGGTAATAGTGTGTGGTACCAGTTTGAAAGGAATGTAATTAGATGCACTGCAGTTAAAACTAATAAATTAGCATATTTATTACTATAGCATTTAGACTTATCTTGACTAAATGTGCAAATACATCACAACGAACACAAACTGGCAAAAGCCTAATGCTTCAAATTCAGGTCTTTAAAAAAAGTCCTGGGACTACAGAAAGTGCTGATTGAGTGGCTGGGTAAGCTAAATGTATTGATAAAACCGCAACTTACCTCTGTGGTGAGGGTTTTGAATTGGTACAATATATTATTGCAATCAAACCTCAATCCTGAGTAGCGGTAGGTATACGGCTATGCTAGTTTTAGTTCTGTCATACATAGAAAATTCCATACGCACCCACAACTCACTTCTCAGTAAGACTTGCACACCTACTATACTTGGGAGCTGAGAATTATTTCTATCCTCTGCAATATTTTAATTGTCTAGGTTAGATTGCCATCTATGGTTTGATTTAATACAAGCACTCAAGAAAAGATGGCAACTTATCCATCGGGTTCATACCAATGCTAACTGCAACTCTTATTTAACTTACTATACCGCAAGGATCATTTTCCACCATTCTGCTCATCTTCACCGCTTGCCCAAAACATCAGGTAAAGCGTCGCGTCTGTTCTTCTAATGCCAGCCACCCTTTACTCTATTTAGTTTAAATGGATAGGGTCGTCGAGGCTAACTCTGCTCCGTGTATGTACGTCAAACAAAACATTGGTAGGAGGACGATAAAAAAAAAGATTATATCACAATATAGGATGACTCAATCGTCATTTGATGTCGCACTTGTTGGCACGGATTCAGTGTCATCGTTTCTTCTGGATTTCTGCAATATATCAAGACTTATTCAAGTTTGCCGACCCTTGCTTTTCAATTAGGAATCACGTATTATCACTTTGGATATAGAACTCACAATATTTTTCTTGCATTCCTTGTAAGCTTGCAGATACAATTCACAGGCATCCCTATTATAGTTGTGTTTATTTAGGCACTTGTATGACGCTTTTCTTTCCTAGCACATGCGATAAATGAATGAGTACAATCTATATGAAACATCGTCCTTACAGTCATGCACGGATCATTCTTGGAGTGATCCATCAATAGAGAAGCGAATAGCTCGCTATTTTCCAATATTGATCGTAGGTAACGACACCGTACCTAATATACATTCCTGCAGCCAATGTACAAGCTGACTGCAGGATTCGGTTGTATCATCACCACTTTCTAATAACCAGCCCGCTGGAACCTAGAAGTAATTCTTGTTCACCTAAATGCTACCAGCAATAACAGTGAAATCTGTGACGAGTACTTATACTAATACATAGCTACACATGTTATCTTCCTCTTTGGCACATACAATAAAAAGACATGAATAAAAAAAAAAAAATAATAATAATAATCAGAAATAGAAGTATGTTTTAAACTGAAATTAATCTTCAAGCCACACTTTCCCCAAGAGGTTTCAAATGCAGCTTTCAAAGTGTTCAGTTTTTGCGACTGAAAATGCCATATGTCCCAGAGTGTTTCCTTAGCACTGTGCACAACCCTGTACACAGTGCAATTAACCTCATCCTCCTCCTCCTCCTCCTCCTCCTCCACTAGTGCCACCAGCTGTACACACAGACAACACATGCACACACACATACATACAAGAATATTAACAAATACAGTACCAAGATGAGCAGACAATAGTACAGGGAATACTTACGAGTCCGTCTTGCAGGTCTGTAGCTTCCTCCCCCTCCATGGCCATCCAGAGGAAAGCTATTCTTTGGCTATTGTACACATTTTCAGATATCAAATGCAAAACATATTTCTTGTCATACCTTTGATCTAGAAGTAGATTTTGACTTTGTCACTACCCTGAATTCCTCCCACTGCTTGATCCTCTCATCTCTTGCTTCAGAATCTCTCTAAGTATCACAGCAATGTTTGACAATTGCATGTTAATGTACGGCCATACACACCTGGTCTTGCTCCTCTTGGAATTTCTGGGACTTGCTGTCTAGTTCTCTCTGCATTCTCTCCCGTGCAAGCAACATGCCATCTTGATACTTTTCTGCCTTCACAGGATCAAAGTTAGCATCCTCCATCATCCTTTCCCTTTTTCTCCACCATCTCTGAAGAGCAGGCTTCACACTGGTCCACACTATGACTGCCACAATGAGGCCAAACACAATATGCCAGCCATACGTAGTCAGGATGCTCAGAGCTACAAAAACAGCAGAACAAGGAGATATTCTGGACTGGACAAGGCAACAAAAAACAAGCAGTGAAATTAGAATTAAGCAGATATGTCCTCGGTTGGTTCCTTATAAGTACAGTATGACAGACAAGACAAAGCATATAAAAAATCAAACTTTTCGATTTGCTCAATAAAAATACCACATTTCAGTTCATGGAACTGCATGTGGCTATGTGATAGCATAGAAATTTTTCTTTATACATGAACCTAAGTGGGGTGAGACTTTCAGATTTCAAAAGTGACCCATTCTCTGGGTGATGCTGAAATGGCTAGTGAGCCAGTCCAGCTGAGGATTTTAATTAAAACATTCAAATAGTCTGCATTGGATTAGAAGGCTTTGGGGTTTACTAAGTTGTTTATTCCACTTTACTTTAATTTTGGGTACTAAAAAAACTAATGAAACAGCCGTTACTATTTTAAAGCACTTTGATGTAATGTTTACTGACGGAGATTGAAGTGGTACACTACATATTAAACAAGACTATAAACTATTGGATGGCATGCTAACCATTTTGATAAATATAACTGATGATGTTGTCCAGTGGTAGGTTGTTTTGATAAAGATCTTCTTCTTGATCTTCTGAGCTGTCTGGACCTAAATTATCTGCATCAGCCTCGAGGGGAAAAAATAAACATAAACTAACAAAACATTAAAACATTCTAACCTCAAACTTCGTAAATACTACACTGTATTGAGATGTAGGAGGATCTTAATATTGGAGGTGCATTAGAATAACTGTACATTTCATAAATACACACTCACAACCCACCATAATCACAAAAAGCTATTTAGCTAGTAATATTTTCACTGACTAGTATACAGCAGAGTTAGGCTGGGACATAAAGTACCACTTACCATGATGGAAGGAAGGACAGCACACACTCATCACACACACAAATAAAGAACCAACTAATTGCTGACTTAGCAAACACGTCACCGCGTACTCATAAACATGACCCTTTACCAAACCACCGGTGACCAGCTGCGCGCGCCGCACTATGACGTTGAAATTAAAAATTCATTGCATTGCCGACCATTTGGTCAACAAAAGTCTACTTATTACCGGTAGGGTGGGTACTACGTTAACAACAACGGTGTAGAAGTTCGGGTTATCGAGTGTTTTGCAATAATGAGTCTCATGCCGGAAGGGTATATTCCACCTAACGTGCCTCCTAAGTGTACGTGGTCGGCTGATAAAGATAGTTCAGCTTCCCCTCATCACCATGTCCAGAAAAAGTATGAATTTAAAGGGGCATTAATTGTTAGCTATCACTTGAGTGAAGGAGTATAGATTTTTTATTTGACTTATAGAATTAAATGATTTATCCATAATTAACCATGGTTTAGTTTGGAAAATTGAACATCTGTAGAACTACTATAGCACTTCTGGTTATTAGAGTTCCTCCTTTTCATTGTGAAGAGTGGTTGTTACATTATGTATGTAATTCCAGAGTGCCCAGGGTGAGCGAGTGCATTTTGGACAATGTTCTACAGATGGTGGGAAACACCCCACTGGTTCGACTGGATAAAATTGCCAAAAGTGAAGGCCTGGAGTGTGAACTCTGTAAGTAACAATGAGAAAAGAGAAGTAGTTTGTATCTATATACAACTCTCACATTATAAAAAGTGAATCTCATTAATTTATTAATTCTTTACTTGCTTATTGATGAGTGAGCGAAGTGAACGAGACACTATACAGTGGTGTCAGATTGAGAATTGGGGATATTTGTTTATATATGTGTGTGGACGTACGTATGTTATTTTGACTCTCACGTTTTTGTGTTTGCTTGGTGGTTGACCCTGTCCCCACACTCCACTAAACAGAATCCTTTGGTTTAGCAATCTTTTCCCATATCATTTATTGTTTACCCTTTGAATTAGGTTGTTTCTGACATACTTAATTTTTTGCGGGCGCAATTTTTAGAAACTTAGGATTTTTTTTTCTATGTGAATTAGCGGTGGTGGTAAGTTATCTTAGCTAATGTGCCATTTGTTATAGTTATAGCCCTACACAACTGCATTGTTCTACCTGAAAATCCATTGTCCTATCTATAGTCAAGTCACGAAAGTATGTCTTGTGTTGGAGCATATCCAGTCAGCAAGTGTGTGTGGAAGTGTAGAGTGTTACAGCAGCTACTGCTTAGCTAAAAAATAGCACAACATAAACATCAACTACCAAATAAACATAACATTAGCTGCCTTTACACAGCATTAGTGATTGGTTCGAAGTAAGAAAATAATATTCAATGCAGTCCCCTAATTTGATATTTCGTGGAACATTTCGCTCCCTGCTTTTTTTTTAGCAGGTGTGTGGCAATGAGAACATCAATATCATAGTCTATTGATGGATTAATTCTGGCTTATTAATTTTTTTTGCAACGCCCTTGATTAAGTTACGCTCAAAAATTATTTTTTTTGTAATGACTTAAATTATTTTTCTGTGGTATGTGTAAGCTATGTATGTTTGTTCTTTGCGTAGTGGCCAAGTGCGAGTTCTTCAATGCTGGTGGTTCAGTAAAAGATCGCATTGGGGTACGTATGGTGGAGGAGGCTGAAAAGGATGGCATCTTGAAAGCTGGGGACACCATCATAGAGCCTACATCAGGAAACACTGGTGGGTGTGCTAGAGGAGCAGCAAACCTTGCTTGGTCTTGTGGTTTGTGCTATCAAGTACTGTATGTTTACCCCCCCCCCCCCCCCCTTGTGTGTGTGTGTGTGTGTGTGTGTGTGTGTGTGTGTGTGTGTGTGTGTTTGTGTCTGTTGCAGGTATTGGTCTAGCTCTAAGTGCAGCAGTGAAAGGCTACAAGTGCATTATATGTCTTCCGGAAAAGATGAGCAATGAGAAGGTCAGTTCAGACCCGTCCAGATATGTATAGGATTTTGTTGAAGGGACTGTGATATCTTTTAGGTGGCTGTATTGCGTGCCCTTGGTGCAGAAATCAGGAGAACTCCAACTGAGGCAGCATTTGACTCTCCAGGTATGTATGTAGTAATAAGCTGATTACTAGAGTGAAATGTTAGAGAAGAAGTAATGTTGTTTTTCCTCACTCTAAGCTTGCAAGTTAACTATAAAAAGAAGTAGTATTTTCATTTTTCTCTCTCTCTTACAAGATATGTGACTGAATGTGGCATAAACATTATTTTACTGTTTCTATTCCAGCCACACATTGGAATGTATATTGACATAAACTTTGTTTAGATGATACTTGTGGTTATTTTCTTTCTATTCAGTGTATTGGCATTACTGAAGCAGATTGTAGTCTTAGTGAGAAAAACTGACCATTAAGTTAACATGACAATTTAAAAAATGCCTGCGTGCAGATATGATGCATACCAGTTTCTTATTAACCCTCAGCGTGTATGTGCAAGAGGGTTATAGTAGTCGTCCTGTCTGTCTTGTCACGCTCTGATTTTGGAGATTACTGGCAACTAACCATTGATATAGGTATGAACTTACTCAGAACAAAGACTTAGGACCATTCATTGTGCTACTTTTTAAATTTCGGGCTAATTGTCGAGAAAACACAAAGCTTTCAGCTCAGCGTAGGTACCAGCTATTGTGGGTAATGCCCCCTAGCGTCACGAGCAAATAATTTCTTGCAGCCAGCGGCGTAGTTTGCTTTATGCTCAGGGAAGTTAGTTGAAAGAAGTGAAGTTTCGCATTGAAAATGTATACCGGTGAGTGTTTAGCTTCTTCTCTTATGAAGACAGGGTTTCCAATGTACCATTTTCATTGCTCGAGCTATACTGATGCCTGATTAAAATAGTTAATAGATTGCTTGTTCTTTTTGTCTGAGATTATATTGTAATAGCTAGGTAGTGTTTAGTAGTGCTGAGGACTCGCACCTTTGGTGCTTCATTTGGTATGGTTGTCCCATTTTATTCAAGTTTGAGGCTGTTGATGACATATGTACGTATGTTCTGGTCAAGCATGAGCAAATAAAAAAAGGACCTTCTTTATATAAGCTGCTGGAATTAAACTACTGTGATTGGTATCCAGTGCAGTAGAATGTCAGTTAGAACATGTTGGGACCAAGAGGTGTTCGGATAGCTGAGATGTTCAGATAACTGAATTTCATAGAAAATGTAATATAAAACACTAATGAAGGGGCGCATTCAAGCAATTATTCATGTCTGCACGTGCTACTACTAGATTTTGGGTGTTTGGTTATTTGAAGTGTTCGGATAACTGACGTTCTAATGTATCTGTCTCTTGGGGCTGCTAATATAGTTTGTTACAAAGCATGTCCAGAAATGCAATGATTGCATAACTGTTCTCTGATATCATTAGTGATTGAAATCAAATATAATTGAAGGACTTGAGCACTTGAGGTGACCAACGTGCTCACATGACCACTATATACGGAAGATGCATAATTCTTGCTGCTCTTGGCATTTATATTGGAGCCTATTTTGAACCAGATTGTTGCTTTGTAATTTAATACACTCAGAATCTCATGTGGGTGTGGCATGGAAGCTTAACGGAGAAATAGCCACTGCTCATATATTGGACCAGTATCGTAATCCTGGAAATCCTTTGGCTCATTATGATGGTAAGTTAACTTGAGAGGTGAAATTGAGCTGAATGAATGAGTGAATGATAATATGAGGGACTTGTACATCCAAGTGATCATGTTAGAAAATGGTTGAGTAGTGGTTTTGAGTCCTCTAAGTATTTGGTGTAAAATTGTAATTGGTTCCTCTCTAGTGTAGAAGTTTGCAGCAGGGAATCTAGCTGAGTGTAGTGAATGGAGTTATCATAGCTATTGGCCTCTCTAGTAATGAATAGTGGTGCATGCAGAATAAAGCAGTTGCATTCAAAATTGTAAATCAGAGGCCTTACTCTATCATTAGTTTAAAACAAAATCTTTAATAACATGCAGTATATAAAGGGGCCCTGATTCTAGAGCTGTCTTTATCTTTTGAATGTATAGGTCAACTAATTTTTCCTTACTGTTTGTGCACGGATGGTGCAAATTGAACACTTATTGTGTGTGTGTGTGTATGTGTGTGTATGTGGTGGCTGTGTGGTGTAGTGGTTGTGTCCTTGGCTCAGGGCCTGAGGTCCCTGAGTTCAAGCCCAACTCACGCAATTTTCCATCTGCCTTCCACCAGTCCACCCAGCTGTGATTGGGTACCTGGCTTTTGCTGGGGTGCAACTTCAAGACTTTTTCTCATGAAACAGCAATGGTCCAGGTGGGACTTCGGGTGCCCACACCACTTGCTGTGAGGAAAGGTCTGTTTTCCTGCGAGTTCCTAGCCCGGCTCCAGGAGCTTTGCTTGCACGGCTCACTGTGCCTGCTTGTGTGGCTCTGCCAGGTGCACATAACCGCTAGTGGTTGGAAGAGATTTTGCATTTGTGTGTGTACGTGTAGGTACTGGTGCTGAGATTTATGCCCAGTGTGGTGGTAAAGTGGACATGGTAGTAGCTGGTGCAGGTACAGGAGGTACTATTGCAGGAATAGGACGCAAACTGAAGCCATTACTGCCTAATGTGCAGGTAAGTAAACTGGTTTAGAACCTAGTCTGGCTGGGACCCTGCTATAATTGTTCTAATTACCCTGCTCTGTAGATTGTGGCTGTAGATCCAGAGGGCTCTATTTTAGCTGAACCAGAGAGCCTCAATGAACCTGGGAAGGACAAGCCTTATCATGTAAGTGCTACAACTGAGTTATTGGCCTATACTATCTCCATTTAATGACGAGCTTTGAAAGTGTCCAGTCGCACACATTTCCAGTAACTATCTACTTAGCTAATGTATATGTCTCAGTAGCTAATGTCTATGCCTCGTAGCTCTTTTCATAATGAACAGTGTTTAGTGGCTAAGTCAAGTGCACAAGTAACCAATATTTTCAACACAAGTTACTTTTTTTGCCTTCAGTGCGTGTGTGTGTACAGGTATGTATGTTACACTTTAATATGGTGCATATTTGTCACGATTTATGTCATCCAATTTGTACTTCACTTAACCTCTAGTTTATTTTTCTCTGCAGGTGGAAGGTATAGGTTATGATTTTCTTCCAACAGTCCTGGATCGATCTGTAGTGGACAAGTGGTATAAGTGTGAAGACAAGGAGAATTTTATGTATGCAAGGAGATTAATTCGTGAAGAGGGACTGCTCTGTGGTGGTTCCAGTGGTGCTGCTGTAGCTGCTGCTGTCAAGGCTGCCCGATCGCTCAAGGCTGGGCAGAGATGTGTAGTTTTACTGCCGGACTCCATCAGAAATTACATGTATGTTATCAGCATGAGTGAGGGTTTGCTTTGCAATACAATAAGCCGTTTAATAACCCTCAACGAGCATGCACAAGAGGGTTTTAGTAATAGTTCTGTCTGTTTGTCTGTCTGATGGGTAAAAAAAGGCTTATTGTAGGACATTTTATTTTACAGCTTAAAAACCACTAGATATCACTAGTGGAATAGAAGTCTTACCAGTTAAGGGTGGCCGCACACCGCCTACGCAATTTTTTGTTGATGGTTGCTATGCACGATTACTACTATTGTATACTTACAGGGGCTTCTCTACTACAACACAAGGACACAGTACCTGCCGAGCCGAAGGAGCCGCTCACTAATTTTAGAGCGAATCTGGAGGAAATATCGGGGCCTGGTTATAAAACTTTGTAGCACTTTTTTGGAGCGGGGCGGTTAGTTGGAGCTCTGCAATTTGGTGCACTACTAGCCGAGCCGATACTCTACTGCAAGATAACGAGTTCTTATCCATTTCAATATTACTTTATGATATATTCGCAATTTTTTCTATTTATAAGATATTGAAAAATTCTCGTTGTGGTGCAGTTCTTTTTTTTTTTGGTTTACCCGTGTATAAAATTGTTGTGCCATTCTCATTATTAGATTCCAAGAAAAACTGATACAAAATTTGGAACTTTAATTCCACTCGCAATTCTTAAGAAATAGCCCCACCCCCATATCTCGTACTACGAGTACGCGAGCAATTTTTTTTTCAATTAGTTTGTATTGGTTCTAAAAAGAGCCCGCCTATATCAAGAGTAAACAAACATCAATACAACAATAATAAGAGAGTCAGAAGAGAGAGCAGTTTATTGGAGATAGCCATAGGTGAAGGTATTAGATCTGCGCAGCTTGGGAAGTCTTCGCTCCGCAGAAATCGAGCCTGGTATATCCATCCGCTTGAGTTCAGGTGCGCAGAGTCCAGAGAACGGCTACAGGAGGAGAGGCAGCCTGGTGCACCTTGCTGCGTGAGCTCAGACGACGTATGGAGAGTTACTGTAAACGGATATGAGACAACAAGAAGCTAAACTAAAACACTACAACTTCGCAAAGTATACTTCTGCTACTACTGTGCGATAGTTTCTGCTCGCGTATTATCAAATGGTGGGGTATTGGCAGGGAATAAATTAATGTCCGGATCTACAGGCGGTGCGCGTTGCTATGTGCGGCCACCCTTAACCTTCACTGATCGGTGTGACCACATATGGCAGTCTGACTACCCATGGTCACAAAAAAAATTTACCACTCAGCTGTCAAGTTCATTCAAGCATAAAATTAAAACTTATGCTGATGCAGCAGTTATTGGTTCTTAGTTCAACACGGATGTAGTGGAAAGCTTTTTGTTTGGTAGTAATTTTGGGCTTTCGAAGTTTGAAAGAGGTGAGAGAGGATAAAGCGGTTACAGTAATGTCTATGAGTTGACTGAGCTTGGACGAAGACATAGCGACCCGTGATGATACTGTACGATGCATACTTTAAAGTGATTAATCTCTCAGACTCAGGAGGTAAGCCAGAACCAAAGGTTGCCTTCATAGTTATTTAAGTTCAGGATACAGATGTATTGCAAAGTAACATTACAATCACTTGTAGGTAGTATCAACTCAATGCTGTTGTATTGTGGTGCCTAAACATAACTCATATTCTCATGACGTTTTCATCTTTCCTTGTCTAACTCTGGTATCGCAATAACATTCACTTCTAATAATTACATAAAATTTCATATAAATTAAAACATTAATTGATTTTATAAAGTCCTGTGTGACTAGGTATTGACATACTTATAGATGCTGAATTGAACTTAACATGGACTAGTGAAAATACTATAAGTATATTTACCCTTTAACGATAGGGGTCGAATCGACCCGGTCATACCGGGGCTTAGACCGACCCCTTTTTCTCGTGCATGCTTCGCATATACGCGTTATTATCTAAATAAACGAATTCAGCTTGAATTGCACGTCATTTTGATATGTTTTGTGATGGGGTAGTAGTAGAAAATTTTCAAAGTTACGGCTGAGAGAAGTGAAGAGACTTTACAACAATGGAAGTGATAACTTTGTAGGCGCTAAATGGAGAGTGTCAAGATGAAAAGCTGAAGTTTTGCAGAGTTGAGAGCTCTGTGAAGACTGCCCCTTAGGAGATGGCACTGCTCAAAATGGCTCTTCAGTTGCTAATTTCTTCTGAATACCTCTCTTCTAGGCGGTGTGCTTCTCCATACTATTGATGCTACTACTCCTGCTGAACAGGAATCTTTACTCCATCAAGAAATATGTTTTGAACTATATCAGAGCAAGTACACTTTAAGAAGCACTAGCCAACTCAAAATAACACGTATCTGAGCTATTTTCATACATCAAACTAGCTGATTATTTCAATATGTATGATTATGTAGCTAAAGGACAATAAGAATTTCTGATAATAGTAGCTAATTATGCAGCTGTAAGTGTCTAATATAGTTACAAAATAGAAGGATTGAAATTATGAATGTAAAACAGAGTAACCATATTTATTATTCCATATGCCCTTGATCTGATCATATAATTCGTTAACATTAATCAGCAGAATCTCGTATCCATGGCAACATGTGGTTTTTGTGGTTAGAGAATCTGAAAGCAAAACTCAAGTAGTTTCATATTATATATACATTGTAATTAACAAGAAATTAAGGTTTTTGAGTTATTCAGGTTTCAAGTGAACAGCTTAAAATCCTCATTTCTTGTCCCCATAATTCAGTCTGGAAAGGGTTAATTCAGTTAATTTATTATCATCTGCCTGGAAAAGTTCTCCAGTGAAAGAGTTAAGCATTGAGAATTGCTTTTGTACCATGCAATTTTGATGCTAATGTATCTGTTATTTGTACTGATTAATTATCTCTTTCTTACAGCACTAAATTTGTTGATGAATCTTGGCTTGTTCGCAATGGGCTGGTAGAACCCAGTGGTCCACTGCCAGGCTGGTACTCTCAGTCTCTATCAGCACTGGGAACTCTACAGTCAGTTTCAGTAAAACCTGACACTTCTGTGGCTGATGCATTTCAACTTATGAAGGACAACTCAGTGGACCAATTACCAGTGGTCGACAATGAAGGGTCAGTAATGTTCTTTTTTTAATATACGATAAAAGGATAGTGTAGTTATGGCCTCGTTCAATCTAGAACTATTTAGCTCCTTCGTTAATTGAAGGTACATTACACTGAAGTAGTTGTTGTAACTAACATTGCCTGAGAAAGACCTCTCCAGGGAGAAGTGACTATGTGGTTCCCAACATGTTGTGTTGTCACACTGTGGCTAAATATTTAAGGCTTGTAACACAGCCACTATCCCATGTCCCCCACCAATGTCTCCCTCGGTTTCAGTGTCATGGAGCAGACTTTAGAAATTGTAAACTTGCAGATCCCGGAGAGACACTAGAACATGGCTCTACTTTTCTTCAGCATGTTGGTAAAAATCAAATACGCTTCAAATAATTAAAAAGTGAATACACTTTTAACTTCAATGTGCTGCTAAACAGTGAACTTGGGGTTTAAAAACTTTTGCTCACATACTATACTAGTGATGTGCTTGAGCACAAATGGCGAGCGAGCCTAAAACTACACTATTGTTAAACGATTGATTTTAACAACTAACACTCGAGCTACTAAAATAAAGTCGAGTTTTTTTAATTACGTATACGCGGTAAAGGGGATTCAATGCCATAGTAACTGCTCCGCGCAATTGTTTGAATTGAAAAAGAAGCAACAAAATCAAGTCACGTTATTTAAAATTTTCTTTGTGATATTCTTAATAGTAGTTGTAACGCACAATACTTTCACACAACAGAACATACCTACGCAAGACTTACCTTCGTGGTTCGTCTAGTGGACAATGAATTTTCAAGTAAATACTGCTGCGTAGGGCTTATAACTGTGACAAATAGCGTATTAACTTACCACCGCCACTAACTCGAATAGAAATGGAGCTCCCATAAGTTTTGAGTTTCAACTGCACCCACAAAAGAATTCAAAGCGGTAAACAATTCAATTTCTAAGGTGATAAGGGTAATGGTCGCTAAACTGGGGGATTCTGTTTAGTGAAGTTTGGGAGGGGGTCGAACACAGAGCGAACACAAAAATACGCAAGGGTCAAAGTACAAAATGACATATGTACGTCCACACATATATATAAACAAACTCATATCCCCAATTTTCAATTGTGTTACCCCTGTAAGTGTCTCGCTCGCCAATAATATGGATAAAAATTGAAAGTTGAATTTGAGTGAATCTATGAAGTGTTTGACTGGTGATCTTATTGTGGGGCCCAACCCAGAGAAGTTGGGAAATGTAGGAACCAATGGAACCCAGCCAGTTTGCTCATGCTACATGTGTTGAATTGTAGATGTCACTGTGAGTAGCTGGTGTTGTGCATACCATTGTAGCTGTGCAACTGCTCTCCATTAGTTCCATGGAGTAACTGGTTTTATTACATTCACTGGCTGGTTGCTGATTCACTTTCAATAATCCAATTTCGTGAAGTTACTAATTCTGTGAACTTAATTAACCGTATCAAGAAGTTTGAGTTTGTGTAGAGTTTCAGCTGAGGTACTTTGCAGAACAGTGTGGACCACAAGATCAACTATTATTCTTTGGTTCTGTGGATACCCTGGTTTTCCCATGTCCTACTGTCTGCTAGGCTTCACTAGTTATTCTAGTTTTTGAGGAAAGAAGGGAGACGTAGATGACCCAAAAGTTGGTTTGTGCATGCATATAGAAGCCCTTCTGATCTTAATTTGGGCATTCTATTGGTGGCATCTGGTGGTACCAGCAATTGTATGTAATGGCTCTGGGATATAGTATCTATATCAGACACAAACAGAAGCAGCAAGAACGCAGGTTGAGCTCTCCTCGTCTTTGTTGAACTATTTCAGTTAGGTTATTTATGCCAATAATTTGTCTACTATTACTCCAGCTACACACCCCATTGTTGTAACCGTTGTTTATTGTATGTATGTTTGGTGTAGATCCTTAAAGGGTGTGGTGACCTCATCCAACCTAGTGACACTTCTGTCCTCTCAGTCAGCCAAGTCTTCTGATCCTGTGGGCTCCTGTCTCACTAAGTCTTATCCCAAGGTTAGTGATAGAGTGTATACTGTATGGAACACAACTAAGTATGCGAAATACGTGTTTATTCAACAGATTGATGTGGATGCTTCTGACACTAACTTGGGGAAAGTGTCTGAATTCTTGAAGAAAGATAGTTATGTGGTACTGTCTAAAAAATCTGGTAAATATGTTGTTGTTGTTGTTGTTGTTTTCGGTTGCAAGCCATTAATTTCACTTGATAACTGCACCATTTTGACTCAAGCCGTGCTATCAGGTTGTGGCCCATTTATAGGGTGGTCCTTATGGGTTGGATTAAACCTGGTTTCATTTACAATATAACCTCTCTACAAAGGCCATGCTTGGGGGGCAATTACACCCTCATTGAGAGTTTGGCTGCTTTCATAGGTTACTTTCTGTTGTGGTACATCATTTCATTCCAATTTGTTGGCTGTTGTTGAGTCTGGTTGCTTTTTGAAGGCCCTTTTTACAGAAATTCAATTACTGCAGGAGGTGTAGCCGGGTGCCGTGGGTCTGTTCCAATTAAATCGAGAGAGCTATATCTTTACCATCTAATAACCTTTTATACGCAACGTATGCAATACTCACCAATGACAACAACAAAAAAACAAAAAAAACAACAACAAAAAACAAACTTGCATCAGTAGCCTACTATGAGTATTTACTTGTTTATATTTCATATCATTTTTGGGTGTTATGTCATGTTAAGACTCACACTGGCAATGTTGACCACTTAATTTCACTTGTTTTTCACTTTTGGTGAATGGATATATGTTTTGTAGGTGGTAAGCAGTTGTTGGCTGGTGTGGTGACAGCTGTACGCTTTGCTAACTACATTTGCAACAAGTGATGCCATTAGAACTAGAGAGACTATAGAACGTATCTCTAACCTCCTGTACTGTCCTCATTTTGTACTCCCATAGTTATATTTTTTTAAAGTACTACTTTCTTACACACAACATAAACTCATTATTAGTTGACATTCAGTACTACTTTCTTACACACAACATAAACTCATTATTAGTTGACATTCAGTACCCAGACTACAGTTTCTGACACTCGTTTTGGTAGAACTTATATCATGCACATTACCCTTTTTTTTTTTTTTTTTTTTTTACTCCTTTCATAGAGAAGACTAAGGGTGAGCCTTCCGAAGGACAAACTCTCCTATTTTTAATGTTGTATATGCTAAATCTCCCAGTATAATTGCAATCACTGAGACATGGTTACTTCCACAAATTTCAAACAATGAGATAATTCCAGCTGGCTATCAAATTTTACGCAGAGACAGAATAAAAGGTATTGGAGGTGGTATTCTTTTAGCTATCTCTAACTCCCTGACAAGTCACTCTCTATCTGTAGTCAAAGCTCCGAACTTCTTGTAGTTCAAATAGAAAGGAAACCTCCCCATTTTTGTGGTTGTGCTTATACTCTCCCTCAAAGCCCTCCTTTGTGCCATGATGCCATCCCTCTCTACTTCAATACTTCTACTTGGTGATTTTAACCAACCTGATGTATCTTGGAACACTCTCTCCTCATCATCTCCTTCTGAAATTGGACACAACATCAAATCCATTCATTCCAAGAAAAGTTTACTAAAACTACATTATTCATCCTCACTTGCTCACAAAGTACAAATTATGGAATCAGAGTTACAGCAAAAAAAAACTGAAAGTGCAGAAATTACTTATATAAATTCTCTAATTTTGTCTTTTTCTTCCAAACCTCACTCTCTTTATTCTCACATGAATTAATAGTATACTCTGTAATAGTTAGAGCATAAGCGCTTGGGTACTGGTTCATTTAGTGCACTGAAGCCCAAGGGCCGTAGGCCCGAGGGCTTTGTGCACTAAATCCACCAGTACCTAAGCGCATGCTCTAACTATTTTAGATCCCGTTTACCCAGAGGCCTGCCCAGTTTCCACTAGCAACTTTGTTTATCGGCATTTTCGGTGTCAAGCGAATTCTTCCGGCCCAAAATTAAAATTCAATTAAAATTCAATTGAAGGCGCCAGAAAGTTTACTTTAGCATTGTAGCTGCCAGCTGTTATCTCCAGATCTAACTCTACCTGGGCTGCTCTGCAGTAAGCAGTAAAGCAGCTAGCTATGGTAAATTCCTGTGGTATGAGAGCCGCAGCAGAGTTATATGTTAGGGCTGGTCCCGTATAGGTGGATATGAGAGAGTAGTAGACCCTCCCATATCTGGCCTCACATAACCTGCTCCCTGCTTTATCCAGCCTATTCTATTACACTAAAACTCAAAAATAGCAATACCCCAAGGGTTGTTAGTATGCACAATTCATATACCTAAAGGCAAAAAATAGTGCACACTTACCAAGTTAGTACACCTAGTAACAATATAGCAACGGGTTCTAAAAGATAATAGATTTTATATATCCAAAAATTCAGACACAATTTGGTTTGATCAGAAATAGATTCACTCTTCATCAACTTCTATTGTCATACACTTCAGTTTTCAGTTCTATATGTTACTGTTTTAATAATATCATTACCGATGTTATAATCATTGTTAGTAGATGACGATAGGGAGCTGTTCATGTATATGCATTTTGAAGTATTTAAAGATAGTGTCCAGGATTGACAATTATCCAGACATTTTTTAAGTATCTTTTGCAGAGTTAAGAGAGGCAATAAGTTTGGCATCATCAGCAAATAAAAACACAGATGAAAAAGAACAGAGAGATGGTAGGCAATTAACATAGACAAGAAAAAGCAAAGGACTAAGCATACTACCTTGAGGTACACCTGATTAAGTAAATCAGATTTACTTCCTTCAATCTCAACAAAATTATTTTGTAAGTTATCTTGAATTTCTGTGTCTCTTTGACTCCATAGAATAACAGAAGAAAGACTTAGGTTATTGTAATCTCTGATAATTTATCTTGGTCTGCTCACATCAAAGAAATATGCAGTAAAGCTTATCAGTCTCTGTATTTTAGGCAAACAATTCCTTGCACATCACCAATTAACATTAAGCTGTCCCTCTATTTATCACTTGTAAGATCTCTACTAACCTGCAGTTACCAGCTATCATTTCCCAACAAAATACAAGATATTCTTTTATTGGAAAGAGTTCAATGGCGTGCAACTAAATACATTTTAAATAATTATAATATTCCTACACGACTTATTCATCTCAATATTTTACCACTAACGTACTACTTACAATTATTAGACTTATTATTTTTTTGTTAAATGTCTTAAGCATCCATCTGATTCATTTGATGTATTTAATCACATCACTTTTCTCCTAGGCTGCTCTTCTGTATTAGAGTTTGTCCTTCATCCACCCTTCTTTCATATTACACCCTTATTTTAATTCTCTTTGTTATTTACGTAAAATAATAATAATAATAATAATAATAGCAATAATAATAATTATGGCATGGAACAACAGTTCTGAACAGTGGTTGCCGGTCAGTTCCATTTCTGCGGTCAGACCCTTTACCAACTGGGGTTTGGTGTTGTAGTTTAGACTTAAATTTCGTCTTCACCGGCGAAGTAAGAAGTCGGTGCTAATAGTATGGTGGACGAAGCAACAAAAAGGACCTTAGCTTCCATTCCCCTTCTGCGTACAAATGCCGGCCCTCGGAGTGGGGAGCAGTGGCCTGTGCGTTTAAAGGAAGAGTATTTGAGCTTGATAAAGGTTAGATATAATATCTTTAAATGACTGTGCATGAACATTATATAGTCTACCTAAATTGTGGACCATTAGTATGTGTTGAGGCGTTCAGGGTTTCTCTGAAAGGTTTAGGTATCAGGTAAAGGGTTTCAAATGTTACAGTTAAAATAATCAATCAATAAGGAGAGTTATTGATGTAGCATGGCAGGCTATAGTGTGTCCTAGGGTAGGCCACATGAAAAACTTTGAATGGGAGCAGTTACACAGCCGGGGTGGTTCAAAAGTCATACATGCGTAACCAGACCCCTTTATCCCTTGCTAGGCTGACATTGAGCAGTTTGTGCTGTGCAGTACCCCTCTCTACTTGAGGAGACCACAAACAATAGGTGACGTATTAAAGAGAGAGACTTCTCAAATGTTGTGTGAATGTTATATGTTTGTGTGCAATTCTCTGAACAGGCTAAACTGAGGCCATGTTGGAGGGTTTTTCTTTAGATGATGCTGTTATTTATGTTAAACTGTGACTTGGACTAGTTCTGTGAAAGACATGCAATTGGATTTCACCAAGCAGCAAGATACTTTTGTTGCTCTGCTTATTGGCTATGGCAAATCCATATGCCATGCTACTTTATGTTCTGCGTTTCAGTGCAGTTTCTTTCCTCTTCTTCTCCAGCAGATGTAGCAGAAGTTTGGCATGCATAACTATCTATATCACAATACAGTACCAACCTAGCAGACTTGCTGAGTTGAACTATTCATGCACCTTGTGTATCTCAGCAATTTACAACCACAACAATAGAGCCATAGTAAACCACATGCTGACTCAGCAAGAACAAACGGCTCTATGTCAGTCTACCGGACACTTTCCCATCGTAGTGATTGGGTAAAGGGTGATGACTACACGAGACTATTCAAAGATATGGCTCACTAACCTGTCACTATACGTACACTTGTGGTAGTTTCAAAGCTTTATCATAATAGCTAAGGCTCATCAATGTGTCCTCCATGTAAGACATCAACGCTACATGCTACTTCTGTAAGAGTCAAGTAAGACGTAACGAACTCTAGGGCCATCTTAAAATAGTGTACAGAATTGATTCCCAAACTTTTGAGCGTGTCTGTGTCCATCACTGTTGGTAGCACTTGAGGGAATGTTAAGTGTAAAATAGTTTTTATAAGACTTTTGAAATAGAATGTATCTTGATGATAAAATACTACGTGTGTGCATTTTTTAGCTCTTTTATCGAGTAAGATCAAGCCCAAGTACAAATTATTTCTTGATTAAAATTTTCCACTTGTTTGACATAGAAGCTTTAACATAACGTAATAAGTGATATGACCATAGTATTGGGATTTTTTCCTGCTCCTACCTCCCTGATTTTCACTCCATACATATCCCCGGTTGTTGTTTTTTCAATCTTTGTTGTTCTGATAGGGTTGATTGAAATAATACTGGTCAGAAGTTCCTGCTGTTCTTGTTTTCTTTCAGTATGTCAGTAACAACAAGGAAAATGATAACGACTGGTTTAAACTGGAGTCAAATAAGGATGGGACCAGGTAACTTATTGTAGCAACATCTCAATGTTTCTTACCTCTTCTATTAGTAGTAGTAGTAGTAGTAGTAGTATAGTATAGCTTGGAAAACTGGTATTTGGGATTGAGTGGTGTGAGAAATTTTACGAGACAAAGCCAAGTGAAATTTCTCACCGCATGAGTTCTTTTAATCCAGACTGCCATAGTTTTCTGTGCTATTATTTGTCATGAATTCATACAGTTTTTTTCGCTGAGGCGGGGGGGGGGGAGGGAGCTTTTCCATAGTCTGTATGAAACCCTGTTTGTTAATACTGTAGCAAACTTGAGGCTATTTCTGTAGTTAAAAATCCTTATTGTGTATAAGTTGCAGTATATTTAGTTGTCAAAAACATCACCCCACTCTGATTCTACCATTATTCACACTTTCTTTTCCATTGCTAATGTAGTTGTCCAGGAATTCGGCTGCTATTATAGTTGAAGTGCAATGAGATTGTGGATAGATTGCCATGACCAATCAGATCATTACAACAGACTGCTGTGGTGTCTCAAAATAATACCGCTTTTTGTATTTAAAAATTGGTATATTATTAATTGATTTATTTATTATTGTTGTTGTTGTTGTTATTAATTTGTATCCAGATGGACTGGTAAGTGTTGGTATTTTCAAGATCTCATCAAGTACGAGTTTGATATTGAATTTGATGTGAGTGAACCTCTAGTAACTTCAGTGACATTGGATAAATGATTTGAAAGTCAGCTAGATTGTGTGTGTTCTGTAAGGCAAGCAACAATGGCACTTGTACTGTTTCCCCCGAATATATGCATGTACAATGTATAATGCAGTAGGCAAATGTGTCTGTCACTCAACAATACACCTATTCAACCAGTTAGAACAACACATTGGTTTCAACTTAGTTGACATATAAGCCAAGGCCTGTACAAGGGAAGGGGAGGGGGTGTCAAAGAGAGGCATTTGCTTCTGCTGGAATAACTTGCACTCCCCCCGCCCCCTAATCATTTATTTGACTTTATACCTTAGTTTTAATTAGTACTGCAAGAATCATCCCTCCACAACATAATGTGTCTATTCTTTACTTTCATTATACCTTCGAAAACCTAAAAAAAATGTTCCCCCCCCCCCCCTCCGTTTATCCCTCCTTGTAAGCCCTATAGGTGATCTCCCTTACATTGGCCTAAATATCGGACCACCTTCACGTCCCTTTACCATCACCTTGCTTATTAAGCCACTCCTAATGGCGCGGAAGATTACTAATGTTGTACTAATGTTGCAAGGTGTACTGAGTACTGGTAAGAGTTGAACTAAGATTAGCTCTGCTCATATGCAACATAGGGAAAATATTACGTACTAAGCACATCCTTCCCTAAGGTCAATTTCACATTTTTCCACACATAATGTCCACTCTCTCAGCTGGGAGCCTAGCAGCTAGTGGCACTGAAAGTTCTAACTGCCCTGTATTTTACTGATTATTGAAATACTCCATGCTTTGGCAATCCACCCAATTAGTTTTTTGTTGTTGTTGTTGTTGTTGTTTTTTCCATTCTACCTCCTCTTTGTGTCCTATATGAAGCATGTTGTTACAGTGGTACTGGTTAACTCCTCGTGATTGTTGTACAGATTCCCGTGACATATCCAGCCACTGCTCCAGAAATTGCTATCCCAGAGCTGGATGGAAAGACGGCTAAAATGTACAGGTTAGTTAACCTATTGTTCATTCCTAATTGATTGTTTTTATGTTTAGTATGTATGTATGTTGTTGTTGTTTGTTGTTTTATAGCACTATAAGTGCCACTGTGTCCAATAAGTACTGCTTTAGGTTCCCTCCATTTAATTCTGGTACAGGCAGTGAGTAAGTTGAATTGCTGGTATGAAAAGCCAGAGCTTTATCATAATGTACGAGTAGCTGAAGTCCAGATATACAGGGTACACTCAGCTTACCACCTGCCTAGATAGAGTCTTCAGCTGCTTCCAGCACTGCACACACTCACACACCCCATGTCATCCCTTTCCATTTCATTAACCCTCAGCACCCATGCCATACCCAAGAGGAGAGGGTTATAGTAGCCTTGGGTGTCCTGTTTGTCTGTCTGTCTGGCTGTCACGCTCTGATTTTGGAGATTGACAATTAACTACTGATTAGGTGTGAACATACTCAGAACAACAATTTAAGCTGATTTTTAAGAAAAAGCAAGCTGTTAGCTCCACATAGGTTCAAGCGTTTGTAGATGCCTCCTATTGAAAGTAAATGTGTATGTTGTATATGTATGTATCAAGGAAAATTATTAATTTTTTTTTTTATGTTTTAGGGGAGGAAGGATTTGTCTAACGGATCACTTTAAACCTCTTTGGGCAAGAAATGTGCCAAAATTTGGAATTGCTCATGCAATGGCCTTAGGGGTATGTTAGAGCTGTGCTACAGAATAAGCTCCAATGGTACACCTACGAAGATATCTATTCAGATTGCCTATTGATTGTCCTATGCACATTTACTGTGTGTGAGTCTGATGTATGTATAGTAGATGAAATTATTGGCACACTACAGTGGTCATTGATGAAACTTATCCATGCGTTTATTTCCACTAGCTTGGTCCATGGCTTGCAGTAGAAATTCCTGATCTCATATCGAAAGGGTTGATCAAGCATAGAGACAAACACGAAGCTAAGGACAGCTAGGGCAGGTGTACTAAGATATTCATGTTTTACAATCATATTATTTTGAATTGTGTTAATATTTTATTATAAATATCACATGATATTGTAGTGTGTGCAGACTAAATGGTATAAACTAAGTATTATTATTAGGTAAGATCTCCTAGTTGTGGGATGACAACTATTGTGAATACATAGTTCTTTAGGTTGAGTTAGTAGATTGTAGTTCTGACCAAATTGGTAATATAATTTAAAGCATCAGAGCAGTTGTTGCATGTGTACCTAATGTGCTAGGAACATGCCACTCATTGTGAGCAGGCTTGTTTTATTGCACTTTCTTTTTAATAAATGAAACAAAACATTTTATACAAATGAAACTATACTTTTTACAGCAATATTGTGTTGCAGTAGAATAGAATCATTATCAGTGTGTGTGATTGAGCGCAATGAGCGATACGATGTCAGGAAGTGCTGGTGTGTTCGTGTGTAAAGACATGCATATCCGTATTGATAGCACCTGCTTTCTGTTTGGTCCTTTTAACTTAAGGTTATGTGCCTGTCCATGGTTATTTTGAGGAAACTAAGTCCCTTCTATATAATATCTATAATTGCAATCAATATTTATTCTAATACACACTACACAAAAGCTATCTTTACATACAGTAACTCATAATACAAGACGTTCATGTACATATAACTAAAAACATAGTTCAGGGGAAGTAGATATCATAGCAACCTCCCTCTGCTCTCGCAGTTCGTTCTGCCAGTTTTGTGGAAGCTAGCACTACTGCCCAGTCTGTGCGATTCGTCAAGGTCCCTGCTGTAGCGGTATGGGTGGTCCATCCGGTCTGGAACCTCGCTCAAATTGTCCAAGGGTGCCTGTGATGAAATTAGGTCTCCTCCGAGAACGCTGAAGTTGTCATCATGGAAAAATGCTCCTCGAAACGGAGATTCTGCTAGAAATCGATAAGATCTCTGTCTAACTCTTCTCAGTTTTGACAAACAATGCGTCTTGAGGTATTTTGAGCGAGTACAGCTTAAGTAGATCAGATAAAACAATAGGTAAAGGGTTGGCAGTAATAGTAGCATGTAAGTGAAATACCAGATGAGATTCGAGAGCTCGTTATTTTGTTGCGCATATATGATGAGGTAGTATATGAACAGATTAACTGAAGCTAAATTGATGAGGAAAATGCAATCTAAGTAGTTGTAATAATCTCTCTTGTATGGCCTTATAGTTATGAAGAACAGCAGGAACATGATGTAAGTAAAGGTCAGCTTGGCAAACAGGTTGCTCAGGTCACTTATGAAGGCAAATTCAAGGAAGATGATGATCCTGAAAATAAAGTACATTCCAGCAAACCACCTTCGATCTGGTGTGCCATTAGTTCCGTCTTTGTAGCATCCCTGAAATGTTTCCACAAATGCATACAACCCATGCCATTGGTCCAGCTTGACCAAACCAATCAGCTTTTTGAAGTGCTTGTACGGATAGAGCGTCAACAGAACTGGTGGTAGTAACCCGAATGTGAGAAGAATGATGATGGCTGTGATTGCAAAGTAAACGTGACTTCCTTTCAAGTATTGTGTGGATGTGTCTAAATCAAGCAATGCTTCCTCCTTTGACGTAGTACTCTCAAGGGCTATAACAGGGTTGCGTCTAAGGAGAGAGATGGATGTGTTGATGATTTTGCTGTAGCTAAGTAATACGACTGTAGCCAAGGCGTCAATGACTGATGTCCGCAGTTCCCACGTTCTTCTCAGGCGAATGCATAGATAGCACAGAGGTCTCCACAGATACACTACTGGCTTGCAGTTACGCGCATGGAGTTCGATAAGGAGAAGAGTGATCAAAATCAGTACCGAAGGAAAGAAAGCCTGCAAATACTGAAATGCTAGAGCGTGTATTATTTTGAAGTTTTGATGGAAGCATGCTTTTATTCCAAACATTTCTGGATAGTCGAAGGTCCACAAACGATACGGACTCAAAGCAAAATGTGTTAAGAAACTTGACCAATGTTTGTGGTTTAAATCTAACTTCCAAGCAATGTTAATGAGAATGACCTGCACAGGGAGAAGAGACACATGGCTGAAGAATATGTATCCATTCATAGAAGGAGACGTGATACCAATGTGGAAGACAATGATGATAGTTAAGAAAAAAATTTGAGGCACAAGTGTAGCTACTATACCTTTAATCCAGTCAAGAAATAGATGGTCACACTTTATGCATTGATAATCGGGAGAGAAGACATCTATGCCATGGTTACGGATGCATTTTTGGCACAGAAACCCGATACGATTATATGGTTTACAAAATTCTTCATTAATGGTTTCTCTCTGGAGGGACCTTTGTATAAAAGGATTCTTGATGGTCTCTGGGCAGATATTGTACGGACACTTAGCAACTACAACACCAGACTTATTGTTGTAACCAAGACAATGACCTAGGAGAACACTTAGGATGAGTTGAGTACTATTTGCCTTGCAATTCACAACAGATGAACCAGTAACAACACACGTACATCCATCTTGGTCTGTATAGCCAGCTGGACATTCTAGCAATTGTACATCTAGTTTAGTGCTGATGCTTCTGAAACCAACAGTTTGTACGAGCAACTGGTATTGATCTGGCTTGCCTTTCATTTTGAGAGCTCTTCTGTTTAGATCAGCAGCCTGCTCCCTATTTGAATCACACTTTTTTTCTTGAAGATCTAAGGTACACACTGAGAATATGGTTTCATTTATGACGTCATGATTCAAGTCATCCAGGACTTTAAAGTTTGGTATTTCAGTCACATTATTTGGATAAATGGTCACACTATATTCACTTTCATTGAAGGAACTGGGTAGCGTAATAATTGAATCAGTACAGTTATCATCCATAGTCCAATTTTTCCATTTACAAAATGTGCTTGTTAAGTCATTACAAAACGAGTCGGTGATCCTCCAAACACATGGGTAGATGGAGCTGGCAAAGATGGCATTTAGTTTACCATCTGCTTTGTTTTTCATTATAGTGACATTCACATCCCATTCTTTGGGAGAAGTGTGAGCATTGTTGTCATCATTTGTTAAATACTTGATGAAGCAAGCTTTTGAGTATGGGATATATGTGTCTAAGGTTTGAATAGCATATATGCCTCCTCCTCTGTCTGATGCCGAATTCCCAACAACTCTCACATTACTCGTGGGCTGAAGAAAAATGATTGAAGTCCCTACAGCTGCAATTCCCCCACCAACTACTGCCTGATTGTTCTCTATGCAAACACTAGCATTACTCTCGATTACCATTTCGGCATTATTTAGAGAAACTCCAGATGCTTTGTTGTGGGTTATTGTATTGCCTCTGCCAGAAATAGTAACTGTTACCATTTCAAGGTGCACTGTAGAGTAAGTGTTTACTTTTTTATCATCTGCACATTGCTGAGAGCAAGTGTTTACTTTTTTGTCATCTGCACATTTGTAAGTTCCTTCATTTTTTGTGATATTCAGATTTTCAAACTTGAGCTTAAACATGCATAAAGATGATGGCTTCTTAGTAGTATAACAGAACAAGTTAATGGCAGACCCAACTCTAGCAGAGTTCAAAGTCATATTGCATTCCCTCACAGTAAAAGTATTCCTTGCGTTACTGGAGTCGGTGGTGACATATAATGCCCCCATATTGGCCTCTATTCCTCCACCATAGTACGCCATGTTGTTCTCAAAGTAAGATCTTTCTATTAATACTTTGTTGAGTCCACTACCTTTAGGATTTGATTTGTCAAGGAAGCCAATACCACCACCAGAAGAAGTATGGGTTGGTTCACGGCTAGTACATCGGTTGCCTATGAAGTAACAGTTGGAAACAGTTACCTCATTGTTGGTACACTCGCCGTATAGTTTCAGAAACAGGCCTCCTCCTCGGTGGGCAGTGTTATTGATAAAATGGCTATGTGCGATAGAGGCAGTTACGTTAGTGGTCGATGATAGATTCAAGTATAATCCACCTCCACTATCATTCCTGTTGTCTTGGACCTCGGGAGCACTGTTGTCTGTGAAGTGTGAGTAAGATATAATAATGTGGCAATCCTGACTAGGTTCTATATAAACACCACCTCCATCTGTATTGCAGCTGAATACTGAGTAAGATATATTAACAATTCCTGTACAATGAACCAAGCTAAGGCCAGTACCTGATGATGTTTTCACTATCACATTATCTAGAGAAACACATTCACTTCTACCAATGCTGATGGCAGAGGTTCTGAATGTTGTGGTTATTCCTCCACAGTCTTCAAATGTCACATTGTTAATGCTCACTTGTGGCACATTTTCAACTAAAACTCCACCATTTTGTGTGCACTTTATGACTGCACCATTTCCATTGATGGAAAAATTATTTCCCGCAGCTGGTTTCAGACTGCAGCTAAGACTGTAGACACAGTTTGAGTTCAAAGTAATGTTAGCAGGTAACTTCTTCATTTTACAGTATTTATCAAAATTGTAGCTTGAAGCAAAGCTTTCTATCTGCAGCAGTAAAATAATTGCAATGACTATCCACAGCCACTTGAACATTTTTGTTCTACAAATGGAATAAAAAGCATTTTTTTAATTAATTGTGTTAATGCTTCTAACTGTAGCCTGTGCAAATTAGGTCTAGCTTCTTGTCTATCCTATGTATAAGTCATGATGGTTTCAGGAGTGTTGAAAAAGCTAGATGAGATTGCTTCATGCTCAAGATACCAAACAGTATTCACTTATGTTCAATTAAAGTTTGGTGGGCTGTATGAATTATGACTTAGAATATAGATATTACATTGGTTCACATGACTAAGACATAAAGGGCCGCCTTCTGCTGGCTGTGTTATTATTTATTTAACCAAAAACGACTTAATTTTTGTTTACTTTTTGTCGTTATGATGACATAGTATAATTCATATATTATATATATCCGCCATGCACACATAACTTGGCGTATTGTATTTGTTATTCTTATAGGAATAGGTTGAATTACCATAATGGCAACTTTCAGTTTTATTAGCGACTAATGTACTGTATTCAACTAGGACAGAAAGGGAGATGTTGTTTACTCCCACATTGCATGCAGCCAACTTAATACTCCATGATAACATCTTTACCCAAGAAATTCTGTTTCAAGATCTTTCAATCATGAATTTTAAGAAAATGGTGTGCTGTTATGCACACAGCAATGTGCTCCATCACACTAAGCATTTACAGTGATGTAACCAGTGTAGAGGTCACCTTGCTCCCAGAGCATTAAGTTTGCTCTCGCACAGAATTTATATACCACATTAAAGAAAGCTTAGAACTGACTTAGAATCAGTACACTTTACTTAGTTGAATCAGCCACACTCACTGACACAAAGCATCATTTATAAAATGAATACTGAATATGAAGGCCATATGCTATAGTGTATGAATAGTACATTTCAGTGTTCAGTTTGTGGTTGAACTTGAAAAGCTTTCGTTTGCTGAGTGGTTGTGACCATATGTTGCTATACAAAGCTCCATAAATCCCAACGAAATAGTTTGCTTTGTGAAATAAAGTAGTCTTTTTAAAGTGGGAAGAATTGTCATAAAGAGAATAAGTAATACCGCTGTGCTTGTGGTTTCTAATTTGCTTATTAAGTTAATAATTAAAAAAGGGAGGCCAATACAATTGTGAAGTGAGATTAGGCAGTAAAATGCGTAACATGGAGTAAATGGAAAAGAAATCGAACTAGTAAGCATATAGATTTATTAGTAAGCAATTCAATTATGCTTAATAATAATAATATTAGCAGCACATAGGGATTTTCAACTAGTCTTTTACCTAGTATAAAACATTAAGCCCTAAGTACAATTGAAATGACTTATCAAACTTCTCCAACCATATTTCTAGTAAGCAGTTTTTGTTTCCTTTTTGTTTTTATTAACTAACCATATTCCTTGTTATATAACACCAAACCCTAAGTTATTAAACTTTTTTCCACCATATTTCTTGTGGGAGTTTTGTTTTGTGTTGTTGTTGTTGTTGTTTTCATATTCCTTAAGACTGTCTCAGTAATATTTTATTCACTGTCGTGAACTGTTACTATCACCACTATCTCTTTGTAAACCATACTTGAGTCTAATTGTCCCAGGATCTGCTAATAGTTACACACCAAGCTAGCTACAGAATAGATAAAATGAAGGACTTACCTTTTATGAGACAAATCTGCTTCTGAACAAGTTGGGACTAGTCTTCAGCTAGTTATGGCTATTCTCTATTGATCCACTGAGGTTTATGACTGGTGTTATATTGAAAGTTTATGTAGGAAGAGAACTACTGGTCACTAGCATGTTTGTAACAGAATCATTTTCAATGAACAGGAGTCGTCATCTATGGATTGTTATCTAAACAATATTTTTTTATTTGTCATGGGAAAAACATAATGTGTCAGTAGTAACCAAAAAAACAAGACAAATCTTGTGGGGTTGCTATGTGCAACTGTTCAAAAGGTTGTTACATGGCCCATACGTTTATCCTTGAATAATAATTATCTGTTCAAAAATACCTACTAAATGACATAGTTGATTGTCTTTCACCTTCATTGTTAGTCATACACGGTACTTGTCAACTTTCAGAATACATGCGTAGAATTCTAAAGCTAGCCGGCTTCAGAATAGAGCGTAAACAAAACACCTTAATTCATTAATAGTGTGATTTAAACAAGACACCTTAATTCAATAATAGTGTGATTTAAACAAGACACCTTAATTCAATATAGCATGTACTTGCACATGAAATTGATTAGCCACTTTCTCATGTGGTATAAAAGAGGACATTTTATCACTCAATTTTTGACTATATTAAATTTTAACCTCATGGTTGAATAGTCAATATAGCTAGTTTTTTTGTGTGTGTGTTTTGGTCACATGACAGGACACCCTATGATGAAAGGTTTTTTCTTTTTTTACCAGCCATTAAGGTAGACTATGCTCCCTGCACATGTTGCCCCCCACCCCCCTCCCCCTTCCAACACTAGAAATGCATGCTGTTTTTCCTATGTTGTGTTGATTTGGGTACATGGTTGTAGTACACATAAGTGGGTGGAAGTCAGGAATACCCTTGAACATTTGACAGCAAAAGGACATCAATACAAAAAGACAAATTTGCAGCAAGAATAAGGCAAATACTAACATACAACCCAAATATCTTATTTGAAGGTATTGGTACCCTAACTAGAATGAGACAAGGTTGAGCTTTGCTTGAACCAGAACAGTGGGCTATGCCATCTAAAATCTGTGGACCTATATATGCGAAGACTGCTTGAGTTTACAATATCAACCCTCGTATAGTGTACCCACTGAATTTAGTTAGAACTTGCCACAGCAATTAAAGCTGGATGACTAGTGTTAGAGGATTAAAATAAACAAAGTTTCAGAATGCAAGAAAATAAATGTTAACATTATTACTATTTCTGTCAAGAAACAAATAAATCTATCAGATATGAATGAATGCGTGGTATAGTATTAATATTGGTCACAGTAGTATAGACTAGGAGATTCTTTGATGGAAGTAGTTGGTTCTGGTGACCCACTGATTCGAATGTCTTTTACATCAATAGGATTTGAAGAAATGGAGTATCTTGGGCTATATATCAACGACTCATCATAAGGATTTTTCTTAAAATAAACTCTAGCAGAGCTCTCATCTTTCTGTTTTGATGACAGCCAGGAGAATATAATCGTGGTTATTCTTTTTCTGATGGCATCAGTCAGAACAACAAAGATGAGTGCATCCACAAACCCTTGAGCATTGTTTCCAATCCCCTAAAAACAGATAATAGTTCAGTTTAAATAAATGTGACGAAATTTGACTTCCATATTATTCTAGACTCATGATCCAAAGTCCATTTAATTATTGGGAAAGTAATAGCAAGTGGGACAATGAGAAATGGGTGGAGTTAATATGAGTAACATGAAGGTAACTAAAGTAAACACAAAATAGTAGATGAACAATTATTTTATCAAAATTTGTGTACAGAACAAGACTTGAAATAGTTTAGCTGCATCGTATTAAAAGGAAGGTAGGCTGTAATTATATTCATAGTAAAGTGTAAACCGCTAAGGGCAAACACGTGTGTATTGTAGTAGTTGGTAAACCAAACATAGTTCACCACAAGTTTAGTACACATCAACGTTACTCTTGCACGTGCTAGCTAAAGAGATGAGTTTCATATGGTTATAATTACTTTACTTATATGAACAATATTAAAATAACTTGTGTGGTGGGAAAATAATATGCAGGGACATAAGATACAAACACATGAAATACAAGAAGCACGAGTAAATAATCAAACTATTGAGAAACGCAGACAAGAAAATTTAAAATATACCAGTAAGTTGCAGGTACATGAAATAACCAAGAATACAGTATGGGTATAAGGACAATGAATTGGAGTACAAGAACTTACATGAACATAAGTATAAGAACATGCAAGAGTAAAGATTCAAGTACATGTACTAATGTGAGTACATACAAGGAGACAAGTGTAAGTAAATGAGTATATGAGGAAACTAGTAAAAGATCGTGAGTTCAAATTAGGACTTAAATTGCCATCCTTGCAAGAAATTGAGTGACACGAGCCCAATAGCAAAAGGAGATGCACAAAATATGCTTCTTTCCACATTATGTTGTTTTTTTTTGTTGCTTTTTTTCTTCTTCACATATCCAAGGTTGATGATACAGTAACACTTCTATTAATGACCACTCTGAGAAGCGACCGACCTCTCTGGAGAGACCAAATCAGGCTCCCCCGATTGCAACTACAACAAATATAGTGCATTTAGAACCTCCGAGAAGCAACCACCTCTTATTTCCGACCAGCAACCAATTTCTCGGTCCCATCTTGCTCAAAATAAATACATTCGCCCCTCTATGAGCAACCAGAGACCACACCTATTGAAAATTTGAGAGATTGCAGTCACGCGTAAGCAATAAAAATAGCGTACTACACTACTTCTACAGTATCCAGTTTTGTCTGGGGACAAAAGGTCTTCACTAAATTCTCGCTGAAAATTTGATGCTTCTATTTAATCTGAAAAAAAAGTGCAGGAAATAATGTCCACAGGACAGCTAGTGCGATTAGGAAAAATCACCTGGCTTGCTACCAAAATAAAGACTGGTGTGGTTGCTGCAAATACCACCTCAAACAATCCCCTTATTCTGGATAGTTTGTTTTTACAGAAAAATGCATCTCCAGTAGCATCACATCCTATCAAAGTAGATAAATGTGGTGGAGAAATAGCTAAGTTAGCTACCAGTAGCGAGCCACAAGAAGGCAACTGAGACTTCAGAATAAAAATTTTCTTGTAAGATACTTGTCATCAGGACAACTTTCAGATATCCACAACAAGACATGTATCACTTAATGAATGTATAATTAACTTAATTTTCCCCAACTCTTTATCACAAATAATGACATTTACAAAAGAACCTCTGAGAAAGGACCAACCTCTGAGAAGAGACCAAAAGTCCCGCCCCCAATGTGGTCACTATTCGGAGGTTTTACTGTATTTTCTATTAAAAACTCCAAATTATTGCCCCTTTATACTGTATACATGCAAGTAAAGTACACTTAGACAGAACAATACCCATAAAGTATACGAGTAATGTAGAATACAGTGTTCCAACTTACAGTTAGTAAAAGCAAAGCTTGCTGTGTAGAGTTACTTTCCTTCATCCAGACCAAATATATAGTTAGGATTATGGACCATATTCGTAGCAACGTGAAGACAACTGGTATAGCAATCAACTTGAAGTCTACTCTGTACAGCTGGTTGGAGTTTAGGTCAGTGTCACTTTGCTAGTATAACAGTTACACTGTGTAAGTACATTTGGTCAGTACCTTTAACTTAATACTGTAAACACTATTACAGTTTCTATGAACATCAGCCATAGGTTATAGCTATCTAATGACAAATACTATGGCCAGTCAAATGATTAGCTATTACCGAGTTATTTGAGTGGCATGGAAACTGACATAATAGAAACAACACACACAACTTAGTGGCCCTTACATGTAACTTCAAATGGCATAATGCAGAAATGTAGAGCAGAAGAATAACGCCAATAGTTAGAATAACCCACAAGTTGTATCCAAAAAAGTCCCCCACATAATCTATAGTGAGAATGCAATATTCACCATGACTGCTACTGTAGTTTTGATATGTCAACCCTTTCAGCCCACAGTACCCGGGTATACTCAGTGGTGCAGAGCCCAACTTGCTGGAGAACTTCAGCCAAGCAGTGATGAGCAGAGGCATGAGATAGCATAACACAGACAGACATTTGACAAAATGGCTGACATCATTCTTCTTGCTCAGAATGAGCAGGAATAAATGCACCGCCAGTCCAGTTGTCCATAGCATGGTGCAGACATTAAAGTACACTGTAGCCGCTCCTTGATATTGGCATAAGTCTGACCACCATGGCGCCTTTGAGTAGTGATTCAAATTTCCAAATATTCCCACAAGACTAGCAACCACCTGCCCTATGTTTCCCACTGAAATATGCACCAGGATTGTTCTGGCTATGGTCTGGTTTTCTTTGTTCAAAAAGTAAGTCAAAATGACGATGAAGGAGCCAAGCAATGACAGCCCACAGATCAAACCTACTACTGGTCTTAGATAATAAACATCTTTGTGTTCCAAGCAGCTGCTTATTGGCTCTTGCACCAAACTCATCTTTACACACTTTCAGACACAAACACACACCAATGACTGAGGCAAATCATGCTGGTGTGTGCCTATTATAACTTATTTACAACTACTACTACACAGCCCTATTAAGAAAGAACAGTAGTAATTTTTTTTGTAAAAAATCAGATTATAAAGTGTGTAATACTAGCTACTGAATGAACTCCCAACTGAGCCATAAGTTGTAGAAGTGTCACATGATTTGGCAACCATCTGGACCTTGCTTACTGAAGAGGTTGTGCTTTTGATCAACTTTGGTCTGCTAGAAAGACTTTGCGATGCTTCTGCACTGAAATTAAAACTGTCAGCAGTAGTAAAGTTGGAGTTATTGACGACCAGACACTTCTTTTGGTTGTCCTTGGAATTCTTGCAGAGTAAGCAGCAGAACTTGCGGAACAGGTTGACATAGCGTTGACGCACGTTGTGAGTGAAGATGACGAACAGGATGCAGTTAGTCACTCCTTGACCCGAGTCACCAATACCCTATATCACACACACACACACACACACACACACACACACACACAAATGCATGTGCAACTCCACGACTGAACTAGTTCAATTTTACTGACATTCTCAAAATTAACTCACAAAATGTTCCACATAATATTATGGATACAGTCAGTATCAATCTTTTTTTTTTTTAAGCTGAGCATTCTAACTATTCTTAAAGCTCTAAGACTCAATCTGGCATCCCTTTCAACACAATGGCTGACTTGAATTTCAAAACCTGTCAGTGACTTGTTGACACACAGTACTGTGCCATGCAAACACTGACCAGCTGGCTCTCATCGTGGTACTATTGAAGTTCACTGAAACTTATCCCACGTAAAGATTGTTATTCACAGTTTCAGTTTTGGGGGAAAAAGCGGGCTATTGTTAGTGAGCTACAATATGCCATCAGCTTCATTCAATGTATGAATAGACATGACCCTTACACACACACACAGCATTAATTCAGTGTGCAATATTAATTATTGCCGAGTAATGTCATCATGTATGAATTGGGTGTGTATCCCAAATAATGCCAGCAGGTGAAACCAATATACAACTGAGGTGTGCTACACATAAATGGTGAGCAAAGAAGGACTCACAAATAGAACACAGTTTCATTCAGACATATAACTTTACATAGAGATTAACATGAGAACAAGTATAAAAAAAAAGAGACCAGACTGTAGTTCTCATTCTAATCTTGTGTATCAAGTCAACTGTAATGGCTCACGGAATAGGTGCTGATGCTTGTAGGCCATGTGATGTATACGGCAGGTTGGAAAAATTCAAATGTTTACCCCCAAGGCTAAGCCCGAATATCTCCACCCACTTGTCAAAATGGTATGCTATTACCATGTGTTACCAATGTACATCCAGATGTAATCAACGGCTCAAATTTTGTACATCTCTGATAATATCTCCCTCCCGCTTGCCAACTACAGAGTCTATCAAGTTAGCTGGTCCACACCAGTCTGTCCACGGGTATTTTCTGGGCGTTCCCACCCACTCACATATAGATAGTAGCTGAAAGGGTGGGAGGAAGGGCATATCTTTTGAACATTACAGAGGGTCATGAGGAGCGGAGCCTCCCATCATTGGGTGTACCAGTCATGTGACTACAAATACAAAAGGCTAGCATGACTATTCAACCACAAGGAGGGTTTTTCTGCTTCAATTTTTAAAAAAATTTGAAGGGATATCCTATATGGGACGAAATTAATTTGAGCTAGCTGTTACTAAATTAGCACCTTATCTCAACAATGACCCATAGTAACCACTACAAGTTGTAGTTCACAACAATTTCATCTGGTAAAGGGTTTCTATGCCATAGCAACTACTTGCAACATTGTTGCACAAGTCAGAGTACAATATGGGGAGATATTTCACAAGAATGCGTAAGTATTTCCATGAGCTGAAGGAGAATGAAAATGCAGACATGAGAGTGAAATGTCATTTCCGTATTGTACAAGTATAATACATTGTGTATTATTGGATATTTTTTTCCAAACAGTAACTCCTTAAAGGTAACTCTACCACACTTCTAAAAGTTCAGTTGTCCAAACTCACATGGTTGTGTCCAATATGCAGCTTTCAATATGGAAAATATGTAGAACGCTCACATAACGTGGAAATACTCAAGAAAAATATAATGTCACATATCACAGCATGCAATGCCACCATGACCCATTGCTCATAAATATACTCACTAGAAGCCTCACTGATGACAGATAGAAGCAATCCAGTCTTATACAAAGTATAGAAGAATTTCTAATTAATGTGCACCCCCAATATTTGGTGAGTGAGTGCGATAACTTAAATACGAAACAATGCCAATAGTTGTGTGAATGGATGGAGTTTAATGTAACCCATGGTAACCTTATTAAAAAACAACAACAAACTATATGTATTCTAACAGGTTTGGTTATCATGAAAAATATTTGAAAGCAATTATGAGGCAAATAAGACTAGATCTAAACTCACTGCTTCTTGTGATCAGATAAGGTGGTCAAATTTTCTACTACACATGTTGATGTAAGCTAACTCTTAAAGCTAAGGTTGAGTTAAAACTGGCAAAGTCTCAATCATTGAATTAGCACATACACACTCACTACACACAGCACTCTCCCTGGTTACACTTGACCACCCCTTTCCCATTGGCCACCCCTTTCCCATTGGCCGCCCCTTTCCCATTGGCCGCCCCTTTCCCGTAGGTACCACATAAAACTAAACCCTGAAAATTTTAGCCATTGAGATCATATCTTGAGCTATTGATTCTAATCGAAACTCCATATCACCTTCTCTTTCTGACAACATGTACAGGCTAAAAACACGATGATCATGCCACATGCGCCCTTGATTATGTGCGCCATATTTTTCTGTACTTTAACCAATGAGACGCACAACCCTATACTACATGCATATATACACTAGTCTTTCTTTACTCTCCATAATCAACACTCCCTATGTATTGAATTGCTTAGCCTTCTTTTACTCATTAGATGTATTCTCTCTTTCACAGGCTTTTTTACAATGCAGAATTAAAAATATTTGGTCGCCACCGGGAATCGAACCCAGGACTGCTTGCTTAACACACAAGCGCTCTGCCACTAAGCTACGACAACCAGCCGGCAAACATACACTCCAATTCTGTATTTGTACTGTTAAGGCGGTGGTGACCAAATATTTTTAATTCTGTATTGTTTAAAAAGCCTGTGAAAGAGAGAGGTTCATATTGTTTAAAATTAAAACTTCCTATTATGGAATTGATTCTGGCTCCAATGGGTGTTTTTTATGCTACTGTACCAAATTACAGTTGGGACAGAATGGCTGATAGCATAGCTATGGGAATTTTACCTTTCGGAATTCAATAAAGGGATTCTCCTGGACTGTATGCTAAACTTTGTACTTCGAAACTTGTGTGAAATGGAAGAAATTTGGATTCACATGAGTTCTAATTGGTACATGTGAGTAGATAGTATAGGTGTAAAATCAAGCAATAAAGTAATACACTCAAACTAAATGCCACCTCGTCAACACTGTCTAGTCTAGTCTAGTGCATTTAATCCCCACAACTTTTGAAAATTTTGACACCATGAACGATTCACAATGTAAGGCTCTGTGTACCAGGCTACTGCACGTGCCTAGTGTGTACCAGTTACTGCACATGTCCAGTGTGTACCAGGCTACTGCATATGCCCAGTGTGTACCAGGCTACTGCACATGCCCCGTATGTACCAGGCTACTGCACATGCCCCGTATGTACCAGGCTACTGCACATGCCCCGTGGAGTAAACCACAAGCTACACATCTTTTCTTCAAGATCCGTGGTTGATAGGCAGAGAGTGGTAGCCCTCTTGCTCATACACATTGAGAGTTAAACGCATCACTATGTCACTTCTCTTCAGCACCGTTATGGTAAATGCACTGTGAATCCAGCGTGCCGGTTAAATACTACCTGAGGAATACCCTCATTCAACTTCAGCTTGTGATCATAAAGAACTTCAGTGTGAAGCTAGACACTATACTTGGGCTTCAAGGAAACTAGAGGTGAAAATAATACTCGTGCTTGGGAACGTAGCTCACAACGAGAGAGAGCTCTTCTAGTCATAAATATTAGGATAAAAATTGAAGTTTTTTTAAAGGAATAAAAGGAAATTAGTAAATCCTTATAGTACAAAACATCACTCGCCATTTACGCTGAAGCATAACTTTAGTTGGCGAGCGTGTGAAGTGATAGCAGACGCCCTCAGGTGTACCTCAATCAACATTTCCACACACATGTACGACTTCTTCATGTGCAACCAGTTACATGGAAGTTAGTAAAACAGTCTGAAAAAAATAGACAAAGTAATGAACTGGTTGACAATTTAAGAATGACATTAGACTTCAATCGCTTAAAATAAAGCACATCAGACTATAAGAGCTGCTGAAACACAACACATATTCTATTTAGTGCCGCTAAATGGCAAATACATTGTGACTCCAGTGTGTGGTCAAAAGGGATACATTTTAATTTCAGTGAGCAGTTGAACACAACACTTGGGCTCCAAGGAAACTAGAGGTGAAAACTGTGCTGACGGGTGTAGCTCATAGTGAGCTCTCTCTTAGAAATACAAGGATGAAACTTGAAGGCAAGAATAGTAAAATGAAATAAAGCTAGGCTTGCTTGCCATTTATGCTGAAGATACTCCATAATGATGAGAGGTAGTTGACTACCCTCAAAAGCACTCTATTCCCCTCAGGCAAAATGAAGCCAATTCAAACTCAATTATTCTAGTCTCTATTTGTTAGACATGTTTAGTCTAGTAAAATACAGTTTATTCAAACTAAGAAAAATACACATTTACTCTCAAACCAAACAGAAACTTATACATGCATTCACACACACACACACACACACACACACACACACACACACACACAGAGGGAAGGGACATAGAGAGGGGTAACATTAAAGCATGATCATGTGACTCTTCTGCTTGAATTCATCCAATAATTTAATTTGGAACTGTTAATGGCAACTCTCATCAGCATGCCAAGTTTTGTTCCGTCAGATGATTTTGATTCTAGGTTTTTAAAGACAGTTCTGCCATAGCTGCAAACTGGAGTCGAAACCATGGTAGCTATCACTTATTATAATATATTAGTAGTACAACACGTAACTTGCCCATTCAAAAATGTATGGGAAAAATTGCTGTTCAATTTGAATAGCATGGGAAAAGTGAAACAGCACAGTTACAGCCGAGCCATTTAAAAAAAAAGTGGGGTATTATTTTGAAATACCACAGCAGTGGAAAACTGAAATAATGATCTGATTGGTCACGGCAATCTCTTTGTGACCTTGCTGCTCTTTTACCCGCAAGGCAATGTCGCGGCAAAATTCCAGGGAAATGCTATTTAGCAACAGTAAGAAAAGTATGAATAATAGCAGAACTGGGATGAAAAAATTCTTTGACGGAAATATAATACAAGATTATGTTTTTTTTTAGCTGCAGAAATGAACTGCTATCTTTGGCTATAGTATTAACATATGATAACATGTAAAACTGTGGTATTAGGATAAATAGCACTCGTACAGCAAGAAATTTCACTCGGCTTCGCCTCGTGAAAAAATTTCTCACTCCACTCATGCTATTAATCCCGAATACCACAGTTTTCAATACTATTATGTCTCTAAATACCATGGCAGCCAAGTGAAAGAGTGCAGGAAGTGGGCATGCATGTAGTGCTAGCCTTGGAAATGTACAGTTCGAGTGGTTTCTAGTTGGATACTATGTCACTTGAGCACAGAAGTTCTATTTGTATTTGAAGGAATTAGTTCAACAGATTTGGAGGAGCCATAGGTTGAGAATGAAGTTCTGAGGATGCTAGTACTGAAATACAGAGAGAGAGAGAGAGTGAGTGAAGTATACAAACAGTGCAAGTGACATAAACAAAAAGCTGGCCTACTATTAGTGAGTGATAGCACGGGCAATGAGTGCTATTCAACACTTGCAATGCAATTGAAATAGCACTCGACTTAGTCTCGAGCCATTTCAATTGCATTACTCGTGCTATTAATGAATAGCAGACATACCCATGTGTGTAATAATTATATTCTAGTGTAATGGCAGCAGAACTTTCAGTTATTTTAGGACCTCTTGGAGCATCAATACTTTATTTATAATCTCAAGCTGTTTTTTTAGTATCTTCTTTTGAAAAACAGCCCACTGTGACAAGCTCTTATGTTTGATTAATTTCTTAGCAAAGCAACAAAACGACAACTATTTGGTCTTAAACAATTTCTCTATGAAACCCTGCAGACGGTACATATAAAATTTCACAAATGTCATGTGACAGCTTTTAACTTGTCTAGTATATTATTTGTGATAGATACATAGATATAAAGATGGTTTCATCTTTCACCATAGTACTACTAGAAGGAGTGTCCTGTGAGCAGTTAACAACCTTACCTTTTACAGCACTCTGACTCATCGACAAGGAGGTATAAATTAATAGTGAGGCTAGCAATGGCCGACAGAGTGCTGACAGAATCACACACACTCTATACCTGCTACAATCTATTACAAATGGTGTATGACCACAGCAGACAGGGGTCTTTACAGATAACTAATCTAGAAGGGGAAAATCAGCTTCTAGGAGGGGTAGTGAGAGTAGAGACCCTTGCAATCTTAAAACATGCGGAAGCAAACTGACTTCATGTTGCATGGCAAAATGTTGGTACAGAGGTGGGGAAGGGGTGTGTGTGTGTGTGTGGGGGGGGATGGGGTGGAGGGGGTGGATGCAACCCTGTACAAAGAGAGAAACAAATCAGTCTTTCAACCTCACTCACCCCCACCTGACCCATTTATAACTCCTACACTCTAGGGCAATCTAACAAACCCCCACCCACACCCTATTCCCCTCCCCAAGAGTTTCACGGTCCCACGCCCTCCCCAAGAGTTTCACAGTCCCACGCCCTATTCCCCTCCCCAAGAGTTTCACAGTCCCACGCCCTCCCCAAGAGTTTCACAGTCCCACACCCTATTCCCCTCCCCAAGAGTTTCACGGTCCCACGCCCTCCCCAAGAGTTTCACAGTCCCACGCCCTATTCCCCTCCCCAAGAGTTTCACAGTCCACGCCTATTCCCTCCCCAAGAGTTTTCATCACGGTCCCAACGCCCTCCCCAAGAGTTTTCACAGTCCCCCCCCATTCCCCTCCCCAAGATTTCACAGTCCCCACCGCCCTCCCCAAGAGTTTCATTTCACAGTCCCACACCCTATTCCCCTCCCCAGAGTTTCATCACGTCCCCGCCCCTCCCCAATAGTTTCACAGTCCCACACCCTTCCCCTCCCAAGAGTTTTCACGCCCCCACGCCCTATTCCCCTCCCCCAAGAGTTTTCACAGTCCCACTCCCTCACCCAAGATTTCACATCCCCCAAACCCTATTCCCTCCCCAAGAGTTTCAACGGTCCCCACGCCCTCCCAAAGAGTTTCACAGTCCCACGCCCTATTCCCCGCCCAAGAGTTTCACAGTCCCACGCCCGATTCCCCCTCCTTCCCCTCTCCCAGATTTTCACGTTCCCACGCCTCCCCAAGAGTTTTCCACAGTCCCACACCCTATTCCCCCCTCCCCAGAGTTTCAACAGTCCCACGCCCTCCCACGATTTCACATTCCACGCCCTAAATTCCCCTCCCCCCCAAGAGTTTCACAGTCCCCCACTCCCTATTCCCCCTCCCCAAGAGTTTCACAGTACATTTTGGTTGCTGTTGCAATTTCCTTCCTCCATCCCAATTTAGTCTTACAATGCATACAGAGGAATAAGGCCAGTTCATCCTGTAAGAGGCTACACTAGAATCAAAAAATGCAAATTTTTCTTGCTGCTGCTAGGCTCCTCTATTCAGTCTATGTCACAGGAGAACAGGTCTTTCTCACATCAAGTGGTGTGGGCACCAGAGTCCCACCTGAACCCTTGCCTGTTTTCATGAGGAAAGGCCTTGATTTGCACCCCAGCAATGCCAGTTACCCCGATCATAGCTGGGTGTACTGGTGGGAGGCAGATGGAAAACCAGATGGAAAGTTGCCTGAGTTGGGCTTGAACTCAGGGACCTCAGGCCCTGAGCCAAGGACACAACCACTACACCACACAGCCACCACCCACTAGGATACACACGCACACACAGGCAACCAGCTGTATATGGACTATGACTAAAGCACACTCTAGAATTCTAAAACAAATATAAAAATGAATTCTTTAAATACAATGATGAAACTATCACAGCTTGTGTCATTCGTGAGCAATCATCACAAGAAACTCACAGCAAGGTACATGAGGGCCATTTCCAAATGGTTACTATGGTGGTGATGACCAGTTGTTTTGATTAAACTGTGAAGAAACGACCATATCCTCAAAAAAACAAAGGCCACTGGTATAAAGATGAACTTATAGTCTATACTTCTTGACAGCTCCTTGAAATCAGACCTTCTCTTTTTCTACACAAGAACACACATCACATAAATTTAGAAACCATAGTGTTTCCTTGAAGAAAAACAAAAAAACAAAAAAAAACAATGTCTTAAAACTGATGTCATACATGTCTAAATCACATGCTAGCAACTCTAACTGATGTTGACAAATGAGATCACATGACAAAAGAATGTAACTATACAATTTTTAAGTGAAAAAGAAAGGAAATTTTTATGAACAACCAAGGAGATCAGTTTGAATGAATATATATACCTAATACGTTTTAAATATTCAAAACTAGTGTTCCCATGAGTCATTAATACAGTGTAAATACACTAAATAGAGTACTTAAATAAACTTTGAAAATTTTCTATTGAAGTAAAGAGAAGCCACACAACCATCTGTTGCCTAGATCTGGTAATGCATACAGATAGCTAGAGTGCTAATGGCTGAACTAATTACTCAAAAGTCGCACCTCTTGGCGAATTTGTAGTGCAAGAGAAAAGTAGGTGATAATAATAACCAAACTAGTGAGCAGAATCCACAGGTTATAGCCAAATGCAAGTGCATAGTAGTCCATTTTCTTCAGGTAAATGTCAAAAATAATAATGCCACACCATCCAGAGGTACTCCACGGAGAAAATCCCAGCCGGTTTGTCTGTTCAAGCCAAATACAATTCAGCAGGGAGATGCCATAGCACACAGTGCATGCACCCCAGTTGAAATAACGATTTTCTCTCTTTAAAAGTTTGCTCAGCCTGGTAATCACCATGTACATGTATATGGACAACATCAAGGTCCACAGGACAGAAGCTATTGTGAAGTAGTGAGCAACAAAGGCTTGGACTTTACAAACATAATCAAACCTCTTTGGAGTCAAATTATTCTTATAGTCGGTTTTTGTATGGTTAAAATGTCTCCCAAAGCTGGTGATTTCCCCTATTAAGTTAGCTACACCTACAGCTAAGTCAGACACTGACAGATGAACCAGGAGAAGGCGGGCATTGGTTCGCAAATCTCGGAAAAAAAAGTAGGAAAAAATAATGATTAGAGATCCAATAATGGACAATACGCATGTGACTCCAACGATGGTCCTCGCGATATTGTTCTTCTTCACGATAAACGGTGGAGCAACCGTAATGGAATCCGGCATAGTAAAACTTTCGCCCCCATCACCAACAACAAAACCATCCATCTCTCCTCCTACTTTGGAAATAGAGTCATCAACCAACAATCCGTAGTCGTCGAGACCCTTTTCCTAAGCATTCCAGGTCATTCGCGTCGCGAGTAATTACCGCCAAGTAGTGGTGGGCGATACCCGGATTTATGTTTTCGATATCGATACCAAAAGTACTGTCGAACCTGGTATCGGCGGTGTCACGGTGATTTGGTACTCCCGGGGATATGATACCCGGGGTACCAAATCACCGGGGATTTGATACCCAAAGGTTACCAAGTCTTCAGGGCTAACAAAGGTGTCACGGTGATTTGGTACTCCCGTGAATATGGTACCGCGTGTACCAAATCACCAGGGCTAACTATGGTGTTACGGGGATATGGTACCCCCGAATATATGGCCGTGCTCCAGGTCTGACAGAGCAGGTCGGGAGCTAGCTAGCTATCTAGCCAAACAATTAGCTAAGGGTTGTTCTTGAAAATGTCACCAAAAAAAAAAAATATATATATAGGATATCTATTTCTGAACAAACTGGAGAGCTAGTCCTTACAATCACAAGTATAAAGTTGATATTCAGATATTTCTGGGTGAACCCTGATATGATAGCTAGTTGCTTGTTTCAAATATGGCCAGAAAGTAGTTAATGGTAACTTTAAAAGCAGTAATAATTTGAGGTGGCTGTTAAATGAGCTTGTCGGCAATACTTGAGACTATCACTCTAAACTTAACAAACATTAGGCTCTATGATGTAAAAATGGAGTTAGAAAAAAAGAAAAAATTACTCTTTATAGCTAGCTACCAATTAGCTTCTATTGACAATTTTTTCTTATACACTGATAAAATACAATCACAAATGTACTGTCTATGTAGATGTTCAATATAATGATATTTAACATTTTATGATTCTGAGTTTCTTTCTGCAATGAGATTGTTCAGAATAAGCGACTTGAGGGAACGAAGATAGTTGGCCATCTTCAAAGCACTTTATTAGATGCTGGCGCATTTCTGAAGCACAAAAATTTATTGCTGATGGTTCATCACCCAAAGCGATATGGTATGCAAAGGCAATGCTGAATAATCCGCAGTCAATACCATTGAGTTGCTGTTGCACAGGCATTTCATTGACCCTTAAATGACGTTTATTAACAGCTACTTCATAAATCTGCTTCAGTTGCAACATCAAAGAACGTGTCAGTTTAGTATCAACACAGCTATCATAGAGATTCACTTCTCCACCAATATAAGCAGAAGTCACCCAATGTGCTTGACCAGTAAAATGAATTTGGATAGATACCTGTTTCAGCGAGCTATTACAAGCAAAAAATAATGTGATGATTATGCCAGGTGACAATCTACTCTATCCTAACTAAACATACCTTAGTTTGATCATCTTTCCTGCTATCCCAAGTATCAAACAAACACCCAGTCCGCCAGAATCGCAATAATGAGTCATCAAATAGTTGTTTTTCCAATACAGCAGGTTTAATAGAAGCCTGTGTTGTGCTGCTGAGTGTAGGCATTGGGCTGCTACTCCTACTCAATATTAGCTTGGAAGACTTAGTACTAGTAGCTTCTTGGGATGTTATGTTGTTGGTGCTTTCTGTCACCTCAGCAGTGTGCCCAATAATATTTGTACCTGATGGTTCATTATATAACTTCAATTGGCTTATATTCACTTTCTGTTTTATGTCCTTTCCTGTCTTAATACAATGAAGAAGACAAGACCCTTTATCAGACATATACCGGACTTTGTAAAGGCCCTTCCAGGTATCCTCCATTTTGTGGCCCTTCTTCGTGCGCTTTAACATGTTTAAACGCAGAACTTGATTACCAACACGTATATTAGTCTTGATAACTCCCTTTCTTTTTTGATACTGTTGTTTCTGTTTACTTTGACTGTTTTCAATATTAGATTTGGCAACAGGAAATATGGAATCTTTCAATTTCTTCATACAGCAAATTCGCTCCTCAATATCTCCTGACATAACATTCTGAGACACTATAGATGCCCTCTCTGCTTCAAGGGGAAACCTAGCCTCTGGACCATGCATAAGAAAAAAAGGAGTGAATTTGGTTGATTCCTGAAGAGAGGTCCTAATTCCAAATAGGACAGGGTCAAGATAATTGTCCCAATCGTTCTCATTCTCTCCAACCATCTTCACAAGACTCCTATAATATTATACATTAAGTATAATTCATATCAGCATTTAATGGGAGTCAATACATCTACAGTCAATAAAATACAATGTACAAACCTTTGGCTAGCTACTCCCTGTTCTGGCACTACTCATTTTCAGGTATCTATCTCCTTTGATTGTATAGGGGCAATGCACTACTCATCAGTACTCTATAACATATTAGCTATAGCTATCATTAAATATGGAAAGGTATGTACTAGTGGGCATGACCTCCAAGTGTTGGTGACCTTGGTACCTCAAAGAAAAGTCACCTTTTAATGGTCTGATTTGTCCTTTCATCAAGACCATTAGACTGAGGATGATATGCTGCAGTAATTCTTTGCTTCACTTTGAATTTAGAATGAAGAGATTCGATAATCTACATGTAAAAAAATAATAAAATATTGGCATACCTAATAGAGTTGTGAGAAGAGAGGAAAAAATTCTATGCATGTACAAGATATTCAAAATGACTGCAGTAGTGTAATAATGTGGATACAAATAGCCCCAAATCTAACTTGATGCAGCAGAATAAATTAGGCTTTTGTTGCTGCAGAACAAGTGAGGCTTACACAAATACACTAACCTGATTGACAAATTCTCTGCCTTGGTCAGAAATAATTTCACACGGTGCACCATGACGACAATATGCAGAGTAAATAGCTTGAGCTACACTCAATGCTGTTTTATCTTTGAGAGGAAAAGCTTCAACCCATTTACTGAAATAGCATGTCATAGTGAGAATGTACTGATTTCCAGAGGGAGTCAATTTTAATGGTCCTATCAAATCCATTCCTATCAGTTTCCACACTTCTGGAGATACTGGAATAGGATGGAGCTCGTTCGTTGTAGACCTCAGCACTGGTTGTGTTCTCTGACAACGATCACAATTCTTTATCTACCAAAAAAATATTGGTGTTGTCACCATTATTAGCTAGCTATATCACTTTTTAAATTCTTGTAGACAAAAATCAATATTTTATTCAAAAAATCAAAACAAGATAGGGAAAAAATTAAACGTACATAGCGTAAGTCATCAATCATCGACCACTGACTTTCTTACCGCTGTTTTTTTTTCGTACTCGCAGGTGAGGAGTCAAGGCAGGGCCCATTGCAACTGAAGCGGCCTTCATAACAGATGGCGACAGCAGTGGTCCATTCTAGTCTTAGGAAAGGGCTGAACTGGACTACCTCCCCAGATAATAAGTCGACCATGGCTACGTTAGGTCGACCGCCTCATAGAGATTGTATACAGCCGCCAGTACCCTTCCTCGACCACACGAAAAGATTAATTAAAATAGTGTCGACCACTACCAGTCCAGTCGACCGGGAATTGAGTTCAATGATATTATCCTCGACCGGACATTGAATCTAATGATATCTTAGTCGACCCAGCATTTATACTTGAACTATAATTGTCAATTTTTATTGTGAATCAGAAAAAATTGTTATTAGTTGAAAACATTAAAGCAAATAGCACAAACATAGTCATTAGCATGTCTATCAAGACAGTCAATATGGCTCCAAACCCCACAAGTAGAGTCAGCACATTGGATCCAGTCCGCTGTGACTTCACCGTCGTCATCCACATCATCAATATAAGCACCCATACACACAACGCACATATCACTTGCAACCTTAGGATCTGTATGATCGTTAGTTTTCATTGCCTTGCGTGTGGGATACTGTTTGGGGCCAGAATTAGAAGTTGATGGCTTTTCAATATGACAGTTTTCCTTATCTCTTGCCTTAACATGTCTGCCTCTCTTTACTCTGTCTTGATCTTCTCTTTGTTTTTCTCTTGTTGCTGCCTTAGACTTCCGTTCCTCTTCCTTTCTCAATTTCTCACGTTCTCTCTGCAATTTCTTCTCTTCTCGTTCTTTTTTCTTACGCTGCTCCTCTTCGAGTCTCTGCGCTCTTTTATCCTCTCGTTCCTTCTTCTTTTTTTCTCTAAGTTCTTGTTCCTCTTTTTTTTTTTGCTCTTTCTGGTTCAATATTTGTAAAGACTCCATGCTAGTTAGTACACGAGCACAAGATTTAATCCCAGTGCCTTTTTTACGGCTTGGAGTAACATTAGGATATTTCAATATTTCAGAGAGCGGAGATCGTGTGGTTAGAGTTTGCACCGGTGTGGAAATTGTAGTTTCACGGAACAAAGTGGAAGACAATTGTTCTGCAGCTTGAGGTGTTGAATTCACTACAAAATGAATAAATACATAAATAAATAATGAACAATCAATAATTAAAAAAACAAAAACAATTAAGTTAAAATAAAACCTTATTGATAATGATTAGCAACATTTGTGCTAATCATGGACGCTTTCTCACCTCCCCCCCCCCCCCCCCCCCAAACCCCTTCTCCCTTTATGAAAAAAAAATTGCACTTTGCTACCACAGGATTCAAAGGTACCTAAATTGGCTTCTAGCAAAGACAATCAATAAAGTTTTTTTTAAATTTTATATCATTTGATTGCCTCCATGTCATTATTTCTACCATTTTAAATAATAATCATGACAGAGATACTCTTTCCTCCAACCCCCCCCACCGCTTGCCATACACACACATACATACACTCCCTAGCACAAGCCTTCCTCCCTCCTCCTCCTCACTCAAAATTGTAAATTACATGATTTACAAATTATCCCATATGTTCCAATTAAAATCTTAGCTATTTAGTGCATGCGACCAAATATTGACCAGTGTGAAGAAGTAACCTAACTACGACAATCCCTTCGCCCCAACCCTTCCTCCCTCCCAATACTTTTTTATCATCAGTTCTGGCGTAATGATTACTTGCTATTTGATCCAATCTTTCCACTGTACGCATTTTGGAATAGTTTTTTTCTTGTACATGTGTTGTGGTGTTCCAACTGATCATAACATTAATGGGCTAGCCAATTATATCTTACGTATTTTTTGTAAATACATACCTGGACATGGAGTGGCTGAACTGGCTGTATCTGCATAGGAAGCGGCTGGACTCACTGGATGGGAACTGGCACGATTCACTGGATCTGGTTGGGAACTGGCACGACTCACTGGATCTGGTTGGGAACTGGTACGACTTACTGGATCTGGTTGGTAACTGGCACGTCTCACTGGATCTGGTTGGGAACTGGCACGAATCACTGGATCTGGTTGGGAACTGGCACGAATCACTGGATCTGGTTGGGAACTGGCACGAATCACTGGATCTGGTTGGGAACTGGCACGACTCACTGGATCTGGTTGGGAACTGGCACGACTCACTGGATCTGGTTGGGAACTGGCACGACTCACTGGATCTGGTTGGGAACTGGCACGACTCACTGGATCTGGTTGGGAACTGGCACGACTCACTGGATCTGGTTGGGAACTGGCACGACTCACTGGATCTGGTTGGGAACTGGCACGACTCACTGGATCTGGTTGGGAACTGGCACGACTCACTGGATCTGGTTGGGAACTGGCACGACTCACTGGATCTGGTTGGGAACTGGTATGACTCACTGGATCTGGTTGGGAACTGGCATGACTCACTGGATCTGGTTGGGAACTGGCACGACTCACTGGATCTGTTTGGGAACTGGCACGACTCACTGGATCTGGTTGGGAACTGGCACGACTCACTGGATCTGGTTGGGAACTGGTACGACTCACTGGATCTGGTTGGGAACTGGTACGACTCACTGGATCTGGTTGAGAACTGGCACGACTCACTGGATCTGGTTGGGAACTGGCACGACTCACTGGATCTGTTTGGGAACTGGCACGACTCACTGGATCTGTTTGGGAACTGGCACGACTCACTGGATCTGGTTGGGAACTGTTACGACTCACTGGATCTGGTTGGGAACTGGCACGACTCACTGGATCTGGTTGGGAATTGTCAAGACTCACTGGATCTGGTTGGGAACTGGCACGACTCACTGGATCTGGTTGGGAACTGGCACAACTCACTGGATCTGGTTAGGAACTGGCACGACTCACTGGATCTGGTTGGGAACTGGCACGACTCACTGGATCTGGTTGGGAACTGGCATGACTGATTGGATCTGGTTGGGAACTGGCATGACTCACTGGATCTGGTTGGGAACTGGCACGACTCACTGGATCTGGTTGGGAACTGGCACGACTCACTGGATCTGGTTGGGAACTGGCATGACTCATTGGATCTGGTTGGGAACTGGCATGACTGACTGGATCTGGTTGGAAACTGGCACGACTCACTGGATCTGGTTGGGAACTGGCACGACTCACTGGATCTGGTTGGGAACTGGCACGACTCACTGGATCTGGTTGGGAACTGGCAAGACTCACTGGATCTGGTTGGGAACTGGCACGACTCAACTGGATCTGGTTGGGAAACTGGCACGACTCACTGGATTCTGGTTGGGTAACTTGCAACGAATCCCTGGATCTGTTGGGAACTGGCCAAACGACTCCTGGATCTGGTTGACTGTCACGACTTCACTGGATCTGGTGGGAACTGGTCACGACTCACTGGATCTGTTGTGAACGGCACGACTCACTGGATCTGGTTGGGAACTGGCACGACTCACTGGATCTGGTTGGGAACTGGCACGACTCACTGGATCTGGTTGGAACTGGCAACTCACTGTATCGGTTGGGAACTGGCACGACTCACTGGATCTGGTTGGGAACTGGCACGACTCACTGGATCTGGTGGGAACGGACGACTCATGATCTGGTTGGAAACTGGCACGACCACTGGATCGGGTTGGAAACGCACACTCACTGGATCTGGTTGGGAACTGGCACGACTCACTGGATCTGGTTGGAAACTGGCACGACTCACTGGATCTGGTTGGAAACTGGCACGACTCACTGGATCTGGTTGGAAACTGGCACGACTCACTGGATCTGGTTGGGAACTGGCACGACTCACTGGATCTGGTTGGGAACTGGCACGTCTCACTGGATCTGGTTGGCAACTGGCACGACTCACTGGATCTGGTTGGGAACTGGCACGACTCACTGGATCTGGTTGGGAACTGGCACGACTCACTGGATCTGGTTGGTAACTGGTACGACTCACTGGATCTGGTTGGGAACTGGCACGACTCACTGGATCTGGTTGGGAACTGTCACGACTCACTGGATCTGGTTGGTAAATGGCATGACTCACTGGATCTAGATGGGAAGCAGCTAGACTGGCTCTACTAGGACAGGAAGTGGCAGTCAGCACTGGATGACTGAACATGGGTGTTGAATGAGTACTCAATTTTCGCTTTGGAAGAGAACCAAACTTTGGTACTGCACATGGACTGAATGTTGACTCTATCAGTGTTGGCTCTGAACTAATTGAATCTGTATATGTTGGCTTTAACAAGGATTTGAAGCCAGCTCTGCATGAGGACTGCATGTCGGCTCCGCACGAGGACTGAATGTGGGCTCCGCACAAGGACTGAATGTCGGCTCTGCATGAGGACTGAATGTCGGCTCCTCATGAGGATTGAATGTCGGCTCTGCATGACGACTGAATGTCGGCTCCGCACAAGGACTGAATGTCGGCTCCGCATGAGGATTGAATGTTGGCTCCGCACAAGAACTGAACGTCGGCTCTGCCCGAGGACTGAATGTTGGCTCCGCACGAAAATTGAATGTTGGCTCCGCACGAGGATTGAATGTCGGCTCCGCACGAGGACTGAATGTCGGCTCCACATTGAATGTCGGCTCTACACGAGAATTCAACATTGGCTCCGAACAAGGACTCAAAATGGGCTCCAAATAGCTAAACGTTGGCTTGGAATACAATGATTGTCGAAGTTGATTGACTGCAGTAGGTGCTATAAAAAAATAATGCTCAGTGACACACAAAGGGAAAATAAATTTTATTTTACCTGATATACTGACCACCAGAGGAATTCCAATACTTATTACTGAATGCATCGGAGCAGGACTAACTGCCAAAGACACTGCAAGGGGACTGGCACAATAATGCTCAGATGAAGTATCGACTGCTGGCGATGATGGAGGACTAACTTCTGACAAGCAGTCTGAAAGAAAATACAAGCTATTGTACATTTTCATGAACATAAGAAATACTTGTATTAATTAAGATAATACTTCTTTTTTCAACAATTGGCCACTTTAAGTTAGCTATCACCAGTGTAATCTGGGTCAATACAGAAAGAGAGACCCATAGGATTCTTCCCCCCATCTCCCACGCTGAGTTGCCAGCCTCATCTACCCTATAGTATGTCCACGTTGAGTTGGCGCGACCACAAATGTGGCAAAAGAGGAATGCACTTGACGAAACCGGAGACCAATTAAGGTCACATGACAGTAGTAGCTCAAACGCGCGAAAACGTCGACGCCCACAGTAAAAACGGGGCGGGTCCAAGGTGCGCATTATTACCGTAAGTTTACTTAGTAAAATCATGAATAAAATGATACGAATGATTCAGTGTGAAGGACAAAGTAATACTGGAATGTGTGTGGCCATAGCTAAAGTGTAGGTGATGTGCTGGATTCTTCACATTACTGTTGAGTACTTCAGAAATTCGTCACACCAAGAAATAAGAATAGAGTTTAAATACACGCTTAAGCACACAACAATCAGACTTACTTAAGGAGGCATTCAGCCGCGGTCCTGTGCTTCTTTCCTCTAAGCTTTGTAGCTCCAGATAACCCTCCGCAACCTTCAACCAGTTTTAGCGCACAACTAGAAGCTCGTACAAACTATAAACTACGAGTGATTAGTTATAACTGGGCATATATTGAATACAGCCGCGGAAGAAACTACTTTAGCTTCTTTTTCATTTCAACATATTTTATATCTACTTGTTAAATTTCAACTTTTTTTAAATTATACAAAAAAAATGACAATTACCATAATTTTATAATGACATGTACAATATATATATTATATAATTCTATGATGACATGAAATTGTGGCAGATACAAGCAGCAGTTGAATTTGGAGAGTGGTAAATAGCATCACCATAACCATAGAGAACTGTACCTATATAGACATGAGGAGTAATGGACAGCTAAAGCATAAATAGTGGCATGTAGAGTCTATGATGAATTGTATATCTTATTATCTTGGTCAGCAAACAGTAAATTGGCTGAGTTTCTAAATAAATAGGCCCTATTTAAACTGGTAAGAAAATCTGAGTGGACAAGCAACCCGTGATACAAACGTACCTCACATTGTAGCTTGCTCTTGTTAAGTAGCCTTAAATAGCAACAAATTCCTGAGCCTAAAATGAACCAGAATGTCAAGCAGAAGGGTAGAAACGAAGTCACCAAACTTACGACTGCTTTTTGTTTACAATTGTCTCTGAGGTACTGCGCACGTGTTTGGCCCAGTTTGAGCGCGTGACTAAATCCCGCCGCGTGTAGCGCGGGAAACGTGTGGTTTTATTTATTCCCATAGACTTTTCTATTGAGTTTTGAAACTGCACTTTCCCGCTGGCTCAGAAGTTTTTAAAGGGAATTTTCTGGACCGCTTCGGCACGAGCTTTCGAATGGTACAAACCCCGGAAGCGTAGCTACTTCCGTTCAAAAGTTATTAACGGTTTTTACCGCGCCAACTCAACTTGGACATACTATAGTAATTCTAACCTAATAATAATAATAATAATAATAATAATAATAAAAATTAACAATGAAACTGCAAGAAAACAAGTCAGTAAGTTCATGTATATGTGTGCAAGTTCAGTGTGTGTAATGATTCTGTTGAATAATAATAGCAATCAAACTAACAATTTGATTCATTATTTTACCCCCCCCCCCCCCCCCCCCCCCCCCCCCCAAATTTGTCTGGCAAAAACAATCCTTGGTAAATAAAAACTATAAGAATAACTTCTTAACCATACCAATTTTGAATAACAATTATACTAGTGTGTACTTAAAATTACCTGACGTGTTTTGGTAAGAGAAATTCATATGTTCCTTGGAAGGAGCCTCATCTGGATGGTGCTGATGTAACCAAGATACATATTTTGAATCAGAGAAAATGTCATAATGCTCATCAAATCGACGTTCAAAAGTAGCAATTTCTTCCGCAGTAAATTCTACATTAGAGGTTGATACAGGCAGACTATGTACTGCACTATTACTAGGAGGAGCAGGCACCTCTGGATCAGTTGAGCACGTATCAATGCCAGTGTTGTCCGAGAGCACTGTGGAAACATTAGATGATTTAGCTGTCTCTTGTACTGTAGTGTTCTCTATTTTATGAAGTAGTGCATTAGGATTAAATGGATATACACCAGTAGATCGAAATCCTGCAAGAATGTTATCCATACGCATGCCTTTGGTCCATGCACGACTGAAAAGAGTAGAAAATTGAAATTTGGTTATTACACGTCCTGGATGATCAAATATATACTGCCTACACTCGTTGCTCCAGTGAATCTTAAGAGGTCCAAATACACTGGTATCAAGCGGTTGACTGTCAGCCGTAGTATGAGGTGGCAAACAAAAAATAATCACACCATGCTGTCGAGCTTCTTTTATCAAATCTAAAGTATAATGTGAAGAGTGGCCATCCAGTAGTAACAAAAGTGGACGACATGGAGAAGCGTGCTTAAGAAAATGCTTGCTAAACCACTCAAAAAATAACTCATTATCCATCCACCCTGACTCCGATGTGCCGTACAATGTCCCGGGGACTTCACCCACACTCAATTCGTGATTGAACCTCTTTCCTGTAAAGATTACCATGGGTGGTAAAACCTGGCCAATTGCATTCGCACATGCAAGTATTGATATTTGTGTTTTATTACCAGATGTTATCTGACGAATTTTTTTCGCACCTTTTTGTGATATAATGCAAGGAAGTTTATGCTCTAATGGCATGCCAGACTCATCACAATTATAGATTTGACCAGGATTATGTAATATTCCATTTTCTTCTAAAGTTTGTTTAAGTAATTTGAAGTAGCTGTCAAAAACTTCATGATCAGTCATTCTATCTCTGGCTACAGAAAAAGCATCTCCCTTTCTAAGGCTCAATGAAGGCCATCTCTCCAAAAATCTTTGCCACCAACCATTAGATATGGGACTACCTAAATCACGCCCTTTCTTCTTTAGTATGGCTTCTACTAGCACAAAAACTTCCTTTCTGTTTTTTCCATATCCCATTTTGCAACAAGACTTCAAAAAATCCACTAACTCACCTTCTTCCTCCCTTGATAAGTAAGGCTGAGCTCCCATACTGGCACCGTGCACTACCCTTCCCGCTTATCCTGTCCTTCAAAGTTGTCTTGGGGACTCCATACTCAAGAGCAGCTCTGTTTACTCCGAAAGTTCCTTCCCGAACGGCCTGAATTGCGCCCAGCATTGATTCATCAGACCATTCCCTCAACTTAATTCCCTTAGAGCGGCTTCCCTTCTTCTTGTTCGTCCTTTCCCTTCTTGAGTTGGCTCGGTTGCTATTCCTCAACATGGCGGCTCATCAATTCCCCCCGGAAACTAAATAAATGCAGCCGTAAACTACAGTATTCTTAATTTTACTGAAGGCATGGCGCCCCATAGAGATTGTATACAGCCGCCAGTACCCTTCCTCGACCACACGAAAAGATTAATTAAAATAGTGTCGACCACTACCAGTCCAGTCGACCGGTGTCACGTAAAAATGGGTATCCCCAAAAATGGGTATCCCGCATACCCATATTTCCGGAAAAATGGTTACCCCCGCACCCATATTTCCGCAAATATAGGTACCCCCATACCCATATTTACGAGAAATATGGGTATCCCTTCGAAAATATAGGTATCCCCTGGTATGCTGTCCGAGAAAGCTGTGCGCAGCCTTTGAAATAGTCGTAAGCTAATGGCAGTAATAAGGGGAAGGAATCAGCCAGCTCTGACTAGTAAGTCAGCCTTCTGAGTGGTACCTAAAAGATGTTAGTAGACAAAAGAGAGAAGAGACTAGAATAGACCAATGAGACCACAAAAGATTGAAGAGAACAGAAGCTACTAAAGGGATTATAAGATACTAAAGATGATAAAAGAGTCTAATGAGACTAAGCAGAGAATATATAGGCTAAGAGAGACTAAAAAGACTGAAGAAAAATAAAGAAACTAGAAGAGACTAAAAGGGACTAGAAACTTAAGAGACTAAAAGTAACTAGAAGAGACTGAAAGATAAATTAGAAGAAACCAAAAGAGTCTGAAGAAACTAAAAGAGACTAGATGAAACAAAAAGAGACTAAGAGAGATTCAAAGACCTAGAAGAGACTAAAGAAACTATAGTTTAGATGAGACTAAAGAGACTAAGAGAGACTTATAGACTTAAGTGATTGAAGAGACAGAGAAGGCTGTAAAGAAACTAAAGAGAGTGGAAGACACTAAATAGTCTAGATGAGACTAAAGAGACTTAAAGAGAATAAAGAGACTAGGAAAGCTAGACTAATAAGACTAGAAGAGACTAAAGAGAATAAAGTGACTAAAGAGGTTAAGAGATTAAAGAGAAAGAACAGACTACACAGAGACTGGGAGAAAAGCTAGAAGTGACTAAAGAGACTAGAAGAGATAAAGAAATTAAGAAGATAATATGATACTAACGAGACTAATATGACAAAGAGACTAAGTATCTAGAGACTAAGATACTAAAAAAGACTAAAGAAATTAGAAGAGACTAGAGACTAAAGAAGCTAAAAGACTACAAGAGACTAAAGAGACTAGATGAGACTGACATAGCTAAGAGACTAGAAAAAAATAGAAGACAAAAAGACTAAAGAGTATGATGAGACTTTAAGAAATGAAAGAGACAAGAAGAGAATAAAAAGTAACCAAGTTTTCATGCATATGGCACTGGAAGAAAAGTGGAATTTCCTGCTATAGGAAAGGTTAAGTATAGCTATCTCACAGATCACATGTCCTTCACATTTCCAACTTCAGGACAGATGAGCTGGTGGTAACCATTCCTGTTACTGTATAGGGCGTACTTTCCTTCACTATTTCCTGAACATATCCTTGACATAAACTACACTATTTCCTTTTACATGCCATATGGTTTGTACTGCATATATCATATCACATTTCCTTCATATTTCCTGAATTAAAACTGAACCATTCCTGTACATTCTAGGTAGCTGTCTGTGCGAAAATGTGCAGCTTTCCTTTAGATTTCCTGTACTCAAAAACTGCACTTTTTATGCACCTTTCCTACACAAAGCAACTATTCTTCACACACCTTTCCTGCAGCAATCCTGAAGTTAAACTGCACTTTTTGTGCAACCTGTTCTACACAAATCCTGTACCTTCAAAATTTATCCATTGTTACCAGAATATGAATAAATAATTATGACCATGTACAAATAAATGAAAAAAATGATGCATCAGACAACAGTTCCTGAACTTTGGCTCCATCTCTGCAATATCTCAAGTTCATCTCTGCAACCTCTTTAATTCATTCCTGCATTAACAAAGAAACAAGGTAATGAACTCAACGGTAATACTTCAAACACTAGTATTGGTGATCAATGACTTGTACAAATTACAATCCTACATCCACAGATCCAATAACACTTAAAGAATCACCTAGATATCACTAATTACATACTTACTCAAAAATTGAACAACACCGCGCTCTCAACTTGCTGTCGCAGCCTGTAAATCAGTCTAGTAAGATCACACAAGGCAGAAATTAGCTTAATCTTCACTGTGCCCACTACCGCGTGTACGGCACGCATATTGTGTTGATACCCTTTACCACCACCTCTTCTAACACTCCTGATTACTGAGGTAAAAGGTCGATAGTGCTAGGTTTCAAACTCGAAATTGGTAAAGGGTTTAATTTTAAAACACCAGATCATAAATGGTAAAGGGTTGCTGATACCCACAGAAGTTCTCTACAGCAAGAGTGATAATACGCCTGTGTATCTCCTCTTCTGGTTCTGCTCTTACTGGCGTTCATGGATTTTTACGGTGAGTGAAAACACAACTGGTACGCTTATAGTGTACTCTGTTGCTGTCCGCACTAGACTAAAGCGGTGTAAAAATGAACAACCGTATTGGTCAATTCAAAGACTGGTATTTCTTCAGTAGTGCCTCAAGTAGCATAGGGCAAGTATGTTAGTACCCTTCTCTCATTTTTGTTTTGCAGTTTCTAATAAGCCCATTAGCTACTGAATCAAATTTCTGTGGTCTTCATTGTTGCACCATAACTGTATTGTACTTGCTAGTGAGGAATTTTTAATGAAAACTATAAGCCATTTTTCTTTTGAAATTAATATATACAATAATATATTCAACAGTTGATGTCTCTTTAACTAAGCTTTACTGTATGAGAAATAGTGTTGACAGTACTTGGTGCCCTGTTGTCATTCTGGTTGGTCTATCAATTTACCTAAATTGTGCCCCTCTGTCTCGACATGTCGAGGGGGAGGGGGGGCGGGGAGGGGGGGGGAGAGAGAGAGAAGAGATTTGACTTCAGAGTGGAGTTCATCACTGGAACGGAGTTTGGGACAGGTGAACACTAGTGAAGGGAATTTAACATATGTGGAGTGTCCATAGAACAGAGCCTCCCACCTTACTGATTCATCCATATTTTTACGGAAATTGCTGATTCAACACTGATTGCCCCCTGAAATTTTGAAAATGTTAGACCTTGAAATTTTACCCTTGATAATATACCCTGATGAAGGTATAAATTTTGAACAACTACTTATGCACTACTAAAGTAGCCTGGCTACAAAATGTCTAATGTATGAATGTGTTATAGAATGTAATAATGCAGAGCACAAACTCCAATCTAAGGATCTTGAGTTTAATTGAACTGTGCTCTGTATGTAGGGTTGTGAAGTAGGAGGTGAAACCCAACTCCACAGGGTCAACACATGTCCAAAAGTATCATTAAAAGAAGACTCGGTGTTCCTCCGTGAAGAGTGTGCTAATAGCTACTCTTGGACTTCAATATAAGAGGTGAGGAACTCCTGAATAACTTTTAACCTACACTAATAAGAAAAGAGGCTTTTTACCTTTTATTCAAGGTAAATTATATATATACATACTCTAGTGACTAACTCATACATATTTTCATTTAATGCACAGTTAGACAACCTGAAATATATAGGGGCTCTAGTCACTTTACGAGCAATTCGTTGAAATCCTGTATATCGATACACAAATAACACACACACATACTCAAAAATTAATGCACCCATTTGTTTTTAATAGTACATGTCTATACAGGCTTCTGATAAGAAGTGAAATTTTAACAGACATGATGTCCTCTCAATATTAAATTTGAGAGGAGAAATGCTATTTTGGTCAGCCGGCCGTGTAATTTGTGGTACATTTAGAAAGTAGCGATTCATTTACTCGGCCCTCTCTCTTTATGTTGTACAATCTGCCGAAGATACTGTTGAAAGAAAGTGAGCAGGGGATGATGATAGTGAGACACATACTAGCATTAATTTAAAAATGTAGTGCTAATACATTACATACGTATTTAATAGCAACAAGATTTGTACTTACGAACCTTGGCCAGTGAGCTAAAATTCACTCCTGATGAGATATTTCTGATCTGTAGAATTCTGATTCAACCGCCAGTTTATTCTACTTGGCCCTTCAATATATTAAGTTTCTCCATATCTCACTCGCTAAATTGTGTGCGTGTGTACGTGTATTTAGTAATATATATATAAAATATTTGTAATAGCAAAGGTGCACTCACTGTGGACTTATTCAGAGTGCTTATGAAAACACATAGTACACTAGTTTGTATCTACATACACACATACACAGGTCTGCACTGTTAAAACATTACTTACATACGTACGCTCAATCCTATTTTATCCAAATACCTCTATTACAGGCACGCCTCTTTACAGGGCAGGGCACAAGTTAGCCACTCAATTAATCAATTCTTGCCTCACAATTTCGCTAATTTGACCACCATTACCCAATTGTGTCCGCACAAGCCGGTTATTTCTGGTTCCATAAAATTGTAGAGAAGCCTACTAAGGGTTGCAAGTGAAAGAGGACTGTACTTAATGCTTGGAAAAAGCCTGAAACTTATTGAATAATGTTGGAGAAAACTACGAATTTCCCTTGTAGCTGGCATTTCTGAGATACAGACACCCTCGGGTCCCACGGTGCCTGGTTAAGAGGGGATTGAGTGTACATGCATACATACATACATACATACATACATACATGCATGCATACATACATGCATACATACATGCATAGATGCATGCATACATACATGTATACATACTTACATACACAGAGCTGGGCAATATTGGATAATCACAGGCGATATGATACTTACCTGCATTATCGCGATAGAGCGATATATGATATTTCATAAATAATATTTAACAAAGTAAATTTTATCCAGACAAAGTTAGTCCGTGGGGCAAGACTATGTTGGCTTTCTTTAGACAGAATTTTAACTTGCAACCACTGCTAGCTACTTTAAAAACTTTGCTAGTACCGCATTACGGACATGTTTGCAAACCGCGAAGTGGCTGTTCCTTTAATCTGTCGTGCGCATGAAGTTCATGCATTTGTTTAACGACCCCAACAGTTTTCTGAAAAAAAGGCAATATCAGTTTTTTATCGCGGTGCAACGATAATACCGGTATATCGCCCAGCTCTATACATACATACATACATACATACATCATACATACACACGTATATACATACACACACATACATACATACATACATGCTTACACACTCGTACACTATCATGGTTCCTATGTTATCATGTAGGTGAGCGTTTATAAGGGTATACATGTAATAAAATCAAAGCTCAAGTTTTATTTTGATGATTTCATAATACTGTAGCTTGAGTGGTTAAACTTATATGAATTTTATGACTGTAAGTTGTCTGACATTCAAATAGTGATTGTAGGTGACACATATTCAGGGTTTGTAGCTGTTCTTGTGCAAGAAATATATCTGATAATGTTCATGTGTACATATGTGCCAAAGTGCTTCTTGATTGAAAATGACCACTCAGGACAGTATCTAGCTATACTCTGACTTTACGCTGTATATCCTGTGCAGTAAAATTTAGCTGTATCAATGGCTAACAGTACTCTCTTTCTTACTTTTTATAAAGCCCATCTTACCATGAGGCTTTTCCCCTTCTTCCATACTGTTAATGTGCTCTTGACTTATTTTCCTACTTATGTGACGTTTCACATTTTTTATAATGAAGTACATGCACTGATCCTCTGCTTTTTTGTTGCCTATGCACACACGTAACATTACACTTTGTGTTATGTTTCGTGATTGATGTTGTGGCAACGATGGGAAATTTGGCTAGCTTAACACTATCAAGTTATATTTTCTAAATTTTGATGACCATTACCAAATCTGGGATAACAACATGGACCCCTCGAGAAGTTGTGTGGCTGTGCTGGTCTTATGAGTCGCAGTTAGTCTTAGTGAAGTGAGGAGATTGACTTAAAGGGGAAGAGGTAGGAGTTGTAGACAGAGCCAGTAAAAATCGTGAGTTAAAGATCAAGGAAGCTCTACAGATACAGATGACACCTGAGTTCAGTAGCCTCGACCCACGGGTAGGAGTAGAACGGAGTAGAGCAGAGCAGGTGTCTCAGCTCTGGCCACTTTCCTCCCTCCAAAGTCACTGCCACTAGGGAAATCCCATACACTCTCAAGTCTTGTTGTAACTTATTGAACACGTGGGAAATCTGAACTGAGAGGGGAGTGGCTGACAATGATATAGTCTGTTCACAATCCATTCATGCATGCGTGAGGTAAAGGGTTTATATGCAATGAATTAGGCAAGATGTACACAACTGGGAATATATAGATCAATGCATAGATAGGATTAGAAAGAAAGAAATAAGAGGGTGAATTACATAGCAGTGAGGTAAAGTGTATGCATCACAATATTCATATGGTATGGATGAAGAGTCCATACCAACCTGACAACAACAAGTTTAACAGAGACATGGGTTTAGAGCTTCCAGGATGCTGGTTGTGCTGCCTGCAAATCACCGTTCAGTATATATTAAACAGTATGCATACCCTCCAGTAATCTTGCTGCTTACATTGTGTTTAATATATCACCACGGAGAGTTCAACCTAAGTTGACCCCTGAAGAGGACTTCGTCAAGAAGTTGAAACGTTGGGTTAAGTTTTAATTAACATGTGCTGTTAGAATGAGAAAAGTTCCTATATATATATATTATATATATATGCGTATTTTGTTTTATTTTTCTTTAAACAGCCTATATATAAATTATAGCAAGTACACAAAATGAATTAAAAAATTTAGGATTTTTGCATTATTACTGCATATTATAATAAAGCACCAAAGGTGCGAACCCTCAGCGCTACTGTGAGGCTGCGCTCCGGGCTGCTTGATTATGTAGGAACAGGAACCGGGCTGCCTTGGTACTTGCTGCCACTAGTTCCAGTTATCACAACTCCCAGATAGAATGATTAGGTAGCTACCTCCTGAAGCGTCAAGTGATTTAAGTTTTAATTCAAATACGCAAGTATGATGACATAGAATGCAGAAACGGATAGAAAAGACTTGACCTATGACCTTGCGTGGACTGGCCTTAAATAGTACAGGCCAGGACACGCCTACAAAAGGAAGTTTCTAGAACAAAACTCTAATAAACGCTACACACACACACTTGGACAAGAATGTTCTTGGAGCTACCACTAATTAGTTCCCCCCTTTCCCCCCCACACACACACCCACCCACAAACTCTTTAACTACTTGCTAATGAGTTCTATTATATTAACAAGTTCTTTCAGGCTCTTCAGCCTGCTCCTGCTTGCTTCTCTGTTAGGTATCTGCTTCTGTGGCTCCGCCCTCTGGGTGGAGTCACTCGCTGAATTTTCTGGCCCCACAGCTACCAAGCTATTTCAATATAATCTCATACCAAAAGAACGAGCAATATTTATTAGTTATTTTAATCAGGCAACAATATAGCTCGAGCAATGATAATGGTACATAGAAACACTGTCTTCATAAGAGAAGATGCTAAACTAGCCAGAAACACTCACTGGTATACATATTCAACGTGAAATTTAACTTCTTTGAACTTGGTAATTTTATTTACTCATGTGATTGTGACGTGATGCTATAGGGGGCGTAACCCACAAAAGCTGGTACCTACGCGGTGGTGAAAGCTTCGCATTTTCTCAACAATTAGCCCGAAATAAAAAAACAACAACAGCACAATGAATGGTCCTAAATCTTCGTTCTGAGTAAGTTCATACCTAAATCAACAGTTAATAGTTAGTAATCTCCAATATCAGAGCGTGACAGACGGGACGACTACTATAACTCTCTTGCACATACAAGCTGAGGTAGTAATAGATGATTCATTAGCACAGACCCACTAATCTTGTCCAAGGAAACATTAGTTGAGGGGTAGGGCTGCTGGTAAGCCAATATTTGAAGAAAAAAAAAAACCAAAAAAGAAAGAAAGAAAAAAAAAAGATGCCTTCAGGATTTTTTTTTTATAGAAGTGCAATAGCTGGCCATGTTGACCAACTCACGGTGATGTCATTGCATTGAAATGCACAGAAAGTGGACTGTTAATTGTTGTTGATGTGTGTCACATCAAATGCCCAATATTTGTGGGAAAATCAACGTACATACACAAATAAAGCATAGCCTTTTTATCTGAAACTCTCTCGCATATTTCACTGTATATTACAAACATGTGTATACACACACATGCAAAAATGCAAAATGCTAATTATCTTGCAACCTCTAGCAGTTATGCGCACCTGGCAGAGCCAGGATGCCTGTGCACTAAGCAGGCACTGTGAGTCGTGCAAGCAAACCTCCTGGAGCCGGGCTAGGAACTCTCGTAGGAGCACAGGCCTTTCCTCACAGCAAGTGATGTAGGCACCCGAAGTCCCACCTAGACCTTTGCTGTTTCATGAGAAATGGCCTTGAATATGCAACCCAGTAAATGCCAGGTACCCAATCACAGATGAGTGGACTGGTGGGAGGCAGGTGGAATTAAGATGGAAAACTGCCTGAGTGTGGGGCTTGAACTCAGGACGGCAGGTCCAGCACAGCGAGCCTAGGTTACCGGCGGTTAAAGGGGTGGGCGGCAAAATGGGCGCAGACCGAACTGCGCAAGCAAGAGGAATGCGTATAAGGTGACAAGGCTCGTGTAGTGAGCTACAGTTAGAAAATAATAAAAATGGAGAAAGGCGGAAACGAGAAAGCACCTAGAACTCTGGGTAAGAGTGCCGCTGGGCGCGGTGACACTGAATCCGAACCTCCGGGGCCTAAGAGGAGGAAAGAGAGGGTAGGGAAGGTGGCGGAGCGGTCCGATGGAGATAGTGAGGACGAACGCACGCCAAGTCTCTATACGACGTTGTCGACCATGAATGATACCGTAGTTGCTCTGAGTAAGAAAGTAGAGCGCCTGGAGAAGGCCGAGAAAATGACTACCGAGAGTGGTGGAGCAGAGCAGGGTATGTGTTTAAGACATGAGAATAATGGGGTGAGAGTATAGAGTGGTGTAGTGTGAGCGCTATGGACTCAGTCAGGGACGTAGGGGTATGGAGGACTGGTTTGCAGCAACAAATGTTCCTGACGCTCACCTCCGTGCTAGTAATAGTGCGTGACATCCCGAGCTCAATGGACTGTTGTAATTGCGTCCAGTGGGCGAGTGAAGTTAGGTGTAGCATGCACAAGAGAGCCTGGGACCGGACCTGGGTGGTCCGGTTGGGAAAAAGGCTCTGGGGGCATAGGAAAGTGAGGCCTCGAGTGAGGTGGAGATGTTATCCCACCAGAAATAGGAGGCCAGGTTAAGGAGGGGTAGTCAGGTAAAGTAGAAGGGGTAGGTCAGATAGCTCGGGTAATTAAGCTAGTGTAAAGGGGAGGGGGGAACACAGCAGGGGGTGCTACTGGATAGGTAACGTGCCGCAGTTAGGACGTGAGGGACAGCTGGTGGCTCGGGAGTGAGCGTGGACGGGCCATGCCAGAGAGCTTGTGTCCGAAAAAGGGGTGGTGGGTTCACGACGGCCATAGGGGGGTGGGTACCGAAGTGACGGGTGGATAGGAGCTGAGTTTTGCTCTGAGCCCGCAAGGTACCTGGGAGATAGAGATTGTCGTGTGGTCACCAATAAGAGTGTTAGTCAGTAACTTGAGGGCAGACTGTGTGGAGTGGAAAGTAGTACACTCAGAGATGGCAGTTCTGTAGGGTTCCCAAGTATGAGTGCTGAGACGTGAGCAGACTGTTGGGAGCGCAAAGTAGTATGCACCGGGATAACAGTTCTGTGGGTTCTCGAAGATAAGTATCAAGGGACATGGACAGACTGCGAAGAGCGGAACGTAGTACGCTCAAGTGTGGCAGTTCTGTGGGGTCCTATTGGTTAGGGTTCAGTGAGAGACGTGGGCAGGCTGCTAGGAGCCGAACGTAGTAGGCTCTGGTGTCACAGTTCCGTGGGGTCTCATACTGAGTTATAGATCAAGGGGGCAGGCTGTGGTTGTGCAGATTGTAGTATGCTCTGGAGTGGCAGTCCTGTGGGGTACCCTGAGTTAAGAGTTGTACAGAGACAAATAATCCGACTGCAGGGTGCTGTACATTGTACGCTCCGGGAGGACAGTGTGGTGAGGTCACTGTGTATAAAGTGTGCAGAGACAAATAATCCGACTGCAGGGAGCTGTACATTGTACGCTCGGGGTTGGCAGTGCGGTGAGGTCACTGTGGATAAAGTGAGCAGAGACAAATAATCCGACTGCAGGGAGTTGTACGTTGTACGCTCTGGGGTGGCAGTGCGGTGAGGTCACGGTGTAAAAGGTGAGCAGAGACAAATAATCCGACTGCAGGGAGCTGTACGTCGTACGCTCTGGGGTGGCAGTGTGGTGAGGTCTCTATGTGATTAAGTGTGACGGGTCTACAGGGCTGCAAAGAGTGTTTGGAGACTCTTGTTGTATCAGCTCTGGGGAAGTCACGTGGCGTTGCCAGGGCATGGCCCTGGGGTAGATAGATCAAGGCATGGGTGGTTCATGTCTGTTCTGTCGATGTATATAGATGAAGTGGCGAAGCTGGCAGAGAAAGCCAGGAGCAAAGGAGCCACCAATGCGCCAGGAGGCGCGAGAGAGGGAGCCGGGGAGCTGTTCCAAAAGTTCATGGACAGCGTGAGGGGCTCTGATGTGGATAGTAAAGAGGAGAAGAAGGCACCAAAGGTAGTGCATCTTCTAAAGAATCAGCCGCCGTTGGCGAGCAAGGTGGTAGAGTCGATTCAGGCTGGTGCCTTCGTCGACTTTGCCTGGTTTCCCGTCTTCATGGACGGGCCAGGCGATGGCACTGATTGGCGCTGCTCTCTGGGTGAGAGTGGCGAAGGCCCAGGGGGAGGACAGTCTGGCAGAAAAAGACATGTAAAGGAGGTGCCAGACTTGTCCGGGTGGAGTACCTGTTTCTCCCTGTTTCAAGTTGCCTGGGCCAAAGAGAAGCCCGAGATGTGGGTGCCGTTAACGGCATACCGGGAAGTGATTTTCAAACTGGCCAAGAGACACCAATGGGGCCAGGTGGCCCGCTACGACAGGCGGTTCCGCCGGGAGGCAGCGGGGAAGGAAGATGTCAAGTGGGATGAAGAGAACTTGTCTCTCCTCCTGGATATTGTGCATGCTACCCCTCCGATGGATGGAAAGCAGGGGGCGGGGTCAAGCGTGACACCCGCGAGAAGGGCGGAGCAGAGGGAAAAGAATGCCTGCTTCAAGTTCAACAAGGGTGAAGGCAAGTGCGTATTCGGCACGCACTGCAGGTATGCCCATGTCTGCTCAGCTTGTGGAGGGGAGCATGCACTCGCCCAATGTACCAAACACTCGGACAAATCTTGAGTCATTGTCTTCACGAGTGCTGCTGTCAGTCATTATTTCTCCATTGTATTATTTCCAACAAAGTTATTTGTCATGGGCGGGGAGGGGGGGTAGCAGGGTGGAGTGTGGTAGGTCAGGCAGTTAGAAGTGAGTCTGCGTGCTGGGCGTGGTTGCATGTAAGGGAGGGATGCGTAGCTGGGGTTCTTTGGTAGTAGTCGTGGGTAGAACGGGCAGAGTAGCTAGCTGGGGGGGGGGGTAGCTGGGCTGCACACACGTAGTAGGTGGTGGTTCGGACCTGGGAAGGCAAGAGCTCATGGAAAAAATTGTTGTGCTCTGAAGGGTACCGTTTCACGCAACAGTTGCTGGAGCTGGACAGGGTGTCTGAGGGCTCCAGGAGCAAAGTGCTGCTGGGTGCAGCGAAAGTTGTGACCCCGTTGATATGGCAACGATGGGAGTATGACCTGAGAGAGCACCCGGATAGAGATTGGGTGAATTACATGGTCAGAGGAATTAGAGATGGTTTCCGCCTGGGTTGTGATCAAAGCAGCGTGACTTTGCTGGAAAAGGGCGGTACCATGTATGAGGCCTCCCAACACAGGGAGGTGATATGTAAGTACCTGGACGAGGAGGTACAGAAGGAGAGAGTTTGGAGGGTGGAAGAGGAGCCTGAGTGCATCCAGTGTTCCCCCTTCGGTGTGATCCCCAAGAGGGGGAAGCCGGGCAGATGGAGACTAATAGTCAACTTATCTGCTCCGGAGGGCCACAGCACAAATGACGGCATAGACGGTGAGCTGTCCAGCGTGGCATATACGTCGGTGGATGGCGTGATTAGAAGGGTACTTGAGGTAGGCAGTGGGGCCTTGATTGCCAAGGCAGACGTTAAGGCTGCCTACAGGAATGTACCAGTACATCCCAGGGACAGATGGCTCCTGGGAATGAAGTGGGAGGGAGTGACGTACATTGACGGCACTCTACCATTTGGTTTGAGATCGGCCCCACTGCTGTTCACGGCAGTGGGGGATGCAATTGAGTGGATTGCCACCCGGAAGGGTGCCAGCTGGTTGAGGCACTACATTGATGATTTTGTTGCTGTGGGCAGTAAAGGCACCAATGAGTGTGCGGAGGCCATGACAGCGTTCAAAGAGACGTGCCAGTGGCTGGGTATGCCTCTGGACGAGTCGAAAGAAGAGGGCCCCAGCGAAGTGCTGACCTTCCTGGGGCTAGTAATTGACACAGTCAAAATGGAAGTGAGATTGCCTCAGGAGAAGCTGAGTGAGCTGAGAGGGCTCCTCAGAAAGTGGAGAGGCATGAAAAGTTGCAGGCGGAGGGACCTAGAGTCGTTGGTGGGGTCCCTCAACCATGCCTGCAGGGCCATACGGCCGGGAAGAGCCTTCAAGAGAAGGCTGCAAGATTTAATGACCACAGTGAAGAGAGATGGTCGGAGAGTAAGATTGAATGTCGAAGCGAGAGCCGACATAGAGTGGTGGCACCAGGTGGGTCTGGACTGGAATGGTACTGCTCTTATGAGAGCGGTCGTGCCGGACGAGGTGCCCAGTGAGATCATGTTTTCAGACGCATCTGGAAGTTGGGGATGCGGAGCAACCTGGCAGGGGCGGTGGTTCCAGATAAAATGGAGTGACGCCACGCAAGCCAGTAAGTGGAGCATAATGCCCAAGGAGTTGCTGCCGATTGTAGTGGCAGCCGTGATATGGGGCAAGCTGTGGAACGGGTCTGTATTGGCCATGTGTGACAACATGGCCGTAGTGGCGTCCATTGCATCAGGTGCTTGCAAGGAAAAGAAGGCAATGCACCTGTTGAGGTGCTTGGCATTTGTGGAGGCCAAGGTGCCTGTGAGAGTGGTAGCCAAGCACATTAAAGGGACGGAAAACATAGTGGCTGATGCCTTATCCAGAGACCGTATTGACGTTGCCCGTTCCTCCATGCAGGGGGTGATGAGGGAAGAAGCAGATGTGCTCCCGGAGGGACTGCTGGAGATGCTAACGTCGGAAAGTCCATCTTGGCCAGAGCTGGAGTGGCGGAGACTGTCGGGGCTTTGCTCGACGAGTCTGTAGCCGAGTCCACGCGGAGGAGATACTCCTCTGCGTGGACGAAGTACAAGGCATGGTGTGACAGTCTGGGAGCGTCACCCTTGCCGATAGTGGAAGATGTGGCGATGGCCTATGTGATCTCCCTGGTCAGAGAAGGCCGGCAAGTCAAGACGGTGAAACACCATCTGGCAGGCATTAGAATGGCCCACATAAAGGCTGGCATGTCTGCCCCGGAGTGGAGCAGCATGTCTAGGCTGGCTCAGCTCCGCAAAGGACTGGCCAGGGTGGAAGCCGTGGGCGATAAAGACAAGCTAGTGAGAGAGCCTGTGCAGTGGAAGCACATGTTGGCTATGAAAGCAGCCTGGGCCTCCCGTGGTAAGAGGGGCACCATGTTATGGGCTGTGGCTTGCACCTGCTTGTTTGGTTGTCTAAGAGCAGGAGAGGCATTGGCTCCTGAGAGGGGCGAGTTCGATCCCGAAGCTCACTTGGGTTGGGAAGACGTGCAGCTGGACGAGGCGGCCAGTCCCAAGTGGATAAGACTGAAAATTAAAGAGTCCAAGACGGACCGGTTAAGAAAGGGGGCGTTTGTAACGCTACCGAGAACGGACGCAGAGTTATGTCCAGTGTTGGCCGTGCTAAAGTTCATGGCAGACAGAGGTGAAGGCCCAGGTCTGTTCTTCAGCGAACGGGGTGGCAAGGGTCTGACGAGAAGGGACTTCGTGAACGAAGTCAGGAAAGCCCTGGCACAGAGTGGCATGCCAGATGCTGGGATTTCGGGTCACAGTTTCCGTATTGGAGCTGCCACGGCTGCAGCAGAGAGTGGGGTGTCCGAGGAGGAGGTGAAGGCCCTCGGTCGCTGGAAAAGCAGAGAGTATAAAGGCTACGTGAGGAGAATGGAAGGCGATCAGGCCTGTGCAGCCAAGAAATGGGCCAAGAAGCTCAAGGAGGAATGTTCCTGATCGCAGGGTCTCCTCATAATAGTCACATTGTATGCATATCTCACTGTGTGAGCCTTGATGTATCATGATTGTATGAATTGTTTGGATATCATGTATGGGTAGTGGCTCGGGGACTGCAGTGGGAGGGCGATGTGCTTAGGCTAAGGGAATAAGGTTACCTAGCCATGGGTATGAGTGTAGTGTGTGCGTCGGAGCAGTCGGGGCTCTCCGAGGGGCTGTTGTTGGGGCGGTTTGTGGGGAGGAGCAGCTGCTGCAACGAATGTAAAGGTAAAGCGCAGCTGCCCAAGGGCGAGCCTCAGGCGCATGCGCCGAGGGCTCGCCGGGTTCCCAACACTGACTCCTCGGAGGCGTGGCTGCCGATGAAGGTGGCTGCCACGCATGTGCGATTGCGAACCTTCGGCACACTCTACGAATGGTATTGTGAGCCAAAGGTAAAAATACAAGTATATTATGGTGTAGGAAATAAGCACCATCCCCTCAGCAGGTAACCTTCAGACCCTGAGCCAAGGACACAACCATTACACCACCACACAGCCACACACACACACACACACCTTGAACCTTGAAAGAAAGCCACCCGTTGGATGATGCTTCTCTGCCACAAGTGACAGACTTAATCACAGTAACTAATGTTTTCAACGAGTAGTCACGCATCTGTGTCTATCAATGTCTTGCTTGCTTATGAATGCTCTCTCACACATACTACACTGGTATGGCTTATCTGTCACTGTCATGCCTGCCATGGAAACTAAACACATGAATAATGAATAAAACACAGTCATGGAGACTGAGCACATGTACACTGTAGCACATGTATAATGGATAAAACACGGTCATGGAGACTGAGCTCTGGCACATAAGAAACAAAGAGTAGTCTTCAGTCACAATACCAAAGCTATTTTATTTCCAACTTGCAAATCATTCTAGATGGAAAGTTGTAATTTACTACTACCGTCTAGCCAAAACTTCTCTTTGAAAATCTATCTGTTAGGTTGATGTGGACTTCCTAACACAATAAGCTGTGTGGCGCCTTAGAAAGAAAAAAGAGGAGCATACACCCACTTTGGAAAATTATCACTCAGCCACAGAGTGTTAGTGTGTTAAGCATGTGGTCCGGGTTCAATTCCTGGTGACAGCCAAACATTAAAAAAAAATTTGTATGGTTACAAAAAAAAAAAAAAAAAAAAAAGCCGTGAAAGAGAGAATACATCCACAAAAATATTTGTACAACAACACAAACACAAAAAATTAAACATACCTTTAGTCTGTCACATGAAGTATAGCATAAAGACTTTAGTACTCTGCAAAACACATAACACACACACATGTACATACATGTACACACATATGCACACACACATGTACACCAACATGCACACACACACAGAGCAGTATGGTTCATATAAATAATAGCTGGATAATAAATTTAGACATTACAATTTGATTGAACTCAGATATAACTCGCACTAGAATAGTTAAAAATACATCTCACCTAAGTATTACTGCCTTAAGGAATGCGTTATTGCATATATATTTTTATTAATGCTCATCTACACAATCACATAGGAACTACGATGTCAAACATTCAGCATGCACATACGGCAATTCTGGCATCTCAGTTTAATGTCAATGGCACAGACCTGGACTGAGGAAAACTTCAAAGTAGTGAAGTGTGTGAACTGACAAAACAAAAAAACAAAAAACAACTGTCTTGGCTCCAAGTTCGCCATAATTAATACCACTGGTGGCACACCCAGGTTACTAACTACCTATATAACTGCACAGTTTTATAACTGGTGTAGTTTTTTACTTGATCACTCAGGTCCCAGGTCCATCCAGAGAAAGACACAATTAGATAGTGACCCCGCCTTGAGTTATAATGTCCCTCCAATGGCATTGATGAAAATGTAGCTACACACTGCAGGGTTCAGGTCTTCTCAACCCTTTCACCGCCGTAGACGCCACGTGGCATTTTGCATTTGGTCGGCGGTTCTCGTTATAAAAAAAAAATCCATTATCCAATATAACGCTCCCATTAAATGTTTATACATTGTACTTCCTGTAATAAAATCGAAATGATAGTACAGGTATTTAGTTGTTGTTGTTTTTTACAATAAAAAAAAAAAAGCTGCTGGAACGTTAACCGTTGAGTTGTTTGTCCTCCCAAAAATATTTAATAGTACGAGGTTGAGAAGCTCAGAATCCATCTAATAGAAGACGAATAAGCGTGTACTCTGTTTGAACCACATAGCAGCTCTGAAACTGTCAGAAATTGAATTTCACTTAGTACAGTTGGTAACAGTAAGCCCAAAGTTGTAGCTATTTGTTGTGTGGAGTAATAGACTATTTTTTTTGCATCATAATAAAGTTTTGTCTGTACCTGCTTGTATATCTCGTTGCTGAATGTCTGTGCAGGAAAAAAAATTAAAAATTAAAAAAATATTGGCGAGCGAGACACTCTCAGGGGTAACACAATTGAAAATCGGGGATGTTTGTTTGTTTATATTTGGACGTATGTATGTTATTTTGTACTTTGACCCTCTCGTATTTTCGAGTTAACTCAGCGTTCAACCCCGTCCCAAACATCACTAAACAGTATCCTCTGGTTTAACGATCATTACCCGTATCATCCTAGAAATTGAATTGTTTATTGACACTTTGAATTTTTTTGTGGGTGCAGTTTAAACTCAAAAACTTACTGGAGTTCCATTTCTATCGAGTTAGTTGCGGTGGCAACTTCATTGTCAACTAGACTTATCACGAAGGTAAGTCTTGCGTACATATGTTCAGTTATGTGAAAGTATTGTGTGCTACAACAAATACTCAGAATGTCCCAAAAAAAAAAGTTTAAAGAACGTGACTTGTTTTTTGTTTCAATTCAAATAGTTTCGGGGAGTGGTTACTATGGCATTGAATGCCTTTACCGTATAATACATAATTTAAAAACTCCACTTTTTTTTGGTAGCTTGATTATTAGAAGTTAAAACCAAACGTCTAACACTCCAGTGTAGTATTAGGCTCGCTCGCCATTTGTGCTCTAGCACATCACTAGTTACATTTTCATGTTACCGAACTGGTCGTCATAAACTTGGCGGTGAAAGGGTTAATGAATCTTACATTATCTGGAAATCATAGAACCATAGAAATACTTGACTCCAGCCCCTGTGTAACAAATGACTAACTATCATGTGTACCATTACTTTTCTTCTTTCACTTTCATTAATTTCATTACTGTAGCTATGTGTGTGCGTGTGTGAGACCAGGTGATTGTGCATGGCTATCATCAGGTCATTGACCAAATGATTCGGGAACTCTTCACCTTTCATTTGAATTCAATACTTTACAAATGAAGAGTTGAATCAATATAATGTGTGTGTGTGTGTGTGTGTGTGTGTGTGTGTGTCCCCGGCCACACATACAAATGGTTTCAAAGGATTATTCTGTTAGTAAATTAAGTGACAAGAGTTCTAAAAGTTCAAACTATAAAGTCGCTCCCTATATATTTCAGGTAGTCTAAGTGTGCATTAATGGAAATATCCACAAGTCAATTAAAATGAGTAATAAATATAGTAAATAAAAAAATAATTTTCAAAAGGCCTCTTTCTTGTTAGTGGAGTTAAGAAGTCATTCTAGAGTTCCTCACCTCTAGTTTTGAAGTCCAGGAGTCATCACGTGTACATCAGTGGAGTAGTCACTGCACTATTACACCTGCCACTTCACACTCCTACATTGAAAGTGTATGTCTCAAGTAAAACTAGCTCAACTTAATTCAAGATTCTCGGATTTGCGTTTTCGTGCTTGTAATTCTAACACATGTAGACATTTTTAGAGAAACAGGCTAGTTTAGTACAGTAGAAGTTATTAAAATTTACACCTTCCATATTATATTATATTTATATTAACTACCACAAAACTTTATGAAAAATTGGGGCAAATTTCTCCACGAAAGTCTAACTAATATCTGGGATGTGTGTGTGTGTGTGTGTGCATATGTGGATGATGGGGGGAGGGGAGCAAAGGGAAGCAAAGTACTTCCCTGTCTAACTCAAGTGCAGTGGAGCCTCACTATTCCAAATAATCTTCCATGCCCCTGGACAAGAAAAAAAACACAAAAGTTTATCAATTGATGAAATCACAAAGAAAGCATTTCGTCCGATAAGACCACATTTAACATTTCCTTAGCCCCAAAATATATTACTGCTCAGTGTCATAATTTAGCAGCACAATAGATAATACAGGCTAAGCATCTTGCCACAGTCTGCCTTACGCTGCTCATATGGAAAGAAGTTACAAATGACGCTGATTAAATTAGACTAAGATTTAGGTTAGCCATTGTACATCGCTTTAAATTCACCAGAACAGTTATCTAATGATGACTAATTGACATTTGGAAAAAAAAAAATCATATCTCAAAGTATTCTATTTTTTTTCTTATAAATATTGAGTACAATTAATTTTAGGGTGTCTTTAATCCCTAAGGGGTGGGGGAAGGGCGGAAAACTAGATTTAAGGATGTACAAGCCCCACCCCTTCGCTCCCTGAAAAAAACCCTGGTTTTACACAAGATAGAACAAACCCATATAACTGTGGTTAGGAAGAAAACCGATGGGTCCAGCCACTAGTACTACGGCTTCAAGCCATGAAGGCTGAAACATCATCGCTAAAGTTAGTACAACTAGCAACTGTCTTAGAGAGAATCATTCCTGGCATCACGTGATAAAATGCAGAGCAGTGGTAGAATACGAGAATGATGTTAAAAGTCATGCAAACACACACACACATACACTCAACCGTGGTAATTATATATGCAATAATTGGCAGCGAGCGAGACACTATCAGGGACAACACAAAAAATCAGGGATATATTTCAGCGAAGCGAGCGGAGCTGACTCTCTAATGAGTTCGCGATATATATATATTTAGGTCTAGAAATTGTTTTTGTTCTTGCGTGGGCGTACGTGTGTACCCTTTCTCCTACGCGCTTGCACGGGCCGGGTAACCTTCTTAGCAACATTGTGTTTTGTTTACCCGCCGTACGAAGTAGCGATGCCCAGTAGACAAAACATTAGAAACGCTCGGTCAAGAGCTTTGAGGGCGTTAGAAACTCCTGAAGAAAAATTAGTAAGGAGAGCGATAAGAAATGAAAAAGACAGGGCAAGGAGGAGGAGAGCTAAAACGAAACAGAAACAGGTAGCAAAGTAAAGAATCTGACAGTATTTTGTAGCCACACCAAGCATGCATGGAATAGCTGCAATTACAGGGAACATGCATCGCTCGCTTCGCTATTTTGTGCTATTAGAGCACATCACTAGTATTGTATATATCATATATGCTTGGACGTATGTATGTAACTTTTGTACTTTGACTCTCACATTTTTTGTGTACACTCGTTACCTTGGTTAACAACGCGCTGTTTGTCATCACTGTTCGTGCCTGAAAATTCATTGCCCAACATGCCAAGCTACCATGAGACTACAATGTAATTCTTGTGTTAGTATATCCAGTGAACAAGTGCATGTGAAGGTGTTGTGTGTTACATGTGATGACTAGCTAAGAACAAACAATAACTATGCATTTGCTGCTTTATGTGTTAAACTTCTTAGGTTCCTTCCTGTTTATTTTGTTAGTAAGCAAGTCTTATATAGAGTTAGGATTTATACAGCGCAATAATTCCTAGGAAAGCTTGTTTTTTTTTTAAGTCCCAAAAATTGCCGTGAGTAGTCTCACGCTAATTAAAAAAAGTCGGCCGTGTAAATTGTTCAAACAAATTGTGCATGATGATTTTATAAAGATGAATTTTTACCCTTTCACCTTATATGTCAATTTCTTTTTACTGAAGCACATCACAAGTATAATGCCTTTACATCTAGGACTGTGTATATGAGTGTGTGATTGTGTGCTTGCGTACTTGAGCTACAGCAGAAGGATGGGTGTGTATGGTCAGTGAAACTACACCACCTGGACTACCATACAAAAAACATTGTGTACTGGCTATAAATAATATAATACGGATAAGCTTTTAATAAGAATAAGCAACAAAACAAAAACAAAACAAATGAAGGGAAAGGTGTGAATCCTCAGTGCTATTAAACATTACCTAGCTATTATAATAATATTAATCTCCTTCAAAAAGAACAAAGCAATCTGCTAGCTATTTTAATGAGGCATCAATATAGCTCAAGCAATGAAAACAGTACATGGAAATGCTGTCTTCATAAGAGAAGCTAAACTACATAGCCAGAAACACTCACTGTAATAAATTTTCAACGTGAACTTCACTTCATTCAAATCCGTCGGTTAACTTCCCTGAGCATAAAGCAAACTACACTGCGGGCTGCAAGAAATTATTTGCTCAAGTGATTATGATGTGACACTGGGAGCGTTACCTGTTTTACTCCAGTTTTGCGGAGAAAAAATCGGACCGCTCGACTATTCTGTTTACAACGACTGCGACTATCTTTCGATATGCAGTCCGTCTTGCCTGAACGCTTCTTCCGAGCAGGGTGACTGGTTTATCGTGTGGAGGTACACCTTTTCCATTCTGAATGCGTTGCTTTCTTGCTGTTAAGCTTGTTTTGCTCGGCGCGGGAAACTCGCGCCAGATTATAAAGTCGGGAGTTTTTTCACCACGCGAATAAAATTGAACCAAAAACGGTTGTAGGTTGTAGTCAGTGTGCTGCTTGTCAGCTTCAAGTTCTCAACTATTTCTTTTTTGCAGATCTTCTGAAGTTTCCATTCCTTCTTATTCTGTAAGTGCATAGCTGAAGTGGAAGTTTCACAGTAACTAGCTCTTTGATTTTTTTTTTTTTTTTTTTAAGATACTGTAATTACTTAACTATTAAGGTTTTCTTTTTGTTTTGTCTTTTTTGACAGTTGTTACTACAGATAATGAGTGCTAGAAAATTTATTAAAACTGCTATGGCTCAGACAAGTAAGTTCCATTACAAGGCAAATTAAATAAATTAATAAAACAATAATTAGCTTTACAAATGATTAGTTTGGTAGTATAATTTTATTAAAAATATTCTACTGTGCAGAATATTGTCTAGTGTACTGGTCAGAGGAAGACTCATTCACAGTATTGCCTAGAAATCAACTAATTACTGGAGACAAGAAGGGTGATAAATGCAGCATAAAAATCAGATGCCACATACATGAGGGAGAGATTTTAGGAGTTGGTAAATATTTCATAATAATAATAAAATTTATTAAAACTGCTATAAAATGATTTTAAATTAATTTTTGATAACAATTTTTTTTAAACAATGGACACGCCCCCTCCAGTGCAATTCCGCATCCACTGTAATATAAGGCCATGATAATAAAATTGTTTCTCAGGTTTTTATAAACCTGTAGTTTCTAAGGCTGGTCTACATTGTACACATCCAATTCCAACATCTTTGTCGTGCGGACAGCTCCAGGCCAATACAATTTATAATTCACAATTTATAATTCTTGGCTGTTAGATACATGCATTGAATTATGAACCATAGCACCTTTAAAATTTCTAAGTGGCCTCCTAGTTACCACACATATACAGTGTACTATAAGTGTGTCAGGTCATATATATATAAGTTTTAAATACCACGTTTATTCAGGCACAGAATCGGAGATGAATAGCTTAGCTGATGACGCTGAGCTAAATTCACCAGGCGAGATTCTCCACACAGACACTAGTCCAAATGTTGTTTCGGTAAATTTAATTTTAAAAACAACAGGAGTTACTGAATTATTAATATTAACATTCTTAGGTTGCGAAAAAAAGGCCGAGAGGGAGTGATACACCATTAACTATTGGTACAGACATCTTTGTTGGCAAAATACTGGATTATAATTTTAATGACAATATATACATGTTTGGAAAGTACTGCTGTTGCAGCCTTATCGACTGAAATACAGGTAATTCACTATGCGAAATTGTAGAAATACCTGGTGTCATCAAATGTAACAACTATGGTTGATCTTACAATATCCTAATAGCACATGACTAGTAGTATAGTAGGCATGAGAAGTTACTCTCTGCAATAACTAGGCAATTAGTGCTGTAGTGTATATGTGTTGAGTGCCTATGCCCATATTAGGAAATGTAACTTAAGTGGATGTGGTTTTAGTGGCAGAGTTAAGTCAACATGTAACTACATACTAACACAGATATGTACATCACATGTGTGGATGATGTGCTGAGTTGAAGTGTGGTTCAATAGCCATCTGCCTATTGTCATTATCAGTTATCTGCTCCATCACAAGTCACATATTCTGCTCTCTTCTCTAGACTGTAAATCAGGGGTTATGTGCTGAACAGATATCTCAGTTGTTAGCATACCAGTTAATACAGTTATAAGTGAACACAACACAAAGGTTAAAAATATATATCTCATGTGCTGCTGGGCTGAACCCACATATTATCTTCCAAGTTTCTGTCTCATGAGCTTTCATCCAGCTCAATAATTTGCACTCTATGTGGTATTCCTCTATCCCTAAAATCCAGCCCAACCGGGGGAAGTCTAATTATTCTCGGCTGTTTGATGCCTGAAAGTGATCCAAACTCTTAGAAAAATTAACGAATAATGTAAACCTTACAAGCATATGTGCACCATATGTTCTTGTTAGCTTATGGCAACTGTTAAAACTTTGACTAAAACAAAGACCATGGAAAGTCTGGCAACAGTTGCGAGAGTGATGATTCAGCCCCACCTTCTGGTCTAATCTAGAGTGGTGATTCAGCCCCACCTTCTGGTGTAATCTATCCTCACCACAAGTTTAACCTATCCACCACTATTATATACTGCATGCAGCACACCTGAGCATTCTTGCATCATGTTCCTCATGAGTTCTTTTGTTTAGGATACTCCTAAGAGAGCAAAAAAGAAAGGAGCCAACCAGACCAGCTCAGACAAGAGAGTGAAGGAAATAAAAAAGACAAAACCATGTGGTATGTCATATAATAATTACTAGTATGGCTGTTTAAAATTCCATAATAATTAGGTGTCATTGAAGCTGTGACACAACATCAAATTAAAGTGCCCCCATGCGGAGTTTGCCTTGCTCATCAAACACTGGTAAATTAAGCTACAATTAAACAAAGAAAAACACGTATTTTATTATTCTTATTTTCACAGAAGTACAAGAGTTTGCACCCTTTGACACTGTGACTGTGCTCTCAGAAATTGGTAAAATATTGAATTATTTAATTATCTGCTAATGAGATAATTCATTGCAGATGATAGAAGTATTCGAGACACCATCTCTCCATCAAGTGCAGATAGTGAGTCTTATATAGATGTAATAGCAAAAAACGAACTGCATGATTTTTTTTAACTACATTAGACATCAGACTAGATGCAGGCAGTGAAGTCAGTAAAACCGGTATGTAACTATACATTTATAAACCCTTGCTAAACTAGATTATTTTTTAATAGATCCGCTCACACTTGAACTGGAAGTCTGTGAGCTAAGAAGCATAGTCAACCAGCAAGCTGACAAAATTAGAAGTCTACAATCTACATTAAGTACTATTCAAGCTGAGGTTAGTTACACAAAAAATGCTGTTTCTTTTTTACAAACTCAATTATCTCATGTGCCCCATAATTCCAATCTCACTGCTTCATCCACCTATACATCTTCCACTCTTTATCGATCTTCTGCAAGCACTACCACACTTTCGTTGTCTCATGCAGCATCCACATCTGACACCTCAGTCATTATCACCCCCTCATCGCCAGTTGCTCATGCAGCAGATCATTTAAATTTTCCTTCTCCATCATCTCCATCCCCTGCACCCTTGAGCCCTCCTACTGGAGGGGCTTTCAGCGGAGTTTGGGGCAGCTTTCAGCGGGGCTTGAGGGTGCGGCTTTTTCGGCGAAGTTTGAGGGTGCGGCTTTTTTAGCGGAGGTTTGAGGGTGCGGCTTTTTTAGCGGAGGTTTGAGGGTGCGGCTTTTTCAGCGGAGTTTGAGGCGGCTTTTACCGCTCACGGAGATTTACTAGCGGCTTTTTCAGCGGAGTTTCCCCGGCTTTTATTCAAAATTACTCTGAATAGTCGCTCCGCTGTGGGAACTTTATTTTGACCACTACTGCATGTACACATTGCACAAAAAAAAAAAAAAAAAAAAAAAAAAAAAAGGTTACATACATGTACATATATGGATTTTTTTCTTCAAATGGTGGCTTTAGCTGACTAACTCCCAGCCTCTTCCCGATAACTTACCTTGGCTGAATCCCTCACTGGGAGGCAAAGTGACAGGAGGTGGGGGCTGTGTGGGTGGAGCAGGTGGGCGGGGATTGTGTCGGGACTCTTCATACACTTCCATCATGGATGCTCCCAACACTCGTAGTAAACTCAGAGGACAATAGTGCTCCTGACCATAGTGAGATACCATCTGGACCTATATAGGTTATATACATATTATATTATATATATATATATATATACACACATACATACGTTCATAAATAATAGTTAAGCACTGCCCCAGAGGCTACACTTAGGGTCCTAGTTCACGACTGCTGAGCAGTGTTTACTAACTTAGAACATAGTAACAGTCCCAAACACAATTGGAGGGACTCTACATAGAGAAGCCCTGCCTAAGGCAGGGGCACTACATGCACACCTAGAGTCCTTGCCTGAAGGACCTAAGGGATTTAAAGTCTCTCTGTCACATGAACTGCACCAGCTACATGTGTTCTTAACCGATTACACGCGAATGACGCAAATATGCGTCAATTAAGAAAAATCGATAACCGCGGAGGACGCAAAAATGCGTCAAAAAATGCGTCCATTCCGCCCTACAGCTTTGTGGAGTCAAGGAAGCCACCGATCACTATTGCAGACGATTCTATATTGTTGTAAGTATATTTTAGGCTTATAAAATACATAGACTGCCATAAGAAAATGTTGAGTAAAGTTTGTCACAACAATAAGACTTCTTTCTGATAAAGTATAAATTGAAAATATATTTCATAAAATAATAAAGGTAACAGAATAATTTTTTAGAACCCAATATTACTTTAGCTATAACTGCTCATGATAAAACAAGTAGAAAGCTATCTTGGCAAGTGGAACACTGGCACTTCAGCATCCTAGTGATGAAGACGTTATTCTTGACCTGGCACAGCATGGCAGTGACAAGGATGGCAGTGACCAGAATGGCAGTAACTCTGATGGTAGTGACGAGGAGTTTGATGACAGCAAGAATGACTTCAGTACTGATGGGTGTAGTGACTGCAGTAGTTACTAGATGGTCAAGGACTCTGACGAGAGAACGGAATTGATGATTCTGAAAGGTAGCGATTTCTACAGGAATTTTAACCACATTCTTTATAACAATAAGTAAAACTAAATATTGTTATACAACAGGTGAGACTGCATGGAGCCCTCTGACATATACTTCTAGTATGCTATGACCAGTTGCACTTGATAGTAAGATCACTAACTATTCTGTCAACAATGCAGCCTACCAGCACATCAAAAGAAAAGACACCTTGGAGTACCAAACTGAATACACTAAAATATTCTATCATTTATTTGTGATGTACCTGTTTTCATGCACAAAAGCCATAAAAAGCTTCTCTGTTCACAAAATTTATAACAGATTGCTCAGTTCAAAATAAAACACACCCTAGATAAATATCAACAAATTCTTCCTGAATGTAAGACAGATGCGTGCAAAAACACTTTCTCTTACCTCTATGATCAAGTAGCAAACTTGCTTCAGCCATGAAACCATACTTCCAACCTTACTAGTGCGCTTACTAAGAGCCTCAGTGTGATGCCATAAATGTTTTTGCCAAACGGTGCGAGTACTTTGTTATTTTTAAGTCGGGAACAGCTCCTTAGCGTCGAATTTATGCTTTCCCAATAGCCTAGAGCGTACTCTATCGTTCGATAATACTGTCCCCGAGGCAATCTTCAAACGTTCGTCTTCTTTCTCTCGCTTAGTGTCACCCTCCCACCAAGCAATCAATCCTCTGTGTCTCGCGTGCGCCCGTGACCGCATTACGTAAGGCGCAATTAAAATTTTTATTCGCGCGTAATCGGTTAAGCTAGATTAAGATACTGTGAATCTGCTGCATTAAGGAATCTGAGGCCTTGAGCTGTGCCAACCAAGCATAGCAAGGACGCTACCCGAGCCGAGGCTAAAGATTTTCAAACGTTGCAGATTCACGATGTATTCTCTCTCTTTCAGAGGATTTTTTAAAATATATTACAGAATTAATTAATGTTTGGATGTCACTGGGGATTGAACCATGGACTGCTTGCTTAACGTGCAAGCACTCTGCCACTGACCTATGACAACCAACGGGGAATCAAACACTTAAATTCTGTATTTATACGGTAAAGGGATACTGCTACGCTACAGTCTCACTCCCAAAGGACCAAAGGAAATTTTCTTTTAGATACTTTTTACACGAGACTACATCTAATGAGTAAAAGGCTGAGAAAGAAATTATGAAGCATGAAACTACTTGAACAGATTCACGTAACGGACCAATCAGATTGCTCGCATGCAACTAGCTACATGTGTAATGTATTCACATACATATGTACATACATACATATCTATACACATACAGACACTTATATATAAGTATGCTCTAAAGAGTATGAGAATAAGGTTTTACTGAAACCTAAGTATAGTGCATATCATCATATCTATGTCTCTACATCCTTTACCTTATTCAATGCACTAACATAATGTAAATGGGAATTCGCTGCAGAACACAATTTTTGTTCATATAAATAAATAAATGAAATATCTACCATGTATATGCTAATAGTATCATCATTTGACTTCACCACATACATATGTGCACACAAGGAGCAGTGACTTGGGATGCAGCGATTGATATTGCTTCACCACATACACGTGCAATTAAAAAAAATTGGACCTTATTTTCAGTAGCTTCAGTGTTAGAAGTCAAAATCATTCATATAAAAATAGTATAGTCTTTAGGCTCGCTCGCCATTTGTGCTCAAGCACATCACTAGTTATGATATTGAACACTCTTTACCATAATTACTCCTTTAAAAATTTTTTTTTTTTAATTTAGCTGGTTTTAGCGGCTGGAAGCTTGTTGTTTAGATCTACTGGTACTTCATATAGTAAGAACAACTAAATAAACAACCACAGCAACTAGATATTGCAGATGAAATCACTACTAAAAAATGTGGAGGTAAGAAAGTATCTTGTAATAGTGATTATTATCGGCTACATGCTTGCACTAGTAAAACAGTAAGAACTGGACCTATAGCATTGCAGACTTCCATATATGGGAGCTGGAACATTAACTTCAGGTAAACTAAATAAATGTTGCCCACTTTATTCAGAGGAGTAAGCGAAGCTATACACCAATGAGTTCGGGATATATTGATTACGGAAACGAAGACGATAAAAACAACAACAACAACAACAATGATTATTTATTGTATGCTGGTGAACCGGCGAAGATTGGACAGAGAAAGCAGTAGCTTCACAAAGCCCAAGTTCATAATTATGGATAGGACAGAGAGTGTGTTGTGCCACTGCAATTCTGATTTGTAAAATATAGTACATCAAGTGCCACTGTGTGGTGAGGTACTTGCTTGTACTATAATAATATATCAATAATAATACGAACCAGACAACTCTGACCTTGATGAACTTGGCGTAGACGTGCTCCTCAGATTGAAGTGGTATAGAATGAATGATTCTCTCATTGGAAACTTGGAACTCACCTTGCATCATCCACTCACCATCAGACAGACTACACACGCAACAACAACAAAAAAACAACCCAACAAAAATTAACTGATAGCTGCTTTAAGTACATACACCCCAAAAGTTGGTATGGGTCATCAAGATACAACAACAACAATAAACTGATAGCTGCTTTAAATACGTACAACCAAAAAGTTGGTATGGGTCATCAAGATTTGAGTGTACACTTAATGAAGGGAGTTGTCTTTCCTTTCCACCCCGACACCAACAAAACCCATCAATCAATAATTGTGACAGGCTCTGCGAAAAGGTACAAATTCGCGGTATACTAAATGTATGGTAACAGCCAAAAAGCCAAGTACTACTTAATAATTCAAAAAATTTTTTTTTTACCTCACAGTAATCTTTGGTCTTTCCTCTAACTGTGCGCCAAATTTGAATGCTGAATTCCACCAATTAGTGACCAAACGAAGCGCTTGAATAACCTTGCTTCAACTAGGAATTTATGGAGAAACGCGTGAACGGAAAGTACAATTTAATGTTACGCGGAGATCGCACGGAAGAAATACGGAAGGTAAGGGAAATTCCCCCTTGATTAGGCTGCAGTTGCTTATTACTGTTGTGGTTTCTACGGCTATACACTGAGCTTTATCTTAAAATGCCATCTAAGAAAGCACTTAACTGATGGAGAAGTGTTATCATGCATGTTTAGATAACCACACCCCCTTGTTGATTAAGCTTAGAAACCACACCCGTACGTGACACGGACATATCACGGATTTTTTGTTCAAAACAGGAAGTTTACATTGAAGTCTCGTTATCTCGGTTTAAACGTTTCTATCCCTTAGTAGAAAAAAGTGTTGTAACTCAGCAATTAAGGACATTCAAGTGCTTCTTTTGATATCAAAATAGAGGTAATTTCCTGGCCTTCTATCTGATAATATAAAATAAAATCATTTTTCATTTTTTAGCCAATTTGTACCTTTTCCTAGGGCCTGTCACAATTAAAGGATCAAAGGCTCTTATAATTTATTAACTAATACCTATTACCAGATAAACCTTGGAAATAACAATTTTGGATTAGAAAGTGTAAGAATGTTTAGTGATCAATACACTGCACTTTAGATCTCTCGTCTAATTCATCTGAACTGTGCAGAACTTGTTCAACTTTGTATTGATATAATTATATGCAATAAAATAAAAATAAAAATAAAATAAAATTAGGGATTAGTCTTGGTAAATAATAATAATATTATCAAATAAGTATCAAAGCTCTCTATTTTGTGTAGTTAACACACGCAAAGTGACCAGGAGAATACACTACACAGCTATGACCCCTTCACCCATGTGTGTTCAACACCAATCTCTGACACATGACTAGTAACTTACCTTTCACTGGTGTGGACTGTGAATGTCTTGGGAATGGAAGAGAAGAGTTCAAAGCAAGCTATCTCTATGGTCCTCACCGACACAACCTCACACAACTCCACCACAAAGGAGATGTTGGCCTTGCATGGATTGATCATGTACATGTCCATGTTCTCATGCAGGATCGCCATGGTGTTCTACATAACACATGTGACAGAATACATGTTACATGTATTAAACTGCTTTCAAGAACTTGTCTGCCCTTTACATGTGTCAGAATACATGCTACAGACACTAGAATTATCGTTGCACCATGATAAAAATCCTAAATCGCGGAGACAATGTTTAAAAAGTATTCACAATATTATCGGTTTCTTACAAAATAATTGGTAAGGGTCGTTAAACAAATGCTACGCGCATGATGGATATGAGGAACAGTCATTTTCGTTGTTTGTAAACTTGGCCATAACGACGTACTAACAAAAGTTTGTAAAGTAGCTAGCGATGGCTGCAAGTTTTAATTTCTGGCTTAAGAAAGCCAACACAATCTTGCTACGTGGACTAACTTCGGACTGGAAGCTGATGAACACGGCAAGCTCAGTTGGAATAAAATTGACTTGATTAGGTAATATTTATGAAACATTGTGATACATAGCTTCATTTTAAGTCACACTGCACACTACTGGCATACACGACACTACATGTAACATGAAGGAGGTACACTATGCAATGAATGTGTGTGAAGGCAGTACATGATAGCTCACATCACAGAATATGTGATAGATGACATGCATCCACATGATGGACAACAGAGCACTATGCACATGTGCAAGGAAACATTGAACGTAAAAAAAAAAAAAGCATACAATAAGTGAAGAACACAACGTGCTAAGATAACACACAAACTGACATGTGCCTTTCTGTAGGTATTTCAACAACGATCATTCAATTACTAACTCTCGTACCTGTGCCTCCGGGTTGGCCTCTACAACTTTAGCTCCGCAATCCACTGACGCATAGTTAGTTAAGGTTGTCTTCTTACCCGAGGAACCGCCATTAATCCCCTGGTCTGGAGGCATTTGCACCGTTTGCCCCCCAGTCTGCTCCATTAATTTCTTCTTAAACTCCTCGAATGTCAGTACTTGGTCATCCTCCTCCTCCTCCTCTGCTATTTTCTGGGTTTCTTCTAATTCTCCTTCTAAATTAGGTTTGCCTCCTTCTTTAGTGACCTTGTCATCTTCACCAGTCTTCTTCATCTCCTGTGATTCTCCATGTTCAAGGCACCCGTCTACATCACAACCTTGATCTGAACTCCAGGTCTTTTCTTCCGAATCACCGCCTTCTTTCTTGTCAGACTCAAATGTCTTAATCTCAGACTTGTCTTCTTGCTCCAAGTTTTCCAACGTATCCTTGTCATTTATATCTAGTGACTTCTCTTCTGATGCAACCTTTACTGGAAGTTCCATGCAGCTGTCATTGGAGCAAACATCATCTGTCATTACTTCTGTTTTGGAGTCCTTTGCTTTCTCTTCTTCCTCCTTTCTTCCATCAGGACCCAAGTCTTTATCTGATGCCTCATCACCATCAGAATCTGCAGTCTGCTCCCTGTTGCATTCTATTTCAAACTCCCTCTCACCGTCTTCACCCACTGCCTTCAATTCATCATCACCACTGCTAGTCACACCCTCCACATCCACTTCCCTAGATTCACTCTCTCTTACGGAACCTTCAGCATCTTGAACACCACCCTGAGACTGGGTGCCATCAGAACTGGTAAAAGAATGTCCAGTTGGCATGCTTTCTTTCTCAACTTTGGCTGGTACAGAAGATAGCCGACCAGATGATAGATCTTTAACAATCGTTTCATCTTGTTGGTTCTCTTTCACAACTACATTTTCATTGCTATCTTCTTTTTCCTTCTCCAAATATTCGTCTTCACTGTCTTCTGGAGTGACTTTGGTTCCTCTTCTGACTGCATCCACCTCTTTCCTTTCTGCCTCAGTAGGTGTCTGCTCCTCTAATGGTGGCTGGGATAGAGGCAGTGCTTCTTCCAGTGGTGCCTCAGTGGGTGGGGCAGTAGGTGTGGCTTCAGATACATCTGCGTGTATGTCACTGTTGATGATACTGTTCGTATTGTTATTTGAGTTGTCAATAGTTTCAGGAGTAGAAGGTTCAGGATTAGAATGTTTTGTGTTAGCTTTCATCTGACCATCTCGTTTTCCACCTTCCTCCTTGTTTCCAGTCTGTTTGTGCAGATCTTGATTGATATTCGAACTCCTGCTTTGCTGCTTATCAGTACTATAAACACACACAACAAATCAAAAAGCATGAGAATTTGGAGCAATTCATTTCATTAAATAGAAACTGATATATTATATTTCCAATCTGTGTGGATATACACTCAGTGACAGACCCAAGTTTACAAATAAAGGTTTTTTTTAGTAGCTCCTGAACTACTACTCTAATAATAACAACAATAACACCAACAATAATAATAATGAATTTACCAACGACAAATTGGTTCCTTCTGACAATGGCAGGGTTAATATTTAGTAGGTAAACTTTTTAAATTGACCAAATAAATATCCTTAAATTTGACAGCAAACATTGAAGAGATGATCTGCTGTAATTTGCGAGCATATTGATCTCAATTCAATTTTGCAGCCAAAATCAACTCTAAATTTAAAAAGTGGTTCAGGAATACTGTATATATAATTTCTGCTAATGAGATTGGGGTGGGTAAATTGGGGGCAGGGGTATTTGATAAATTTTACTCCTCTCAACCAATTGAATTGTCAATGTAACTATGTTGACCTTTCATATCTTTCTTACAGCAAAACATAATTTAATAGAAATTAGTAAAACAAGTACAATGACACTAGATCAAAATGCATTTAACATATTTTCCTGAATTACTGGTCCAACTGGTTTAAATATTGAATAGGTATGGACAGAGTCTTGTGAGCCCTACAAATACTCTTCCATTCCTCCAAACTGACAGATAAGTCTGAATGGTAGCACACTTTGTGAAACTTAAAGTAATGTCAAGACATTTGCTAATGTCTGAAGTGTGTAATTGGCCAGGAAATAAACCAAACAAATTGACAAAGCAAAATTGTGGGAATAGGTAGCTTTTAGGCCTTCATAGGGGGCATTTTGCCCTTCCTGAAAATGGTTTTGCCCTTCTCTCTCCTATTGGAAACAATTATGACCTTCATGGTGATATTAGCCGCACATTTTTTATAGAAAATAGAAGCTCCACCCTAAAAATTTCAAAACGGTAAGTTTGTTTTAAACAATACCCTGTATGCACGCACAGCTACGGGTATCCTAGGTCAAGTCTAGCCATTTCATTAGGATAAGCTCTTGCCATTATTAAAAATGCTGCATACATTTGCCAAATATCAGTATGGAATTACATCAGCATCTGAATACCATGCAATGCTAATATATCCCATGATAGAACTAATGCATTGACATCCAGTGTTACCCAACACACTTAACACGTTCAATTAGCACCTTTTTTGCCAGCGTGGTTAGTGCACTCTATTAATGTAATCAAATTGTGTTCAAATAAACAGACTAATTGAAGAGAGCAACTTACCATACTGACCCTTTACCATGCTACTACACGGAGAAAGGGTCTTATGACAATCATGCACCTCGGCTGTTCCAGCTCCACAATTATGGGTGTGGTTAGTTAACATTCTTTTGGGAGGGCTTTGACGGAACAAGTGGGCGTCGTACCGCAAGTAAAACGCTTGTGACTGCTGTGCCTGCACAAATACACTGTGGTTGTGTGTGGATAAACTGTGGGAGTGGTAATCAGGTAACCACTACCATAACCACTACCATATTTCCTTAGAACAGCCAAGGTGAACGATTGTCCCCAGACAATTTCTTTGGTAAAGGGTCAGGCTATGCCAGAATAACTGACAGCAGAGCTTGGAACATTCCAGGATTTTTCTTAATAGAAATATTTAACATAGCTTACTTTAATTCAGTTTAGAAATTCTATTAACAAAAGATGTAATGTTATAGTTATACTGCACAGAAATAATCTATATAAAGAGTGTCATTGGCTTCAGATTGTAATATTGCATTAAGTCTTACACTATCAGTTGTCAGGAAGACAATAAGACATTCAACATTGTCATCAGCTTACCATTGAGCAGAAAATGTTCCAATTGACAAAATTATCCATAGCCAGCAGCGCATTTCCATAGCACAAAATCCTGGCAAACGAAGAAACGGGCTCAATTGGTATCTGCGCCGCTCAATAGCATTTTATTCAACCCAAGACGAAACTCCCGCAGAAGAGAATGCCGAAGTCAGTAGTAGTAAAAAGACACGTCAGCGAATTTCTAATAAATGCGCATACAAACTAGAAGGCGGAGTTTCTTTACTAATTTGTGGGTGGTATGCGGTGTGTGACGCCAGGAGACGTACGTTAATGTACGTCTATCCCCGTATATGGTATGCAGGTTTGTTGTTGAGGTGTGGTAAGTGTATAGGCGCGTGTTACCAAGTTGATTTAGTACGCAATCGGCTTTAGTGAACGCTGCTAATAGTTGATCAAGAAGTCATGGCTACACCCGCGGCCTCATCTTGTCGCGTACACTACGCAGATTTGGAAAAGGTACTATCCCGTGAATTGTGCGACACAAAGATTTGGATCCGACTTGCTGAAAAACTGAGCGAACGTCTAGTCATTTCTAAAGACGTTTGCAAAATCATCACGTCACTCAGTGGTGGGGTGAACTCTCAAGTAATAGCCAAGTACCTCCTACTCCAAGTGGGGGAGAAGGTGGAAAGCAAGGACCAAGCATACTCTACATTTATTGAGGTATTGTCTGAACTTTACTTACATCCATTGTGTGAAAAGCTTACTCTGTTGAAGTCTTCTACTGGGTCATCACAAACTAGTGATATATTGTCAGCTAAAGATATACCTCTTTTAATGAAAAATCTAGCTCCAGTAGCATATAAATGGAATGAAATAGGTATTGCATTAAGTTTACCTAGAAATGTAATGAAAGAGTGTGAAAGCAAAGGCAATAGCATTCTTAAACTCAATGAAGTGATATACGAGTGGGTGATGGGAAACCACAAGCATGCTCTCCAGCCTACACTGAGCAACTCGAATGAGTGTCTTACAGGCCCTTTAGTAGGAGTACATGAAATATCTATTAGTTCTGCCAATGCCCCACTTACTAGGCAATCTCCATCTGAGTCCAATAATCCAATGAATTTATATATTAAGTATGTGTCAGGTGACTGTGAGGTAAGCGATGGAAAGTCCACATTATTGGAGGTGCGTGCTAGTATAAGTGAGGGCGTGTCCTATCAGTGGATGAAGGATAGTGAATATCTGAGCGATGGCGAGGATTACTGTGGAACATGTGCAGACATACTGGTCATCAAACATGCACACCAGGGAATGGAGGGACAGTACACATGTACTGTAGAGAGGGGACAGGAGAAACTTGTGAGTCAGGGAACGAAAGTGAAAATTATATACTCTCAAGAAAAAGAGAGTCTCTTATTGAAGTATGCATGCCAGAGAGAAGTACCGAAAGATAGCTGGCCTCCAGTTATTACCAACCTTGTTCTTATTAAACAAACCAAAATGCAATCAAACAAGTATTCCTACACCATCCGAGGGAATATAGATGACATTGTAGAGAGTAAAGAGAAAATAGAGTATGAGAAGGTCTTTGGTCAGTATCAGAGTGGATCGCTTGTGTTAGTAGAAGGACGTCCAGGTAGTGGCAAGACCACACTAGTTCACAAGGTAGTCAGAGACTGGGCCATCAAGGAAGGCACTTTGAAGGGAGCAAAGTTAGTTTTCCTAGTTCCCTTAAGACTACTACGAGTAGTTGGAAGTGACAAAAGTTTATCAGATCTTTTAGACTTTATTTATTGTGATTCTGAAATGAGCAGCAGGGTTGCTACAGAATGCAAGAAAAGACTAGGTGAAGGTATGTGCATCGTTCTAGATGGCCTAGATGAATATCAGAGGAGGGATGCAACTGATTCTGTAGTCTACCAATTAACACATAAGAACAGTTTGCCCGAGGCTATGATTATAGTAGCATCACGTCCAGTAGCCAGCGGCAGATTAAAACTCTCTGATGTTTTAATTAAGTACATAGAAGTAATTGGTTTTAATTATGATCAAATATTTCATTTTATCAGCAACTATCCCTTTGAAATGAGTACTTCAACAGATAGTATTGTATCCGAAATAATATCTCATTTTGATTTGCATCCTAATTTACTTCACATGTGTTATCTTCCAGTACATGCAGCTATGATATGTTACTTGTTCCAAGACTTTAAAGGGAATTTTCCAATTACTGAGTCGGAGGTGTACTTTGAATTTACGAAATCCTTGATTTTGCGAACTCTTTGTCGAACTACAGAAGAAGTTCTCATAAAATCATTTGATGACATACCAGGTAATGAAAAAGAGTACTTTTAAATTAGCATATGAAATGACTATTAAATCAGAGCAAGTTGTAAATCATTCAGAAATGTCATCTGCTTGTCCTACAAAAATTACAGACGACTATTTTTTTCTAGGTTTTGTCAATATCGAGCGTGCTAGTAACAGGTGCGGGTTACACAAGATATACAGTTTTCTTCATTTGACTTTGCAAGAATATTTAGCAGCAGTTTATATCGCCAATTTGCCGTGCACTGTACAGAAAATATTAATTAGAAAGTATGCAACCTTAGAAGAACTAACACAAGTATGGCTGTTTTATTTTGGTATTGTAAGAAACACACAAACAGCAATTACAGAAACATTAACTATACTTATAAAAGCTATTGATTACAAGGCAAGAAGTGATACCTTCTTATTTCAGTGTGCATTTGAATCACAGTTAAAGGCTGTCTGTGATGAAGTTTTAAACACAGTGTTAGAAACATCAGAGTTTGAATTATTTAGTAGGTCAGTTAGTCCAATGGACTTTGTTGCCATGGAGTATGTTTTTTCAAACAGCCTACCAGTGCTTCGAAAGTTTTCTATAGAAAATTGCATGTTTGACATGCAGTGTGCCTCTAAGTTTGTGAGTTTTGTTAGTTCCAAGTGTGACATGAGCTGTATTAAAGAAGTCACTATTCGCGAATGTGATTTAGAATCTCAATGTATCCACAAATTGATTTGCAGCTTAAATCATCACTGTATATGTGCAATATCATTAAGTGAATGTGGTCTAGTATCATCCAGCTGTATGATTCTAGGAAACTTGTTAAACGACAGTAAACGCTTACAAATATTGGATATATCTGGCAATAACAATATAGGTTGTGATGGTATGGAAGCATTAGTAGAGGAATTTACAATTAATAGAACAATTCAAACTCTCAGAGTTTCTCCTAGTGACTTTTCTAACGATCCTTCTATATTAAAACTATTACTGTGTAATAATAAATTGAAAAGCTTAAAACTACTTGAACATCACGAGATACAAGATTTGTACATGTATCAACTAATCTGCCATAGTGCAATGGAAGGTCTACAATGTAACACATCTATTGAAACAGTATACATGAAGTCAGTTCCTATAGAAGTGAGACCGTTTATGTATATGCTGTGTACCAATACCTCAATTACATCCATTCAACTTACTAAATGTGTGCTTGAGGGAGATTGCGAAATTACGGATCTAAATCAGAATACGTGTTTGCATCGCCTATATATTCTAAATTCTAAGAATATCACAAATGGTTTTTATTCAGGACTAAAGTTAATGTGTGGACTTGTAGAACTGTATATTTCTGGTGTAATTCTTGGTTCCACTGATAGCATCAGTTCACTATATGCTGTAATTGAGTTTTTAAATTTACCGAGATTAACAATAACTCACTCTGAAATTGATCCGAAAGCAGCAGAAATCTTTGCTGAACTTGTCACCAACAACCAGTCTCTGCAATATGCTAATTTTAATTTCAGTAGACTTGGTTCAGATGGAATCAGAATACTATGTTGTAGCATAAGAAGTTGTAGCCTTGAAGAGTTATCTCTCTCATCTACTAACAGCATTGGCTCAGAAGCAGGACAATATAATATTGGTCCAGGAGCAGGAGCAGCTCTTGCCGAGCTTATTAATAATAACCAATCAATGAATGTTATAAATCTTAGTTGTAATCAACTTAATTCAGATGATATTATTGCATTATTGACTAACTTGAAGGGTGGCAGTATGGAGAATATTAATCTCTCATACAATGACATTTCTTCAGATGCAGAAGAAGCTCTAGTTGACCTTATTACCAATAACAAGATAAAATGCATGGATCTTAGTGGCAATACACTTGGTTCAGAATGTATAAGAAAACAGGAAGCATGCAGACAGAATTGTGATTTAACAATTGATTCAGAAAGTGAATCAGATGCATTTGTCAGTAGCTAGTGACGCAGACTCAAGCGATTCAGACACTATTGAACTCGATGAGCAATAACTATTTGAGTTAACATTTACAGTTGCCAGCTCTGATGGACTTTGCACGTAAATCAAAACATTATGTATCCATTGAATGTCTGCATATTGTATTTTAGACTAACTCCACCAATCATATTGTATGTACCTTGGAACTCAAGAAGACAAACATCTCTATTACTATTGCATCGATCTGTGCTGCCTTCTCTGCTCTTATTTTCAGCGTCAACTATAATACTGGAAGTGTGTTTCTTTGCTTTTTCGTAGAAGATTTATCAACGACTCTACAAATTACTCATTTGATGACTACTGAGGTAAGTTTTATTTGTGACAGGAAGTTTTACTATTAATTTGGCTGTTAAAACCACACATAAGTACAGGTAATATGTGAGCATAATGAGGAATAGTTGTGGGGTATTTTCTAAGTAGCTGAACTGTAGAATGTTGCAATGTTACCACAGTTTTATTTTTGTTATTTTTGTTATTTTTTTATTCAAATTAAGAGAGTATATTGTTGTTGTGCTTTAATATGATTCTTTATAATTAGTAAGGATTTGTCAAATTCTTTCTATGTTGCTTTTCATAAGCACTAAACATAAGGGTTTGGATTCTAGATTTAATGATATGAATTGAGCAAATCAAATCAACAAAGCACTCACATCTGTATATATGCATATTGATTGTTGCATTGCAGTTTCGATTATCTTATATAATAAATATTCTGTGGTTCTAGCAAAATTATATCTTACCATTAGTATCTCTGAAAATTTCGGAATGTTCAGCATTCTTATGTGTAATTTCCAGATATCAACTATACGTAAAGTGCTTCACCAAGCTATACAGAATCAGCCTGAACTTCCATGTATTGCATTGACTTCATCAATTTACATCTTAAGTCATGAGGAGCGACCACACTCTCCACTTAGATCCTCCAACCTGTACTTTATATCATATTTCATCAGTGGCTGGTTTGCACAAATATATTCACTTCTGGTGTCATGGACTTTTCCATCCATACCATATGAATATTGTGATGCATACACTTTACCACTACTATGTAATTCATACTCTCCTTCTAATCCTACTCATACATTGAGCTATATGTTCCCAGTTGTGTACATCTTGCCTAATTCATTTATATGTAGACCCTTTACCTCACAATGCGTGAATGGATTGTGAACAGACTATATCATTGTCAACCACTCCCCTCTCATTTCAGATCTCCCACATATTCAATAAGTTCAACCAGATTTGAGAGTGTGTGGGATTTCTTTGGTGAAGTGATTTTGGAGGGAGGAAGCTGGCCAGAGCTGAGACACCTGTGCCGTTCTACTCTCGTTCTGCTTCTACCTGTCAGTCCAGGCTGCAGAACATCTGGGATGCTTCATGAACTTTCTTAAGTGAAGAACAACTAACCCACCTTAATACAATCAGTTCACTGATCAATTTTATAATTCATCATTTTGCTACAGTTAATATTTTACTCCATTTTTTTTTTGGCTAATGTTAATACTATTTTTAGTAAGTAGTTAATGGGCATTCAAAAGTCATAAATTCCTGAGCTGGAGGTTGGTACGGGGTCATCGGACCAGAGTCACCACAAGCTATTCCTAGCTTCAGCAAGTTCGTGCGTCCTGCAGCTAGTGTGAGACGAGCAACCCGGGGCTTTGCCGGAATGGTAGATCTCATGGTAATCAACAAGCCACAATAAGGTAACCCGGTCTGCTTCTGCTAGGTTTAACTTATGGTGAACTAATTTTCTCTAGACAACATACATTGCATATATATGAGATGACATGGTACAGATTGTATAGTGGTTTTGAAGGATAATGAATATAATTAGATGAGGTGATGTAAACATAGTTTCTTGTTTGCTGAAGACTTCTACTTGTTCAGGTAGCTAGACCTGAACAGTGATGGGTAGAATAGAGGAATTTTGTATTAAATGCAATGAAAATTACCTGCTTTTTTCCTGCTTAATCTGGAAAGGAACTGAGATTTCTGGGTGCATCAAAGAATGTGGGTTTTAGCTAGCTATTATCCTGCTCAGGCAGTCAATATTTTTCTCATTAATATTTTATTGTCCATTTACAAGAACATTTAATTTTGTGTAAAGTAAAAATTTTTAACAATGTTGCTTATTAATCATTACTTGTAATGTTGAGGGTTTTTGTTTATTTGAGCACGGATTTTAACTTGACACATTCTTGTAGCTCATCATAGAAGGTTGAGGGTGTGGGTTAGAGACAGCCCCCCAAAGTTTTAAAGGGAGGCCTGAGCAACAAATTTTATATAATTATAATAATATAATTACCTCTGTAATAACAAGATGCAGTGAAACTTGTACATAAAAAAAAGTTTTATGCATCCTGTTGGGCCATGACTGTTATAGGAGGAAGGAAGATGATGTGTTAGAAAGAGATTAATTGACTATGCATGGCTACGTTCACTAATGTGGTCTCATGAAAGTATTAAATAGAAAAAGCCAACTCAGAGTAATGTTTATGATACATTGTTTGCCTACTGTAGCTACCAATATGAACACTCTTTATACGAATCTCATAACTACTTCTTTTATCTTTTATATAAATATATTTATGTCCTTTGTATCACTTATTCATAAGCAGGTCAAAGCTCTCTGTCCATGTAGCTACTACAAAGAGGGATAAGGAAATTTGAGTTAGTAAAGCTTTTGTTCAAGTAGCAAGCAAGCCATTATTATATGAGTCTCTAAATATTGTGTCATCAAAACCCTCATAGAAACTCTATGGACCCATTTTGTAATACCAAGCACCCACCACTTTGAATCCTTATTAGTATGTAGTTGGACTTTTTACGTATTTTCCTATAGCTAGTATCAATAATCTACAAAAAGTCATCAAATATTCACTTATAAGAGTACATTGTTTGGCAATATAAATTATTATTTTCATTATAGCTACTTTTACTTAATAGATAAAACAGAAGTTGTAATCATCTGTCAATGTAATAGTGACTTTCTTATGACACCAGCTTTATGCAGCAATTGATGAAGAGTGAAGAAACATATTGGCTACACTGTCAGAATTTTTGTCAGTTCAAAGGTTTAACTAGTACGACGCTGGTGGGTGTGGATTGTCCTAGCTTTAAGGTAAAAAAATAGATTATCAACAATTACAACTTCATTGTAATTTCATGCAACTATTTTTTTACTTGCAGTACAAATTATATTGATATAATAAGATTAATTCATTTTTGAATCAGGATATTACATAGACAAAACTTCTTTACCTTTAATTCGTTTCCTACGCCTCTGCCTGGGAAATTTTTATCATAAACTGTTGTATTAAAAAACCCATATAATAAACAGCTAGTTTTTCACCTCAGCAAAAAAACAATGACAAAAAACCTGCTACAATAGCTATACATGTTTAATGAATTACAGTGTTAACAAGTGACACTTGACATAGGTTTGTTTGTTTGTTGTTTAAGGAGAGTTATCAACAGGGACAGGTGTGTGTTGAAACTAAACTGGTGAAGTCGGCCCTTGTAGAATGGAAGCATACCTTATCACTTGGAAGATGTTACTAAAAAACTATTAACTCAAGAAGATAGTTGTATCGCTTCACTGTGACTTGACTGTAGTGGAACATTTCTTATGCTCTATGTTTCACATAGGAAAATTGTCTGTGGTTTGACTAGCATGTTAGGGAAGTCAGTGTTTGGGCAAGATATTAGGAATATCAAATCACTTGTCTATTTTAATTCTCCTTTATCCATCTGAGTTTAAATGCAGGATTTCTATCATCCAAGACTGCAAGCATAGCAGATAGGACTGTGTGTATACATGATGTGCAGGAAAAACCTTACAACTGAGATTACACCCAATGACTGTGTAGTCTGCGCACACTTCTTCGCTCAGCCATTATTGATCTAATATTTTTATGTCTTCATTTGCTACCCCACAACAATTTACGAGTGATTTGAGGTCCATAACTTAGCCAGTTATAGTGGGTACAGCATCATTTCTGTACAGGGTTTCATCTAGAGAATTTTGGTTGGGACGGAAGTTTGGCCTAGTCCACCATCCTTTTATTAAGTTAATTAAAAGTAAAAAATTCTCTTCACATCAGTGAGAATAATTAGCAAGAATGTATTTTGACCCCTGCTGTATGTAGCCTTAGAAATATTTTGTTTTTAGAAAGGGCATTTTACCTGTGATAAACGATTTCCTTGTGAGTGCAATGGATGATTGCACATAATAACAGTGAACTAATGTAATAGTCATGATAGATAAGTTGCTTTGAATAATTTCTGTGAAGCTAGTGGTACTTTGCTGATGTAAATAAAATTCATAGTGGCCTAAAGGGTTCTGGTTCATTGCTGAACTTACTGTAAACAATTTGTAGAGGTATTATAGGTGCATGCATGTAATCAGTTTCCATCTGGTCATGGAGTTCATGTAAACCGCGAAAAAAATCACAACATCATAAGTTTGTTAGATAGTATTATTCATTTTTGTGACAGATTTGCTAGTTAGCTATATTTTTCCCCAGCCCTGTCAAAATCTATTGGTGCTCAAAACCAACAACAATCACTGAATGATGCCAGTCAGCTTGATAAAGAAGTGGATATAGATACTAGTACCAGCATGAAGACTCAAGATTGTTTTGAATCAGAATCTTTTATGCTGGTCAGTATCTGCATCCTACAGTTTCCATGTCTACTCTTGATTAAAACATTGGATTGTGTCACCACTTGACCAATCTCAATAATACTGTTAATTTATCACATCTGGCTGATCATTAATAATAATTAATTTAGTGGTTATTGTGTATTCAAAGCAACAATAGATTTAGCTACAAGGCTGTAGAACCAAACGGCTAACAAATCGCTTTAAAAAAATGATTCGCAGTCTAATAAAAATACTACTGTCATATTCTAAGTCTAGAAGCTGTTATTAGCAGCCACTTTCAATAAAATAGGCTTTGTGGCATCTTGGTTAGTTTATTTCTGCATGTGTTGTGATTTTTTGTTGTTGTTTCTTATTGTTGTTTTTAAATCTAGAACTTACTATAAAAAGTAGGGGGTTGGGGAAAGCCACTCAGTGTTCTTCCTCTCTCCTCCTCCCTCATCTACATTATTTTTATGAAAGACTAAAAAATGTCAAAAAAATCGTGGCACGCTAAATAGTCATGGCAGCTTATGGAACAATGTTGGCTTTACTGTATTCCTACAATGTTATATGCTAATATTCATTCACATAACAATTAGCATTACAATGTCACTGTCCAGATCAGACATATTGAATTGCTTTATTCAAGTAGGAAAACAATTAAAACTAAGAACAAAACTAATTTACAAAAGAATTTTGTCTAGAATAAAGAAAATGAATGAATAGGTAAGTTAATCATGAAAAAATAATGAAATTGACTTGTGGTGGGACTGAGACGTTCAGGTAGGCTGCCACCAGAGTTAGGTTTCTTACTACTAGTTAACTTTCTAGCTAAGGCTCGGCTATGTAAATTCTCCACCCAGGGCTAGCTAGTCAGGCTAATGGACCCTGTAGCAGCTCTATGGATTATGAGTTTAAAGAATAGTTAATTCACAAAAGCAAGATAAAACTACTAACAGAGAAAAATGAGGAAACAAGAACTATATAATAAAAGTGTGTTGTGGTGGAATTCCCACCAACAAGCAGGATTCCACACACAACGATCATGACTAAACAGTTGGATCATCATTTTCTTTCTGCTGACTATGCATATGTTCTCTGATCCTCACACCTTTGTGATCCTCACACCTTTCTTATTGCCATATTTGGTCATATTATACAGAACTCAACCAATCACTTTGCTACATTTTCATTCCTATTTCATGCACTTCGGGAAGAGGGTGTGGTGGGAAGTTTTTTCTATATATATATATTGGCTGTTCCAGCACACCTGATTCAATCTTCACGTGTTCATTTCAAACTTGTATTACATTGACAAAAGAGTTTACAAAGCCAAATCCTCTGTGCACTGTAAACTAAAAGGTGTGTAGTTCACACCAAATTAAGCGTGAATCACTTGTAACAATAGTCACACCAAAATATGGTGTGATGCGCACACCTCATCGTTTGGGTGTGAAGTACACACCAAATTTAGTGTGAATTCTCACCATAATCACTATGAACTCATACTTACATTAATGCTGAATTATTTTAAGTTACATTGATTCTAGTATTACATATCAACATTTTTTTCCAAAAAGAGATTGGTGTAATCCCAGATCTCATTAATCAGCCGACTAAAATCTTAGTCAACTCTCTTATATAGCACACAAGTGTACAAAACATTTATAAGGTAGATTACAATGATAATAGCATTGGTTTTTGCCCGATACAATTAATGTTCGGTAAAGGGTCCATGCTATTCCATTGAGTGTGAATTTCACACTAAGTGTGCATTCACACTAGAAAGAAAGTGTGAAGGACACACTATGCATAGGTGGTGGGCATTCACACCACCAGTTTGGTGTGAATTTGGTGGGTTTTCACGCTATAATTTTTACTGTGTGATGTTGGGTTGTAGATACCTGCAACTGGATAGAGAAGGAATGAGAGAGCTTCTCAGAGTAGTTAGCTGCAACTCCCTTCCTCTTTCTTATGGGTCAGTGTTTATTCTGGTAGTGGCCTACTGAGCACTCCTGCTGCTTACCATGACTTGGTGGCAGCTGTGACTTCTAGTCATGCTTCCTACCTTTTGTGTGCTAGTGATCAAGTTACAAATGAAAAGTGATTAATGGTTTTGCTAATTAAGTGTTGCATACTTGAATGCATATTTGTGTGTTCCATTCCCAGGATGGTTCCAATAAGTAATTAGTATAATATCTCTATGACAGGTGGAGTGGTTATACTCAATTTATGAGAAAAAATGAATAATTTACATATTTGTTTTTGCTGATGATGAAATTAGCTAATAGTCAACCATGAAGAAAAAAGTAACAACAATCAAATGCAATAGCTACTGTTCTGTCCAGAGTCAATAGATGTAAGACTCTCTCTGCTTCTGCATACATTTGAACTTGGTCGCCATAATTATAAGTACAACTAGTAAAAATTCTGACTCAACATATCAATAAGGAGAAGTGAGTTCCTTAGAAGATGGCAATTACTGGAGGATGAATTAAAAACAACCACAAATAAAAAGATATTGCTATTATAATTTTTATTTCCACTTATTGGCTCACTCTGGAAAAAATGTATGACACCAGTTGACCCCCTACCCCCCCAAAACAAACAAAATCATAAAAACAAAACAAAAAACAAAACAAAGCAACAACAACAACAAAAAAACAAAAACAAAGCAAAAAGCAACATATTCACCCCCTCTGGAGTGGAGACATAATTTGTGGGATTGAAGAGGCTTTATCATCATAATTATCAAGTTCTTCATTCTTTATGAAGGGTCAGAACTTGATAATATGGCTCCTCTCCTTCTTAATCCAAAAGATCCAATTGCGACAGGAATTTTAAACCTAATATGCTGGGTTCAAATGGTGTCATTGAGCTTTCTACTAGGCTAAAGGATTGTGATTAAGCATAGCTCACAATAAGATAGTTCCAAGTTCAATACCAGCTGTCATTGATCTTATTAGCAATAACAAGTCGATACAAGATATAGATTTAAGCAGCAATAATCTTGGTTCAGATGGAATCAAAGCTTTAAGTTCCAGTTTAAATAATAGTGGCCTTCGTCGATTAAATCTGTCATACAATAATCTTGGTCCCAGCTGCTATTGCTGAACTTATTCATAATGACCAGAAAATTCACATAGTGGACCGTAGGAATAACAAGATTGGTTCAGATGGGATCATTGCACTTGATGCCGGCATCAGACGTGGTGGACTTAGAGAGTTGAATTTCTCAAGCAATGACATGTGCCCTATAGCAGTTAAAGCCATTGCTGGTCTTATTGGTAATAACCAGCATAAAGGAGTAAAGGGAATTAAGGGTCAGGTTCAGGTGGCACTAAAGTTATTAATCCAAAGATCCAGTTGCGATAGAAGTTTTAAACCTGAAGCACAATTATGCTGGGTACAAAGGGTGTCATTGAACTTTCTACTAGGTTAAAGGATTGTGAACTTTATCAATTAGACCTGTCATACAATTGTATTGGTCCAGAGGCTGGAAAAGCTATTGCTGATCAATAACAACATTTATATATTGGATTTAATACACAATAATCTTGGATCTGATGGAGTGAGAGCACTGGCCAATAACATAATGAATTCTTGCAATCTATATCTCATGTTCAATAATGTCACACAAGATTGTGAAGAACTTGCTAAAATTAATAGCGATTATGATAAATATTTAAAGATCTGGGCTCATGCTATAATAGTTGACTGCTTCTATGCTGTTTAGCTATGCTATGCTGTTTAGCTAGTTGGTCACAAATGACTAATGCTCACCGAATCTAAACACTGTTGTCATCAGTCAGACTTTCATATTAAACAAACAGCAATTGTCATAGTATTCTACTTCACAAAGTCAAGTTCTTTTGGCTGAATAGCTCATGTTAGCTAGTTATGTCATTTTTCACATGATTATCAAAACAGCTATATCTAAGTGTTTTATTGCATCATTACTGATAGTTAATTCAACTGTGTATTTGACAACATTATTATTATTACGTTTTATACTTTCTTGTGTTTTTGTCATGCTGGCCTTATACCTTTTTTAGTTGATACCATTCTATTTTTTTTGTATCAACTTGATATTGCACAGTCTTTAATCTTGTATACTTTCATTCCTTGTTTTTCGATAATGGTGGACAAAATTAATAATAATGGATAGGTGAGCGAGTCATCTTCGGCCTCCGACTCCCCGCTCGCCTATCCTTCTGCCTAAGTCTTATGCTTAACCCAATGTCCTGTTATGTGCTATTCCTAAGTCATCTCTTGCCTCTCTGTGTATTACATTGTTCCTGACCCTTTGTTCTTGTCCTTTCATATCAGAAAGCAGATAATACACCTAGGCTGCCCTGAAGGAAAAAAGTTTCACACCCCCTTAAAAGATAACTCTGTCACAAACATCCTGTATTGTATTGTACTGTATCACATATATATACCCACTACCTTATCTGGCTTTTGTCATTCAATTCATATTGCACTAGAAGGCCCACAAGGCCGAGATTTTATGCAAAGAATATATCTCTGTCAAAGTCTGTACACCTGCGCGGTCTTCTGCCTTACCTCTAGTTTGGCAATTATTAAAATCAGTGTTCCTGTCTTGTGGGGATCACAATTGATCATTCTTCAGATCAACCACAACTGCTTTCTTTACAATGATCCTCACATTGTCGTTTCCAGGATGAAAAGCCAAGTTCATGGCTACTTTTCTGGAAGCCAAACTTAAACATGGATATTGAGTCTATGTTTGCGAATGCAGTGTTTACCAGTTGTGCCACCGATCTCACCAACACATGCACGGTCTATTTCCAAACAAGCATGGAACAGATTACACTTACCCAATTCATGACTCCATGTTTAAAGTGTAATTGGTGGGAAAAAAATGTTTTCTGCAAATATCATGACAAGTATTCATATCATTTATAAACATGGCCCAACACCATAATATAGCTCAAAACTGAGTGGTAGCTTCACAATATAGCACCATTCTTTACAGCTATTTTTCTACCTTAAAATTTACTCCCTGTTGTGGGAGGGGCTTCAAGATGATGCAGAAAAGGGTATCCTGTCCAGGATTTTTAGGCTTGAACTATTGATTGTGACAGTACAAAGAGTGACCCTGGCAGCCACAGCAGTGGGGTATTTCCAGCAGTCATAGCTGTAGAGTTGGAGTATATAGCTAAATCATCCTATGTTTAAAAAAACAACAACAGAATATTGAAGGTGATCATGAAGTTTATCCATTTATCTATGTATGAACCAGTACAGACAAAAGCATATTTGTAGGAGATAGCTAGTGATTCTGATAAAGGTGCTTCGCCTAGGATTGGTAAGCTATCACAGTATAATCCCTGATTAGACTATAACTGCCACAGAGTATCTCCTGTGCAGACTTCACGGACATTCTTCCCTTCTTGTATTTGAGGTAGAGTATTTGTCACGGTCAGGGTGGGTTTGGCAGGGTTCCTGTCTTTCACACTCAGTGTGCATAGTGGTGACAGCAAAAGTATATTGCTGCCACCAGGGTTGATGCAAGATTTGAATAACTACCACAATGTACTAGCCCAACAATTCCCTTCACACTGGCAAAGTTGAGTTTTTCAAAGCAACAATTAAACAACACTTGATCATCGAAATGAAGGTACATCAACTGAAGTCTGCACTTGTACTCTAGGCATTATATTTTAAACTCTTGCAAATGCAACATTAGTTTTTCAAATGTTTTGTCCTTTGGAAGAAACTTAGAAACACGAGTGTGCCCTTCATTCGTATAGCCATTGAGTTAATTTAACAGCTGCTTTTCACAATAGGAGATGGAGTTTTAGTTCTTACAATATAATTATGCCAGCATGGACCAAGCAATCCTTGATTCTGTACTTACAGAAAAAGACAATAGAATGAATCTGTCCAATACAAATATGTTCAGGAAATCTTTTATTTTCTACTTTTACCTTAGGATTAAAAAAAACAAGTATTTGAAATACAAATACATGTACTTCAATTTGTATACAAATACAAACACTCCATAAAAATGTATTGAAATAAGCTTAAATACAATTACTCATGTATTTGACCCCATCTCCTGACCTGTAGCAAGTTGATAAACTGAATCAAGCAGTTATCTATAGCTTACTAATTCATATAGCTCTTTTATTGTTAGCAGAGTTTCCAGGTGCCATGCATATTTGGCTGGGGCTAGCACGATAATCTTGCATCTATCCCAGTGAATGTCTTACCAATCCTTTTGTCTTGATGAACTGAGCTATCAGATTAATGCAAGTCAGAAGAACAATCATGGTGATTTGATCGATCATAGTGTGAGAGAGAGCTTGAGCTTGTCCTTTTGATCTGCAGAGTATGGCTAGAACTAAGAGTTTTTTGGGTTTTTTTTTCCTTCTTAGTGGCTATGTCTCTTTTTTTTTTTTGTGGAAAGCATAAGATTTCTGCTTTTTTTCTTCTATTCCCCTTAAGGCCAGTATCCAGGGAATGGAATAAAAATATCCTTAACTACTTCCCCGTGATAAAATGTTCACTCGATCAATACTTGTGTTATTAGACTGGAACTGGTTGCCGCTGACGATAATTTCCAACTTTGGTTAGGGGGTGGGGCTTATCGCGTTTGTTTACTCGATCTAACTTATAAGAATGTATGGCTACTCCCGGGGCAACTTCTAGTTCACTCACTCTTAAGCTGGTAAAAGTATTAATCAATGAAATTTGTAGCTCTGAAATTTGGAGCCAACTAGCTCAGAGGCTATGCGAGTATCAAGTTCTTTCGAGGGAAGTCGGCCGAATATTTTTATCCCTGGACCAAGACAGGCTAGCCAACAAGCTCAAAGCAAGATACCTTCTACGCAGTGTGGTGGAAAATACGGAGAGTGAGGATCAAGTATACTCTACATTTATTGAGGTATTGTCTGAACTTAACTTACATTCTTTGTGTGAAAAGCTTACTCAGTTGAAGTTCTCTACTGAGTCACCACAAACTTGTGTCATATTGTCAGCTAAAGATATTCCTGCTTTAATGAAAAAGCTAGCTCCAGTAGCATATAAATGGAATGAAATAGGTATTGCATTAAGTTTACCTAGAAATGTAATGAAAGATGCTGGAAATAAAGGCAATAGCATTCTTAAACTCAATGAAGTGATATATGAGTGGGTGATGGGAAACCACGAGCATGCTCTTCAGCCTACACTGAGCAACTTGAATGAGTGTCTTGCAGGCCCTTTAGTAGGAGTACATGAAGTATCTATTAGTTTTAAGAGTGAACATACCAAGCCACACTACAAGCGTGCCAAGTTGAGTTTGAAGATAGAGTATGCTTCTGGGGACTGTGAGGTAACTGATGGAAAGTCTACACTATTGGAGGTGCGTGCTAGTATAAATGAGGGTGTGTCCTATCAGTGGATGAAGGATAGCGAGTGTCTGAGTGATGGCGAGGATTACTGTGGAACATGTACAGACATACTGGTCATCAAACATGCACACCAGGGAATGGAGGGACAGTACACTTGTACTGTAGAGAAGGGACAGGAGAAACTTGTGAGTCAGGGAACGAAAGTAAAAATTGTATACTCTCAAGAAAAAGAATATCTACTCAAGGAGTATGCTCGTCACAGAGAAGTACCCAGAGATAGCTGGCCTCCAGTTATTACCAACACTTATACCAACCTTGTTATTATTAAACAAACTACAATGCAAACAAACAAGTATTCCTACACCATCCGAGGGAGTATAGATGACATTGTAGAGAGCAAAGAGAAAATAGAGTATGAGAAGGTCTTTGGTCAGTATCAGAGTGGATCACTTGTGATAGTAGAAGGGCGTCCAGGTAGTGGCAAGACCACACTAGTTCACAAGGTAGTCAGAGACTGGGCTGTCAAGGAAGGCACTTTGAAGGGAGCAAAGTTAGTTCTTTTAGTTCCCTTAAGACTACTACAAGTAGTTGGAAGTGATAATAGTTTATCAGATCTTTTAGACTTTATTTATTGTGATTCTGAAATGAGCAGCAGGGTAGCTACAGAATGCAAGAAAAGACTAGGTGAAGGTATGTGTATAGTTCTAGATGGCCTAGATGAATATCAGAGGAGGGATGCAACTGATTCTGTAGTCTACCAAATAACACATAAGAACAGTTTACCCGAGGCTATGATTATAGTAGCATCACGTCCAGTAGCCAGCAGCAGATTAATATACTCTAATATGTTAATTAAGCACATAGAAGTAGTTGGTTTTAATCATGATCAAATATTTCATTTTATCAGCAACTATCCCTTTGAAATGAGTACTTCAACAGATAGTATTGTATCCGAAATAAGATCTCATTTTGATTTGCATCCTAATTTACTTCACATGTGTTATCTTCCAGTACATGCAGCTATGATATGTTACTTGTTCCAAGACTTTAAAGGGAATTTTCCAACCACTGAGTCGGAGGTGTACTTTGAATTTACGAAATCCTTGATTTTACGAACTCTTTGTCGAACTAGAGAAGAAGTTCTCATACAATCATTTGATGACATACCAGGTAATGAAAAAGTGTACTTTAAAAATTTGTGTAAATTAGCATATGAAATGACTATTAAATCAGAGCAAGTTGTAAATCATTCAGAAATGTCATCTGCTTGTCATTCAGAAATTACAGACGACTCTTTTTTTCTAGGGTTTGTTAATATCGAGCGTGCTACTGACAGGTGCGGATTACACAAGATATACAGTTTTCTTCATTTGACTTTGCAAGAATATTTAGCAGCAGTTTATATCACCAGTTTGCCATGCACTGGACAGAGAAAATTAATTAAAAAGTATGCAACCTTAGAAGAACTAACACAAGTATGGCTGTTTTATTTTGGTGCTGTAAAAAACACACAAACAGCAATTACAGAAGCATTAACTATACTTACAAAAGCTATTGTTTACAAGGCAAATAGTTATACATTCTTATATCAGTGTGCATTTGAATCGCAGTTAAAGTCTGTCTGTGATGAAGTTATAAAGACAGTGATAAAACCATCAGGATTCAATTTAATAGGTATGTCAGTTAGTCCCATGGACTTTGTTGCCATGGAGTATGTTTTTTCAAAGAGCCTACCAGTGCTTCAAAAGTTTTCCATAAAAGATTGCATGTTTGACATGCAGTGTGCCTCTAAGTTTGTGAGTTTTGTTAGTTCCAAGTGTGACATGAGCTGTATTAAAGAAGTAACTATTCGTAAATGTGATTTAGAATCTCAATGTATCCACAAATTGATTTGCAGCTTAAATCATCACTGTATATGTGAAATATCATTAAGTGAATGTGGTCTAGTATCATCCAGCTGTATGATTCTAGGAAACTTGTTAAAAGACAGTAAAAGCTTACAATCATTGGATATATCTGGCAATAACAATATAGGTTGTGATGGTATGGAAGCATTAGTAGAGGGATTTAGAATTAATAAAACAATTAAAACTCTCAGAGTTTCTCCTAGTGACTTTTCTAACGATCCTTCTATATTAAAAAGATTACTGTGTAATAATAAATTGAAAAGCTTATCACTACTTGAACATCACGAGATACAAGATTTGTACAGGTATCAACTTATCTGCCATATTGCAATGGAAGGTCTACAATGTAACACATCTATTGAAACAGTAGTAATGAAGTCAGTTCCTATAGAAGTGAGACCGTTTATGTGTATGCTGTGTACCAATACCACAATTACATCCATTGAACTTGAGAATTGTGTGTTTGAGGGAGATTGCGAAATTACGGATCTAAATCAGAATACGTGTTTGCATCGCCTAAATATTCAAAGATCAAAAAATATCACAAGTGGTTTTTATTCAGGACTAAAGTTAATGTGTGGACTTGTAGAACTGTATATTTCTGGTATAAAAATTGGTTCCAATATATCGAGTTCTGATAGCATCAGTTCACTCTATGCTGGAATTGGGTGCATGAACTTACAGAGATTAAAAATATGCAACTCTGACATTGATCCAGAGGCAGCAGAAACCCTTGCTAAAGTTGTTACCAGCAACCAGTCTCTGCAATATGCTAATTTTAATAACAATAGACTTGGTTCTGATGGAATCAGAATACTATGTTGTAGCATAAGAAGTTGTAGCCTTGAAGAGTTATCTCTCTCATCTAATGGCATTGGCCCAGAAGCAGGACAATATCTAGCTCAACTGATTAATAATAATTGCAGTATACAAGAAGTTTTACTTAGCCGTAATCAACTCGGTTCAGAAGGTATTGTTGCACTTACTAAAGGCATATGTAATTGTTGTGTTAAATCGATGGATATTTCAGACAATAATATAGGTCCAGGAGCAGGAGCAGTTCTTGCCGAGCTTATTAATAATAACCAATCAATAAATGTTATAAATCTTTGTGGTAATAAACTTAATTCAGATGATATTATTGCATTATCGACTAACTTGAAGGGTTGCAGTATGGAGAATATTGATCTCTCATTCAATGACATTTCTTCATATGCAGAAGAAGCTCTAGTTAACCTTATTACCAATAACGAGATAGAATACATGGATCTTAGTGGCAATGCACTTGGTTCAGAATGTATAAGAAAACTGGAAGCATGCAGACAGAATTGTGATTTAATAATATGGACTATGTAGAAAGTAAATCAGATTCATTTGGTCAGTAGTGACTCAGACTCAAGCGATTCAGACATTATTGAAGTAGATGAGCAATAACTATTTGAGTTAACATTTACAGTTGCCAGCTCTGATGGACTTTGCACGTAAATCAAAACATGTGTCCATTGAATGTCTGCAAATTGTATTTTAGTCTAACTCCAATCATATTGTATGTACCTTGGAACTCAAGAAGACAAACATCTCTATTACTATTGCCTTGATCTGTGCTGCCGCCTTCTCTGCTCTTATTTTCAGCATCGATTAATACTGGTAGTGTATTACTTTGCTTTTTCGTAGAAGATTTATCAACGACTACAAATTACTCATTTGATGACTACTGAGGTAAGTTTTATTTGTGATAGGAAGTTTTATTATTAATTTGGCAGTTAAAATCTCATAAGTACAGGTAATATAGGAGCATAATTAGGAATAGCTATTGTGTATTGTTTAAGTAGCTGAACTGTAGAATGTTGCAAGGTTATTTTATATCACTGTTTTTTGTTGTTTTTTTTCAAATTAAGAGAGTATATTGTTGTGCTTTAATACGATTCTTTATAATTAGTAAGGATTAAATATAATTTGTCAAATTCTTTCTATGTTGCTTTTCATAAGCACTATCCATAAAGGTTTGGATTCTAGATTTAATGATATGAATTGAGCTTATCAAATCAACAAAGCACTCACATCTGTATATATGCATATTGATTGTTGCATTCCAGTTTCGATTATCTTATATAATAAATACTCTGGTTCCAGCAAAACTATATCTTACCATTAGTATCTCTGAAAATTTCAGAATGTTCAGCATTCTTATGTGTAATTTCCAGATATCAACTATAAATCTTGTAAAATGCTTCAGCGAACAAAGCTATACAGAATTAGCCCAAACTTCCGTGCAATGCATGGACTCCATCAATTTGGATCTTCAGTCATGAAGAGTGACCACACTCTCCAGGAAATCGTCCAACCTGTACTTTATATCATATTCCATCAGTGGCTGGTTGGCACAAATATATTCACTTCTGGTGTCATTGACCTTTCCATCCATACCATATGAATATTGTGATGCATACACTTTACCACTACTATGTAATTCACACTCTTATTTCATTCTTTCTAATTCTATTCATACATTGAGCTATATGTTCCCAGTTGTGTACATCTTGCCTAATTCATTTACATGTAGACCCTTTACCTCACAATGCATGAATGGATTGTTAACAGACTATATCATTATCAACCACTTCCTTCTCAGTTCAGATCTCCCACATATTCAATAAGTTTAACCAGATTTGAGAGTGTGTGGGATTTCTTTGGTGAAGTGATTTTGGAGGGAGGAAGCTGGCCAGAGCTGAGACACCTGTGCCGTTCTACTCTCGTTCTGCTCCTACCTGTCAGTCGAGGCTGCAAATCAGTTCACTGATCAATTTTATAATTCATCTTTTGCTACAGTTAATATTTTCATAATTTTACTCCATTTTTTTGGGTACATTCTGGCTAATGTTAATATTTTTTGTAAGTAGTTAATGGGTATTCAAAAGTCATAAATTCCTGAGCTGGAGGTTGGTACGGGTCATCGGACCAGAGTCATCACAAGCTATTCCTAGCTTCAGCAAGTTTGGGTGTCCTGCATCTAGTGTGAGATGAGCAACCCAGGGCTTTGCCAGTATGGTAGATCTCATGGTAATCAACAAGCCAAGGTAACCCGGTCTGCTTCTGCTAGGTTTAAGTTATGGTGAACTAATTTCTCTAGACAACATACATTGCATATAATGGAATGACATGGTACAGATTGTATAGTGGTTTTGAAGGATAATGAATATGATTAGATGAGGTGATGTAAAAGTTTCTTAATTGCTGAAGACTTCTACTTGTTCAAATAGCTAGACCTAAACAGTGATGGGTAGAATAGAGGAAATTCGTATTAAATGCAATGAAAATTACCAAGACATTTTTTTCTGCTTAATTTGGAAAGGAACTGAGACTTCTGAGTGCATCAAGGAATGTGGGTTTTAGCTAGCTATTATCCTGCTCAGGCAGTCAATATTCTCCTCATTAATATTTTATTAGTCAAGTATGACCCTATTTGTAGCAGCATTAAAATGGCTTCACAAGAACATTGAATTTTGTATAAAGTTAAAATTTTTAACAATGTTGTTTCACTTTTAATGTTGAGGGTTTTTGTTTATTTGAGCACGGATTATAACTTGACACATTCTTGTAGCTCATCATAGAAGACTGAGGGTGTGGGTTAGAGACAGCCCCACAAAGTTTTAAAAGGGAAGCCTGAGCAACAAATTTAGATAATTATAATAATATTATAACTACCTATGTAATAACAAGATGCAGTGAACTGTCTTGTACATAAAAAAAAAATGTTTTATGCATCTTTTGGGGTCATGATGTGTTAGAAAGAAAGTAATTGACTATGCATGGCTACGTTCACTAATGTGGTCTCATGAAAGTATTAAAATGGAAAAGCCAACTCAAGGTAATGTTTACGATACATTGTTTGCCTACTCTAGCTACCGATAAATATATTCATATAAAAGATAAAAGAGGTAGTTATGAGATTCATATAAAGAGTGTATTTATGAGCAGGTCAAATCTCTCTGTCCATGTAGCTACTACAAAGAGGGATAAGGAAATTTGAGTTAGTACAGCTTTTGTTCAAGTAGCAAGCAAGCCATTATTGTATGAGGTCACTAAATATTGTGTCATCAAACTATAAGACCCATTTAGGAATACCTAATTGCCTGCCACCTTGACTACTGATTTTTTTTATGTAACCGGACATTTACAAAAGGTCGTCAAATATTTTTTACTGACAAGATTGCACAATAAAAATGGTGCAACAAAGGTGTGAAACTTGAACACTACTATACACTGGATAGCTAGCTAACTATTTTAGCTATAGCTAAGTTATTTCTCGAACAGATCAGGTATTAATATAATAGTGGTGCAATGAAAATAGTTGATGTATACTGAAAATTTATAAAGAAACATACACCAAGGACACTCACCGACATTCAATGTGAATCTCCACAAGCACCAGGTTAACTTCTCAGCATAAAGTCTAAATCTCAACGCCACCATATTATTACCAGAAAAAAAGATAGCTCTCTTGCTGAACACAAATTTTTACAGAATGTAGGTCAAATTATTGAATCTTCTTTTTTTGCCTTATTATTATCTGTATTCATTCTTTCACATCTGGGCAAAGTTTGAATGCTGAATTCAGTTGAGGAGTGGTTCAAATAGCTTATTGTATTAAACTCAGCAATTGAATTAAATTATGAGACATATATTCTCCAATTAATAATTTGGCTCTATTTTGGAAAACAAATACTTTTGTACAGTATGTAGGGTATCAGCAGGTAGGTAATTTACTGTACTTCTATAGTTTACTGAAAAATTATATTTTTTTAGCGAATTTGTATAAAAAGACCACAATCTTTAGAAATCAGAAATACAGGACAACTACCTGTAACCCACTCGTCCTGAGTACTTAAGAAATCTGCTGGCGCTGTATAGGCCGAACAGTAGGGTCTGTAGGGTTCCCACGTGAGTGCCATGAATAAATTAATGCTTGACGCGGTATAAACACCGTGAATTAGGGGGAGGGGCTGTGCCCGTTTGTTTACTCAGACCTAACGCACACAGAAGTATGGCTGCACCCGGAACGAATTTTCCTAGTCCACTCCTTCTGGATTTAGAAAAGTTACTGATCAGCGACATTTGTGACTCTGAACTGTGGAGCCAACTAGCTCAGAAGTTAAGCGAGTATCAAGTTTTTTCGAGTGAAGTCAGCGGAATATTTTCATCCCTGGACCCAGACAAGCAAGGCAACAAGCTCAGGGCAAGATACCTTCTACGCAGTGTGCTGGAAAAGATGGAAAAGATGGAGAGTGAGGATCAATTATACTCTACATTTATTGAGGTATTGTCTGAACTTAACTTACATCCATTGTGTGAAAAGCTTACTCTGTTGAAGTCTTCTACTGGGTCATCACAAACTAGTGATATATTTTCAGCTAAAGATATACCTCTTTTAATGGAAAAGCTAGCTCCAGTAGCATATAAATGGAATGAAATAGGTATTGCATTAAGTTTACCTAGAAATGTAATGAAAGAGTGTGAAAGCAAAGGCAATAGCATTCTTAAACTCAATGAAGTCATATGCGAGTGGGTGATGGGAAACTACGAGCATGCTCTTCAGCCTACACTGAGCAACTTGAATGAGTGTCTTACAGGCCCTTTAGTAGGAGTACATGAAATATCTATTAGTGCTGCCAATGCCCCACTTACTAGGCAATCTCCATCAGAGTCCAATAATCCAATGAATTTATATATGAAGTATGTGTCAGGTGACTGTGAGGTAAATGATGGAAAGTCCACATTATTGGAGGTGCGTGCTAGTATAAGTGAGGGTGTGTCCTATCAGTGGATGAAGGATAGCGCGTGTCTGAGTGATGGCGAGGATTACTGTGGAACATGTACAGACATACTGGTCATCAAACATGCACATCAGGGAATGGAGGGACAGTACACATGTGCTGTAGAGAGGGGACAAGAGAAACTTGTGAGTCAGGGAACGAAAGTGAAAATTGTATACTCTCAAGAAAAAGAGAGTCTGTTAATGAAGTATGCTTGCCAGAGAGAAGTACCGAAAGACAGCTGGCCTCCAGTTATTACCAACACTTTTACCAACCTTGTTTTGATTAAAAAAACTAAAATGCAATCCAATAAGTATTCCTACACCATCCGAGGGAATATAGATGACATTGTAGAGAGTAAAGAGAAAATAGAGTATGAGAAAGTCTTTGGTCAGTATCAGAGTGGATCACTTGTGTTAGTAGAAGGACGTCCAGGTAGTGGCAAGACCACACTAGTTCACAAGGTAGTCAGAGACTGGACTGTCAAGGAAGGCACTTTGAAGGGAGCAAAGTCAGTTTTTCTAGTTCCTTTAAGACTGCTACAAGTAGTTGGAAGTGACAATAGTTTATCAGATCTTTTAGACTTTATTTATTGTGATTCTGAAATGAGCAGCAGGGTTGCTACAGAATGCAAGAAAAGACTGGGTGAAGGTATGTGTATCGTTCTAGATGGCCTAGATGAATATCGGAGGAGGGATGCAACTGATTCCATAGTATACCAATTAACACATAAGAACAAATTACCCAAGGCTATGATTATAGTAGCATCACGTCCAGTAGCCAGCAGCAGATTAAAACACTCTGATGTTTTAATTCAGCATGTAGAAGTAATTGGTTTTAATCATGATCAAATATTTCATTTTATCAGCAACTATCCCTTTGAAATGAGTACTTCAACAGATAGTATTGTATCCGAAATAAGATCTCATTTTGATTTGCATCCTAATTTACTTCACATGTGTTATCTTCCAGTACATGCAGCTATGATATGTTACTTGTTCCAAGACTTTAAAGGGAATTTTCCAACCACAGAGTCAGAGGTGTACTTTGAATTTACGATATCCTTGATTTTACGAACTCTTCATCGAACTAGAGAAGAAGTTCTCATACAATCATTTGATGACATACCAGGTAATGAAAAAGTGTACTTTAAGAAGTTGTGTAAATTAGCATATGAAATGACGATTAAATCAGAGCAAGTTGTAAATCATTCAGAAATGTCATCTACTTGTCCTGCAGAAATTACAGATGACTCTTTTTTTCTAGGGTTTGTCAATATCGAGCGTGCTAGTAACAGGTGTGGTCTACACAAGATATACAGTTTTCTTCATTTGACTTTGCAAGAATATTTAGCAGCAGTGTATATAGCCAGTTTGCCATGCACTGGGCAGAGAAAATTAATTAAGGATTATGCAACCTTAGCAGAACTAACACAAGTATGGCTGTTTTATTTTGGTGCTGTAAAAAGCATACAAACAACTATAACAGAAACATTAACTGTACTTATAAAATTTATTGGTTACCAGACAAGTGCTACCTTCTTATATCAGTGTGCATTTGAATCACAGTTAAAGTCTGTCTGTGATGAAGTTTTAAACACAGTGCTAAAAACGTCAAAATTCAATTTATTTGGTAGAGTTAGTCCCATGGACTTTGTTGCCATGGAGTATGTTTTTTCAAAGAGCCTACCAGTGCTTCGAAAAATTTCCATATCAAATTGCACGTTTGACATGCAGTGTGCCTCTAAGTTTGTGAGTGTTGTTAGTTCCAAGTGTGACATGAGCTGTGTTAAAGGAGTGATTATTCGTAATTGTGATTTAGAATCTCAATGTATCCACAAATTGATTTGCAGCTTAAATCATCACTGTATACGTAAAATATCATTAAGTGAATGTGGTCTGGTGTCATCCAGCTATTTCATTCTTGGAAACTTGTTAAAAGACAGCAAAAGCTTACAATCATTGGATATATCTGGCAATTCTAATATAGGTTGTGAAGGTATGGAAGCATTAGTAGAGGCATTTAGAATTAATACAACAATTAAAACTCTCATTGTTTCTCTGAGTGACTTTTCTAAAGATCCTTCTATAATCAAAATTTTACTGTGTAATAATAAATTGAAAAATTTAACGCTATCTGAACATCGCGAGATACAAGATTTGCGTAGGTATCAACTAGCCTGGGATAGTGCAATGGAAGGACTACAATGTAACACATCTATTGAAACAGTACACATAAATTCAGTTCCTATTGAGGTGAGATCATTTATGTGTATGTTCTCTTCCAATACCACAATTACATCCATTATACTTAAGAGTTGTGTGCTTCAGGGACTCTGCATAATTACGGATCTAAATCAGAATACGAGTTTGCATCACCTAACTATTATAAGTTCTAATAATATCTCAAATGGATTTTATTCAGGACTAAAGTTAATGTCTGGACTTGTAGAACTAAATATTTATGATGATAATTTTGGTTCTAATAGCATCAATTCACTATATGCTAGAATTGGGTGTATGAATTTACAGAGATTAACAATACATAGCTCTGAAATTGCTCCAGAGGCAGCAGAAACCATTGCTGAACTTGTTACCAACAGCCATTCTCTGCAATATGCTAGTTTTGAGTCCAATAAAATTAGTTCTGATGAAATCAGAATACTATGTTGTAGCATAACAAGTTGTAGCCTTGAAGAGTTATCTCTCTCATCTAATGGCATTGGCCCAGAGGCAGGACAATATCTAGCTTATCTGATCAACAATAATTCCAGTATACAAAAAGTTTTACTCGACGAAAATCATCTTAGTTCAGAAGGTATTGTTGCACTTGCTAATGGCATACATAATTGTTGTGTTAAATGGATGGGTATTTCAGACAATATTATAGGCCCAGAGGCAGGGTCAGCCCTGGCCAGTCTCCTTTCTAGTAGTCACTCTTTGAAATATATAGACATTCATGGAAATGACCTTTGTTTAGAAGGTGTGAAGGCACTAACTGCAGGTCTCAGTAATTCTGTTGTTGAACATATGGAGGTATCATTTAATAATATTGGTCCAGGAGCAGGAGCATTTCTTGCTGAGCTTATTAATAATAACCAATCAATGAATGTTATAAATCTTAGTTGTAATGAACTTAATTCAGATGATATTATTGCATTATCTACTAACTTGAAGGGTTGCAGTATGGACAATATTGATTTCTCATGCAATGAAATTTCTTCAGATGCAGGATATGCTCTAGTTGACCTTATTACCAATAACAAACTAGAATTGATTAATCTTAGTGGCAATACACTCGGTTCAGAATTTATAAGAAAACTGAAAGCATGCAGACAGAATTGTGATTTAATTGATGATTCGGAAAGTGAATCAGATTTATTTGTCAGTAGTGACTTAGACTCAAGCGATTCAGACATTATTGAACTTGATGAGCAATAACATTTCAGTTATGGTTGCCAGCTTTAATGGACTTTACATGTAAATCAAAACATTTTGTATCCCATTGAATATCTGTAAATTGTATTTTAGTCTAACTTCATCATCATATTGTATGTATCTTGGAACTCAAGAAGACAAACATCTCTGTTGCCTCGATCTGTGCTGCCTTCTCTGCTTTTATTTTCAGCGTCAATTATAATACTGGTAGTGCGTTTCTTTGCTTTGCTTTTTCGTAGAAGATTTATCAACGACTCTACAAATTACTCATTTGATGACTACTAAGGTAAGTTTTATTTGTGATAGGAAGTTTTATTATTAATTTGTCAGTTAAAATCACATAAGTACAGGAAATATGGATGGGAGCATTACTGGGAATAGCTATGGGGTATTTTCTAAGTAGCTAGTTGAACTATAGAAGAATGTTGTAATGTTATTTATACCCTCCGTTTTGTTTTTCAAATTAAGAGAGTATGTTGTTGTGCTTAATACAATTCTGTATAATTTAAAGTATTTTTTAGTAAGGATTAAAATATAATTGATCAAATTCTTTCTATGTTGCTTTTCATAAGCACTATCCATAATGGTTTGGATTCTAGATATAATAATATAAATCCAGCAAATCAAATAAACCAAGCACTCACATCTGTATATATGCATATTGATTATTGCATTGCAGTATCGATTATCCATACTAATATTGTAGTAATAACATTCTGGTTCTAGAAAAAATTATGTCTTACTATTAGTATCTCAGAAAATTTCAGCTTGTTCAGCATTCTATTATGTGTAATTTCCAGATATCAACTATAAAGCTGGTGAAGTGCTTCAGCAAATCAAGCTATGCAGAATCAGCCTGAACTTCCATGTATTGCATTGACTCCATCAATTTACATCTTCTGTCAGGATGAGTGACCACACTCTCCATGTAGATCGTCCAACCTGTACTTTATATCATCTTTCATCAGTGGCTGGTTGGCACAAATATATTCACTTCTGGTGTCATGGACCTTTCCATCCATACCATATGAATATTGTGATGCATACACTTTACCACTACTATGTAATTCATACTCTTAGCTATATTTTTTCTAATCCTATTCATACATCAAGCTAAGTTGTGTACATCTTGTCTAATTCATTTACATGTAGACACTTTACCTCACAATGCATGAATGGATTGTGAACAGACTATATCATTATCAACCACTTCCTTCTCAGTTCAGATCTCCCACATATTCAATAAGTTCAACCAGATTTGAGAGTGTGTGGGATTTCTTTGGTGAAGTGATTTTGGAGGGAGGAAGCTGGCCAGAGCTGAGACACCTGTGTAATTCTACTCTCGTTCTGCTCTCGTGGCTGCAGAACATCTGGGATGCTTCATAAACTTTCTCAAGCAAAGAACAACTAACCCACCATAATACAATAGTTCACTAATCAATTTTATAATTCATCATTTTGCTACAGTTAATATTTTCATAATTTTTACTCCATTTTTGTTTTGTATATTCTGGCAAATGTTAATACTTTTTCTTAAGTAGTTGATGGGTGTTCAGGAGTCGTAAATTCCTGAGCTGGAGGTTATTCTGGCAAATGTTAATACTTTTTCTTAAGTAGTTGATGGGTGTTCAGGAGTGGTAACCCGGTCTGCTTTCTGGTAGGTTTAACTTATGGTGAACTAATATTCTCTAGACAACATACATTGCATATATATATGGAATGACATGGTACAGATTGTATAGTGGTTTTTAAGGATAATGAATATAATTAGATGAGGTGATGTAAACATAGTTTCTTGTTTGCTGAAGACTTCTACTTGTTCAGGTAGCTAGACCTGAACAGTGATGGGTAGAATAGAGGAAATTTGTATTAAATGCAATGAAAATTACCAAGACATTTTTTCTGTTCAATTTGAAAGGGAACTGAGACTTCTGGGTGAATCAAGGAATGTTGGTTTTAGCTAGCTATTATCCTGCTCAGGCAGTCAATATTTTCCTCATTAATACTTTATTTGTCAATTATGACCCTATTTGTAGCAGCACTAAAATGGCTTCACAAGAACATTGAATTTTGTATAAAGTTAAAATTTTAAACAATATTGTTTGTTAATTATCACTTGTAATGTTGAGGGTTTTTGTTTATTTGAGCACAGATTATAACTTGACACATTCTTGTAGCTCATCATTGAAGGCTGAGGGTGGGTGTGGGTTTGGTATGGTTGACGTCGCTCTCACGGACCAGTCACTCATATGCTGCGGATGACGACGGTACGCTGCCACCAGAGTCCCACCCCACCCGTGGTAGATAAGATAGAGTTTTAAGTTTAGCTATCTTAAAAGTGGTGACACGAGGTAGAACTAACTAAAAATGGTGCACAGATGCTTATAATTAAAATTGGGGACACGCCCACACAGTGACACACAATGACTAACTTCCTGCGCTGCAGGGTTTATAGTTCGCACTGCAGCGCGGCACAAACAAACACGTGACCAAACACAAACACTAAGCATGAATTAACACATACGGTGACTTGCACAAATAAACTATAAGGTAAATGGAGAACATGATAAATGCATAGATACACAAATACTAAATACATAACGATATAACAATATAGCAAAACGATAACAAACACAAGTTCATTGTTCCTTATTGTGGCCGGACCCACAGTGGTGTTAGAGACAGCCCCCAAAGTTTTAAAAGGGAAGCCTTAGCCACAAATTTACATAACTATAATAATAATTACCTCTGTAATAACAAGATGCAGTGAAACTGTCTTGTACATAAAAAAATGTTTTATGCATCTTGTGGGGCCACGACTCTTAAGGAGGAAGGAAGATGTGTTAGAAATAGAGTTATGCATAGCTACATTCACTAATATGGTCTCATAAAAGTATCAAAATAGAAAAAGCCAACTCAGAGTAATGTTTACGTTACATTGTTTGCCTACTCTAGCTATTCAGTGGCAGAGATACTGGGGGGGGCAGGGGGGGGGGGGGAAATTGCCCCCCCACTCTTTCATTAGGGAGGGCACAGCCCCCCCCCCCCACTTTTACACTACAAAGAGCAGAGGCCCTATTTTATATTAGGAGAGTGATAGCCACCCCTATCCCTTAACATTTTTCAAAAGTTGAGGCCATACTCTTATGTAACTGACTATCTCACCTTTGTTATCACCTTTCATATCCACTGACTAAGTAGCTAGTACCTCTGTGGTTAATTAATCAATGCAGCTGCTCTTTGAAGGAAGAGAACTATAGCTAGTAATGGCAAAGAAACAAACAAGTTTGCTGAGTTTCTGGTCAGCTTTCTCTCAAGGACCAGTTAAAGAACCAGCAATTGAATCCGTTGAAGAACCAGCAGTCGAATCTGTTGAAGAACCAGTAGTCGAATTTGTTGAAGATAGCCCTAGCTCTGCAATAGAAGTTGAAATTACTAAAGCTATCGATCAGGTAGACCAAGCCACAATGCCAATGACATCTGAGACATCTGGTTGTTCAAGTGTATGTTGTTCTGATGAAACAAAAGCATACCATCCCACAGATAAGTTCATTCTTCAGGCTCTCAAAACCAAGGGCAGAAGTTTTCAATCTAGCTGGTTTAAACAGTTTCCATGGATTAGTGTTTGTGTCAATCGGAAGAAAGTGTTGGATAATGCTAAATCATAGTAATATCTCCAACTTCACAAGATACAATACAACCTCGAATGAGATGATACAATAATATATATTGAGGGATGTGAATTGTTCATAGCAACGAGTGTTCATAGGAATGCGACATGACATTGATTGTATCCATAACAAATATCCTACACCTCCCTTCCAAGATGGAGTGTGGAAGTTACGACATCTTACTTCCAGGTGTCATCCTCGATCAGCCGCGGTTGTCGGCGGGTTCCTCGTCCGGCACGTTGCGATCGCCGAGGTACCACTGGTTCCATCACCACAGCAGATGTTGGAGAGAAGTCGTCATAATGCTGATCCGAATGGGTGTCAGTCGAGGATGCACCAACAGAGAGAGCTGTCCTCTTACGAAGAAATCGGCGATTACGAAGCAGAACTCTACCAGATTCAGTTCGCACAAAACATCGACGATGTTGGTCAACTGCTGTAACCACTCCATACACATCCCAGGCTCTGGAAACAGGGTTCTGAATAGCAACATGAGCCCCAGGTGTCAAGTCAGGTATAGGGTGAGCATGCTGGTCATAAAATGATTCAGCCTTATGAAGGAGCTCTTTGGTATGTCCCTTATCAAGTGGACGTTGCCATTCAGGTGCGAACGATCGCCGATGAGCTGGCAGAGAATCTTGTACGGGATGTCCATAAAGCTTCTGTGCGGGGGACAAACCATCTCGTCTACAAGGTGTGTTTCAGTACTGAAGTAAAGACCTAGCCAGGACATCACGGTCAGTTGAACGTCCTCTCCACGAAGCCTTGATGAGTCGCTTCATAGACTTGACGGTAGCCTCAGCTTTTCCATTGCTCTGAGGATAATGTGGACTTGATATGATGTGATGAATGCCCCAATCCTTCAAGAAAGACAAAAACTTGTTGGAGGTGAACTGCGGCCCACCATCAGACCACACTATATCTGGAGCAGACGTGCAGCAAAAGAAGTCACGCAAGACATCAATTACATGGGAAGCTGTGGTTCCATTACCCATAGGGCAAATGTGTGGCCAGTCCGTGAGGCAGTCTACAATCACTAGGAAGTAATGTCCTGCATGATACGCGAAGTCCATTGCTAGTTGTTGGAATGGCTGAGAGGGACGTAGCTTTGTGATAATCGGTTCACGGCAATGAGATGGAAGAGAATCCTGACAGAACTTGCAATTAGCTATATACGATTCAATAGCTTGATCAATCCCGGGCCAGTAAATAGAAAGCCGAGCTCTATCCTTCGAGCGTGTCACACCTTGGTGGGCCTCATGAAGCCGTCCAAGAATGGTGGAGCGAAATAAAGTGGGAATGAAGAGGCGACAACCGTACACAATAAAGCCATTATCCACACTGAGATGGTGACGAGATCCCCAGAACTGCTTCAGGTGCTGTGGGAGGTCACCCTTATGAGCTGGAAACCCATCATGAATGAGACGCAAGAGATCCTGGTTAACACTGTCATCCGTGGCATATTCCCAAAGTTCTTGAAGGCGAAGGTTGAGGTTGTCTCCATGTAACACACGAATCTCTGCCAATGTGGCAGATTTGACACAAGATAGGGAACCATGGATGTCAACATCAAACTCTGCTAAGTCCTCACGATGGGCTGACTGAGTGCAGGGATGGCGGGAGAGAGCATCAGCAGCATTATTTTCTTTGCCTTTCTGCCATTTTGCAACAAAGTTGTAGGCCAAAAGATGAGTCCGAAGCCTTTGTAAACGAGGGTTTTCAATCTCATCCAGCCTGTGATTGTTGAGGATAGGGACCAGAGGATTATGGTCAGTAATGACAGTGAATGAGGGTAAACCAGACAGGAATACACGACATTTTTTAGTAGCCCATGCGACAGCTAGAAGTTCCAGCTCGATGACTGCATAGCGAGTCTCAGCATCTGTGAGGAAACGAGAACCAGCTTGAATTAGTTTCCAATCACCATGGTGCTCCTGTTGAAGGACAAACCCAAGTCCTAAACGACAGGCGTCAGTAAGAAGTCGTGTAGGGCGGCCTATCTCGTAAAATGCCAGAGTGGGAGCGGTGGTTAGAACAGCCTTCGCCTTGAGAAACGAGTCAGAATGTGACGTGTTCCATAGGAAGTCATTCTTCATACTAAGAAGAGGTCTAAGTGGGGCAAGAGCAGAACTGATGTTGTTCGTACTACCAGCCAACTGATTGGCAAGCCCGAAGAACGATCTGAGGTCTGTTCGGCTGGAAGGGGTAGGGAAGCTATCAATAGCTTTAGTGATATCATTACTGATGTGATAGCCATCTTTCGAAAGACAGAACCCTGCGAATACCACCTCTGTTCTACAAAACTGGAATTTGTCCTTGCCAAGTGAAATGCCGCAATCTTCACATCTTTGCAAAAACTGGCGCACGTGGGTAATGTGAGTGGTGAGATCCTCATCATAAACAACAACGTCATCCACGACCCGACGGAAGTCATGGAGGCCCTGAAAGGCTTCATACATTCGGCGATCATAGTGCTCACTGATTGAAGAGATTCCGAAAGGAGCACGCAAAAACTTAAAACGCCCAAATGGAGTGATAAAAGTAGTGAGAAGCTGGCTGTCTTCATCCAGAGGGCATTGGTGGTAACCTTTGAAAGCATCAAATACTGTGAAATATTTAGCCTTCGAGTCCGCAATGTTGGCTACAGCAAGTGCCGGAGGAGTAGATTGGAATCGTTCTCTTTTGACGTAACGGTTGAGAGAGGAAAAGTCAACACAGATCCGAACACGTTCAGAGTTCTTTTTACGTGCCACTACGATTGGCGCACACCAGTCAGTGGGATCAGTTTGTCTTGAAATGATGCCCTGGGATTCAAGTAGCTCAAGTTCCTTCTTAGTTGGCTCCAAAAGTGCATATAGGATTGTACGAGGTGTATTGACACAGAATGGCTTGGCAACATCCGTGATCACTATCTTGAACACCTCACCAGGCATCGTGCGAATCTGCCCATCGAAAACTGTCGGGAACTCTTTCAGAATTCCATCTTTGGAGACAGGACAGGTTTCCTGCTGAGACAGTGTGTCAACCGAACTGATTGAAGATGTAATAGTAGGTTTAGATACCACCGGTAGTGGCATTGGATACTCCGGTGGAAGAATACCAAGAGCACGAGCTGTCTGCCAAGAAAGTAATGCTCCTGAGACAGTCTTATATATGTGAAAACAGTCCTCCACAGCACGGTGTCCAACACTGATGAGCACCTTCAGGCAACCCAACGGAGAGAGTGTACTTCCATTAACAGCACGGGGTTTAACATCTGACGGCAACAAGTTGAGTACATGCTCATTGATTTGTGACAGAAACTCAATACCAGCTGCACTGATGTCAGCACCAGAGTCGGGAAGAACCTCCACCACAGCCTCACCGTTCAAGCCTTGTATGTGGACTGGGAGTGTAGGTGCCGGAACTGAGTGGTTGAGGGACATCATACCAGGATGATGGGCATTGTCCTCCTCAGTTTGCTGAGGGCCCTCTGACTGAATACTGAGTGCACGAGGAGCTTTCCTGAAACCACTAGTAAACTGGTTACTGGGCTTTTGCCGACAGACAGTGCTATAATGGCCTAGTTTGCCACAATTGCTACAAACTGCTTGATACGCAGGGCATGCCTTGCGGCGCCCCTCCAGGTGTACTGCCTTGCCACAGCCATTGCAGGTTCCCAAAGGTTGTGTCGAAGCAGGGCGTTCCTTCCCCTTCATGCCGCGTTGATATCTGCTAACCTTATACACAGAGTCACTGGATGGAGAGTCAAGGGTTGAAGACTTTGGAGGAACGACCACAGCCAAGGGCATCGCACCAGATCGAGAGTGTAACTCCTTTTTAGCCGCCTCCAATGCCCTACCTGTATCAATAGCCTTTGTCAGGGTAAGATTGGGCTCTCTAAGCAGGTCTTTGATAGTGTCAGGATCTATAAGGCCAGTTACCAGTTGATCACGAATGTTGCTCCGGAGGCAATTGTTATCACAAAAATTGCAAGTCTTCGCCAACTCACGAAGTGACAGCAAATAGTCATCGAAACTCTCACCCAGAGCTTGCTTGCGTTGTCTGAAGTTGCGTCGCTCAACAGTCTCGTTGACTCTGCCCTGGACATAGCTCTTCAGTGCGGCAACTATCTGCTCCTGGTCCCCTCGCTGTGCTTCTGTAAGGCCAAGATTGTCGACAATGGTGAGTGTATCACGTGACAAGCAACAATGGAGGGCGTGTACTTTGATGGGAGCTGCTGAGTCAGCAAGCCCGGAAAGAATCATGTAGGAATTCCACTGTTTCTCCCATGCTAGTAAGTCGGAACCTCTATCGACATCGAGGTCAAGTTTAGGAAGGTCACCCGCACGAAAAGTATAAGACATGAGTACCAGACACTACCAAGACAGTTCAACTTGCAAATACAGGACGAGGGACGGTGTGTAGACGCAGGAGATGATTCACTCTCCCCACAGAAGACAAATAGGGAAATACAGGTTCAATTGCTACCAGCAATTACTGTTCGCAGCGCCATGTTGGATAATGCTAAATCATAGTAATATCTCCAACTTCACAAGATACAATACAACCTCGAATGAGATGATACAATAATATATATTGAGGGATGTGAATTGTTCATAGCAACGAGTGTTCATAGGAATGCGACATGACATTGATTGTATCCATAACAAATATCCTACAGAAAGTATTTTGCATTTATTGTAAGCATGCAAAAAAACATGAGCTATTTACTTTCAGTAAATGTGGGGAAAAAACATTCACTGATAGTGGATTTCAAAACTGGAAGAAGGTTGTAGCTAAATTTAAAGATCATGACAGCTCACATTGTTATCAAGAAGCTAAGTTGAATTGGATTGCTCAAGAACAGCCAATTGATGCCATACTTAAAGATTACAATGTGCTTTTGGAAATCTTGGAAGAAATTCATGATACAACTAAGGATGAATATGGATTGAAAGTATTTGGCCTAATGCAGTTATTGGAAAATTTTGGCACACTTTTTGGTCTAAAGCTGAGTTACCAATTGTTTAGTGCTTCTGAACAAGTTTCATTAACACTTCAAAAAAAAAAATTGCAATTCATGATGCATTATCTGCTGTAGAAGCTGCAAAGAATCATTTCAAAATATTACGAACTGATGAAGAGTTCGATTGCTTCTATAGCAGAGCAGAAAGCTTTGCTGAAGAACATGGAATTGATTTGCCTATTTTTCCTAGAAAGAGGAGAAGGCCGCAGCGTTATTCAAGTGGAAGTGAGCCACATACTCCATCTTGTCCTAAACTACATTACAGAAAGATGTATTTTGAAGCTTGTGACGTACTGTTAGGAGAACTTCAAAATCGATTTGAATCCAAGACCACTCTAGCAGTAGTATCTATGGAAAAGGCACTAATAAAAGCTGCCAATAATCAAGACTTTGAGAGTGAAATGAAAGAAGTTGAGAAATCTTGTTTTTCTAAGGATATCAATTTTTTGAATATAGAAAGCAACTTCAACTTCTTCATGGTGCAGTGACAGTGAAAACGGTCACTTCTATCCACACTATATGTGATGCCATGAATGAGAGATAACTTCAAGGAGTTGCTTTTATCTATACATGGACTTCTTCGACTTACTCTGACTGTCCCTATCTCATCAGTAACAGCTGAACGAACCTTTTCTGCCCTCAAGTTTGTATTTACGTCACAATGTTCAACTGTGACTGAAAAGCGATTGAATAACTGTTTACTTCTGCATATACATCAGGAACTTACAGACTCGATGAATCTAATCGAAGTAACAAAAGAATTTGTTGGAATGTATGATACACGGAGAAAATACTTTGGTAATTTTTTGTGACAGTCTAGCTAAGGAATTAAATTTATAATTTTCAAGCACACTATAATTCGTATATTTTCAACTGGTACTCCTGATTCATTGTCACTTTTATAAACTTTTTTGTTCTTTATTTTTGTCACGATCCAATTACTTTTATTAGGCTCATAAATTTTTTGCATCTTCAAAATGCACAGTTTTGATTTCCTAAACAATTTCTTTATTATGCCCCAGTTATTTTCTGCCCCCCCCCCCACTTTTGAAGTGGTGTTTCTGCCACTGCTATTGATAAATATATTCATATAAAAGATAAAAGAGGTAGTTATGAGATTCATATAAAGAGTGTATTCATAAGCAGGTCAAATTTCTCTGTCCATGTAGCTACTACAAAGAGGGATAAGGAAATTTGAGTTAGTACAGCTTTTGTTCAAGTAGCAAGCAAGCCATTATTGTATGCAGTCTCTAAATAATTATTGTGCCATCACAACCTAGCACAAACTATAATACCCATTTAGCCATACCAAATTGCTTGCCACCTTGACTACTGATTATTAGTTTGTAACGGGACATTTACAAAAGGTCGTCAAATATTTACTGACAAGATTGCATATGATTGAAACTCTAAAAAATGTTAATTTATTTATTATTATTGAAGGTACTGTTTATTTTTCTACTTCCTAGCTGAGGAAATCACCATCTTCGAGATGCCATGCTGAGGCATACCATAAACAGTAAAAATGGTGCAACAAAGGTGTGAAACTTAAACACTACTATACACTGGATAGCTAGCTAGCTATTTCAGCTATAGCTAAGTTATTTCTCAAACAGATCAGGTATCAATATAATAGCCGTGCATTGAAAACAGTTGATGTATACTGAAAATTTATAAAGAAACATACACCAAGGACACTCACCGACAGTCAACGTGAATCTCCACAAGCACCAGGTTAACTTCTCAGCATAAAGTCTAAATCAACGCCACCATATTATTACCAGAAAAAAAGATAGCTCTAGCTCGCTGAACACAAATTTTTACAGTACAGGCAAAAATGAGTGTTTAGGTCAAAATTATTGAATTTTCTTTTTTTTTTGCCTTATCATTATCTGTATCCATTCTTTCACATCTGGGCAAAGTTTGAATGCTGAATTCAGTTGACGAGTGAATTGAATTAAATTTTGAGACACATATTCTCCATATTAATGGTTAAAATTATTTGACTCTATTTTAGGAAAAAAACAAATACTTTTGTACAGTATCAGCAGGTAGATAATAGTCCTCAATCATTCAGAAATCAGAAATACAGGACAACCACCTATAAACCCTCTCGTCCTGAGTACTTAGGGAATCTGCTGGCGCTGTATAGGCCGAACAGTAGGTCTGCAGGGTTCGCACGTGAGTGCCATGAATAAATTAATGCTTGAAGTGGTATAAACACCGTGAATTAGGGGAGGGGCTGTGCCCGTTTGTTTACTCCAACCTAACGTACACGAAAGCAGTATGGCTGCACCCGGAGCGAATTCTCCTAGACCACTCCTTCTGGAATTGGAAAAGTTACTGATCAGCGACATTTGTGACTCTGAACTATGGAGTCAACTAGCTCAGAAGTTAAGCGAGTATCAAGTTCTTTCGAGTGAAGTCAGTGGAACATTTTCATCCCTGGACCCAGACAAGCAAGGCAACAAGCTCAGGGCAAGATACCTTCTACGAAGTGTGCTGGAAAAGATGGACAAGACGGAGAGTGAGGATCAAGTACACTCTACATTTATTGAGGTATTGTCTGAACTTAACTTACATCCATTGTGTGAAAAGCTTACTCTGTTGAAGTCCTCTACTGGGTCATCACAAACTTGTGATATATTGTCAGCTAAAGATATACCTCTTTTAATGAAAAAGCTAGCTCCAGTAGCATGGTATTGCATTAAGTTTACCTAGAAATGTAATGAAAGATTGTGAAAGCAAAAGCAATAGCATTCTTAAACTCAATGAAGTGATATACGACTGGGTGATGGGAAACCACGAGCATGCTCTTCAGCCTACACTGAGCAACTTGAATGAGTGTCTTACAGGCCCTTTAGTAGGAGTACATGAAATATATATTAGTGCTGCCAATGCCCCACTTACTAGGCAATCTCCATCTGAGCCCAATAATCCAATCAATTTATATATCAAATATGTGTCAGGTGATTGTGAGGTAAACGATGGAAAGTCCACATTATTGGAGGTGCGTGTTAGTATAAGTGAGGGCGTGTCTTATCAGTGGATGAAGGATAGTGAATGTCTGAGTGATGGCGAGGATTACTGTGGAACATGTACAGACATACTGGTCATCAAACATGCACACCAGGGAATGGAGGGACAGTACACTTGTACTGTAGAGAAGGGACAAGAGAATCTTGTGAGTCAGGGAATGAAAGTGAAAACTGTATACTCTCAAGAAAAAGAGAGTCTCTTATTGAAGTATGCATGCCAGAGAGAAGTACCAAAAGACAGCTGGCCTCCAGTTATTACCAACACTTTTACCAACCTTGTTCTGATTAAAAAAACTAAAATGCAATCCAGTAAGTATTCCTACACCATCCGAGGGAACATAGATGACATTGTAGAGAGTAAAGAGAAAATAGAGTATGAGAAAGTCTTTGGTCAGTATCAGAGTGGATCACTTGTGTTAGTAGAAGGACGTCCAGGTAGTGGCAAGACCACACTAGTTCACAAGGTAGTCAAAGACTGGGCTGTCAAGGAAGGCACTTTGAAGGGAGCAAAGTTAGTTTTTCTAGTTCCTTTAAGACTGCTACAAGTAGTTGGAAGTGACAATAGTTTATCAGATCTTTTAGACTTTATTTATTGTGATTCTGAAATGAGCAGCAGTATTGCTACAGAATGCAAGAAAAGACTGGGTGAAGGTATGTGTATCGTTCTAGATGGCCTAGATGAATATCGCAGGAGGGATGCAACTGATTCCATAGTCTACCAATTAACACATAAGAACAGTTTACCCAAGGCTATGATTATAGTAGCATCACGTCCAGTAGCCAGCAGCAGATTAAAATACTCTAATATGTTAATTAAGCACATAGAAGTAATTGGTTTTAATCAGGATCAAATACTTCATTTTATCAGCAACTATCCCTTTGAAATGAGTACTTCAACAAGTAGTATTGCATCCAAAATAAGATCTCATTTTGATTTGCATCCTAATTTACTTCACATGTGTTATCTTCCAGTACATGCAGTTATGATATGTTACTTGTTCCAAGACTTTAAAGGGAATTTTCCAACCACAGAGTCTGAGGTGTACTTTGAATTTACAAAATCCTTGATTTTGCGAACTCTTTGTCAAACTAGAGAAGATGTTCTCATACGATCATTTGATGACATACCAGGTAATGAAAGAGTGTACTTTAAGAAGTTGTGTAAATTAGCATATACAATGACGATTAAATCAGAGCAAGTTGTAAATCGTTCAGAAATGTCATCTGCTTGCCCTTCAGAAATTACAGACGACTCTTTTTTTCTAGGGTTTGTCAATATAGAGTGTGCTAGTAACAGGTGTGGGCTACACAAGATATACAGTTTTCTTCATTTGACTTTGCAAGAATATTTAGCAGCAGTTTATATAGCCAGTTTGCCATGTACTAGACAGAAGAAGTTAATTAACAAGTATGCAATCTTTAAAGAACTAAGACAGGTATGGCTGTTTTATTTTGGTGCTCTGAAAAGCTCAGATAAAACTATTACAGAAAGATTAACAATACTTATAATAGCTATTGCGCTCGATGCAAAAAGTGATACCTTCTTATGTCAGTGTGCATTTGAATCACAGTTAAAGTCTGTCTGTGATGAAGTTTTAAATACAGTGTTAAAAACATCAGAATTTGAATTATTTGGTATGTCAGTTAGTCCCATGGACTTTGTTGCCATGGAGTATGTTTTTTCAAAGTGCATACCAGTGATTCGAAAGTTTTCCATAAAAGATTGCATGTTTGACATGCAGTGTGCCTCTAAGTTTGTGAGTTTTGTTAGTTCCAAGTGTGACATGAGCTGTATTGAAGAAGTAACTATTCATAAATGTGATTTAGAATCTCAATGTATCCACAAATTGATTAGCAGCTTAAATCATCACTGTGTATGTGAAATATCATTAAGTGATTGTGGTCTAGTATCATCCAGCTATTTGATTATTGGAAAGTTTCTAAAAGAAAGTAAAAGCTTACAATCATTGGATATATCTGGCAACACTAATATAGGATGTGAAAGTATGGAAGCATTAGTAGAGGCATTTAGAATTAACACAACAATTAAAACTCTCATTGTTTCTCTGAGTGACTTTTCTAAAGATCCTTCTAATATCGAAAAATTACTATGTAATAATAAGTTGAAAATATTATGCCTATATGAACATCACGAGATACAAGATTTGTGCTGGTATCCACTAGTCTTTCATAGTGCAATGGAAGGACTACAATGTAATACATCTATTGAAGCAGTAATAATGAAATCAGTTCCTATAGAAGTGAGATCATTTATGGGTATGCTGTGTACCAATACCTCAATTACATACATTCAACTTGTGACTTGTGTGCTTGAGGGAGATTGCAAAATAACGGATCTAAATCAGAATACGTGTTTGCGTTGCCTAAATATTCTAGAATCTAAGAATATCACAAGTGGTTTTTATTCAGGACTAAAGTTAATGTCTGGACTTGTAGAACTGTATATTTCTCATGTTAATTTTGGTCCCAATATGTTGAGTTCTACAAGCATTAGTTCACTATATGCTGGAAATGCATGCTTGAATTTACAGAGATTAACGATATGTAACTCTGAAATTGCTCCAGAGGCAGCAGAAACCCTTGCTAAATTTGTCACCAACAACCAGTCTCTGCAATATGCTAATTTTGATTTCAATTATCTTTTTTCTGATGGAATCAGAGTACTATGTAGTAGCATAACAAGTTGTAGCCTTGAAGAGTTATCTCTCTCATTTAATGGCATTGGTCCAGAGGCAGGACAATATCTAGCTCAACTGATTAATAATAATTGCAGCATACAAAAAGTTTTACTTGGCAATAATCAACTCAGTTCAGAAGGTATTATTGCACTTGCTAAAGGCATATATAATTGTTGTGTTAAATGGATGGATATTTCGTACAATATTATAGGCCCAGAGGCAGGGTCAGCCCTGGCCAGTCTCCTTTCTAGTAGTCGCTCTTTGAAATATATAGACATTCATGGAAATAACCTTTGTTCAGAAGGTATGAAGGCACTAACTGCAGGTCTGAGTAATTCTGTCATTGAACATATGGATTTATCAAGTAATAATATTGGTCCAGGAACAGGAGCAGTTCTTGCAGAGCTTAATAATAACCAATCAATGAATGTTATAAATCTTAGTGGTAATAAACTTAATTCAGATGATATTATTGCATTATCGACTAACTTGAAGGATTGCAGTATGGACAATATTGATCTCTCACTCAATGACATTTCTTCATATTATGCAGGAGAAGCTCTAATTGACCTTATTACCAATAACAAGATAAAATACATGGATCTTAGTGGCAATGAACTTGGTTCAGAATGTATAAGAAAACTGGAAGCATGCAGACAGAATTGTGATTTAAGAATGGTCAATTTAAGACATAAATCTGCTTCATTTGTGAGCAGTGACTCACACTCTAGCAATTCAGATACTGAACTAGATGAGCAATAGTTGATTTATTAACAATTATAGTTACCAGCTGAAACGTACTTTGCAAGTAAATTGAAATATTTTGTATCCTATTGAATGTCTGCAAATTATCTTTTAGTCGAACTTCACCAAACATATTGCATGACCACCTCATTAGTGTATTTTCACTACCTATGAACTCAGAAGAACAGCTCTATTGCCATTACTTCTGTGCTGCCTTCTCTGCCTCATTATCAATGCAGTAGGTTTATTTGCATTTTCATAGAAGATTTGACAACGATTCTACAAATTTTACTCACTTGATGACAACTGAGGTAAGGTTTATATGATTAGGGAAATTTACAATGTTGGAAGCATAATGAGGACTACAGGAAATAACCTAATTTTATCTGTTGTAGAATGTTGTATGTAGCTGCACCACTGGCAGTATTATTGTTGTGCTTTATTTCACACTAGATATTTTATAAATATTTTTTGGTAGAGTTAATTATATCATTAGTTGAATTCTTTCTATGTTGCATTTACTCTATCAATAAGGTTTTTTATTCTAGCTGTAATGCTTTAAATTCAGTAAAAAAAGTATTTAAGAAATAAACCAGTCACTCATGACTGTATATAATTTATGCTTATTAATAATTAAGGATTGTAGTTAAATTTTTATAGTTATAATACTCTGCTTCTTTAATCACTCATGACTGTGTATATGGTTATTAATTGCAAGGATCACATTTTCAATTATTTAGTTATAATATTCTGATTCTTTATATTTTACCAGTAGTTTCTCTAAATTTCTGCATTCAGCATTCTTGTGTGTATTTTCCAGATATCACCTATAATGCTGGTAACTGCTTCAGCCAACCAATACTTCCCATTTATTGCAAGGACTCCACATCTAGCTGCATAATCAGCCATGAGTTCTCTTCTACCAGTTCCTGCGTTTCCACACTCTATCACTGTATAGATCCTTCAACCTGTACTATCCTCTTTCATCACAATGGCACAAACAAATCCACTTGTGGAATGCTTCATGAACTTTCTTGTAAAGAATAAAATACTAACTATAATAACTGATCAATTTTATATTCACTGTCATCATACTGCTTTTGTTTGTTTTTATAGTTTCTGTTTCATTTGTATTTTTGTTCAGAAAAAAAATGTTTTTTTTAACAAGTTTGTGGTTAATGGGTAGAAGTGAGGAATTCCTGATAATTGTAATGAAAAGTATAAAAAGTTTCCTAATTCTTTAGAAAAGATGCACAAGATATACAATTTTCTTCATTTGACTTTGCAAGAATATTTAGCAGCAGTTTATATAGCCAGTTTGCCATGTACTTGACAGAAGAAGATAATTAAGACAAATGGAAACTAAAAACTAGAACAGGTATGGCTGTTTTATATTGGTGTAGCAAGAAATGCAGAAGCATTAACTTTACTTATAAAAGTGTTACTGTGAGTAATAGTATAGAAAACATAGTTTATGATTGCATGCCACAGTAACTAAAGGATATGATTGAAGTGAGTTGGTGGTATAAAGATTTCACTACAATATTTAGTTTCTTGAAGCATAATTGAAATCAGTCAGCCACTGATGAAGTGAATATGGTAGCTAATAGGAACTGGTGGGAAAGAAAACACTAATCATAGCTAGGCTGCCAGATCAAACCAGCATTTATTCTAAAATAATAGATGCTAATTAGCATAGTGGAATAATTCTAGAATAATATGTAAGCATTTAAGAAAAGAGTAAGCACAATAGCACAATCAAGTTGCTGGAGGTGTGGCAATCCTACTAATCATATATTACAAACCACCCCAAGACAAGTGAGAAGCAAGCATCTGATATTTTGTGAAAATTTAGAGGCAGCAGTACTAGTTTTAAGTTTGCACAATGCTTTTAGTCTATTGAGTAAAGTAGTGTAACTGCAGCCAGCATTTAGTGATCTTAATAACATTGTCTTAATGATCTTGATAACATTATTTTCTTTTCCTCACTTTTCACATTATCGACCACTTGAATATAAATTATATTATACTGCAGCTAAAGACATTTCTTTCACTCAAGACCCAGACGTGTGTGAAGAATAAAGAATGCAAAGGACCTCCCATATTGATCATAAGTGTTGAAATGTTTATGTTAATTCAAACATGTTCTGCTCTTGTTTTTACCAATTTTTCAAACATTTACTGAGACACAAGGTTTTGCTGGAAGATTATACATTGAATCTTTCACAATGATTTAATACAATGGTAGTGACTCATCACACATTTCACGAGCACCTAAATAACTTGTTACTAGGGGTCAATAAATTATTCTAGCATTTTTTTAGCATTTTATGAACACTGCAGCACTATGAACATTTTAGGTGTGCTGGAGCTTTTATCTGGCATTTTAGATAACTTTAAAAATGACACATAAAGGATACATGAAAATTTTCTGATTAAAAAATTATGCACCAGAGAGAAGTAGGAGATAAATAAAACAATCAGCACAATCATGACACATTTAAGACCTGTGCATGCTATCAGAGCTGTTGATATGAACAATGCAGGTACGTTGTTGGTGTACAGTAGTTGACAATTTTTATCAACTGCTTGATAAAACTCACGACCACATCTGCAATGGCTGAGTGTGAAAGTGATGCTGATAGCTTTGTAAAGGAAATTGAGATTGAACTTGCAGCTGATGGTGACAGCACCAGAAGCTGTAGCATTTGGACCAAATGAAGTGAGGGAGTTGCATTGCATATTTCTGCTGCTTGCCAATTGATACTGGTAGTAGCTAAAGCCTTCCTCTGCAGTATCAGAGTGAGTTTTCTCATCGCTAGAAATGTTTGTTTTTCTGAACAGCAAACCCGTGTAATAGAACAAAGTACCAAAACTTCAATTAGCTACACTGTAAAAAATGAGGTGTTCAGTTACACCCCTACTGGGGTGTACAGCTACACCTCTGAATTCTGAAGTGTATGGTTACACCCATAGGGTGTACTATTACACTCACATTAGTTAGCACTCTGTTTTTACACCAATAAGGGTGTATTGGAAGACCCCTAACAGATCCGGCTAGCTGCTGACGCTAATACTTATTTAGTATCATCAAGTGTAAATGGTGTCATGCAGGAGTGTATTTTAATACCAATCTGGGTGTAAGGTAACACCAAAATGAGTATAATAGAGGTGTATTACAATACTCTATTGGGAGTTACACTGGGGTGTTTGAAGGGTGTAATGGAACACTATTTTGGGGTGTATAATTACACCCTATGGGGTGTACTACAGCCAGTGTAGCTGAAGCACCAAAAAGGGCATATTGTAACACCCCGTTTTTTACAGTGTATGCTCCAATTACAATAATAGACACGAGTGATAACATTATTTTGTACTTTTATTTAAAAAATTGAGAGTTTTATGTTGGATTTCAAGTATTATAGGCATTCAGAGCATTATGGGTAGAGTTTATAAGAATTAGGGAACAGCATTACATGTATATGGAAATTTTGAAGGACAACTTATTGAACCCTATTTGACACAATGTTCCTCTTGCTTATAATTAGATTAATGTGAGAATTTTGTGGAAGAATATGCTTGTTTTTTTAAATTAATAATATAGGATTTGTTTTTAATAAAAAAGAATAGAGTTCTAAAAAATTTGAACATAATCTGGAAGGCCCTAATCATGGCTCACGATGCAGGTTGATAGAGTCCGTGGGGGATTAAGTGTCAGTTCACTAGATGCTGTAATTAGGCATATGAATTTACAGAGTTTGAAATAACACATTCTGAAATATAACAGGATTTATATAATAGATCTAGTACACAATAATCTTGGATCTGATGGAGTGAGAGCACTGGCCAATAACATAATGAATTCTTGCAATCTATATCTCATGTTCAATAACATCACACAATATTGTGAAGAACTTGTTATAATTAATAGTGATAATGATTAAAGATTTGGGCATAGTTGACTGTTTCCATATGCTGTTTATATAGCTAATTGGTCATGAATGACTAATGCTCACCGAATCTAAACACCGTTGTCATCAGTCAGACTTTCATATTAAACAAACAGCTACTGTCACAAATTTGGTAGTATTGTACTTCACAAAGTCAAGTTCTTTTGGCTGAATAGCTCATGTTATATTATATTAGTTAGTTATGTCATTTTTCACATGATTATCAAAATAGCTTTATCTAAAGTGTTTTATTGTATCATTACTGATAGTTAATTTAACTATGTTTGACACACATTATTACTATTAAGTTTTATACTTTCTTGTGTTTTTGTCATGCTTGCCTTATACCTTTTTTAGTTGATATCATTCTATTTTTTGTATCAACTTGATATTGCCCAGTCTTTAATCTTGTATACTTTCATTCCTTGTTTTTCGATAATAATGGACAAAATTAAGAAAGATTCTTTTAACATTTGATGTGTGTTTGTGAAGATACATGCATAATTGTGTAACAGTCAGGGTTCCAGTGGGACAGCAGAGCAACTCCAATAAGAGTTTGATGCCCTAGGACTGGTTGAAGAAATAAGTGAACTGAAGGGAAGTGTACCATATTACTTGAACATTACACCCGTTTCTGCTAAGGTTTGAACGATTGGACAAAATGATCATCCTTAGCACGAGTCAAGAAATTTGTAATGTCAGGATGGCTGGACATTATGTTGGATAGAGAGTTTCAATCACATAATTATTTAGACAGCAGTAGGGACTCAGTGTTCCTGTCTTGTGGGGATCACAATTGATCATTCTTCAGATCAACCACAACTGCTTACCTTACAATAATCCTCACATTGTCGTTTCCGGGATGAAAAGCCCAGGCTACTTCTGGAGGCCAAACCTAAACATGGATATTGAGTCTCATATTTGCGAATGCAGTGTTTGCGGTTGTGCCACCTATCTCACCGACACATGCACGGTCTATTTCCAAACAAGCATGGAACAGATTACCATTACCCAATTCATGACTCCTTGTGTAAAGTGTAATTGTGGGAAAAAATGTTTTCTGCAAATATCATGACAAGTACTCATATCATTTATAAACATGGCCCAACACCATATAGCTCAAAACTGAGTGGTAGCTTCACAATATAGCACCATTCTTTACAGCTATTTTTCTACCTTAAAATTTACTTCCTGTTGTGGGCGGGGCTTCGAGATGATACAGAAAAGGGTATCCTGTCCAGGATTTTTAGGCTTGAACTATTAGATTGTGACAGTACAAAGAGTGACCCTGGCAGCCACAACAGTGGGGTATTTCCAGCAGTCATAGCTGTAGAGTTGGAGTATAGCTAAATCTTCCTATGTTAAAAAAAAAGAAAAGAATTGAAGGTAATCATGAAGTTTATCCCTTTAGCTATGTATGAACCAGTACAGACAAAAGCATATTTGTAGGAGATAGCTAGTGATTCTGATAAAGGTGCTTCACCTAGGATTGGTAAGCTATCACATTATAATCCCTGATTAGACTATAACTGCCACAGAGTGTCTCCTGTGCAGAGACTTCACAGACATTCTTCCCTTCTTGTATTTGAGGTAGAGTATATGTCACGGTCAGGGCAGGTTTGGCAGGGTTTCTGTCTTTCCCACTCAGTGTGCATAGTGATGACAGCAAAAGTAGATTGCTGCCACCAGGGTTGATGCAAGATTTGAATAACTACCACAATGTACTAGCCCAACAATTCCCTTCACACTGGCAAAGTTGAGTTATTCAAAGCAACAATTAAACAACACTTGGTCATTGAAATGAAGGTACATCAACTGAAGTCTAACAGCAGCTTTTCACAATAGGAGATGGAGTTTTAGTTCTTTATGCCAGCATGGACCAAGCAATCCTTGATTCTGTACTTTCCAGAAAAAAACAATAGAATGAATCTGTCCAATAGAATATGTTCAGGAAATCTTTATTTTCTACTTTTACCTTAGGATTTAAAAAAAAAGTATTTGAAATACAAATACAAGTATTTCAATTTGTAAATCTTAAAATACAAATGCAAACACTCCATAAATGTATTGAAATAAGCTTAAATACAATTACTCATGCATTTGACCCCATCTCTGACCTGTAGCAAGTTGATAAACTGAATCAAGCAGTTATCAATGGCTTACTATATAGCTCTTTCATTGTTAGCAGAGTTTTTCCAGGTGCTATATTTGGCTGGGACTCACACGATATTCTTGCATCCATCAGTGCATGCCCAACTAATCATTTTGTCTTGATGAACTGAGCTATCAGATTAATGCAAGTCAGAAGAACAATCAAGGTGATTTGATCGATCATAGTGTGAGAGAGAACTTGTCCTTTAGATCAGCTGAGTATGGCTAGAACTATGAGTTGTTTTGTTTTGTTTTTTCCTTCTTAGTGCTGTCTCTCTTTTATTTTTTTTTGTCTTAACAGGGAAAGCATAAGACTTCTGCTTTTATTCTCTATTTCCCCTTAAGGCCAGCATGCAGGGAATGGAAAAAAAATATCCTTAACTACTTCCCCGTGATAAAATGTTCACTCGATCAATACTTGTGTTATTTGACTGGAACTGCATTGACGATAATTTCCAACTTTGGTTAGGGGGAGGGGCTTATCGCGTTTGTTTACTCATCTAACTTATAAGAAAGTATGGCTACTCCCGGGGCAACTTCTAGTTCACTCACTCTTAAGCTGGTAAAAGTATTAATCAATGAAATTTGTAGCTCTGAAATTTGGAGCCAACTAGCTCAGAAGCTATGCGAGTATCAAGTTCTTTCGAGGGAAGTCGGCCGAATATTTTTATCCCTGGAACAAGACAGGCTAGCCAACAAGCTCAAAGCAAGATACCTTTTACGCAGTGTGCTGGAAAAGATGGAGAGTGAGGATCAAGTATATTCTACATTTATTGAGGTATTGTCTGAACTTAACTTACATTCATTGTGTGAGAAACTTACTCTGTTGAAGTCCTCTACTGGGTCATCACAAACTAGTGATATATTGTCAGCTAAAGATCTTCCTTTTTTAAAGACAAAGCTAGCTGAGGTGGCATTTAAATGGAATGAGATAGGTGATGCGTTAGGCTTGCCTAGAGGTGTAATAGAGGACTGCAAAAGTAAAGGCAATGGCATTCTTAAGCTCAATTTTGTGTTAGACAATTGGATCATAGGAAGCCACAAGCATGCTCTTCAGCCTACTGTGAGAAACTTGAATGAGTGTCTTACAGGCCCTTTAGTAGGATTACCTGAAGTATGTATTAGGTCAAATTATGAGCAAACCCAACCAGATTGTAAGCGTAGCAAGTTGAGTTTAAAGATACAGTATATGTCTGGGGACTGTAAGGTAACTGATGGAAATTCTACATTATTGGAGGTGCGTGCTAGTATAAGTGAGGGCGTGTCATATCAGTGGATGAAGGATAGCGAATGTCTGAGTGATGGCGAGGATTACTGTGGAACATGTACAGACATACTGGTCATCCAACATGCACACCAGGGAATGGAGGGACAGTACACATGTGCTGTAGAGAGGGGACAGGAGAAACTTGTGAGTCAGGAAACGAAAGTGAAAATAGTATACACTCAAGAAAAAGAGAGTCTCTTATTGAAGTATGCATGCCAGAGAGAAGTACCGAAAGATAGCTGGCCTCCAGTTATTACCAACACTTATACTAACCTTGTTCTTATTAAACAAGCCCAAATGCAAACAAACAAGCATTCCTACACCATACGAGGGAATATTGACGACATTGTAGCAAGTAAAGAGAAAATAGAGTATGAGAAAGTCTTTGGTCAGTATCTGAGTGGATCACTTGTGTTAGTAGAAGGGCGTCCAGGTAGTGGCAAGACCACACTAGTTCACAAGGTAGTCAGAGACTGGGCTGTCAAGGAAGGCACTTTGAAGAGAGCAAAGTTAGTTTTTCTAGTTCCTTTAAGACTGCTACAAGTAGTTGGAAGTGACAATAGTTTATCAGATCTTTTAGACTTTATTTATTGTGATTCTGAAATGAGCAGCAGGGTTGCTACAGAATGCAAGAAAAGACTAGGTGAAGGTATGTGTATTGTTCTAGATGGCCTAGATGAATATCGGAGGAGGGATGCAACTGATTCCATAGTCTACCAATTAACACATAAGAACAGTTTACCCAAGGCTATGATTATAGTAGCATCACGTCCAGTAGCCAGCAGCAGATTAACAGACTCTGACATTTTAACTAAACGCATAGAAGTAATTGGTTTTAATCAAGATCAAATATTTCATTTTATCAGGAACTATCCCTTTGAAATGAGTACTTCAACAGATAGTATTGTATCCGAAATAAGATCTCATTTTGATTTGCATCCTAATTTACTTCACATGTGTTATCTTCCAGTACATGCAGCTATGATATGTTACTTGTTCCAAGACTTTAAAGGGAATTTTCCAACCACTGAGTCAGAGGTGTACTTTGAATTTACAAAATCTTTGATTTTACGAATTCTTCGTCGAACTAGACAAGAAATTCTCATACAATCATTTGATGACATACCAGGTAATGAAAAAGTGTGCTTTAAGAATTTGTGTAAATTAGCATATGAAATGACTATTAAATCAGAGCAAGTTGTAAATCATTCAGAAATGTCATCTGCTCGTCATTCGGAAATTACAGACGACTCTTTTTTTCTAGGGTTTGTCAATATCGAGCGTGCTAGTAACAGGTGTGGGCTAAACAAGATATACAGTTTTCTTCATTTGACTTTGCAAGAATATTTAGCAGCAGTTTATATCACCAGTTTGCCATGCACTGGACAGAGAAAATTAATTAAAAAGTATGCAACCTTAGAAGAACTAACACAAGTATGGCTGTTTTATTTTGGTGCTGTAAAAAACACACAAACAGCAATTATAGAAACATTAACTACACTTACAAAAGCTATTGTTTACAAGGCAAATAGTTATACCTTCTTATATCAGTGTGCATTTGAATCGCAGTTAAAGTCTGTCTGTGATGAAGTTATAAAGACAGTGTTAAAACCATCAGGATTCAATTTAATGGATATGTCAGTTAGTCCCATGGACTTTGTTGCCATGGAGTATGTTTTTTCAAAGAGCCTACCAGTGCTCCGAAAGTTTTCCATGAAAGATTGCATGTTTGACATGCAGTGTGCCTCTAAGTTTGTGAGTTTTGTTAGTTCCAAGTGTGACATGAGCTGTATTAAAGAAGTGACTATCCGTGAATGTGATTTAGAATCTCAATGTATACACAAATTGATTTGCAGCTTAAATCATCACTGTATAAAAAAAATATTGTTATGTGAATGTGGTCTAGTATCATCCAGCTTTATGATTCTAGGAAACTTGTTAAAAGACAGTAAAAGATTACAATCATTGGATATATCTGGCAAAAACAATATAGGTTGTGATGGTATGGAAGCATTAGTAGAGGGATTTAGAATTAATAAAACAATTAAAACTCTCAGAGTTTCTCCTAGTGACTTTTCTAACGATCATTCTATGTTAAAAATATTACTGTGTAATAATAAATTGAAAAGCTTATCACTACTTGAGCATCACGAGATACAAGATTTGTACAGGTATCAACTAATCTGCCATAGTGCAATGGAAGGTCTACAATGTAACACATCTATTGAAACAGTAGTAATGAAGTCAGTTCCTATAGAAGTGAGACCGTTTATGTGTATGCTGTGTACCAATACCACCATTACATCCATTGAACTTGTGGATTGTGTGCTTGAGGGAGATTGCGAAATTACGGATCTAAATCAGAATACGTGTTTGCATTGCCTAAATATTCTAAAATGTAAGAATATCACAAGTGGTTTTTATTCAGGACTAAAGTTAATGTGTGGACTTCTAGAACTGTATATTTCTGGTGTAAATCTTGGTTCCAATATATTGAGTTCTAATAGCATCAGTTCACTATATGCTGGAATTGGGTGCATGAATTTACAGAGATTAACGATATGTGACATTATAATTGCTCCAGAGGCAGCAGAAATCCTTGCTAAACTTGTCACCAACAACCAGTCTCTGCAATATGCTAATTTTGATTCCAATAAACTTGGTTCTGATGGAATCAGAATACTATGTAGCAGCATAAGAAGTTGTAGCCTTGAAAAGTTATCTCTCTCATGTAACAGCATTGGCCCAGAAGCAGGACAATATATAGCTCATCTGATCAACAATAATTGCAGTATACAAACAATTTTACTTGATGATAATCAACTCGGTTCGGAAGGTATTGTTGCACTTACTAAAGGCATATGTAATTGTTGTGTTAAATCGATGGATATTTCAGACAATAATATAGGTCCAGGAGCAGGAGCAGTTCTTGCCGAGCTTATTAATAATAACCAATCAATGAATGTTATAAATCTTAGTGGTAATCAACTTAATTCAGATGATATTATTGCATTATCGACTAACTTGAAGGACTGCAGTATGGAGAATATTGATCTCTCAGATAATTCCATTTCTTCAGATGCAGCAGAAGCTCTAGTTGACCTTATTACCAATAACAAGATAAAATGCATGGGTCTTAGTGGCAATGAACTTGGTTCTCAATGTACAAGAAAACTGGAAGCATGCAGACAGAATTGTGATATAATAATTATTGATTATTTAGAAATATTTGTCAGTAGTGACTCAGACTCAAGCGATTCTGACATTATTGAAGTAGATGAGCAATAACTATTTGGGTTAACATTTACAGTTGCCAGCTCTGATGGACTTTGCACGTAAATCAAAACATTATGTATCCATTGAATGTCTGCAAATTGTATTTTAGTCTAACTCCACCAATCATATTGTATGTACCTTGGAACTCAAGAAGACAAACATCTCTATTACTATTGACTCGATCTGTGCTGCCTTCTCTGCTCTTATTTTCAGCGTCAATTATAATACTTATAGTGTGTTTCTTTGCTTTTTCGTAGAAGATTGATCAACGACTCTACAAATTACTCATTTGATGACTACTGAGGTAAGTTTTATTCGTGATAGGAAGTTTTATTATTAATTTGGCAGTTAAAATCTCATAAGTACAGGTAATATAGGAGCATAATTAGGAATAGCTATTGTGTATTTTCTAAGTAGCTGAACTGTAGAATGTTGCAAGGTTATTTATACCACTGTTTTTTGTTTTTTCAAATTAAGAGAGTATATTGTTGTGCTTTAATAAGATTCTTTATTAGTAAGGATTAAATATAATTTGTCAAATTCTTTCTATGCTGCTTTTCATAAGCACTATCCATAAGGGTTTGGATTCTAGATTTAATGATATGAATTGAGCAATTCAAATCAACAAAGCACTCACATGTATATATGCATATTGATTGTTGCATTGCAGTTTCGATTATCTTATATAATAAATACTCTGGTTCTAGCAAAATTATATCTTACCATTAGTATCTCTGAAAATTTCAGAATGTTCAGCATTCTTATGTGTAATTTCCAGATATCAACTATACATAAAGTGCTTCAGCGAACCAAGCTATAGAATCAGCCCAAACTTCCGTGTAATGCATAAACTCCATCAATTTGGATCTTCAGTCATGATGAGTGACCACACTCTCCATGTAGATCGTCCAACCTGTACTTTATATCATATTTCATCAATGGCTGGTTGGCACAAATATATTCACTTCTGGTATCATGGACCTTTCGATCCATACCATATGAATATTGTGATGCATACACTTTACCACTACTATGTAATTCATACTCTATTTCATTCTTTCTAATTCTATTCATACATTGAGCTATATGTTCCCAGTTGTGTACATCTTGCCTAATTCATTTACACGTAGACTCTTTACCTCACAATGCATGAATGGATTATGAACAGACTATATCATTATCAACCACTTCCTTCTCAGTTCAGATCTCCCACATATTCAATAAGTTCAACCAGATTTGAGAGTGTGTGGGATTTCTTTGGTGAAGTAATTTTGGAGGGGGGAAGCTGGCCAGAGCTGAGATGCCTGTGCTATTCTACTATCGTTCTGCTCCTACCTGTCAGTCGAGGCTGCAGAACATCTGGGATGCTTCATAAACTTTCTTAAGTGAAGAACAACTAACCCACATTAATACAATCAGTTCACTGATCAATTTTATAATTCATTATTTTGACAGTTAATATTTTCATAATTTTACTCCATTTTTTTTGTATATTCTGGCTAATGTTAATACTTTTTAGTAAGTAGTTAATGGGAATTCAAAAGTCATAAATTCCTGAGCTGGAGGTTGGTACAGGGTCATCGGACCAGAGTCACCACAAGGTATTCCTAGCTTCAGCAAGTTTGCGCGTCCTGCCAGTGTGAGACGAGCAACCCGGGGATTTGCCGATAATGGTAGATCTCATGATGGTAATCAACAAAGCCGCGATAAGGTAACCCGGTCTGCCCTTCTTTAGGTTTAACTTATGGTGAACTAATTTTCTCTAGATAACATACATTGCATATAATAATATGGAATGATATGGTACAGATTGTATAGTGGTTTTGAAGGATAATGAGTATAATTAGATGAGGTGATGTAAACATAGTTTCTTGTTTGCTGAAGACTTCTACTTGTTCAGGTAGCTAGACCTGAACAGTGATGGGTAGAATAGAGGAAATTTGTATTAAATGCAATGAAAATTACCAATAAATTTTTTTCTGCTTAATTTGGAAAGGAACTGAGACTTCTGGGTTCATCAAGGAATGTGGGTTTTAGCTAGCTATTATCCTGTTCATGCAGTCAATATTTTCCTAATATTATTTTTATTAGTCAATTATGACCCTATTTGTAGCAGCATTAAAATGGCTTCACAAGAACATTGAATTTTGTATAAAGTAAAAATTTTAAACAATTACAGGGCAAAAACGTGAATTTCCTGTAGTCACGTTTTTAGGATATTTCATGTTTATCCACTTTTCTGGTAGAGGATAGGGCTAAATGTCTTATAGTGCAGGGAATTTAGCCCTATCCTCTACTGGAAAGGTGGTGAAAGTATGATATGTCCTAAATACGTTATATACTACAGGAAATTCAAATTTTTGCCCTGTATTATGTTGCTTGTTAATCATCACTTGTAATGTTGATGGTTTTTGTTTATTTGAGCACGGATTATAACTTGACACATTCTTGTAGCTCATCATAGAAGGCTGAGGGTGTGGGTTAGAAACAGCACCCCAAAGTTTAAAAGGGAAACCTGAGCCACAAATTTTACATAATAATATTATACATAACTCTGTAATAACAAAATGCAGTGAAACTGTCTTGTACATAAAAAAATGTTTTGTGCATCTTGTTGGGCCACAACTGTTACAGGAGGAAGGAAGATTATGTGTTAGAAAGAGAGTAATTGACTATGCATGGCTACGTTCAATAGTGTGGTCTCGTGAAAGTATGAAGAACAAAAAGCCATACCTTACTTCGTAGAATAGCTTAGTTTTAAGGATTCCCATCATCTATCTTTGCCCTCTCACACACCCTAGCCCTAGCCCTACCCCTAGCCCAGTGTGCGGCGGAAAATCTAACATTAATTACACGTCGTAACGCGTGCATCAACCGCGCGCCATGCACTAAACAGTGTTGTTGTGTGATGTGGTGCATGAGACGTGTGTGATCGAGTGCACGTGCGTGCACCAATACTTTTAGTTAGTTTACCAAGTTAGCTGAAAATTTTTATCATTCGTTTCAGTGGTTAGTTGGAAATCCCCATGACACCATAGCTCACATGGGCTGGACTAAATTTGTATGTGACAATGAAGGCAAAGATTTGGTTTGCATGCACTGGAGCCTTATGGACATTAATAAAAAATAAAAAAAATAAAAAAATAAAAGAAACTTGTAAATTTCATATTCTTGAATTCACATATCTAGCAGACATCATTCTATTTACAGTGTGCCTTCTCTGAAATCAGCAATTGACTATTCACTGACCAAATTTCTGCATTCATTTGTATTTTATTAATAATAAAATAACAATGCTTACTTATTTTACTTCTGTCATCAAACTGTAAATCACTAGCAAGTTCCTGAAAACCGCTAACATCATTTTCATCGATTGATGCAAAATTAAACCCAGTGCATGTTCTTCCAATTTTAGTGGAAGGGCAATAAAATTTATGACGATTGCTAAAAATATCAAGTAGACTTCGAAATATGGCGTTCACACATCAAAATGGATGAAAATAGCTCCAGAAGCATGAAAAACATTTTTCATGCTTTGAACTGTTTTTATCATATTTGAATTACAGGTACTGGAATGATCCATTCAAGTTGGTGCTACCAGCACTACAAGCCCTACCTTAGTTCCTTACATAGCCACTACGCCCTCATCAAGTTGCCCTCATCAAGTTGCCCTCATCAAGTTGCCCTCATCAAGTTGCCCTCATCAAGTTGCCCTCATCAAGTTGCCCTCATCAAGTTGCCCTCATCAAGTTGCCCTCATCAAGTTGCCCTCATCAAGTTGCCCTCATCAAGTTGCCCTCATCAAGTTACCCTCATCAAGTTACCAGACTGCCTGTCGATGAGGATGAGTTCCGAGATGAACTAGCAAAAGCGCTGCCAATCCGCTACAATTTCTGAGAAGAACTAGGGCAGGCTCACTAACTTAGCTAAAGTCGTGCTCCCACTCTCTATTTCTCTCCCCTAACTTAACGAAGGTAACCCACACACTTTGCATCCCGGTGTCCAAAGAGTTGAAAAATATGATTATGTACTCTTTTAGTGCAATTTGAAGACAATTGGATAGACCAATTTATTAAAATTTTTAATTGGCTATCATGCTCATGTCAATATACCAGGAATTTAGACAGTGCTATTGTTTTCATTTCATTGATCCATGATGTTATATTCATTAGGCACAAGATATAGTATTACTTATAGTAAGATATTTCATGGTGAAGGTGGACACATAATGATGCCTTGTTATCCTAAAAGTATAGGACATGCCCAAATGCTCTACACACTCTCTGACTCCATGGTGGATTAATGATACCAGGAAATGATGTTCACTGCTATGCTATGTTGCCCATTCATATATCTGGCAAAGTCACCAAAACAATGTATTCTAAATATAA